>ERZ836939.825-NODE-825-length-39660-cov-6.484156_pt1 | contig 39660 bp, 50 predicted proteins | sample MGYA00519912_ERZ836939 | MGnify/ENA primary metagenome ERZ836939 (study PRJEB31850, sample SAMEA3708810) | human gut metagenome | biome: human gut; feature: human-associated habitat; material: faeces | place: China | collected 2014 ...
TTTATGAAATTCGCAGTGTAGTTTTGTGCAATTTTTCAAATTTGCTCATTTATAGTTCTATTATTAAAGATATAAACTGTGCGAATTTGGAAAGATTAAAGATTGAGGGAAAAGAAAGTGACAGACTATACGGTATATAATAATCATTATCAATATATGAATCAGATATTGAATTCATTAAAAGTACAAAATGAAAAGATTGGTTTGAGACGGAATAGTTTTTCGGAAGTGTTTTCTAGTGCGAATCAGACGACGGTAGAGGCACCCGAGAACATGGATGATATTTTTGAAGAAGCTGCAGAAAAATATAATGTGCCGCTGAATTTGCTTAAAGCGATGGCAAAAGCTGAGTCGAACTTCAATGAAAAGGCGGTATCAAGTGCAGGGGCACAAGGAGTTATGCAATTGATGCCGGCTACGGCCAAGGCGTTGGGAGTGGAAGATGCATTTGATGCTAGAGACAATATTATGGGCGGAGCAAAGTACATAGCGGAAAAATTGGAACAGTATAATGGAGATATTGATTTGGCGCTTGCAGCGTACAATGCAGGAAGCGGTAATGTGAGAAAGTATGGTGGTGTACCTCCGTTTCAGGAGACGAGGAATTACATTAAGAGAATTAAAGAATATATGGGAATGGAGTTGAGTGCACAAAAGAGTGTCATGACCACGAAAAATAGTAGTAATACAGAGAATATGTTGTCGGGTGTTATGGATGACACGGCTATTAGTAATGCACTTTATGTTGTGGAATTGATGAAGATGAGACTGCAGATGCAGATTAATAGTCGGCTCATATAGAATGGAGGAGAAAGAGAATGAACTTTGGAAATACAATTCAGATGTCCCAGAAAGCGTTAGATTATCTGTGGAAAAAGCAAGAAATTACGATGGACAACATTGCGAATATAAGCACACCGGGATATAAGGCGAAAGAGATATCGTTTCAGGACACCTTTAGGAATAAACTGAAAGCAGCTACACAGACTGGAGATGCAAACGATGTCAGAGCTGCAATTCGAGACAGTGATTACACTGTGTATGAAAGAAGTGATTCTGCGAGAGTGGATGGCAATGGTGTGAATGTAGATGTGGAATACACAGAATTATCGAGAACCGCTTTGCACTATCAATATTTGTTACAGTCGGTAAACAGTGATATTACTAGATTGCGTACTGCAATCAAAGGACAATAACATGACGATAAAATTAATTTAAGAAGTGAAGGGAAGACGATATGAGAACGGAATTTATTCAGCAAATACAATTTGGAAAGTTTGATGAAGTATCTGGTAATAGCAATGTAGAAAAGAATGCGGATTCGTCTATGTTCAAAGGGATTTTTGAAGAGGCGGTTCGGAATGTGAAAAGCACAGAGCAGGAATTGACCAATCAGCAGTATCTTCTGGCGACAGGACAGGTTGAAGATGCGCATACAGTTATGATTGCGGCTTCACAGGCACAGGTTGCAGTAGATATGCTTGTACAGCTTCGCAACAAGGCACTTGATTCATACAATGAGTTAATGCGTATCAGTTTATAATGTGCGACAGATACGGACTAAATTAATTGATTGGAGAAAAAGAGGTTATGAAAGAGAAGTTAGCGGGCGTCAAGGAATTCATTGGAAAGCTAAGCAGTAAGACGAAAAAACTAATTATAGCAGGAGCAGCGGTTCTTGTGATTGGTGCTGTGATTATAGCGGTTGTGTTGAATAACAAGCCGTATGCGGTACTTTTTTACGAATTGGGAGCTGAAGAGTCGCAGCAGATAGTCAAGAAACTTCAGGAGGAAGGAATTGAGTTTAAGTATCAGGGCGACACCACAATTATGGTAAAGGAAGAGGAATTGGATCAGGTAAAAGCGAAACTGGTACAGGAAGGATATCCGAAAAGTGGTTTTACATATGACACTTACACGCAGAATGCGGGTATGATGACGACAGACTCGGATAAGCAGCTTTATAAACTTTATGAGCTTCAAGACAGAATTGGAGCTACCATTTGTTTGTTTGATGGCGTAAAAGATGCGAAGGTTACTATTGCGCTTGGCGAGGAAAGCAAATATGCATTGAATGATGAAGCGGAAGAAAAGTCGACTGCGACAGCTGTTGTCACAATGGAGGATGGCGGTGCCCCTACGGAAAAACAGGCGGCAGCAGTACAACGTTTGGTAGCAAAAAGTGTTCCTAAGATGCAGTTGGAAGATGTTGCTGTGTTCGATGGCAATATGAATGATGTGACGGTTTCTAATGAGGGATCTAATACAGGAAGTGATGCGGAAGAGATTGCAAAAGTAGTAGAAGATCAGATTGCAAAAAAAGTCATGAAGGTGCTTGGACCGATTTACGGCAATAAGAATGTACATGTTTCTGCGAGAGCACAGATCAATATGGAACAGTTGATTCGTGAAGTGACTACATATAATACTCCGGAAAAAATTGATGAAAATGACAAAAATGGAATCGTGGGAAAAGAGGAACTTTACAATGAGGAAGCGACCACGAATAATGGTGCGTCAGGAGTTGCGGGATCTGAGACAAATGCGGACACGCCGGAATATAACACGGATGGCGAAGGTGGAGCTAATTCGAAAAGTGAAAGTGTATCAAGAGAATATCTTGTGAATCAGATTAAAGAGCAGGGACAGATCAGTCCGGGAGCGTTGGAGGATTTGACTGTTTCGGTTGCGATTAACAAAAATGGATTAGGGCAGTTGACAGAGGCGGAAGTAAAAGAACTTGTCGGTAATGCGAGTGGAATTGCGGTGACGGACAGAGCAGAGAAGATTGCGGTTGCCAGTGTTCCGTTCTATGAAGATGAAGAGGTGGAGGACGTTTCGAATGAGGCAGAAGGCATTAAGAAATCTACTCTGATCGCATTGATTGCATGTTTAGCGGCGTTGTTTATTATAGTGACTGTAGTCGTAATACTGCTGTGGAGAAGAAGTCGAAAGAAGAGAGCATTAGAGGAACAGTTAGAGGAAGAAGGACTGCTTCAGGATGTTTCTGAACAACAAGAAGAAAAGAACCGTGAGATTCTTGAGATGCAAAATGATAAAGGGCTTGAATTAAAAAGAAATGTCAGAGATTTTGCGGAGAAAAATCCGGAAATATCAGCCCAGTTATTGAAGAGCTGGCTGAATGGAGGTGGTCAAGATGGAGAGTAGTACATTGCAGCCGGAACAGAAAGCGGCAGCGGTCATCGTGGCACTTGGCGCAGAAAAGGCATCTAAATTATATAAACATTTAAGTGAATCGGAAATTGAAAAACTGACTATAGAGGTTGCTAAGTTGGGGCATATTTCATCGGAAGAGACAGAAGCGGTTTTAGATGAGTTTTATAAGACTTGTTTGACACAGAAGGTTGTTACAGATGGTGGAATGGAGTATGCAAGAGCTGTTTTGGAAAAGGCTTTTGGAGAATCTACCGCTCAGAACTTGCTTGATAAGCTGGCAAAATCACTTAAGACGAGGCCGTTTGAGTTTATTCGTAAGAGTACTGTAAAGACTTTGTTTTCGTTTTTGCAGCATGAGAGACCGCAGACGATTGCGCTTGTATTGTCTTATGCGGAGCCGGATCAGGCGGCCACTGTAATCAGTGAACTTCCGAAAGAAAAGAGAATTAAAGTCGTTGAGGCGGTGGCTAAGATGGAGAGTGTGTCTCCGGATGCGATAAAGATCGTAGAGAGCTCTCTGAAAAAGAAATTTGAAAATATTCTTACAACAGATTTTACAACAATTGGTGGAATCGATTATGTGGCAGATGTTATGAATCATATGGATAGAGGGAATGAAAAATATATCTTTGATGAACTTGGCAAAGAAGATGAAGAATTGGCAGAAACAATTCGTAAGAAGATGTTCGTATTCGAAGATATTGTATCAATGGACAACAGATCTATTCAGAGATTTATACGTGAATGTGACATTAAGGATATTGTATATGCATTGAAGGGATCAGACGAAAAAATCAAAAATCTTATTTTTTCAAATGTTTCTACTCGTATGGCAGAAAGTATCAAGTCGGATTTGGAAATTACAGTCAATGTCCGTCTGCGTGATGTAGAAGAAGCGCAACAGAGAATTGTGGCGGTTATCAGGCGACTGGAAGAAGCAGGAGAACTGATCATTGTTAAGAGTGGAAAGGATGAAATCATTGTCTAAGATTAGAAAAGTATTAGATCAAGGCGAGCTCGTGCATGCGTGTGACTTGTTTTCTGAATTCACAGTTCCCATAGAAGAAGAGGAAGAAGAGGTGAACGAAGAAATCGAGGAAGAGGAAGAGACTATTCCAGTGAAAGCGGCTGAGGAATTGATCGCACAGGCAGAACAAAATGCGAAGGAAATTCTTCGGGAGGCAAAAGAGCAGGCAGAACTTTTGAGAGAGCAGGCGTATGAAGAAGGAAGGGCTCGAGGTGAGGTCGAAGGGGTTCAGAAGGCGTATGAGGAACATCGACAAATCTTGAATAAGGAGTTGCGAGGTTTACAAAGAAATATTGCTGATGTTGTACAGAGTGTAACACGGGAAAAAGAATATATTATGGAAAAATATATTGACGAATTGAAAAATATTGTTCTCGTAATTGCTGAAAAAATTATTCAAACAAGTATACATTCTAGTGGTGAAATTATAAAGCGAATGATCCTCTCCGCTACGGACAAGATGAAAAGGCGTCAGTGGGCAAAAATCTATATTACAAAATGCAATACGGGGGTCTCTATGGAAGCAGATGAAGAGTTTTTGGAGTCGCTGTCTCGCCTGTCGGAAAATGTGAAGATTATAATGATGGAGAACAGTGAAGAAGGAACCTGTATTATAGAACTTCCGGATGAGATTGTAGATGCAAGTGTGAGTACGCAATTGGAGAATATCAAAGATGTTCTGAATAACGCAAGACTATAAAGGGGTCAGAAAGAAACAATGCTGAAAAAACTTTCGGAACTGATTCGAAATACAGAATCAGTCAGTTATATAGGAAAAATCGAGAATATTGTAGGGATGTCAATTGAATCATCGGGAAATAAAGCGAGTATCGGTGATATTGCTATGATATATAGCGAAGACAAACATAAGCAGATTCCGGTGGAAGTAGTGGGATTTAAAAACGATAAAATTCAGCTTATGGCATATGAAAATATGAGTGGTGTGGCTGCAGGGAGTTTTGTCAGAAACACAAAAAAGCGTTTAAAAATTCCTGTTGGAGAATTCTTGCGAGGACGAGTAATTGATGCTATGGGAAGACCGATGGACGGTTTGGGGGAATTTGAATCACAGCGTCATTACTATGTGGAAAACTCTTATACGAACCCTTTGGAGAGACCACCGATTACAGATACTTTAGAGTTTGGGGTGAAAGCAATCGATGGACTTAACACAGTGGGAAAGGGACAGCGTATTGGAATTTTTGCGGGAAGTGGTGTTGGAAAGAGTACATTGCTTGGTATGATTGCAAGGAATGTAAAAGCAGATATCAATGTAATTGCACTTGTAGGTGAACGAGGAAGAGAGGTTCGAGAATTTATTGAAAAGGATTTGGGACCCGAAGGATTAAAGAGAAGTATTCTTGTTGTGGCAACATCAGATCAACCGGCGATGCTTCGAATGAAATGTCCGCTTGTAGCAACTACGATAGCGGAATATTTTAAAGATCAAGGAAAAGATGTGCTGCTGATGATGGATTCTCTCACACGATTTGCGATGGCGCAAAGAGAGATCGGGCTTGCAATCGGAGAGCCGCCGATTGCAAGAGGATACACCCCATCTATTTATGCGGAGTTCCCAAAGCTCTTGGAACGAAGCGGAAAGTTTGAAAAAGGATCTATTACTGGTGTATATACGGTGCTTGTGGAAGGGGATGACACTAATGAACCGATAGCGGATACAGTCAGAGGTATTTTAGATGGTCATATCGTGTTAAGCAGAAAGCTTGCAAACGCAAATCATTTTCCGGCGATTGATGTCAATGCAAGTATTTCGCGTTTGATGGCGAATATCGTTCCGGAAGAACATAAAGCTGTGGCATCTAAGATGCGAGATATTTTGAGTATTTACAGTAAAAATGAAGATTTGATTGCAATTGGAGCCTATAAGGCTGGAACAAATCCCAAATTGGATTATGCAATTGATAAGATTGAAAAAGTAAATCAATTCTTAATGCAGAAGATAGATGAAAGTTTTCATGCCGACGAAATTTTTCAAATGATGAAGGAAGTGTTGAGATAATGAAGAAGTTTTTCTTTTCATTGGATACAGTTTTGAGCTACAAAGAACGAGTACTTGATGGATTGAAGGCGGAACATATGAAAGTACTTGTGCAGATGCGAAAATGCGAAGAAGAGATTGATGGGTTAGAACGAGTTTACGAGGAAAGTGCAAAAGAGTTTGATGAAAAAAAACAACAGGGAATAGGCGTGCATGATATGTATGTGTATGATAATTTCCTAAGAAGTATCTGGCGGCGAATTGTAAAGAAACAAGAAGAACTTATCGAATTGAAGATGGAAGAGGAGAAAAAAAGAGCGAAGGTTGTAGAGGCAAAAAAAGAGAGTTCTTCGCTCGACAAATTGAAGGAGAAACAATTTGAAGAGTACAATAAGCAAGTGCAAAAAGAGAACGAACAGATGATAGAAGAATTTGTAAGTACACAGAGTGCATTTGCGAGACTGAATGAGTAATTCTGTATAAGCAGATTACTAATAGATATTATATTAGGAAGAAAGGAGGGAGAGACGATGGAGCAGATTCATATGTCGAATCCCGCGAATATGTCATCTGGAAGTGGAATGACTTCAGGTGTAAAAGGGCAGCAGCAGTCTGTCGCTGATTCAATGGGCATGTCGCAGATGGGACAGGATTCGAATGGAGCGACGAATTTTAAAGGGCTTCTTCAAGGTAAGCAATTGTTTCCGGAGATGACGGAAGAACAAGAGCAGACAGTATCTTTGTTGGCGGCTGAAATGCAGAACATGAACAATATTATGTTTTTGGGAATGCAAAGTATGCAGATGCAAGACAGTGAAAAAAATCTGAGTATTCCAGAAAATGTTGCAGAAGGCATTATAAATATCGGAGCTATGAAGCTTGCACAAGTAGGTAAGGTGGCTGAAGGACAAGCGGCACAGAACGAAGTGGTTCAGGATTCACAAAATGAACTGATTATGCCAACTGGTGAGGAAGAGACTGTAGAGGGAGCACTGACAGAAAAGAATAGTGTTGACATTCAAAAGGAGATGTCGGAAGGATTACCACATCAGACAGAGACCCAGACGAACAAACAGTTAGAATCGGTGGAGCAAGATGCAAAAGAGATGGCGAATGTGTCATGGCAGGAGACGACGATGAAACAGCAGTCTGTTTCTGACAAACAGATAGAACAGCCAAAAGCACATGATGTGATTAAGGCGGATACACCGCAGGAGATTCCAAAGAATCTTGCTGAAAAAATTATAGAAAAGACAAATGAAGGAGTACGGGAATTTGAGATTCAGATTGAACCGAAAAATCTTGGAAAGATTGCCGTGAAAGTGGAGTATCAAAATGGTGATGCAACAATTTCTATTATTTGTTCGGAGAGCAAGACGTTGGAGATTGTCAAACAGAATGTGAATGATATCAGTACGGTAGTACAGAAAAATTTGCAGCAAGAAACGATTGTTTTGGTGGATGAAAAGAGACCCGAGGCCTATGAACAGCAACAGGGAAATGGAAACAGCGATGCTGGAAGAGAGTCTGAATGGGAAAGACAAAAAGAAGAAAGAAAGCGTAAAGAGCGAAGTAATGCAAACCGTTTCTTACAGGAGTTAAGGCTTGGCTTACTAGAATAAGGCGGAAAGGAGGAGAAAAAAGATGCCAGTTAGTGGAGTGAATGGGAACAGCAATATGTACAATGAATTATTAGGTACACAGACAGATGCAGTCTCAAATAACAGCGAGATGTCGATGGATGATTTTTGGAAATTGATGGCGGCACAGCTACAGTATCAGGATATGTCCAATCCAATGAGCAACAGCGAGATGATGAACCAGATGACCCAGATGGCAACGATGAATGCCATGACATCTGTATCGAATGCAATTGCCAACTTTGCGGTAGTTACAAATAACTTGGCGCAGGTTACACTGACAACTTATTCAACAGGGTTGATTGGAAAAGAAGTCACAGTTGCAAAAGTAGATGAGTCAGAGAAAGTGACAGGTGAGAAAAAAGGTGTCGTAACAGGAGTCGATCTCACAGGAGGACAGTACATTTACATTGGTGAAGAGAGATACAGCCTATCTCAGATCATGGGCATAGGAGAAGTTCCGAAAAAAGAAGATGGTGACACAGATACAGGAGATGGAGGCACTACAGAAGAAGGAGAGAATACTGAAAAAGTCTAGGAAGGAGAGAGCATATTGAAAGTTAATCAGATTACAGATGTCCGTTCGCTAAAATTGCAGCGTGGCATTGTGCAAGAAAAACAAGGCGTTTCCTTCCAGAAATTTTTGGAGAAAGAAAATGGAAAAGAACAGAGAGTTCAATTTTCCAAACATGCATCTCAAAGGGTGCAGGAGAGAGGAATTGTCCTGAACAACAATATGCTGGATAGTTTGAACACAGCAGTAGAGAAGGCAAGACAAAAGGGTGCAAAAGACGTTGTTGTAATTGGTGAAAAAGGGGCGTTTATCGTAAATGTTCCGAATAATATTGTCGTTACGACAATGACGGAAAATGAAATGAAAGAAAACATATTTACAAACATTGACAGTGCTGTTTTAATGTAGCCGGACCATTAAGGAGGCTTTGATTCCGGTATGACTTGCCGGGTTCGAGACAGCAGAAAACGAAAGAAAAGAGAGGGATTTAGAGATGGTCAGATCAATGGTAGCAGGAGTTTCAGGACTTCGTACGCATCAGTCAAAATTAGATGTAATTGGTAATAATATCGCAAACGTAAACACATGGGGATTCAAATCATCCAGCTTTAACTTTACAGATGCGATGTATTCGACATCAATTGCCGGTGCATCAGGAAGTGTTCTTGGCGGTGGCGCCGGTGGAAAGAATGCATCACAAGTTGGTTATGGTGTTGGTACAGGTTCGATTCAGGCATCATTTGGACAAGGTGCAATGTCACCATCTGGAAACAGTTTGGACTGTATGATTGACGGTACAGGATTTTTCCTTGTAGGAAACATGGTAAACGGAAGCTTTACCAATGTTGAAGATTCGGGGTTGAGTCTTTCACGAATTGGTATCTTCCGTGTAGATGGGAATGGTTATCTTGTAGATGATCAGGCGAATTACGTATATGGTTACGCGTTGGAAGACGGAACAGGGGTTCCGGAAAAACCGGCTGTAAACGGAGAGTATAATATCACAGGTGCTCAAGTTACAATTACTACAAATGTTAATCCTAATAAGATTACAATTGGTGGAGTAGAAACTGAATTGACATCAAAAGGCGAGTTCAAGGATAAAATTCAGGAATGGATTGCGGATGTGACAAAGAAAGGCGGGAAGTTCGAAAATTATAATATTAGTCTAACAGATTTTGATGCGGCAAAAAATACGGTAAACCTGCGAATTGTAGCGAAAAAAGGTGGAGATGATAAAGCAAATAATACAGAGATTATCAAAGATACAACGTGGGGAAACAATGGCGCTAAAGTAGATATTGTAAGTCAGGGAAGTGACAGAGTTCCTGGCGTACCGGCAAAATATTCAGATGAGCTTTCTGCAATTCGGATTCCGATTGACCCGGATACTGGACTTCCATATGAGATTCAGAGCTATAAGATCAATGAAGACGGAACTATCATGGGAGTAGATAACCAAAGCCGTTCTATTGCAATTGGACAGTTGGCTCTTATTACAGTAGAAAATTTGAATGGTTTGGAAAAATCAGAAGGATATTATTATTCAATTGGATCAAATGCAGGAACAGTAAGTGCATTGAAACCAAATGGTGGTCCTGCGGGAAAAATCAGAGGTGGTTACCTGGAAATGGCAAATGTAGACCTTGCAAATGAGTTCTCTCAGATGATTACAACGCAGAGAGGATATCAGGCAAATTCAAAAATCATTACAGTGACAGACCAGATGTTGGAGGAACTGGTAAACATGAAACGTTAATTTAGGAAAATAAAAAACGGGGATGCCACATTTTGGGGCTTCCCCGAATAAGAGGAGAGTGTGCGATGATAACACTAACAAAAGTTAACAATGAAAGAATTGTATTGAACAGCAGGCAGATTGAATTGATAGAAACGATTCCGGAATCCAAAGTAATTATGATGAATGGAAGGTTTCATATTGTGAAGGAATCAGTGGAAGAAATAATTGAGAAAACAATAGAATATAACAGCAAAATTGTGGAATATTCAAGACGATAGATGGATGATGGATAACAAGGGATGAAAGGAATGGAGGAATAGCAATGGATTTGACAACGATTATAGGAATCGTGGCGGGATTGGCGCTGATTATCTTTGGTGGTATTGGTGCGGATAAGATTCCCAATTTTATAGATCCGAATAGTATGTTTATCGTATTTGGTGGAACCCTTGCGGCGGTTGTGGCAAGCTTCCCGTGGAATACTTTAAAGCAGACGGTGAAGCATTTTAAAGTAATGGTTCAGGGGAAGAGGTATGATACAGAAAAGTTGATTGATACACTTGTAGATATGGCGCAGGTGGCAAGAAAAAGCGGTTTGCTTGCACTTGAAGAGAGAGCAGGAGAATTAGATGATCCGTTTTTTAAACAGGGGATTATGATGATTGTCGATGCGACAGAGCCTGAAGAAGTAAGAACTCTTTTGGAAAATGAATTGGCAACGACTGCAGAGCGTCACGATGAAATGATCAGTGTCTATGAAAAAGCTTCAGCATTCGCACCCGGTTTTGGTATGATCGGTACGCTCGTCGGATTGGTCAACATGCTTATGAATATGGATCCGAGCGAGGGAGGCTCCAGTACAATCGGAACGGATATGGGTACGGCGCTCATTACAACATTTTATGGGTGTGTTCTTGCACAGTTGATTTTCTTACCTATGGCAAAGAAGCTCACTATCAGAAATAACGAAGAAATTGTGTACAAACAGATTATGATAGAGGGAATTCTTGCAATGCAGGCGGGGGATAATCCGAAATTCCTAAAAGAAAAATTGGTTACATATCTATCAACGAAAGAGCGACTGAAACTTTTGGAGGAAGAATCAAGTGGAACCAAGACAAAAAAATCTAAGAAAAAGAAGAAGTAAGGTGAGAGTATGAAAAGGAGAAAAAAGAGAGCTGACGAAAGTGGAAGCTGGATGGATACCTATGGTGATATGGTCACTTTGCTGCTGTGTTTTTTCGTGTTACTATACTCGATTTCCTCTGTCGATCAGGCAAAGTGGCGCGAAGTCGTAAAAAGCTTTAACCCAGATGCAGAAAAGCTAAGTCAGGTTGTAATAGATAAAGATGCAGACGGAGAGGATTTTGTTCGGGGGGGGAACAGAAGATATAGTGTCAGAAGAACAATTCGATGAACTGTATGCAAAGCTGAAACAGGCAGTGGAGGAAAGTGGATATCAGGAAGATATTAATTTGTATAAAGGAGATAATTACACGTTTATCCGTTTTCGGGATCAGGTATTTTTTGATGGAGACAGCTCGGTCATAAAGGCAGAGGGATATCAGCTTTTGGATAAATTTATTAATGCACTATCTGGAACCGAGAATATTGTACAGGAACTTCAAGTGCTTGGACATACGTCACAGGCAAAACCAGATCAGCAGAATGAGACGACGGGAGACAGATTGCTTTCCGCAGAACGTTCTGCAAATGTGGCTGCGTATATTCAGGACAGGGTATCGTTGCAGCCATCTAAAATTGTATCAATAGGTTATGGGCAATTCCGTCCGATCGCTCCGTTTGACACGGCAGAAAATAGAAGTAAAAACCGTCGTGTAGAAATTGTCATTACAAAGGTAGGAGCGTCAGCAATGACCTTGGAAGAGTACTATAATCAGATAAATCAATAAAGTTAGGAGAAAAAAATGGCAGACGTACTTTCACAAAGTCAGATAGATGCGCTTTTAAATTCTATGCAGAATACCGACATGGAAGAGTTGCATGAAGACAAAAAAACTGCGAAACCAAAATACAGGAAGTACGATTTTTACAGTCCAAAGAAGTACACAAAAGATAAATTGAAAATGCTGCATAGCATTTATGATAATTATTCAAGAATTGCAGCATCCCAGATTAATGGACTGTTTCGTATTGCAAGTGAAGTAGAAGTCGTAGGAGTAGAGGAACAAAGGTATTATGAATTTGGAAATGCATTAAATGAAACTGACGTAATTACACTTGCCAGAGTTGAGTTACAAGATCATTCTAAAAACCCACCAATGTTGTTCCACATTGCGCCAGTTTTGATGGGGGCGATGATGGATCGAATGCTTGGAGGAACAGGAATTGATACTTCAATTGACATGGCATATACTTATACGGAGATAGAGCTTGCGCTGTATGAAAAGATTATCAGACGTCTGATTGGAATCACATCAGATGTGTGGGCGAGTTATATTAAATTTGATACTGTGTTTGAGAGAATTGAAGAAAACCCAAGTATGTTTCAGGGAATCAGCGTAGATGAGACCGTCGTAATTGTAATGATGAAGATTACGCTGGGAACAGTCAGCGATGTTATGAATATTTGTATACCAGGCGCTTTGCTTGGAAATATCTTTGACATTATAGAAAAGACAAAACATCTTGCGGATAAGGGAGAACGTCTTGCACAAAGAGACAACCGTAAGGAATTAATGGAAAGTATCAAAGAGGCGAAGATGGATGTCAAGGCAGAGCTATGTGTGGCAAATATGAATTTGAACGACATCTATAATCTCCGAGTAGGAGATGTGATTGATTTGAATAAACCACAAGACTCAGACGTGGCAGTACACATTGAAGGACAACAATGGTTTACTGGAAAACTGGGTGTTTATAATAAAAATATGGCAGTTAAAATCAGAGAACGTGTTGAGCTTGCTGGAGAAGATGAAACAGAAAGTGAATTACAAGAATAAAAGAAAGAGAGAGGTAAAGAAAAATGGCGAAAATTTTATTAGTGGATGATGCAGCGTTTATGAGAATGATGTTAAAAAATACTTTGTCACAGGCGGGATATACAGATTTGTACGAGGCAGAAGATGGAGTGAAAGCAGAAGAGGTGTATCAGGCAGAAAAACCGGATTTAGTATTTATGGATATTACAATGCCAAATCAGGATGGATTGGAGACTCTGAAAAAGATCAAAGCATTTGATCCAAATGCAACAATTGTTATGTGTTCTGCTATGGGGCAGGAGAGCATGGTTATGGAATCAATCAAGTCTGGTGCAAAAGACTTTATTGTAAAACCGTTTAAGCCAGAAAGGATTTTATCGACTGTAACAAAGATTCTTGGTTAATGAGGAGGGGGCAAAATGTCTTTTTTAAATTCGTTTGATATAAGTGCGTCTGGAATGACTGCCCAAAGACAGAGACTTGATATAGCGGCTGAGAACATTTCAAATATGAATACAACGAGAACAGCAAGTGGGGGACCATATCGAAGAAAGATGGTCGTATTGCAGGAAAACCCGGTGTCTTCTTTTCGAAGTGAACTACAAAGTAGACTGAGCGGAAAGACATCTCAGAAAGGCGGGGTAAAAGTGGCTGAAATTGTGGAGGATCAGAGAGATCTTCAGCCTGTATATAACCCGGAACATCCGGATGCAGATGAAAACGGCTATGTAATGATGCCGAATGTTGATCTTGTGAAGGAAACGGTAGATGGAATGTCAGCTACACGGGCATATGAGGCTAATATTACAGCATTTAACGCAATGAAATTAATGGCACAAAAAGCCCTGGAGATTGGTAAATAAAGAAGCGAGGAAAAGAGATTATGAGTTCAAAATGTTTTAGTACATTAGAAATGGATGCAATAGGCGAAATTCTGAACATCAGTCTTGGAGCATCGGCTACAGCTGTCTCAACAATGCTTAATGCAAGAGTAGACATTACAACGCCGGTGGTAAATGTCGTAGAAAAAGAAGAATTTCAAATGGATAGAGTAGAGCCTGCGGTTGGAGTGGAGATTACATATATTTCTGGTCTTCAGGGCAAAAATATTATGCTTTTGAAACGGCATGATGTAAAAGTGATTGTGGAAATGCTTATGGGCATTCAAATGTCTGATGAGGAATTTGAATTAAATGAAATGAATATCAGTGCTGTCTGTGAAGTGATGAACCAGATGATGGGTGCGTCTTCCACAGCACTATCAGAGTTTTTGGGGAGAATGGTGAACATATCTACACCAATTTCATTCCCGATTGAGAGTGAACATGAATTTGTAGAAAAGTATTTTGAAGACAATAATCCGAAGGTTGTTGTTGGATTTACGTTGAAAATAGCAGATAAATTGGAAAGTGAGTTCTTCAATGTAATGCCAATAGAACTTGCTAAGAGCCTTGTAGATGGATTTATTCCAAATGAGGAGATTGCAAAGGTGGAGGAAGAAAAGCAGGAAAATCTGATTGCTCAGGAAGTGACGGCAAAAATGAAAGAACCAGATGAGAGCAAGGCGAAAGAGACAATTCCTGATTCTGTGATTCCAGAACAAACAATGGAATCCGTTGCCACTCAGATGCCGCAGATGAGCGGTGATGCATCTATGATGCAGATGCAGATGATGCAGCAGATGATGATGCAGATGCAGATGATGCAGCAAAAGATGGAAGATCAGCAGAAGGCTTCTGAACCAAGATTGATCAATGTACAGACTGCTTCAAGTCCTGCGATTGCACCGGATAAGAATATCGATCTCGCAGAAGGACAAGCTGAGAATATGGAATTGATTATGGGTGTTCCGTTGGAGCTTTCAGTAGAGATTGGCAGAACGAAAAAATTAGTGAAAGATATTTTAGACTTCACAAAAGGTTCTCTCGTTGTATTGGATAAGCTGGCAGGAGAGCAGGTAGATTTATTTGTAAATGGGCAGTGCATTGCGAAAGGTGATGTAGTTGTAGTGGAAGATAATTTCGGTATTCGAATTACAGAGATAATGAAGTTAAATCTGTCGACATTGGAGTAAGGAAGGAATAGCATGGTACAAATCATTTTTACTTTTTTTGTGGCAGTAATTATTATTTACTTAAGCTATCTTTGCAGTAAATATATCGGAAAAGGTGCGAATGCGAGCAGACGTTCAAGATATATGCGTGTGATTGATCAGATACCGGTCGGACAGGACAGACACCTTGCAATTGTGCAGATTGGAATCAAGTATTTTTTGGTTGGAATTGCGTCAGGGCAGGTGAATGTTTTGTCAGAACTGCAGGAAGAGGATTTAATACAGATTGCCACACCGGAAAAATTGTCCGGTGGGGAATTTGGCAATTTTAAAGATACTTTGGAAAAATGGAAAACATTGGGGAAAAGAGGGAAATAGAAGACAATGGAGAATGCACTTGTAAATATTAATGGAAATCAAGTTCCAACACTAGACATCCTTTTGCTTCTTACAATTGTAGCGTTGTTGCCATCAATTGTGATTATGATGACTTCTTTTACGAGGACGGTTATTATCTTATCTTTTTTGAGAAACGCACTTGGAATACAACAGACACCACCCAATATGGTGCTTGTCGGAATTGCACTGTTCTTGACATTGTTTATTATGGATCCAGTAATCAAACAGATCAACACAGAGGCGTATACACCTTATAAAAATCAAGAGATTACACAAGAGGAGGCGCTTACAAGAGCATCTGTTCCGATTAAGAAATTTATGCTGGAGAATACAGAAAAGAGTACGGTAAAACTTTTTACGGATATGGCAAAGATTGAAGCACCGGAAAACGTAGAAGATCTTCCGATGAGAGTTGTAATTCCATCATTTATGACAAGTGAATTAAAACGTGCCTTCATGGCAGGATTTTTGATTTTTATACCATTTCTTTTAATTGATATTATCGTATCTAGTACATTGATGTCAATGGGAATGATTATGCTTCCGCCATCTATGATTTCGCTTCCGTTTAAATTACTATTGTTTGTAACAGTAAATGGATGGGAACTGTTGTTTTCACAAATTGTAAAAAGTTTTAACTAGCAAAGTGGAGGGAAGAGGATGTCAAGTTCACAAGTTACAGATTTGATGTATGAGGTATTTGTGTTATCTGTTCAACTGGCAGGACCTATTTTGGTTATCAGTATGTTGGTAGGCGTGTTGATTTCAATTATTCAGGCGGCGACTCAGATTCATGAACAGACGATTACGTTTGTTCCAAAGCTGCTTGTTATAGGATTAATCCTTGTATTCACAGGTGGCTCTATGCTGCAGACATTACAAGATTTTACCCTCAAAATATTTCAGATGATTTAAGTCGGTTGGAAGAAAAGGAGAGGCGTTTGTAATGAATGACATTGCATATTTAACCTTATTTTCACTGATATTGATGAGAATGTCGGGGTTTGTTTTACTAAATCCTATTTTGGGAAGAAGAAATATACCGGCTATTGTGAAAGCAGGGTTGATCTTAACCTTGACGGTTGCAGTTTATTCGTACTCTGATAAAGAAGTTTTAGAGATAACAAGCAATATTGAGTACGCATTTCTTCTTTTGAAAGAGTTTGCAGCGGGATATGTAGTGGGTTATGTAATAGAACTGTTTTTCTTTGTAATTAGTTACGCCGGGTTTATCATAGATTTTCAGATGGGATTGTCTATGGCGACTGTGTATGACCCACAGAGTAACGCACAGCTTCCAATCAGTGGAAGTATTTTTCAGGCATATTTTGTGCTTTTGTTTTTTGCCGTAGATGGTCATTTGGCTTTGATGAAAATTCTGATTACTTCTGCGGATATTGTACCGTATGGAGGGATATTGATAACGCAGGAACTTGGATGGCATATGGTAGAGCTGTTTACAGAGTGTATTGTTCTGGCAGTAAAATTTTCACTCCCTATATTGGCAGCAGAATTTTTAGTGGAGATTGCAGCCGGAATTTTAAATAAGATTGTTCCTCAGATTAATATATTTGTAATTAATATTCAATTGAAAGTAATCGTCGGTCTAGTCCTTTTGGTCGTTTTATTTTCCCCGATGAGTGAGTATCTTACTGGGGTGATTTCGACTATGTTGAAAACAATTCAAGGGATATTGACGTTTTTATAGATTTGCGTAAGAGAAAGTGAAGTGAGTAAGATTGGCAGATGATTCGAAGACCGAGAAAGCCACCCCCAAGAAGAGGCGTGACGAACGAAAAGAAGGAAATGTATTTTCCAGTAAAGATATCATTGCAGTCGCGTCTCTCTTGGGAACTTTCTATAGTTTGAAATTTTTGTTTTCAGGTATATATGAAAATGTTTATAGGAATCTTATTTGGTGTGTCCAGGGAGTGTCGGCTATTAATGAGCTTTCAATGGAACAGTTGCGAGAAATCGGAATTAGTGTGATGGAGATATGTGCAGTTACGATTTTACCGCTTGGATTTATTGCTTCAGCAATTGGTATAGTGGCAACAGGAGTACAAACACGATTTAACTTTACTGCAAAAGCGGCATCTTTTAAAATGAGTAACTTAAGTATTTTAAAAGGGGTAAAGAATCTTTTTTCGCTGCGAAATGTAGTAGAGCTTATCAAAAATATTCTCAAGATTATTATTTTAAGTATCATATTGTATAAGGCAATTGAATCAGATATTATTCCGATTGCAAGAATGCTGGATATGGATATAAAAGCCTCTGCTGTTTTTACTTTTGATATGATTATGAATATCATTTTAAAGGTTGGATTAGTTTTTGTCGTTATCGCAGGGTTTGATTATATGTATCAACGATGGGAATATGAAAAGAAACTGAAGATGTCCAAACAGGAGTTAAAGGAAGAGTATAAGCAGACAGAAGGAAATCCCGAAATCAAAGGAAAAATTCGAAATTTACAGAGAAGTATGGCGAGAAATCGTATGATGCAGGCTGTTCCGGATGCAGACGTAATTATCAAGAACCCGACGCATTTTGCGGTTGCCCTAAAGTATGATATTGACCATGATAATGCACCGATTGTAATAGCAAAAGGTCAGGATTATTTGGCACTTCGTATTATAGAAATCGGAGAACAGAATCAGGTTACTGTAATTGAAAATAAACCTCTGGCGAGAGGAATCTACGCATCCACACCACTGGATTGTGAGATACCCGCAGAATATTACGGGGTGGTTGCAGAGATTCTTGTTCAGGTATTCAGGTTAAACAAGAAGATGGAGTAAGACATGAAGAAACTATTGAACAATGTAACAGCGGTAATTGTGGTAATGATTGTATTGTTACTTATTATACCGTTGAGTCCGTTTATGTTGGACGTTATGATTATTTTGAATATTTCGATATCATTGATTATTTTATTAGTCAGTATGAACATCAAAGAGCCGTTGGAATTCTCGATTTTTCCATCGATGCTTTTGATTACCACACTGTTTCGTATTGGCATTAATATTTCTTCTACAAGAAATATTCTGGTGAAGCAGGGAGCTGCCGGTGCGGTTATTCAGGCTATGGGTAATTTCGTACTTCAGGGAAATGTAGTTGTTGGTTTTATTATTTTCATGATTATCGTTTTAGTACAGTTTATCGTAATCACCAAAGGTGCGGAACGTGTTGCAGAGGTAGCGGCAAGATTTACGCTTGATGCGATGCCTGGAAAACAGATGGCAATTGATGCAGATTTAAGTTCTGGATTGATTAATGAACAGCAGGCAAAAGACAGACGATATAAGATTCAAAAAGAGGCAGATTTCTATGGAGCAATGGATGGTGCTACCAAGATTGTAAAAGGGGATGCAGTTATGTCCCTGATCATTACATTTGTCAATTTTCTTGGTGGTATGATCATTGGTATGGTACAGTCCGGCATGGGATTTTCAGAAGTGCTTACTGTATACTCACTGGCGACTGTCGGTGATGGGTTGGTATCTCAGATTCCGGCGCTTTTGATTTCTACTGCAACCGGTATGGTTGTGACAAGAGCTGTGTCAGACGGTAGTCTGAATGAGGATGCCACGAAACAGTTTGCAGCACAACCAAAGGCATTTATGATTACAGGTGGAGTACTTGCAATCCTTCTTGTAATTCCTGGAATGCCGAAATTACAAATAGGTGCAGTGGCACTCGCTTTAGTCTTGGCGGGATATCAGCTTTCCAAACGTATGGAGGAGATTGGAAAAGGTCACGAAGAAGAGATGCAGTCTCAGCTTGCAATGGCGGAGCAAGACAATATTGCAAGTGAGGAAGAGAACTTCAAAGATATTAATAATGTATATTCGCTTATCTCTGTTGAGCCTATTGAAGTGGAGTTTGGGTATAGTTTGATACCGCTTGTAGATGAAAGCAGTGGTGGAAAATTGATAGATCGAATTGTTATTTTTAGAAGACAGTATGCACAGGATATGGGACTTGTCATCCCGTCAATCCGACTTCGTGACAGCTCAGGTCTAAACACAAATCAGTATGTGATTAAGATCAAAGGGGAAGAGGTTGCAAAAGGTGAAATTCTTGTCGATTACTATCTTGCGCTGGAACCACCACACCCAGAAAAGCAAATTGATGGAATTGATACGATTGAACCGGCATATGGAATTCCAAGTAAATGGATTACGATCGATAAAAAAGAAATGGCGGAGATTTATGGATATACAGTTATTGATCCGCTTTCTGTTATGCTGACTCACTTATCAGAGATTGTGAAGAAACATTCATATGAACTGCTGAATCGACAAGAGGTAGTACGCTTAGTGGAGAATACAAAAAAGCAGTCGCCAGAGCTTGTAGAAGAATTAATTCCGGCAGTGATATCATATGGTAATTTCCAAAAGATATTGACTAATTTATTAAAAGAAGGTGTTCCGATCAAAGATATGGAGACGATTATGGAGACAATCATAGATGTGTCTATGTCAATTAAGGATATTGACAGTATTACGGAACAGATTCGTATTGCTTTGAAGAGAACGATTACAAGAAAATTCTGCGAAGGTGGAAGTATGAAAGTAATTACGTTGGATGCAGATCTGGAAAAGAGTATTATTACAAATCTTACACCAGGAGATCAAGGAATGTATCTTGCACTTAGTCCGGATACAATGCAAAGCATTATTACTCAGCTGGGTGAAGAACTGAAAAAATTCAATGAGTTCTCGCAAAGCCCGATTGTATTGACAAGTCAAGTAGTAAGAATTCATTTTTATCATTTAATTGAACAATTTTATCCGAATGTATATGTACTGTCTTTTAATGAGATAGGCAATAACATACAGATACAGGCCGTCGGCAATATTAAGGCGTAAGAAATAACAGTGTGGAGTAATCAGCTATGGAAACACATGAAGAATGGGGAAAAAAGACAACAGAAGAACTTTTAGAACTATATGCAAAGACCGGGGAACTTGCCCTGAAACAGGAGATCGTATTGAGGTATACTGGGTTGATCAAAAGCATTGCCTTACAGATGAGAAATATTTATATGAGTTTTTCTCAAGTAGATGATATTATAAACGAAGGCGTTATTGTGATGATGAATGCAGTGGACAAATATGACAGTAGTAAAAATGCAAAGTTTGAGACTTATATATCAAAGCGCATTAAAGGGATGATCATCGATCTTGCAAGAAAGCAGGATTGGATTCCGCGAAGTGTCCGAAAGAGCGTAAAGGATGTGGAGGAAGCAATCGGTGAATTACATAGCAGAGATGGTCAGTATCCATCAGAAGAGAAGATAGCAGAATACTTGCAGATTCCTTTGGAAAAATATCATGAGATTATGAAAAAGTCTACATTGTTCAATATACTGTCATTGGATATGGTTTTGGCAGAAGCACAGGACAGTTATAGTGGATTTCAACTTCCGCAAGGGGAAGAGTTGGAACAGCCCGAAAAAGTTATTTTGAAAAAAGAAGTGTCCCGGATACTTGTCGATGGAATCCAGACATTGAAAGAAAAAGAACAGCTTGTAATTTCATTATATTACGTAGAAGAATTGAATATGAGACAGATTGCAGATATACTAGAGGTAAGTGAGCCAAGAGTTTCTCAGATACACTCTAATGCAATTAAAAAATTAAAAAAATATATGGAATCTTCAGACAAAAAAGAGTAGAAAGGAAGAGAAGGATATGTTTCAGGGATTTTATGATTTGGCAGCAAATATGATTACGCAAAACAGAAAGATGAATGTCATCAGCAATAATATGGCAAATGTCTCGACTCCAGGATTTAAAAGTGATAAGCTGATAGAGACAACTTTTCGTGACGAGATGATTTATCGCTATGACAGAGATGGAAAAACACCAATTGGGGTGACATCCAGAGTGAATACTGTAGATGAGCGTATCACAGACTATACGCAAGGTGGAGTGCGTGCAACGTCCAATGTATTAGATTTTGCTTTAAATGGAAATGGCTTTTTTGCAATTCAGACGGGGAATGGTGTTGTTTACTCAAGAAATGGTTCTTTTAGTATAGATAATGAGAGATATTTATGCTTAGAAGGTGTTGGTCGTGTGATGGGGCAGAATGGGCCGATTCAGCTCCCAACAGATGATATTACAGCAGACGAAAGAGGAAATCTTTACAATGCAGAAACAGGTCAGCGTTACGATAGACTGCAGGTTGTAGATTTCGCAGACTATGGTCAGCTTGAAAAGATATCAGGCGGTGTTTTCAGAGCCAATGGTGCAGCTCAGGAAGCTCAGAATACAACCGTGAGTCAAAAAAGTGTGGAAGATTCCAATGTTTCGATGGTAGATGAGATGACAGCGATGATGAGTGGACAGAGAACAATCCAAAGTGCAGCGCAGTTATTGAAGATGTACGATCAATTGACTGGAAAAGCAGTTCAGACAGGTACGATGTAATTTCAGAATGAGATAGAAAGGGGAATATCATGTATACTTCATTTTATACAGCAGCGCGTGGTGTAATTGAACAGCAGAAGAGATTAGATGTTGTTGCGAATAATATGGCGAATTTAAATAACTATGGATACAAAAGTAAAAACGCTACTTTTTCAGAACTAATGCACTATAATCTGAATAATGCTTATGGAGAAGAGACAGCGCTGAAGGCGGGAACAGGGGTCTTGATGACAAAGACGAATACCGATTTTTCTCCCAATGGGGCAATGCAGACAGACAGTCCATATGATTTTGCAATTATGGACAAAGGTTTTTTTATGCTGGAGAATCCGCAAAATGGGCAGATCACTTATACGAGAAACGGACGCTTCAGCTTGTCACAGTTTGGAAATGAGTTTTATCTTGTAAATGATAGCGGAAATTATGTATTAGACCAAAATGGAAACCGCATTCGTGTGACAGGTGGTAATCTAAGTGGAGAAATCGGTGTATATCGTTTTAATGTGCTAGATGGAATGCTCAGTGTTGGAGATAATGAGTTTCTGCCGACAGAGAAGAATGGGAACCCGATATTAGATGCGAATGCAAAGGTAAAAAATTATGCACTTGAGTCATCTGGGGTAGATTTGGCAGAAGAAATGAGCCGTGTGATAGAAAGTCAAAGAGCGTATTCGTATGCGATGAAGATGGTACAGACATCGGATGAAATTGTAAGTACAGTCAATGCATTGAGACAATAGTATTTGGGAGAAAATTATGGCAATTCAAAAATATGAAGATATGAGTTCTATGGAGCTAGATATAATAAAAGAGATTGGAAGCATTGGAAGTGGCAACGCGGCAACTGCACTTTCAAGTATGCTCAATACGAAAGTAAAAATGGGAATTCCGGAAGTTTCTATATTGGAGTTTAATGAGGCAGTTTTACGAATCGGGGAACCGGAAGAAGTAGTAGCAGCTGTTATGGTGGAGATGTCAAATGAGATTAGCGGCATCATGTTATTTGTTTTAAAAGAAGACTTTGCAGAAGAGATTGTGAAGCGTATGATGGGAGAGAGTATAGTGAAACTCGCTGAGATTTCAGAGATGGATTCATCAGCATTAGTGGAGATTGGCAATATTATGGTATCTTCATATATCAATGCACTGTCACAACTGGCAAATGTAGATATTCAACTCTCAGTCCCACAGATGGCGGTAAATATGCTTGGAGGAATTTTAAGTCTTCCGATGGCTATGTTTGGGATTGAATCTGATCGTATTATGATGATAGAAGGTAAGTTTACTATGGACGAAAAAGAAGTGAGCGGAGACATTCTGCTCCTTCCGGATGTTACATCATTGAATGTACTCATGAAAAAATTAGGAATGGAGTAATATATGAGCAAACAAGTATCAGTTGGAATTGCAGATATGAAAATTTTACGCCAGGAAGGGACACTCATTACCTATGCACTTGGTTCCTGTATTGGGATTACGTTCTATGATCCAGTGATAAAATTAGGCGCATTGCTTCATATTATGCTTCCAGAAGCAGGAGTGACAAACGTAAATCCAATGAAGTTTGCTGACACAGGCATTCGAGAGACACTTCGTAAATTTTATGTGTTTGGCGGTATGAAAGGTCGTATCGTTTGCAAGATTGCCGGTGGAGCAAAGATGTTCGAGATGAAAGGACAGGGTGGCTTTGGCAATATCGGGGAGAGAAATATCCAAAGCGTGAAAAAAATACTCAGACAGGAAGGAATCCGTATTACAGGAGAAGATATCGGAGCGAACTATGCAAGAACGATGCTTATGGATTTAAGTAGTGGAGAGGTAAGAATTCGCACAGTTGGGAAGTCAGAGAGGATTATTTAAATTATGTTATCATAGATAGATGTCGATATAATTATATATTGATGAATAAAGTAAAGGAGAGAGCAGTATGGCTGATACAGAGATTTTATTAGAATCCGGAACAAATGAGATTGAAATTATGCAATTTACCATATATGGCGAATTATATGGAATTAATGTGGCAAAAGTGAGAGAGATCATGATGGCGAACAAGGTGAAGCCGATTCCACATTCGCATGAGGCAGTAGAAGGAATTTTCAAGCCAAGAGATATTCTTCTTACAGTCATTGATTTACCCAAATATCTTACCGGAAAAGAAAGTGAGAGAAATGCAAGAGATTTATTTATCATAACAAACTTTAATAAAACACATATTGCCTTTAGGGTGCACAGTGTAGTTGGAATTAGCAGAATTTCCTGGGAGCACATTCAAAAGCCAGACAAGACAATTACATATGGTGAAGAGGGTGTGGCAACAGGAATTGCACAATGTGATAATCAATTGGTAACAATACTTGATTTTGAAAAGATTGTTGCAGATATTGCACCAGAGACAGGAATTCAATTGGAAGAGATAGAAAAGCTAGGAAAAAGAAATAGAAAAGAGAGCCGCATTATTCTTGCAGAGGACTCAATTCTTTTAGCTAGAATGATCAAAGAGGCACTTGCAAAAGCCGGATATGATAACATACTTGCATTCAACAATGGAAAAGAGGCGTGGGATTATTTACAGAGTGTCAGAGAGGATCAGGACTTTGAGAAGAAAGTTAGCCTGATTATTACTGATATTGAGATGCCAGAGATGGATGGACACCGCCTGACAAAGCTTGTTAAGGAAGATCAAATTATGAAAGACACTCCACTGATCATTTTTTCATCTTTGATCAATCCGGAGATGAGAATTAAAGGAAAATCACTTGGTGCAGATGAGCAGCTTTCAAAACCGGAGATAGGTCATCTTGTAGAAGTAATGGATACACTGCTTGAAAGAAGGGGGCAATAATATGGACAAATGTATAGTAAGACAGACTATCAAAGATCTGAAAAATGATGTAGTGACAGGATATGAGTTATTAATTCAGTTGGATGCAGACAGTTTATACAATTCAAGCTCGGATAGCGCGGCTGCAAATGCCATCATATCTTTTTTGACAGAGAATTCAAGTCGTATTTTTAATGAAAAGAAGACATTTATGACATTTACACCGTCGCTGTTGTTCCGAAATACACCAAAGATTTTTGACAAAGAAAAAATTGTAATTCAGATTGAGGATAATGTTATTATTCATCCACTGGCAGGTGTGATCATCGAAAAATATCGAGAAGAAGGATATTGTTTTGCTATCAACGATTTCGAATTTACACCGAAGTATTTCAGCATGCTGGAGTATGTAGATTATATAAAGGTGAATATTTCAGACAAGGTAGATAAAAAGCATAGGGCATCTCTTAATAATATTATAGAGATGACACATGGATTCAATAAGAAGTTTGTTGCAACAGGTGTCAATACAACAGAATTGTATGAGTTGGCAAAAGAGTTGAATGCGGACTATGTAGAGGGAAGTTATATTTCAGAAAAGCAGACAGGAAAGATTAATAAATTAGAGTATTTACAGGGAAATTTATATCAGCTGATTGTAGAGATTATGAAAGATGAGCCAGATGTAGAGATGCTTGAGACAATTATCAGCAGAGATGCATCTTTGACCTATGCGCTGTTAAAGATGGCGAACTCAGCATATTTTTCAAGCAGACATGAGACGACATCTATCAGGCAGGCAATCGTAAGAGTTGGGATCAATCAGTTAAAACAATGGGTATATCTTTTAAGTTTTAAGGAAGAAGAGGAAGAGGAGACTTCAGAAGAATTACTAAAGACATCTTTCCTTCGTGCGAATTTTGCATCAAATTTGATCAGACGTGTGAAAAACTTTGCAATCTCACCGGCAGATGCATACCTATTGGGAATGTTCTCAACACTTCCTTATATCATTGATGCTCCGATTGAAGAGATATTGGAAGATATTCCAATTTCAGAAGAGGTGAAAAAGGCGCTTATCAGTAAAGAAGGACAGGCAGGCAGATTATATGAATTACTTCTTTGCTATGAGCGAGCAGAATGGCAGGACATTAAGCAGATAGCCAAAGAGCTTGGAATTCAGACAAATATTATGGCACAGGTCTATATGGAATGTATGGAAGAAGTGAACCATATATGGGATAATTTGGTTGTAAAAAATGAAGAAGAAACAGAGAAACAAGATTAGGAAAGAAATATCTCAGACAGTTTCAGGTATGTTTCATAGAAAGGGAACACAGGCGATTAGAAAAGGCTTGATTTTTATGACGCCTTTAGCCATTATTTCATCCTTTGCGCTTGTGCTCTTGAATTTCCCAATTCCAGTATATCAGCAGTGGATGCAAAGCGAGAGCACTTTCTTTATTCGAGAAGTGCTTTCACTTGTTTATGGGGCTACTGTAAATTATTTTTCTTTGGTTCATCGCCTCTTTCCTAATTCTGATTGATGTGACAGGGGAGCATTTTACAAGAACCTATTATGGGACAGCGGGAATCTGTTCGGCTTTTGTTGCTGCTGTTTTTACGACATGGATGTTCAACAGAATCAGTCAGTGGAAGAGTGGGTACAGAAAAGAAGATTTTGAGATCAATGATGTGTATCTTGTACAGCTTGTACAGGATAATATTGATGCGGTAAAATTGGGAAAAGAGCCGGTTGAGATTATTAATAAAGTGTTTTTAGACTCTATTTCAGATATTGGTGGTGCTGGTGCGACATTGGCTCTCGTGATTGCAATTCTTCTTGTAAGTAAAAACAGAAGTACAAAAAAAGTGGCAGGTTACGGTATTATACCATCAATTGCCGGTGCTCATTTGATTGGTTATGTGGCAACAGTTATAGGAGTTATGCCAGTGGTGATACAGCAATTAGATTGGATTACACCACCAATTCTAAGCGGCTATTTGATGACCAAAAGCATCAATGGAGCGATTATGCATCTGGTTTTGATTGTAATAGATGTGTTGATTTATATTCCGTTTGTGAAAAGGATGGATAGAAAAGGAAACGTTATAGAAGAACTCTATGAAGATGACATCGAAAAGATAAAGACGATGGAGGAAAAACAGCAGGAGAATCGCCGTTTGATTCATTCTTTGACCAATATTTTTGGAGATGTTTATGAGGCAGATGTGTTACAAAAAACAGTTCATCTGGTACATTCCAAATTCAAAAACAGCTATTTCTCTTATTGAGAAGAGATTCCGTTTGAAAAGTTTGAAGAGCATTTTGCAGAGAATCTTGATGATAAAAAGAAGAACACTGGTATCGGTTAAAGTTGATTCTTTCAGAGCAGCAGGATGATGAACCTACAATTATTACGATTACTATAGTTAATATAGACCTTTATAAAAAGGAATGGCAGAAGAAGTGAGAGAAAAATTACTCGAACCGTTTGAGCGTGGAGATGTCTCTTATTCGGGAAGAATCGAAGGCAATGGTCTTGGAATGGCTTTAGTAAAGAATATCATCGATATTATGCAGGGAGAGATCTATGTAGACAGCACGATAGGAGAAGGAACAACGATCAGGACCATATTACATTTGAAAAAATCAGTGGAAGTAGAAAAGCAAGACGACAAAGCCAAAAAAATATTTGATCCAACTGGTATGCTCCAGGGAAAACGTATTCTTCTGGCAGAGGACAACGAATTGAACCGAGAGATCGCAATTGCGTTTTTAGAGAGTCTGAAGCCTGAGATTGACGAAGCCCAAGACGGTCAGGAGGCAGTTGACAAATTCAAACAATCACCGGAGGGATATTATACATTCATTCTCATGGATATAAGGATGCCAAAGCTTGATGGCTATGAGGCTACGAAAAGAATTCGAGATACGGATAGGACGGATAAAGATATTCCGATTATTGCTCTGACTGCGAATGCATTTTCTGATGATGTGCATAAAGCACAGGATGCAGGAATGAATGCTCATATCGCGAAACCAATTGATGTAGACAAGATGATTGAGGTGCTCGCATCACTCAGTGAATAAAAACAGATGAGACTTTAAGAAGTCTCGTCTGTTTTTGTATGTCGTGGATTTTCCTTGATTACCATACATGCTTTTGTAGCCTCTACTGTGATATCAGAAATATATTTGTTCGTGTAGAAGCTGATCAAAGGTGCAGCAGCAGCGGGAGATGTGACAATGTATTTGGGTTTCAGACCGTTCAAAGTCAATGCAACTGTATCTGCAATACAACGGTCACAGGTACAGACTTCAAACTGACGCATAAAGTATATAATCTTATCACGTACAATCTGTTCAATTATATTCAATACAATAAATTCAGGCTCTTTTTCAGCAACCAGTGTCTCATCTACTTCTGGTTCTGAAACTTTTTCCGCCTCTACAATTGGTGCTTCAGCTGCAAGCTCGTCAATGGGAGCGACCTCCTCTTCTGGGAGTGGTTCCGGTTCTGGAATCTCCAATATTGGTTCTGGTTCAGGCACTGGCTCTATATCAGGGATTATCTCAACCTCTGGTGTGCTCTCTGCCTCCATAAATTCAGATAAGAGTTGCTGATGAATAATATCAGATACGGCATCTTCCTTGCCGCTAGAGTCCATCTTAATATTGGAAACAACAGGTGAAATTTTTTCTTTTTCCTTTTCTTTTTCTTCCGGAACAGGTTCGTTTTTTGCTGTCTTTTGTCCGGTACTGCCAGATAGTAAATTCAGTACATGAGCAGTCTTATTCGTTTTTTTTGCCATTTTTAATTCCTCCTAGACGCACTATGTCCAATTCGATGCAACACTTCTGTGATAAACTCGCGATAGTCAGCTGCCGGATTGGAGCGTGGTGAATATTCAAAAATACTTTCGCCGTGTGCAGGAGCTTCTGCGGCAGAGACGCTAGGGCGAATCTTTGCATCAAAGACGCAAGTATCCATCTGAGTGGCAATGTTTTCAGCCAGTTCACTGACTTCTTTAGCAAGAAGTGTGCGACGGTTATATTTTGTTAAAAGAATTCCAAGTACGTTAAGATGTGGGTTCACACTTTGCCGTACAGAATCGACAGTTTCCTTTAATTGTGTAAGACCGAGAAGACTCAAGATCTCTGGAGCCATCGGAATAATAAGATGATCTGCTACAGCGTAAGCGTTGACAGTCAAGATATTCAGAGCCGGTGGGGTATCAATAATAATGTAATCATAATCGTTCAAAACAGAATCAAGTGCTGATTTCAATAATAGTTCACGGTTCGCACCTGCAAAGTCAAGTTCCGCACTGCTCAATAAAATATTGGAAGTGACGATATCACAGCCATTCACGGACTGAATGGCATCTTTCATCGAGACAGTACCCTTTAACACATCATGAATTGTGTATCCATCTTCGATATCAAGTCCGAGGCTAAAACCGAGATTCCCTTGTGGATCTAAATCAATTGCTAACACTTTTTTATCATAAAAAGAGGCGAGTCCGGCAGCGAGTGCACCAGAAGTTGTAGTTTTGCCTACACCGCCTTTTTGGTTGGTAAGAGCAATAACAGTAGCCAAAATAAATTCCTCCATTCATTCTCATTTGTAATATTAAAACTATTAACTAAAGTATACTATATGTCGATAGATAAGTACAGAGTAAAATTTTGATAGCGAACAGAATACCTTTGCAAAATAAAAGAGAAAGAGGAGAATGATTATGAATATTGGTGGTTTAAGTGGAACAACGAGCAGTACAATCAGAGGATACGGTGGTCTTGTCAGTGGACTTGACAGAGATTCATTAATTGAAGGTATGACATCGGGGACGACTGCAAAGATTAATAAGCAACAGCAGAAAAAGACACTGTTACAATGGGAACAGACAGCAATTAGAAACATTACAGATAAGTTGACGTCCTTTGCAGATAAGTATACCTCTACATATGCATCTGGAACCAATTTGTTCAGCAGTTCTTTATGGGGACGTAATAAGATTACAGCCCTTGGAGCGAACAGTAAGTATGTCAGTGTATCTGGATCTGCCAATACAGCAGATACATTGGAGATTCAGCGTATTAAGCAGCTGGCGAAAAAGGCACAGCTGACATCTTCTGACAGAGTGTCAGATTCTACTCTGCAGACAGGGAAGATTGATTTAACAGAAGAACAGAGGTCTGCGAATCTGGAAGGAAAGACTTTGACGTTTGAGTATAGTGGTAAAGAGTATACCGTTACACTTCCAACAGGGAATGATAAAGATGGAAAAGAATACAAGTATGATACAGTGGACAATGCAATAGACTCTTTAAAGCGGGCTTTCAAGGACGTTGAAGTAGAAGGAGGGAAAAAACTTTCTGAGGTTATCAATGTAGAAAAGGATGGAAAGGATAAGATTAAATTTACAGATAAATTAAATGCTGGAAATACGTTAAAGCTTACTGGTGGAAGTGCAACTGAATATCTTGGATTTACGGAGAAAGATACAGATGGCAATTTTAAAGAAATAGATTTTACAAAGAAGTCTGCTACATCCAATGAAGCGATTACCGACGATAAATTGTTTACAAAAACACCTTTTATCGATCGCATTGCAGGAAAGAGCCTGACATTCAATTACAACGGAACATCAAAGACAATCAAGATGCCGACAAAGGAAGAGCTTGAAGATGCGAAAAAGAATAATAAGCTTTCCGAAACGTTGACAAAGAGCATGCAAACACAGTTGGATGAAGCCTTTGGAAAAGGAAGAGTTACAGTAGAATTTAAAGCAGATACCAATAATGCAAATGTGGGACAGTTTACATTTAAGACAACAACACCAGATGGAAAAGAAGATAACAGTTCTGTACTTTCATTATCTTCCGCAGATGTTGGTATGTTGGGAGCGGATGGAGCGTTTAAAGTGGCTTATGGGGAATCGAACCGCATCAATCTGAATTCTACATTGGTGGAATCGGGGTTAAAAGGAGCAGATAAGCTAGCAGAATGGTTTAAAAATAATCCAGATAAAAAGTTCTCATTTACAATTAAGGATGGAATCAAAGATGTGAAGATTGAGATTTCCAAAGATGATACGATGCAGGATGTCATGAATCGGATCAACGAGGAGACAAGTGTTCAGGTAACTTATCAGAGTACAACCGATAAGTTTGTATTTACATCAAAAAATGAAGGGGCAAGTGGAAGTTTTAAGTTTGAGACAGATAGTGCTAACGAAGAGATATTAAAAGGAATTTTTGGAGATAATATTACAACAGATGAGGCAAAGGGAAAAGATGCCAAATTGGAGGTAAAATACGCCGGTTCAGATGAAGTGGTTGAGATTACGCGAGATTCCAATACATTTAAAGTGGATGGAATGACGATCACTTTGAACGGAACTTTCGGATATGATAAAGATGGAAATAAGATAGATGATACTGAAGCGATTACTTTTGATGCAAAGGTTGATAATGAAAAAATTGTAGAGACTGTGAAAGAGATGGTCAAAGAATTCAATGAGATTATCGAGCTTGTGAATAAGGAAGTAAAGACAAAGCCAGACCGTGATTATGCACCTCTTACAGATGAACAGAAAAAGGAGCTAAGCGAGAGTGAGATTGAGGCATGGGAAGAAAAAGCGAAAGAAGGACTTTTGTTTAATGATAATGATATAAAAGGATTAAGTAATGGACTTCGTTTTGTTCTCGGATCTGGAGATTTGCAAGCATTGGAGAAAATAGGACTTACAGTGTCTTCTACAACATCTGACAATGGAAAATTGTCTTTTGACGAATCGAAATTTAAAGCAGCACTTGAATCTGATCCAGAAGGTGTAAAAGAATTATTTACAAAAGAACAGGTGAAAGACGAGGCTGGCAATGTTGTTCAGTCAAGCGGAATTGCAACGAACCTAAAGAATGTTTTGGACAAATATGCGAAGACAATCGGGGAGCCAAAAGGAATTTTGATTAACAGAGCGGGATCAATTAAATCACCTGCAAGTATTACACAGAATGAACTTTATAAACAGATACTAGAAGTTGATAAGAGAATTTCCAGCCTTCAGGATACTTTGAAAATGGAGCAGGATAGATATATTCGTCAGTTTACAACTCTGGAGAGTCTAATTGCACAGATGAACAGTCAAAGTAGTGCATTGAGCCAGTTTGGGGGCGGCTTTTAGTCTTTAAGGAAAGGAAAATATTATGTATCAGAATGGATATCAACAATATAAGGCACAGTCAGTATCGACAATGACAAGAGGAGAGATGCTATTGCTATTGTATGATGAACTCTTAAAAAGACTGACAAGAGCGGATTTAGCGCTTTCAGATGAGAATTACGAAGCTTTTGAACAGTCAGTAACACGTTCGAAAGAGATCGTGCAGTATTTGAATGATACGTTGAATAATGCTTATGAGATTAGTCAGGAGCTTCATCGACTGTATGAATTTTTCTTATATGAGATTAGCAGACTTCAGGCTTCTAGAAATAAACAGATTATCGTTGAGTTAAAGCCACTAGTAGTTGATCTTAGAGATGCGTTTTCAGAGGCTGAGAAAAAAGCGGATGTATAGAGCGGGAGAATTACATATGGTTGAAATTCAGGCAATTATGGAAGAAATTTTGAAAGGAATGCAAAGAAAGTATCGAGGAGTATTAGAGATTGAAAGACTCACAAAAGAGCTGGCAGATATGCTCTCAGTAGGAGATAGAGAGTCGGTACAACTTCTTTTAAATATGAGACAAGGTGAGATAGAGAAGACAAGAGATGAAGATTATGCATTGCACAAATTACTTGATGCGGTTGAGGGACAGAATAGAGAATATCTTGCAGAGCTCATGAATGGGAAGGAGAGTTCCACTCAAAACTCTGCAATGGAGCAAAAGATTTGTCAGTTAGCAGTTCAGACGAAGCATGCACTTGATAAGACAATTGCGGTTGATCGGGTTTTGAGTAAAAAACTTGCTGGAAAAGACTCATACTATCAATAAAAAAAGGGGCTGTCGGTTAATCAATGTCAATAAGTTAAGATAATCTTGTAAGAGTGGGTAATACAAAAATGTATGCTCACTCTTTTTTGTAATAAATATAGAAAAAACGCTTGACAAATCTTCAAAAATTTGCGGCGAAGCCACTTGAATATATTTTTTATTTAAGGTTCCCGTATGTTTTATGACTCACCTACTATGTTAAAACAGAATCTGCTCCGCACAATCTCGAATATGCAGGAAGTATCTCAACTGTTTGTAAAGCAACCCGAAAAAGACTTTTCTAGGAAACGGAAGATTTCTTTTGTCTATGAATGGAAACACGGTTCCAAAAGAATGGATGGATTATTGGGGTTTTTATCCTGATATGCCCTCTGTTCCTACCTTTTCACAGCAACGACAAAAGCTGCTCCCTGATGCAATGGATTTTCTATTCCATACTTTTACGGATTCCTTCTCAACTCTGAGTACTTACCGGGGATTCCGTTTAATTGCCTGTGACGGTTCCGACCTTGCCATCGCCTGCAATCCGAAAGACAAAGAGACCCATAGACGGCATAATTCTATCGAGCAAGGTGAAAAATGGTATAACCAACTTCATTTAAATGCACTATATGATCTGAAAAACCGCATTTATATAGATGCTGTCATACAACCCGGCCGTCATCCAAACGAGGCACAGGCGCTTATTGAAATATTGAAACGCTCTAAGGTGCAGGAGCCGGTTCTGCTGATTGCAGACAGAGGATATGAAAGTTATAACATCATGGCTAACGCACAGGAAAAAGGGTGGAAATTTCTGATCCGTGCAAAAGATCTGGGAAGCCGTGGTATTCTTACACATTTACCGATATCGGAAGATGGAACTTTTGATTGTACTTTGTACTTAATCCTTACCAGGAAGCAAACAAAAGAAATAAAAAGCCAACCCCATAAATATCGCTTCCTCACAAACAAAACTGTGTGTGATTTTCTGGCTCCAATCGAAAATCCCTTTTATACACTTCATTTTCGTGTCTTACGGTTTCCGATTACAGAAAGTACGATGGAATGTATCATTACGAATCTAGAGGAAGAAGATTTTCCAATGAAAGAAATCAAAAAACTGTATGAATGGAGATGGGGAATTGAGCGTTCTTTTCGAGAATTGAAATATACGATTGGCTTAACGAATTTCCATGCAAAAAAGGTGGAGTATATCTTGCAGGAGATTTTTGCCCGACTGATCATCTACAACTTTTGTGAAAGGATTATCACAAAGATCGTAATCCAACAGAAAAAAAAGTTATGTGAAAGCATCTTTGTCGCTCTCCTGCATCACTTTCTTTTCTTCCACAGTCTCCTGTTACATGGTACAATCAACGTATCTAATATAGAAATGGCAGGCGATTACTATCAAACGAATCACTGAGGCAGAACTTGCAAAGGAACTTCGGGAACAGTATACTAAAAATCCTCCAGAAGGCATGAGCCCTGACGAAGTCCGCGACATGAGCGATGATGATCTTCTGGATATGGATTATTTCTTACACGAATTTGATAATCTGGATGATGACGATTTCGGTGAAGAAGGTTTTTATATCTTCTAAACTAAAACCGTCTGTTTTCTATGCCTGCCTTTGTGCGGGCTATTTTCATTTCAGAATTCGGCAAAAGTCGAACTTTCCTATAAAGAAACAAAGAAAATTGGTTACATTTAATTTGTACTTTTTCTTGACATAGAACCACGTACTACAAATTATTTATCTCTTTATAACTGCTATACAGATTTACAATTACAGCAACAACAAAAAATACTATTGCACAGACAAAGTTCATTATTGTAATCATAACAGCAAAAATAATTTTTTTCATACCTACTATCTCCTAAGTATAAAAACTATCTATATATCACAAAGACGTTTTTTTGCTTAGAGGTATATTGTATTCCATCAAATATTTAATAACATTCTCAACAAACCGAGAATCAACAAATGAACAGGATAAAACGCATAATTAAACCATTTGTGCTGCTTTCCACGTTTTCCATTGTAGGTCAGAGTTAAACCAAACCCAAGCAGTGCCCAAGGCTCCTTATACATGGAAATCATACTGAATGGAATGGCAAGCACCCGTCGCTCGTGAAAAATATAGAAAAAATAACCTGTAAGGATGGCATGGTGTTCATAATCAACTCCGGTAAACATTGCAACAAGGCACATTACTGCCACAATTACAAAAGAAACCGAATACCATGCAATCTTCGGAAGTTTTTCTTTCAAAGTATCAATAAGCCAGAGCATGAACAACACCAATGTAAAGCTAAACATAATGTTATTCCACCCCAGCTCAAAGAAACTCCTAGTAGAAAACAAGTCAAAAGGAATTTCTGCAATTATCGCAAATAATAGCATATTTTTGAAATAATTCATCCTGCTACTAGTTTGGAAAAAGCCCTCCACAACAAAAAATATAAAAAGAGGATAGGCTATTCTTCCGAGAATATCAAATATATCACTGACATACAAAAGAAATCCGCTATTAAGGTAAGGGTAGACAATTGCCTTATTGACATGGTCAATGAGCATGGATAGCATAGCTATGTATTTCAATTGTGCGCCATCAAATATTCTTAGTTTACCTAAAAAATTGTTTGAATTTTGTTCTATTTGTTTGTTCATATCATTTATCCTTTCATTTATCCTTTGTTGTTTATTTTATAATACTATATAGCAAAGACAATCCATCAGGAAAACACCGCCTAAAACCAAAGTAAGTACCAGAATAGCTCGTTTTCCAAATTTTTCCAAACACTTTTGAAAGCAGGGATACAGCAGATATAAGAATATCATCCACCTACACCAAACCGCAAACTTGGATTCAGTGCTATTCTCCCTTGGAAGTTTGGCGTAAACCGAGTATAGTCCCATAACCAACTTCCCGCCGTCCATTCCATAATATAGCTAGTTATCAACTCAATCACTGTAGTGATAACCACAATTTCTGCAAATACCAGTACTGATGTGAATGGGATTTTCCATAAATACATACTTGTTTTTATCAACCGATAAGCAAAGTCATCATAAAAAATAGAAATAATTTCTCGATTTTTGCGTTTTCACTTCACTTAAAATACGGACATATTCCTTTCAATGTTTGATTTTCTTATATTTAGGATATTATACCAGAAATTCATGAAATTTTCAACTGTTTTGACCATATTCCCACGACAAACGCATGAATGCTCCTCTTTTTCTGATTTGCCTGCTCGGGAGTTTGACACATCAAAATCAAAAAGGATACTGCAAAGCCTTGAAACAGGCTTATTTTTTTGTCAAATTCTTATTTTTATTATATGATGTTGGGATCAAAACCATAAAGAACTTTGTTCCTATTTCTATAGTTCTATAGCACCTTGAAAAATTCATATTTTGTAGTGTGATGCCGGGTTTCTCGTGGATTTATGCGGGTATTCCCTTCCTTGATTTTATACAATTACCGGATTTTGAGCATAATGTCCTAAACCCTTCACATCATTCAAGAGTTTTCGGAAATTCAATGCTGCTATCTTAGAACCAAAAAAGAACTTGCCTCGCTGTTTCCCACGAGGTATCTTTTCCAAATGGTAATTTCTGCGTATATTTGATGGAACAGTTTCCACCCCATTACGAAGCCTTGCATAATTTTTGAATTCTTCGCTGTTCATGTTCCGTTGGATTTTCGCGCGTTCATGTGCTGCTTTGGATGTTACTATTTTTGCAACCCGCTTAAAGATCTTCGGCTTGCATTGATCCCGATATGGACAGCTGACACACTGCTCATGCCGAAAGGAAACGGCACACTGATTGCTTTGGTTCATATAAGAACAGCTTTTCGGTTCATGACCTGCAGGACACCGGAGGACTTTTGTTCCCTCTTCGTTGAATTCAAAATCCGCAAGGATATCCGGAGCCGGCTTCCCTGTCAGACTTGTGGTAATCAGTTCTACATTTTTATCAGCTGCAAGTTGTGTGTTTTCTATCCCACTATATGCCCCATCCGTGGCTATAACAGTCCGTTCTTTCTGTTTATCCATTTGCTCAAGGTGCTCCTGGATAAATTGACTGTCACTATGGTTGTTTTGCTCATACTGGTACTCTGTTACAACAGAACCATTAGTTCCAACAGATTCTTCAAGATTGGCAGCATATCCTCGATGCTCTTTTCCTGCTTTATTCCTGAAAGTTGCTTCAGGGTCAGAAGGATTCTGTAGCATGGTTGATTTCATGCCGCCGTCTTCTTTCATGCGAAGTCTTCGGCTTTCATTTTCAACAATAGTCTGTTCCGATAGACATCTGACAAACAGATCATACTCTGTTGAATCATTGTAATCAGACTCACACAAGGCAAGAAGTTTATCTGCATCCGTTAAGAACTGCTTCATGCGCTCATCTGTATCAGTACTTCGCTGATGATAGATCACTTTGTTAAAGTCATTCGGATCAATATAATGTTTTCAATCGTCAGGCAGAGCAGAGACATTGATTTTATTCACGTACATCGCCAGCTTTGCGATACAGGTGTATATCAGCTCCATCCGGCTAAGTTTGCGGATGTTGGATTCGATCATCATGGAATCCATACGTCTGACTTTACCGCTGATCCCCATCAGTTTTGCAATAGAAGTACTTAACTCCTTCACACAATCGTGGTAGAGATCCTTGTTGTGAAGCGTTTCGTAATCGTAACACCGTTTACGGAAACGGCTCAATGTTTTGTCACTCAAAGGCTGTTCTTCAAAACTTGTTGTGTGCAGTGCGTACTGAATCCGAAAATCCAACATAAGATTTTCAACCATCTCATCATCGGAATAATCAAAAAGCTCTTTAATAATGAGTGCACCAACAATCACGTTAACCGGAGTATTTGGTCTGGATGCCTTATCACTGTATAAGACAGAAAAACGCTTTTCATCAATGGCAGGAAATATTTCATCGGCAAAGACTTTTGCCCAGGATTTTTCCAGTGCTTTTTGTTCTCTGGCAGTTAATCCAGAAAAACTATCTGTAAATGACATTTGCTGGTAAGCGTTTTCTTTGAATGACATAGAGATTACCTTCTTTCCTGCTAAGATATCTCTATTATACAGCAAGTAAACCATTTAGGCTTGTATTTACTACAAAAAAATATATGAACTTTTCAAGGTACTATAGAGGGGCTTTTGACCCCAACATCATATTATGAGAAATAAACAAATTAGAAGCTGGAGGTACTTTGAAATGAGTAAAAATAATAGATTTGAAGTAGTGTATCAAGAAACGGGATTAAAAAGTGAGAAAACAATATATGTTGATAAAGAGACAGGAGTAAATTATTTTTTTATTGCAAGTGGATTTGGAGGTGGTTTAACACCACTATTAGATGCGGAGGGAAAACCTATTATTACAAAATAAATCATAACATTAAGAATTAATTTAGGTATGGGTGTTTTTTATGATTGGTTTTTCAGGATGTGGTTCAGTATTAAGCACTGAATTGACTCCGGAACAGTTGTATTTCGATGATCATAGTATTATAGATATGTTTGTTTATGAAGATGCTGCCTATGTAAATGTTACAGATATAGACGGGGTAAAAAATGAGACTTTCGAAAAAGACAAATACATTAGAAAAATAAGCAACATTGGGATAACAAATGACTTCAATAATTGGGATGCTACTCTTTTGCCTATCGGAACCGAAATCTATGAGTCCGACAATAATCAAATATTATTGGCAAATCTAAGGGAAAAGTTTGTTCCATATGTGAAATATGTTGAGAGATAGGGAGAGTCAACACAATAATGCTTGTTGTAGTGACAAATTCCATTAACATTAAGATTTGAAATTAGAGGTGATGAGATGAACGGTGATTATGTATTGTATGTTATATTTGCAATTATGGCGATTGCCTTTTGGAATGAAAAGGGTAGTTGGTTATTTGCAGGATATAACATGATGAGTGATAAGGAAAAGCAAAAATATGATCACAAAAAATTATGCAGAGTAATGAGTTGCTGTGTAGGAACTGTCGATATACTTCTGATAATATCACATATCATGGGTGACAATGAAAAATTAGAAAATATTTTTACCCTACTAGGAATTATTGTGGGTATCGTAACGGTAATTTTAGCAAATACAGTATGTAGAAAAAATAATTGATTTGTAGGATAGAGCAATTATGGAAAACGGAAATGTATATGAACAAGTATACAAATGCCAGTTGTGCGCCCAACAAAGGACAATTGACCTAACAGGTGGAAATCCTGTCTGATTAAGGTTCAGCCAATAATGCTTAACATTGTGGTCAGTTGTCAACTGGGCAGAGTCTGTTGCTTCTATTTCGCTTTATTTTTCAAGAAAAGAAAGATTTGCTGAACTTTATAATGAGATAAATAACAGTGATTATACCAATCGGGAAGATTGAACTGGTAAAACAGAGGTTGTATACAAATATGGTAAAATGAAATTGCTAGGGCAACAAATATATGAGGGAATTAGATTAAAATCACTGAGCGATAAATTCTCAAAAGAATATTTTGATTGAAGTTCACATTACACTGTGTTAAAATCAATGTCACAAATCAAAACTTCTAAGAAGTTTCTAATATTTCTAATTTTGTGTGACAATCGTCACAAATAAAATCCAACTTGTAAGATACAAAAGAAAGTCGGTGATGCCTATGGGAGTATTTTCTTTTTGTTAGTGTATAATTATCATTGGCAAAGACAGGAATTATCCCTAAACCAAAAGGGAAGCAGAGAAAATCCCTACTTCCCAATCATACAATTTTTCTTTATGATGTTAGTTGCGAATAAAACACGTAAAGGAGACTGTATGATGGTAAACGCAAAATATTGCTACGCTATCCATGAATTACGCTTGCACCAAAATGATAGATGC
>ERZ836939.826-NODE-826-length-39628-cov-19.931494_pt1 | contig 39628 bp, 25 predicted proteins | sample MGYA00519912_ERZ836939 | MGnify/ENA primary metagenome ERZ836939 (study PRJEB31850, sample SAMEA3708810) | human gut metagenome | biome: human gut; feature: human-associated habitat; material: faeces | place: China | collected 2014 ...
GGAGAAGTGACAGTCCTGCCGGCTGACGGAATAGCCGGTTGAAGGGTGTAGGAGTAGATCCTTGCAGGCAAATCCACAAGGAGATCCGAACCTGATAGTATGGAGCGCACCCCGGTGCAATCCAAAATGGACGTAATCAGGCTCCCGAGAAAATCCGCTAAACCTAATCATTAAAGTACCCGTACCACAAACGGACACACGTAGTTGGGTTGAAAATACTGAGGCGCTCGAGTGAGTCACGGTTAAGGAACTAGGCAAAATGGTCCTGTAACTTCGGGATAAAGGACGCCAATCTAGCGATTGGCCGCAGAGAATAGGCCCAGGCGACTGTTTAACAAAAACACATGGCTGTGCGAAATAGTTAACATGAAGTATACAGCCTGACACCTGCCCGGTGCTGGAAGGTTAAGAGGAGGACTCAGCGCAAGCGAAGGTCTGAATTGAAGCCCCAGTAAACGGCGGCCGTAACTATAACGGTCCTAAGGTAGCGAAATTCCTTGTCGGGTAAGTTCCGACCTGCACGAATGGTGTAACGATCTGGACACTGTCTCAACCGTGAGCTCGGTGAAATTGTAGTATCGGTGAAGATGCCGATTACCCGCGATGGGACGAAAAGACCCCGTGAACCTTTACTATAGCTTTACATTGAATTTGGGCAATTGATGTGTAGGATAGGCCGGAGGCAGAGAAGCTGGTACGCCAGTATTAGTGGAGCCGCCGTTGAAATACGGCCCTTTGATTGTTTGAGTTCTAACTTGCGGGATGCGAGGACACTGTATGGTGGGTAGTTTGACTGGGGTGGTCGCCTCCAAAAGCGTAACGGAGGCTTCTAAAGGTACCCTCAGACCGATTGGTAACCGGTCGCAGAGTGTAATGGCATAAGGGTGCTTGACTGGGAGACAGACAAGTCGATCAGGTAGGAAACTAGAGCATAGTGATCCGGTGGTTCCGCATGGAAGGGCCATCGCTCAAAGGATAAAAGGTACTCCGGGGATAACAGGCTGATCCCTCCCAAGAGCTCATATCGACGGAGGGGTTTGGCACCTCGATGTCGGCTCGTCACATCCTGGGGCTGGAGAAGGTCCCAAGGGTTGGGCTGTTCGCCCATTAAAGTGGCACGCGAGCTGGGTTCAGAACGTCGTGAGACAGTTCGGTCTCTATCTATCGTGGGCGCAGGAAATTTGCGGGGATCTGACACTAGTACGAGAGGACCGTGTTGGACAGACCACTGGTTTACCGGTTGTACCGCCAGGTGCACCGCCGGGTATCTAAGTCTGGAAAGGATAAGTGCTGAAAGCATCTAAGTACGAAGCCAACCTCAAGATAAGATTTCCTTACGAGGGTCGTCAAAGACGATGACGTTGATAGGCTGCAGGTGTAAGGTCAGTAATGGCGAAGCCGAGCAGTACTAATAGCCCGAAACTTTCTTATCGGAATAAGGATTGATATCCAGTAAGTGAAAGAAGTCTTCTTGGAGACTTTACGGAATGTACGGCAAGTTCAAAAGATAGATAAAAAGAGCTTAAGGTGGTTATAGCACGAGGGATCCACCTCTTCCCATTCCGAACAGAGAAGTTAAGCCTCGTCACGCCGATGGTACTGCGTAACAGTGGGAGAGTAGGTAGCCGCCGTTTTAGAGAGAGAATGAAAGCCGGTTCAACAGAACGTTGAGTCGGCTTTTTTCGTGTTGATTCGTAGGATTAATCTTGGATCAACGTAAAAATATGAGGGATTATAAATTATATGACTGCCTTCAAGAAATGAGTGGATTAACTTATGGTATGAATAGAATATGAGATTATCTAAATTTATCCTTGAAAAGTTTGTTATTTAGAAGTATATTTCTATATTTGCAAAAAGAGTTATGTGAAACTTTTTATTGAAGTTGAAAACCTAGCTATGAAAAAAGACCGATTTTGCTAATAAGCCTGTAGCTATGATTAGTAAGATTTTTGAAGGTGATTGGTCTTTGGGCTAATCACCTTTTTTTGTATAGCTAGTCCAGTAGATATATATGATTCTTTTTATGATTGTTTATTTCCTGAACGGATAAAAATAAATGAATTTTGCTATAAAAATATTGCGATTTAAAATTTAATTTATATATTTGCAATGTGAAGATGATGACGGTTTAAAATAACCATTTTAACTTGATTACTTGATGAAATATTTTGTTAACCAAATTATTAGTAGTGGTTAGTGAAATTATATTGAAATAATACGCCGATAGTATTGTTTTTATCACGTTGTAAAGATCTTTGATATACTGTGATGTTGATTCATATTAAAATAATCAATTTTTATTATATATGTTTGTTGTATGAAAATTTATTTTTATATTTGTAACATAAGATAAGGCCAGTACGTTAACTATGAAATGGTGGCTGTATTCAAGGCCACCATTTATTTAATAGCCTTAGATTCATAAGAACGTTAAATGAATTCTTTATGCTGGTGCTTAGCGAATAAATAATTGGTTATAATGAATTTAGTTTTAAATTGAGTTTATTTATTTTATTATATCAAATCAAGTCCCTGACTATGAAGAGGAAAAGGTTTCGGTGCGTTTTACATGAAATTATAGAAACCTTTTGAGGAGAGCACATTTAATTGTGTTCTCCTTTTTTTATGGCTTAAATTGTATTAGTATTTTGATACATGAATATATTCAGTTTTAGATTGCCTTTTAATAAGAAAGGCATGTCAGAATTCCTGACATGCCTTAATGGTTATTGGTATTTTAAGAGTTTAATTCTGTAGAATTAGAAATTACCAACATTGGCTTTATCCCACCAAACTCGAGTTCCTCCAATATCTCCAGTGAATTTTGAGCTTGAATTTTCTTGATTCAGAAGTTCAATACCTTTTTGCAATTCGGCATTATTGGTATTGATTTCGTTGTCTGAATAAATCAAACGACGGATCTGCTCATCTGTATCAATAGTTCCATTACTTAAGTTAACACGGTTCGGGAAGAACTTAGGATAACCTGTACGGCGGTATTCAGCCCAACCTTCACATGAAATTGGGAAGTTGGCAATCCATTTCTGGATAATGATACGCTGTAATTTCTGTTCGTTAGAAGCGCTCTCATCCCATTTAACGCAAACGTCATTTTGGGCTTTAATGCTGTTCTGACTATCTACCGGGTCAACGAAATCTTCCTGCAGTGTTGTTCCATTGATGTAGGTATTAATTTCTTCATCTGAGACAGTTGAAATACCAGCCAATGGTTCTTTACCCTCACCCTTATAAGCAACCTCATTCTTTATAGAAGTGCGGATACCGTCTTCATACCATTGCTGAGCAGTACCACCACCCATATTCCAGCCACGAAGAATACCTTCAGCACGTAAGAAATAGCCTTCTGCAGCTTTCATGATAGGGAATGCTGTTGTATATGAGCAAACAATTTTAGAGAAGTTGCCCCATTGATTAGGTTTAACTGGTAAGTTACAACCACCACGGATACCTAAATATTTTGTTCCAGATGCAATTGTAGAGCCATCCTCACAAACTACGTCTGCCTGGTTCTTGGTTACATACAGCGAAAGACGAGGATCGTTATAACCTTCCATAATTGTAATTAGGTTGGCGTTCATTCCTGAGTCACCCCATTCAAACATACGAGTCTGTTCGTTGCTAAAACCTTGATTGATCAAAATATCCTGAGTTAATACACCTGCTTGAGCAGCCTCTTCTGCCTTTTGCTTTGCTAACGTCGGGTTAGCCTTTACAATACGCATAGCCATACGTAATTTCAGCTGATTTGCGACCTTGATCCACAAATCCAAGTCTCCGTTACACCAGAAGTCAAAAGATTGTCTTGATGCTAAATCTGAAGTCGGATTCTGGAAGTTCTTAATAGCTTCATCCAGCAAAGCAAACATAGAATTATAAATATCTTCTTGCTTGTCATAATAGAATGAAGCACCGTTTGTCGGGTCTTCAATAGCTGATGTATAAGAAACCGGACCATAAACGTCTGTCAGCATCTGAACGGCATAAGCCTGGATGACACGCATCATACCTGCATAGTCAGTAAAGCCCTGTTCTTCGCAAGAAGTAATCAGACGGCGGGTATTGTTGAAGATGTGCAGATAAACATTTTCATACATGCCACCACAGAAACCACGGTTCAACGCATAATCAACATTTCCAGAGCCACCAAAGTTGTGCGGAGTCATGAAGTAACCACTGAACAAGTCGATGTTCAAGCTGAAACAGTACTGGAACAAGTTCTGCTGTGGAGCATAAACGTATGACATTGGTTCCTGGAACTGTGCAGAGAATGGAAGTGCATCCGGATTCAATTCATACGGGTCTGTATTCAACTCTTCAAAATTGTCTGTACAGCTAACGGCTATTACGCCTGTTGCCAAAGTCAATGCTGATACAGCTGTATATTTTAAAAATTTATTTAGTTTCATACGATATTCCTCAAAGATTTAGAAGTTAAGTTTCAAGTTCAAACCAAAGCTACGAGATGTTGGCAATGCGAACATATCGACTCCTTGCCAACCATTACCAGTTGCTGCTGCTACATCCGGATCCATCGGAGCATCCTTGTAGAAGAAGAACAAGTTACGACCAATAATAGAAGCATTCAGGTTTTTGCCTGCACCAAACAGGTTGCGGAACGTGTAACCGAATGATAATTCACGCAGACGAACATTGGTAGCGTCATATACGTATTGTGATGTCAAGATATTTGAGTTATAGCTTGTACCTCCAGTCGTTGAATAATAAAGTTGCGGATCGAAAGATACACCGTCAACGATTACTGCACCTGCATCGCGGACTGCGCCTGAACGTTCAGAAACACCCCAACCGTCTAATGTAGCTTCAGTCATAGAGAATACCTTACCACCTACTTTGGCATCGATCAAGAATGACAGTGTAAAGTCTTTATAGTGGAATGTATTGGTCCATCCCATATTAACCTTAGCATTCATATCGCCTACGTAAACCAAATCAGCATTATCGGTTCCGCCTAATACCGGAGCGCCATTTTCTACTTTTAACGGTTTCCCGTTTTCGTCGCGTTCGAAGTCACGAACATACAAGTCTCCGAAGTGACCACCTTCTTTCAAGATGATTTTAGCTCCTGTACAGTAGCTAGCCAATGTCCATTCAGGTAATTCATTAGACAACTCAATGATCTTGTTATCGTTGTATGAGAAGTTGAAGTTTGTACTCCAGCTGAAGTCATCTGTAAACTGATTGTACCAGCCTAAGCTAACTTCAAAACCCTGGTTCTGTACGTTACCTGCATTGATATGACGGTTTCTTAAACCAGTTTTCCACGGAGCTGAGATATTGAAGTACTGGTTCTTCGTATTTGTCTTATAGTAAGTCAAATTAACGTTGAAACGGTTCTGGAAGAATGTTCCATCAAAACCAACTTCCAAAGAGTTTGTCTTTTCCGGTTTCAATGTACGGAAAGAAGAACTTTCAGGAGGAGTAATAGAACCGGCTGTTTCACCGAAATTATAAAGTTCGTTAGTTACGCCAATGGGCACATCGTTACCTACGATAGAATAAGTAGCACGCAGTTTGAACAAATCAACGTTCTTACCGAAGTCGATGAACTTGTCTAACAAAGCACTGACACCAAATGACGGATAGAAGAATGATACACCGTCAGTAAATGCCAAAGATGAAGACCAGTCGTTACGTCCGCTGATATCTACAAATAAACCTTCTTTATAGCCAAACTGAGCTGTAGCGAATACAGAGTTCAAACGTTTTCTTTCTCTTGAGAAGGTAGATTGTACAGTATAATAGTTCTTTGGATTAAAGACGTTCGGGAAGTAAGCACCCGGAGTAATAACACCATTGTTTACTGAATAGGCTTTATCACCCCAACCGATGATTCCAGAACTTGTTCTTTCTGTTTTCTGGTAGCTACCACCGGCAGTTACTGACAATGAATAAGTTTCATTCCAAGTCTTGTTGTACTGTGCCAACAAGTCGGCGTAAGTCTGATCACTGAAAGTACGTGTGTCTTTCAAAGTCCCTAACAAGTTACGGTTAGCTGTACTTGAAGCATATTCGTTCAGTGTCCATTGTTCTTCACCACGTTCATAACGTAAACGACCTGTTACTGACAGACCTTCGATGATATCATATTTAACGCTACCACCAAATTCATAACGGTTACGGTCAGTCACCGGTTTCTGGCGGTTTAGCATCCAGTACGGGTTTGTGAACTGTTCCTGCAGGGTATTTGTCCAGTTGTGAACATTGATGTTACGTGTACCATCATAAATTTCGTAATTGTTCTTGTAGTAATCCCAGTCCTCGCCTCTCGGGAACAGGTAAGCACCTGTGATTGGGTTACTCAGGTAACCGGCTGCCGGCTGGTTTTCGATGTGCTGGTTGTTATAACGAGCAGATACATCCACATGTACTTAAAACCAACTTTTGCCATCAAGTTGTGGCTCCTGTAATCATTTTCCGGAACGATACCGTTTGATGATACGTTGGCATAAGAGAAGTAAGAAGAAATATTTTCGTTACCACCTGATAATGCGATAGAGTTGTTGGTGGTATAACCTGGCTGATAGAAATCTTTTGCATAGTTAGGAGCAGCAGATGACAGCTTTTCACCCCAGCTGAATGTACCTTCGTTGCTTACACCGTACATATTCTGGAATTTCGGCAATACCATCGGAGTTTCAACAGTTGTATTACTTGATACCCGCTAAACAATGTTCATGACGATTATACAATTAAAAAGGGGCTGCATCAAAACAACCTTTTGACACAGCCCCTTTTTCTTTATAGGATAAACTGATTAGAAGTTTCCTTTACCTGCTTGATCCCACCAAACACGAGTACCACCTAAATCACCTGAGAACTTAGCACTTGTGTTCTCTTGATTCAAAATCTTGATACCATTCTGCAACTCTTCATTGTTTGTGTTGATTTCGTTGTTAGAGTAAATCAAACGACGAATCTGTTCGTCAGTATCAATTGTACCATCGCTATTGTTCTTATAGTTCGGGAACAACTTCGGATAACCTGTACGACGATATTCAGCCCAAGCTTCAGTAGACAATGGGAAGTTAGCTACCCATTTCTGAAGGATAATCTGCTGCAACTTTTCTTCTTTAGAAGCACTTTCGTTCCACTTAGTACCAACAGTGTTCATTGCTTTGTGGTTGAATTTGCTGTTAACCGGGTCAACCAAATCTTCCTGAGAAGCAGTATTGTTGATGAATGCTTCGATTTCAGCGTCAGAGATTGAAGTTATACCAGCAAACGGACCTTTGTAAGCCAACTGATGTTTGATAGAAGTGCGGATACCTTCTTCGTAGAAATCCTTGGCAGTTCCACCCATGTTCCAACCACGCAAAGCACCTTCAGCACGCAAGAAGTAAGATTCTGCAGCGAACATAACTGGCAGCGGAGTTGTGTAATCCAACACAGCGTAAGAATAGTTTACATATTCGTTCGGTTTAGCAACGATGTCGTGACCCGGACGGATACCCAAGTAACGAGTACCTTCTTCAATAATAGAACCATCTTCACAAGTGATACCTGCAAAGTTCTTTTTCATATAAAGAGGCAAACGAGGGTCTTGCATACCTTCCATGATAGTAATCAAGTTGGCATTTGTACCACAGTCACTCCAAGCATAATACATACGATACAATTCGTTTGTCAAACCTTGGTTGATCAAAACGTCCTTGTCTTCTGCATTCAAAACACCACCGGCAACAGCTTCTTCAGCTTTCTGCTGAGCCAAAGATGGGTTAGCCTTTACAATACGCATTGCGAAACGCAATTTGAATTGGTTAGCAACCTTAATCCACATGTTCATATCACCATCGCACCAGTAGTCGAATGAAGCCATAGATTCTTTGTCAGAAGTACTGCTCTTGAAACCCGCGATTGCCTCGTCCAACAATGTGAACAAAGAATTGTAAATCTGCTCCTGGGAATCGTAAGCGTAAGATACACCGTTGGTCGGGTCATCAATAACTGTTGAATAAGCTACCGGACCGTAAGAATCTGTCAACATAGAGATAGCGTACGCCTGAACGACACGCATCATGCCAGCATAATCCTTGTAACCTTTTTCATCACAAGATTTAATCAAAGTACGAGTATTGTTGAAGATATGAGAATAAACGTTTTCATACATACCACCACAGAAACCACGGTTCAAATTGTACTGAACATTACCAGAACCACCGAAGTTGTGAGGAGTCATGAAATAACCACTAAACAAGTCAACGCTCAAGTTCGTCCAGAACTGGAACATATTCTGCTGTGGAGCATAAACGTAAGAGAACGGTTCCTTAAACTGGGCAGCGAACGGCAAAGAAGTCGGATCCACCTCATAAGGATTAGTGTTCAACTTTTCAAAATCGTCTGTACAGCTATTGATACTCATCAAACCTGTCAATGCCAAAGCTGAAACAGCTGTATATTTCAAAAATTTATTTAGTTTCATACGAATAATAATCTATAATTAGAAGTTAAGCTTTAAGTTCAAACCAAAACTACGAGATGCCGGCATAGCGAACATATCAACACCCTGCCAACCGTTACCTGTACTTGCAGATACATCCGGATCCATTGGAGCATCCTTATAGAAGAAGAACAAGTTACGACCAATCAAAGATGCGCTCAAGTTCTTACCAGCTCCAAACAAGTTACGGAATGTGTAACCTAATGACAACTCACGCAAACGAACATTTGTTGCATCGTAAACATACATAGATGTAGCCATGTTTGAGTTGTAGCTTGTACCACCAACTGTTGTATAGAATTCTTTCGGATCGAAAGATACGCCGTCGAATACTACAGAACCTGCATCACGAGCAGCGCCAGAACGTTCTGAAACGCCCCAACCATCCAATGTAGCTTCTGTCATAGACATTACCTTACCACCAATCTTAGCGTCAATCAAGAATGACAAAGTGAAATCTTTGTAGTGGAATGTGTTTGTCCAACCCATGTTTACCTTAGCGTTCATATCACCAACATAAATCAAGTCTTTCACGTCAGAACCAGCCAAAACAGGACCACCGTTTTCGTTCTTGATTGGTTTGCCTGTTTCGTCACGCTGCAAGTCACGAACATACAAGTCACCGAAGTGGCCGCCTTCTTTCAAGATAACAGAAGCACCGGTACAGAAGCTCTGCAATGTCAAACCATCAGCCAAACCATCTACCAACTCGATTACTTTATTGTTGTTGTAAGAGAAGTTGTAGTTTGTGCTCCAGCTGAAGTTGTCAGTGAATTGCTGATGCCATCCTAAGCTAACTTCAAAACCTTGGTTCTCGATATTACCAGCATTTACATAGCGTGTTTTCATACCTGATTCATAAGGAGCAGAGACCTTGAAGAACTGGTTCTTAGTGTTAGTCTTATAATATGTCACGTTTACATCGAAACGATTCTGGAAGAATGTACCATCAAAACCAACTTCCAAAGAGTTAGTCTTTTCAGGTTTCAATGTACGGAACGGAGCTTCAGAAGGAGGAACCAAAGAACCTTGGTCACCGATTGTATAAAGAACGTTAGAAGCGTAAATAGGAACGTCGTTACCTACGATAGAATAAGAAGCACGGAATTTGAACAAGTCAACGTTCTTACCGAAATCTATGAATTTATTCAACAGGGCACTTGCACCAACTGACGGATAGAAGAAAGAAACACCTTCAGTGAATGCCAAAGCAGAAGACCAGTCGTTACGAGCACTTACGTCAACATACAAACCTTCTTTGTAACCGAACTGAGCTGTAGCAAATACAGAGTTCAAACGTTTTTCCTTCAAAGACATACCTGTAGACAAACGATAATAGTTGCTCGGGATGAATTTGTTAGGATAATAAGCACCAGAAGTGATAACACCATTGTTGATAGCAAACTGAGTATCACCATAACCAATCAAACTTACGTTTGAACCTTTAGTCTTCGTATAGCTACCACCGGCAGTTACAGACAATGAATAAGTATCTTCCCAAGTCTTGTTGTATTGCAACAAAGCATCAGCATAAGTCTGTTCGCTGAAGATATGGTCATCTTTCATTGTACCTAACTTATCACGACCTGCAGTACTTGAAGCATAGTCGTTTTGGGTCCAATGTTCATCACCACGTTCGTAACGGATACGACCTGTAGCAGACAAACCTTCCATGATATCGTACTTAACAGTACCACCGAATTCATAACGGTTACGGTCAGAAATTGGTTTCTGACGGTTCAAAGTCCAATAAGGGTTGGAGAATTGTTCCTGAACTGTATTTGTCCAGTTGTGAATATTGATTTGCTGAGCTTGGTCAAATACTTCGTAGTTGTTTTTGTAATTGTCCCAATCCTCGCCTCTCGGGAACAGGTAAGCACCTGTCAACGGGTTGTGCAAATAACCAGAAGCCGGTTGGTTTTCGATGTGCTGAGTGTTGTAACGAGCACTTACGTCAACGTGAAGCTTAGTCCACAAGTTGAAACCAACTTTAGCCAACAAGTTATGGCTCATATATGTATTTTCAGGAACGATACCGTTTGAAGATACATTGGCATAAGAGAAGTAAGAAGTGATGTTCTCGTTACCGCCAGCCAAAGAGATAGAGTTGTTAGTTGTGTAACCAGTGCGGAAGAATTCTTTCGCATAGTTAGGAGCTTCAGATGATAACTTGTCCCCCCAGCTGAAAGTACCAGCATCGCTCATTCCATAATTGTTCTGGAACTTAGGCAATGACATAGCGTTTTCTACGGTTGTGTTGCTTGATACATTGATAGCAACTTTACCAGATTGAGCTGATTTAGTTGTAATCATGATAGCACCATTGGCAGCAACTGCACCATAAAGAGCGGCAGCAGAAGCACCTTTCAACAAAGTAATCTGTGCGATATCATCCGGGTTGATAGTAGACATAGCGTCACCACCATCACGTTCACCACCATAGTTCATGGAAACCTGAGAATCAGAAACGTTCATCATCATAGGAACACCATCAACAACAATCAACGGCTGGTTGCTACCACTGATAGATTTGTTACCACGGAACAAGATTTTAGAAGCACCACCGGCACCAGTTGAGTTCGGGGTAATCTGCAAACCTGCGCTCTTACCTTGCAAAGAGTTAATCATGTTTACGTTCTTGATTTCATTCAAATCTTTGCCACCTACGGTTTGTGCTGAATAAGTCAGGGTCTTAGATTCACGCTTAATACCCATGGCTGTTACAACCACTTCTTCCAGCGCTTCTGAATCAGAAGACATCTCTACATTAATTGTAGAACGGCCGTTAATGGATTCTTCAACGGTTTTCATACTGACGTATGAAAATACAAGTGTACCATCACCTTCTACATCGATGGTGTAATTACCATCCATATCAGTAACTGTTCCTGTTGTAGTACCTTTTAGAAGTACATTTACGCCAATCAGCGGTTCTTTTAAGTCCTTATCTGTAACTGTACCGCTAATCGTTCGCTTTTGTGCGTAACCTACTATGCACAAAAAGAATGTCATAAATAGGATAATTGACTTTCTCATGAAAAATCGATTTTTGGAGTTAAATAAATGTTTTAATTTTTTTGTTTCTAAATGATTCGTCGGAATAGATACTTATTCCTTCTGATAATCTTTCTACTGCATAGGCATTTCATTTAAAACGGTTAATATATATAAGATCTTTTCTAATTATTTTCTTCGATAGGAAGAGAAAGGTATGAATTTTTTATTACATTAGGTAATAATTGCTTTGTGAAATATTAAGAATGTATTGAAAAACAAAATTTGATTTTAAATAAAATGAAAGACAAATAACGTTAGTGGGAAGAATTTGAAAATGATTCAGGATAAATATGACGCAAGTTGTAATTTAAACAGCCAGTTTAGTATAAATCTATTTAAAGTATGCTGTTATTTATACAAATCCATTATTGGTAAGAATATAAGCTGTTTCAAGAAAAAAATATGGCTTAAGATATAATTTTTTGTTAATATTTCCCATTCAATAGAAGTTAGTATACTATTCTTTAATCCACGCCGTGGATTACTTAGTTCGCGCCGTGAACTACTTAGTTCACGCTGTGGATTACTTAGTTCACGTCGTGAACTAAAGAATTTGTAGTAGGCAAGAAAAGAATTATGGGTGAAGAATAAAAAAACCGTCCGGTGATCGGGCGGTTTTTTGACTGTATATATAATAGGTATATCAGAACAAACTCCAGGTGACGGTCAGGCCTGCCATGACGATAGCAACCATGCTCATGAGTTTGATGAGAATATTCAGACTCGGACCGGAGGTGTCTTTAAAAGGATCGCCTACGGTATCACCTACGATGGTTGCTTTATGTATTTCTCCTCCTTTACCGCCGAAGTTTCCTTCTTCAACGTATTTCTTGGCATTGTCCCAAGCACCTCCGGCGTTGGCCATGAAGATAGCTAATACGAATCCGGATGACAAGCCGCCGATCAGCAGACCAATGACTCCGGGAACACCAAAGAAGATTCCGGTCAGGATAGGAGCGGCAATAGCCAGTAATGAAGGATATACCATTTCTTTTTGGGCTCCTTGGGTGGAAATTTGTACACATCGGGCGTAGTCGGGTTCGGCTTTCCCGTCAAGGATACCTTTGATTTCACAGAACTGACGGCGTACTTCTTCTACCATGTGGGCAGCGGCGCGACCTACGGCATTCATCGTCAGTCCACAGAAAAGAAAGGCCATCATACTTCCGATAAAGATGCCTGATAGGACTTTCGGATTCATCAGGGTAACATCATAATAAATCATGAAGTCGGTAAAGCTGGCTTTGTCCACGGCTACTTGTAGTCCGTTGGGTAATTCCAAAAGGCTTGTCCCGATGCGGCTGAGTCCGATACGTATTTCTTCTATATAGGATGCCAGCAACGCTAATCCGGTTAAGGCTGCCGAACCGATGGCAAAGCCTTTTCCTGTAGCGGCAGTTGTGTTGCCTAACGAGTCAAGTGCGTCGGTTCGTTTGCGGACATCTTTTCCGAGTCCGCTCATTTCAGCATTACCTCCGGCATTATCGGCGATTGGTCCATAGGCATCTGTTGCCAAAGTAATGCCTAAGGTAGAAAGCATACCGACGGCAGCGATACCGATTCCGTATAATCCCATTCCGATATTGGCAAAATCGAATCCTGAAGCCAGCCAATAAGAAAGAATGATACCGGCAACAACAGCCAATACAGGAATCGTAGTCGAAATCATACCTAATCCGATACCTGAAATGATCACAGTGGCTGGCCCTGTTTTCCCGCTTTCCGACAAACGTTGAGTCGGTTTATAGGATTGCGAGGTGTAATATTCGGTAGATCGACCGATAATGATACCGACAATCAATCCAACGACAACGGCACACGAGATCTCAATCCAGTTTTCCAAACCTAATGCCCTAAGGATTGCAAAAGTGGCAACTACGATCAGGGCAGAACTGAGATTTGTCCCGACAGCCAAGGCATTGAGTAATTCTTTCATTCCGGCATTTTCTTTCGTCTTCACCGAGAAAATACCGATAATCGACAAGATAATACCAACGGCCGCGATCAACATTGGAGCAATTACCGCCTTGAATTGCATTTCCGTATTTCCGGAACCGATAAATGCGGCTGCTCCTAAAGCCGATGTTGCCAAAATCGAACCACAATATGATTCATACAAGTCGGCACCCATTCCGGCTACATCACCTACGTTATCACCTACATTATCGGCAATAGTTGCCGGATTTCGCGGGTCATCTTCCGGAATGCCAGCTTCTACTTTACCTACCAGATCAGCTCCGACATCGGCGGCTTTGGTATAAATACCACCGCCCACACGTGCAAACAAGGCTTGTGTTGAGGCTCCCATACCGAAAGTCAACATGGTTGTTGTAATGATACACAGTTTAGCTGTAGGATTCATGGCATCGGCAGGAATCAGATTTTCCAGTAACAGATACCAGAAAGAAATGTCGAATAAACCTAATCCGACAACGACCAATCCCATAACGGCTCCGCTGCGGAAGGCAACCCGTAACCCTTTGTTCAATGAATCCCTGGCCGCATTGGCAGTTCGGGCCGAAGCATAGGTAGCTGTTTTCATTCCTAAGAATCCGGAAAGTCCGGAGAAGAAACCTCCCGTCAGAAAAGCAATCGGCACCCAATGATTCTGTAGGTTAAATCCATAGGCCATTATCGAGAAGAGAATGACCAGACCCAAGAAGACCATGCCGACAATCTTGTATTGTTGCTTCAGATAAGACATGGCGCCCTGCCGGACATGCGATGCAATCTTCTGCATGGCAGGGGTTCCTTCACTTTCACGCATCATTTGCTTGTAGAAGTACCAAGCCAGTACGAGTGCCAGAATTGATGAGAACGGCACAATCCAGAATAGTGATGATTCCATAACGGGTAGATTTTAATTGTTATGAGCCTAAAGATAACGATTTAATTTGTAATAGAAAAGGGATGTAGGTGAAAAACAGTGCTCTATTTTCCGGAATAATCAGGAGAAAAATCCCTACCTTTGTCCGGTTTTTAGCTGAAGAGTACAAAGAAGTTATGCTTTATTCCAGTCGTCAGAATATTTTAACGACCCCGTTTACTGTTTTCTATCTGCTGATAGGTTGTATTGTCTGCTGGATAGCGTGTTATATCACTTCTACGGGTTATCCGGTGTATGGTGAAGTGACAGCACCCCCGTTGTGGAATCTGATCTGTCAATATTTACCGGGTAAATGGGGAACATACGCCATCGGTTTTCTCTTGATGTTAGGTGGAGCTTTTATGATTCATCGAGCTAATTATGTATTGATGCTGATCCGGGAGAAGACCTTGTTGCCCGTTCTCTTCTATATTTTACTGATCAGTACCAATAAGGATTTTCTGCCTTTGAAATCAACTTCGTTTGGTGTATTTTTCCTGATTTTGGCTATTTATTATCTGTTTACTTCCTATCATGATCCTAATAACAAGCGGAATGTGTTTAATGCTACGTTCGTGATAGCAATTGGAAGTTTGTTGTGGATTCATATCTGCTGGTTCCTGCCACTCTTTTGGTATGGAATGTATAAATTCCGGACACTGACATTGCAAACCTTCTTGGCAAGCCTGATGGGTTTGGCAGTAGTGTATTGGTTCGTCGGGTTTTACTGTTTATGGCAACAGAACTTTGATATGTTTACCATTCCGTTTGATTCCCTTTATAAAGTTCGTCCGTTGAGCATCAAAGGAAATGGTTGGCAGGATTGGCTGACGATTGGCTATATGATTGCTCTTGTGGTAATAGCATCATTCAATATTCTGGCTCATGAGTATGAGGATAATCTGCGGACTCGTCAGTTCTTGTCTTTCCTGATTTTGTTGGCTATTTCATCTTTTGCTCTTTATTTCCTATACGAGCAATCATCGGAAGAGTATCTTCAGATTGCCTGTTTCCCGTCTTCTATCCTGATTGCCCACTTCTTTACGGTGGTACGGAATAAATATGTCTATTGGATGTTTCACGCATCTGTGGTTGTTCTTATCTTATTATTGTTATTGCGAATATGGAGTTTTTAATAGATTACGGTTATATCGGCGTATTCATTGCCGCTTTTCTGGCAGCCACAGTTTTGCCTTTCAGTAGTGAGGTTGTATTGACGGGTGTTCTGTTGGCGGGTTCATCTTATTGGCCTTGTATGATAGCTGCGACCTTGGGAAATTTCTTAGGTGGAATGAGTTGTTATTGGCTGGGAATGCTGGGAAAGATAGAATGGATAGAAAAATATCTGAAGCTTGATGCTCAAAAAGTGTATAAAGTGCAGAATTGGATCAAAGACAAGGGTTCATGGATGGGATTTTTTGTCTTTCTTCCAGGTATTGGTGATTTTATTGCTGTCGCTTTAGGCTTTTTGAGAGCAAATATCTGGATTGTGGCGATCTCGATGTTTTTAGGAAAAGCCATACGTTACTGGATCTGGATGGAGTTTGTATTTAAAGTCCAATCTCTTATCTGAAATACTGAAGAAAATAGTAATTTTGTGCTCATAATTTATCTTTGGAGATGAACGCTAATATTTCTAATTTAACTAACAAGCAAGTATTGTTCCGTGAGGCAAAGGACTATGTGATGATTGCCTTGGGAATGATTTTGTACGGCATTGGATGGACCATTTTCCTTTTGCCGAATGATATTACAACCGGCGGTGTTCCGGGTATTGCTTCTATTGTGTTCTTTGCAACCAAATTACCGGTTCAGTACACTTATTTTGCAATCAATGCGTTTTTGTTATTGTTGGCCTTAAAGATTCTCGGATTTAAGTTCTGTGTCAAGACAATTTACGCAGTTTTTGTCCTAACGTTCTTTTTGTCGGCTTTGCAGGGCTTGGTTGGAGAAGTTCATATTCTGCAAGATCAGCCTTTTATGGCGTGTGTCTTGGGAGCTTCTTTTTGTGGTAGTGGCATTGGTATTGCTTTTTCGGCAAATGGTAGTTCGGGTGGAACCGATATCATTGCTGCTATTATCAACAAGTATCGGGATGTTTCGCTGGGCCGAGTCGTCATGGCTTGTGATATGATTATCATTACTTCCAGTTATTTCGTATTGCAGGATTGGGAAAAGGTCGTTTATGGTTATGTGACGTTGTATGTCTGTAGCTTTGTGCTTGATCAGATAGTAAATAGTGCACATCAGTCCGTACAGTTCTTTATTATTTCCAAACATTATAAAGAAATCGGAGAACATATCAATAAGGATATGCATCGCGGTGTGACAGTATTGGATGGAACAGGACTTTATACCGGTAATGGGGTGAAAATGATGTTTGTCCTGGCAAAGAAACGTGAATCGACTGCTATTTTCCGTTTGATTAAAGATATTGATCCAGATGCTTTTGTTTCGCAGAGCACAGTTATCGGTGTCTATGGAAAAGGTTTTGATCATATTAAGGTAAAATAAAAACGGCAGGTCGCCGTCTTTTTTCTTTTGTGGGCCTTCGAAATGATTTCGATGGCCTTTTTTTATTGTATAAGGCTTTCGAAATCATTTCAAGGTTGAAAGGTGTTTGTTTGGGGATTTGAATATCAGTATTATCTGACCTTATCAGATGCCCAGATTGCTTTTATGGTTTCTTCCTGGTTATATCCGTAAGGAGATTGTGCACTTCGGGTATTGGCCCGATAGGTATTTCCTGTTTTGTTTGGACAACAGATACCACGAATGCCCGGCATTTCAATATGACCATCCGGATCCGTCTTCTTCATCCATTGCCAGACATACTGTAACCATTCATTCCGATACTTTTCCGGTTGTTTGGCAAACCAGGATATTTCGTCCCAACCCCACGGGAAATAAGACGTAGTGTCTGCTACATTTACAGGTTCTTCTTTCCCGTAATTATCAATCTCAACTAAATAGGGCAGATGCTCGCACGACCAACCTGAAGGCGTCTGACAACCCATGCTCTTCTTATAGAGAGCATCTAAGTGATTGACTCGTAGTTCTGCGGGTTGAATATCTCCTTCTTTCCAAGGAGTAGCTGTTGGAAGGGCACAGATACGCATCGGGAATGAATTGAAATCAATCAGGCTTTTCCCATTAGTTACCATACCTCCTTTGGGCGTGTGTGCATCCAGAATTACCCATTGCCGGCGGGCATGCTGGGCAGCGAAGGAACGAATTTTGTCAATCAGTGTAATCCAGTGTGTCCGGTCAGGATCATTCATGCCCATCAGTTCAATTTGTCCTAAATGAAAGGCTTCACAGCCGATACGGATATAAGAACAAGCCAGGAAATAGAACCATAATTGTGTTTCCTGTCGGCTGATATCCGGCACACTTCCTCCTGTATGCCAGTGATCCACATATTTCCCTTGCAGGTTCAGCATATCTTCATACCTGAAATTCCTTTTCTCTGGTTTCAGTCCGTAACTATCAAATACCCATTCCGGAATTTCAATCTGGCTGACTTCAGTAGAAATAGCTTCGAACAGACAGGCTTGAAATACCAGATCCGGATCATCTGCGTGCATTCTTTGGATGATCTGTTCTGCTTTCGTCCAGAAAGTAGGGTCTTTTAATATCTGTTCGTTTTCCCACAGAAGAATGGAACGTCCTAAGAATTTGGCTCCGATATTCTGTATCATGCGGATATCGTCGTTGAGTTGTTCTTCTCCTTGATTAGGTACCAGTAAGTTCGTGACTGTTATGGAACGATCCAGGTAATTTTCCAGTACTTCTTTTTGAATACCATTTTTATTGAATGAATAAGGTGAAGTTGATTCTCCTTGTGCCTGTCCGGCAAAAGATACGAGAATCCAAATCAAAAGTAGTGAGAATCGTTTTTGAATCATATATCAATCGTTTTTATAAGTAATAGGACTTCCTTTCGTCTGATAAATAGTTTGTTGGAACTGCTGAGGAGATATCTGTACCTGATCTCGAGTCAGTTCCGGCACATTGTAACTTTTGAGTCGCTTCATATTATGTTCCGGATCTTGTTGGGGCAGCATAAAAGCTTTGCTAGCTTTTCCTTTTGGATTGAAATAAGTTATGTAAAGTCGGGTATAAGAACCGTCATCACGTCTGGAACTGAAGACGATCCATCGGCCGTTACTACTCCAGCAATGATAACTGTCTGCATCTGTGCTGTTGGCTTCTTGCAGCGGATAGACAGAGTCTGCTTCCAAATCTTTTATATAGAGGTCTGCGCTTTTATGCCAGATATGGAATTGTCCGTAGGATCCGGCTGTAAATAACAGATAACGTCCGTCTGGACTAATCCGGGGAACGGAGGCACTGATTCCAATAGAATCGCAGTTGATTTCGGTAACTTCTTCTCCGAAACTTTGATCGGAGGACTGGAATGTTCGACTGACAATATTATAACGTAGGGTATTGAAGTCTTTTGGACGAACAGTGCCCATAGATTGATGGTCATAAAGACTGCCTACGCAATAATAGATTTTATCACCGGTTGGCGACCAACAGGGGAATGTTTCGAGTAGACTGTCTGTGTGACAGACATATTTCACTTCCTTCTGATTGGCATCATAGAAGAGCAGGTCGGAAGCCATATCAATTACTTCTACTTTTTCTTCATTCAGGATGTGGAATGCTTGCCCTGTCTTGTTGGATGAAAACAGGATCCAGTTTTGTGTCGGATGCCAAGCAGGATAGACTGCTCCGAATGGGATGGAATCATGATGGAAGTTGATTTTCTCAACATCCTTACCTTGAGCAAGGATGGTTCCACTGTGGTTCGTACGAACGTGAAATAGCATCTTCTGGGTACTATAATTCTGGTAATTGTGGCAGTTGATGCAATGATTATCTTCGTAATTGAATGTCCGGTTATTCTCATAGATCACTTCTTCCTGGAAGTTCGTGAGGTTACGCTGATATAAGCCCAGTTGGCGATAGTAGGAATAACCGGGTTCGATCAACCGATAGGAGACGAACGGATCAATCTCTTCTTCAGCCACATGCCAGGTAAAAGGTTGGAAACGTAGCCATTTCTTTTCCGTATAAGTATAGACCTGTACTTGTATCTCTTTTCCTCGGGAAACACTTAAAAGAGATTTCCATTGTTCCGCATTGAATTGTAATGTTGATCCGTGCAAAGCAGAGGCCGACAGTTTCTTTCCTTCACTGGAAGTCAATACAGCTACAAACTTCTCACCTGGTGTACGGACCAGAAAGTTCAACGGAGCGATATTGGGTGGAATGATAATATCTTTATAATCCGGATAAATAGATGCGGGTTGTCCCACTTCTGTAAAGTTAGCTGGCTCGTCTGTCTTAGAGGAATATGCTGTCAACATTCCGATGATGACGTACATGAGTACGGAAAGTATATAAGGTATTGTTTTCATCAGTTTACTCCTCCTTTCATCAGTATTTGGTATCGTTTCATCTGTTCTTCATCTATTTTATTCTGGCAGAAATAATAGAACGGATAGAAATGACCGTATTCTTCCTGTAGTTGAGGAATCAGTTCATCGGCCACTTTCCCGTCTTTGACATATTGAGATAGGAAGTTTTCGACTTGTTGGATTGTGCTCGGGCGAATCTGGAACTGTGACAACAGATTCGTTGCCCGTTCTTTTTGCAGATAAGTATATAGAACAACAGCCTGCTCTACTATGAGCGGAAGCTCCTTCCCTTTGTAAGGACGCGTTCGATTCACCACTTCATCTAATAATTTAGTATATAAACATGCCGCCATGGATACATCAAATGTTTGCTGATTATGGATATGATTTCCAGTAATGGGGTATCCGATGAATAGAGGAGAGCGATATGATTGTTCAAAGCTGTCGTTCGTTGGTTTGAGTGCCAGTATGCGATTGAAGAAAGGTTGTTCCAAGATAACTTTGGGATTGGCTACCAAAGGCATATATTTCCGTACAAAGTTGGATTCAAAAGGAACTTGCTGTAACAGGTAAAGATATTTGTTGGCAAGAGCATATTCTTCGTTCAGTAAGGAACAGAAAAAGAGTTGCTTGAGCGTGTAACAACTGGGACCATCGATAACCATGCGTTCCATTGCCTGATGATAAGCTGTATTTACTAAGCCTGAAGAAAGGCAACAGTCGCTGAGGTACAGATCTGTTCCGTCGTCGGGTAATCCACCTCGATTGATTAAGCCTAAGTCTGGATATTGATAAGGTATATCGAGCAGGTTATTTAATAAACGTCCGGTTTGTAACAAGGCGATGGCATGATAGGCAGCAACACTTCTGGTGGGTTGTTTAGCCTGTCTGGCTTGTTGAATCATTTTATCCCAATTTTGTTCCTGATATGCACGTTGCATGTAGGCGGTTATCCTTTCGTTCTCTTTTCCTGTCCAGGTATAGAGATAAAGTCCTAGAAACAAAACGCCACAAATTACTTGTCCCCTTCGGGAAGGAGAAACAGGATGCGAAGGTTTTCCGGCAATAAAGTGAAAAGCTATCGATACCAGGGCTGCCAGTATAAAAACAGCGAGTGGCCATAAAAAGACTACTGATGGCTCTTGTTGATAATACAGGTTTTGTCCTTTCTGAATGAGATACCACAACACCAGGATGGAAGGAAGAAGAGAAATCCATTCCCATTTACCTTGAAGTGCGAAACTCTTTCTGACGAGGCAGACTGTTCCGGTGAGCAAGACCGACATCAGAAATCCTCCAATCCAAGGTTCATGATAGGAGAGTAACAAAAGGCGACCGAACCAATAGAGTTTTCCTCCTGGCTGGTCGAGTATGAACTCCATGATTTGTTGGTCGAAAGCAAACAAACTGTATTGTTCGGCCATATAAAATACATCGCCATAAAGAATGGCTGCAAAAATCCAGAATCCGATGAAGGCAATGACCGGAGTGGAACTCAAGATTGTTTTGATTTTCATCCTTTTCATGTAATTAGATCTAGTCTTTTAAAAGCAGTTTAAAGGTAAGATATTCCTCGAAGGAATGTATAGCCGGCACGGCTGTTTTGCAACATAAGAAAAGCGACCTGCCCAATTGGACAAGTCGCTTCGATGAAGTTATTAAAAGTTCTTATGTGATTAGTCTTTCAATTTAGCCTTCAAGAACTCACGGTTCAAACGAGCGATGTTGCTAACGGAGATGTTCTTCGGACATTCCATTTCGCAAGCACGCGTGTTTGTACAGTTACCGAAGCCCAGTTCATCCATTTTGGCAACCATAGCCTTTGCACGGCGAGCTGCTTCAACACGACCCTGAGGCAATAATGCCAATTGGCTGACTTTGGCTGAAACGAACAACATAGCTGAACCATTCTTACAAGCTGCTGCACAAGCACCACAACCGATACAAGCTGCTGCATCCATAGCTAAATCTGCATCTTTCTTAGGAATAGGAATTGCATTAGCATCAGGAACACCACCTGTATTAACTGATACGAAACCTCCGGCCTGCATGATTTTATCATAAGCAGAACGGTCAACCATCAAGTCGCGGATAACCGGGAAACCAGCTGAACGCCACGGTTCGATAGTGATTGTTTCGCCATCGTGGAAACGACGCATGTACAACTGGCAAGTAGTAGCACCTGTTGCCGGTCCGTGCGGATGACCGTTTACATACAGAGAGCACATACCGCAGATACCTTCACGACAGTCGTGATCGAACACGATCGGTTCTTTACCTTCATTGATCAAACGCTCATTCAAAATGTCCAGCATTTCCAGGAAAGAGACACTCTGATTGATCTTATCTATTTGGTAAGTCTCGAACTGTCCTTTTTCCTTCGGACCTCTTTGACGCCAAACTTTAAGCGTTACTTTTATATCTTTATCCATAGTGTTTTCTAATTATTTTTTGTAATTACGTGTTTGCGGAACTACGAATTCATAGTTCAAATCTTCTTTCAGCATAACCGGATCTTTATCTTCTCCTTGATATTCCCAGCAAGCAACATACATGAACTTATCATCATGACGCAAAGCTTCGCCTTCTTCAGTCTGATGTTCTGTACGGAAGTGACCACCACAAGATTCTGCACGATTCAATGCATCGTGAGCCATCAATGTACCGATTTCGATGAAGTCAGCCAAACGTAAAGCTTTTTCCAATTCAACGTTCTGATCATCACCTGACCCCGGGATATATACATTGCTCCAGAATTCTTTCTTCAGGTCTTTCAACATGTTGATTGCTTCCAACAAACCTTTTTCGTCACGAGCCATACCGATGTGTTCCCACATGATGTGACCTAACTTACGGTGGATAGTATCAACTGTTTCTTTACCCTTGATGTTCATCAATTTTTGGATACGAGCTTTGATTGCGTTTTCTGCTTCAACAAATTCCGGCAGATCTGTGCTGAAACGCGGAACCTGAATCTGGTCAGACAAGTAGTTTTGGATGGTGTATGGCAATACGAAATAACCATCAGCCAAACCTTGCATCAACGCAGAAGCACCCAAACGGTTTGCTCCGTGGTCAGAGAAGTTAGCTTCACCAATAGCGAACAAGCCCGGAATAGAAGTCTGCAATTCATAGTCAACCCACAGACCACCCATTGAATAGTGCAATGCCGGGTAAATCATCATCGGAGTTTCATATGGATTATCGTTGGTAATTTCTTCGTACATATCGAACAAGTTACCATATTTCTGCTTAACAACTTCCTTACCTAAACGGTTGATAGCATCCGAGAAGTCCAGGAATACAGCTAAACCAGTGCTGTTTACACCATATCCTGCGTCGCAACGTTCTTTAGCGGCACGTGAAGCAACGTCACGCGGAACCAAGTTACCGAATGCCGGATAACGACGTTCCAAATAGTAGTCACGGTCTTCTTCCGGAATATCTTTACCTTTCTTTGTACCTGCTTGTAATGCTTTGGCGTCTTCCAGTTTCTTCGGAACCCAGATACGACCATCATTACGTAATGATTCAGACATCAATGTCAATTTTGACTGATAGTCACCTTTTACAGGAATACAAGTCGGGTGAATCTGAACCATACAAGGATTAGCAAAATAAGCACCTTTCTTATAGCACTGCCATGCAGCTGAACCATTTGATGCCATCGCGTTAGTTGACAAGAAGAATGTATTTACATAACCTCCAGTTGCAACAACAACAGCGTGAGCAGCATAACGTTCAATTTTACCGGTGATCAGGTTACGGGTAATGATACCACGAGCGCGACCGTCAACCAAAACAACGTCCAACATTTCGTGGCGAGTGTACATTTTTACTTTACCTTTACCAATCTGACGGCTCAATGCAGAATAAGCGCCTAACAATAACTGCTGACCGGTCTGACCGCGGGCATAGAACGTACGGGATACCTGAGCACCACCGAATGAACGGTTATCCAACAAACCTCCGTATTCACGAGCGAAAGGTACACCTTGAGCTACACACTGGTCGATGATGTTATTTGATACTTCAGCCAAACGATATACGTTAGCTTCACGAGCACGATAGTCACCACCTTTGATTGTATCGTAGAACAAACGGTAAACAGAGTCACCATCATTCTGATAGTTCTTAGCAGCATTGATACCACCCTGTGCAGCGATTGAGTGAGCACGACGAGGTGAGTCCTGAATACAGAAGTTCAATACATTGAATCCCATTTCTGCTAAAGAAGCTGCTGCAGAAGCACCGGCCAAACCTGTACCTACTACGATAATGTCCAGACGACGCTTGTTAGCGGGGTTCACCAATTTCTGGTGATCTTTATAATTTTTCCACTTGTCAGCCAACGGGCCTTGAGGGATTTTAGAATTTATTTCAGCCATATTGTTTTTAGTTTTTTAAGTTTGTTAGTTTCTTAGTTTTTAAGTCATTTTGTTTTTGAGCCTGTTCGTTTTGAATGTTTGATTCCAAACTCATAAACTTATAAACTTATAAACCTATAAACTCAAAATTTACGCTCCTACACCATTCAGGTAGAATACAATAGTAATAATCGCGAACAAACCGCAGATGATTGTTGCTACCCATTTAGAAATGCATTCCCAACGGCTCAACCATACAGTGTTGTTCCAGCCTAATGTGTGGATTGCTGACCAGAAACCGTGAGTCAGGTGGAACCATAATGCAGCAAACCATACCAGATATAATACTGTGTTTACAATATCACCCTGGAAGTAGAAGTTGATGAATGCAGCACCGTTCTGAGGATGGATGTCTCCATGAATACCAGCTAATTCTGCAAACATCATGTTGTACCAAAACTGTGTGAAGTGAAGGATCATAAACAGAATTACGATCAAGCCCAGTACGAACATGTTCTGTGATGCCCATTCAACGCCTTTCGGACGAGAATTCAGTGCATAACGGTCGTTACCACGAGCTTTTCGGTTCTGCAATGTCAAAATCACTGCATACACGAAGTGAACTACTACACCTGCAGCCAGAACGAGTGTTCCTACGATGGCATACCAGTTACTTCCCAGCAAACCGCAAATCGTGTTATACGCTTCGCCTGAGAATACTGCCGCTACGTTCATCGACAGGTGGAACAATAAAAACAGAATTAGGAAGAGACCTGATATACTCATTATCAGTTTCCTCCCGATAGAAGAATTAAGTAACCACATAAGATAATAATTTAAGTTATTTAATTGTGTATAAAAATCACACTTATATAGCATTTAATTATGCAAAGGTAGATTAATTCCATGGATCAACCAACAAGATTAAATAAATATTTCTGTAATAATTCATCGCTCGCCGAGGAAAATAGTCGAATTGTAATGAAAAGAGTTCCGTTTTAAATGTGAATAGGTTCTTTATATTTTTTTAAACCTAAAAGTGGGCTTTAACTTCTAATTTTGTCTACTTTATTTTAATTCGCATGGAAACTAAAAGAACAGGCTATGATGAAGCCCCACTAACCTATATTGGTGGAACGTAATTGGAATGAATAGGCTAGGGTATTTCGATGTGATATATGTTGTAAGAAAAAACGATTTACTAATTAATAATCAGAATAAAAATGGAAAAAGCAAATGTACAGCCGGCTACGGGTAAGCTGGGGGTTTTGAGTGTTGGATTAGGTGCGGTTGCAACTACTTTTATGACTGGAGTTTTGATGATCCGTAAAGGGTTGGCTAAACCGGTGGGATCGATGACTCAGTATGATAAAATTCGAGTTGGACGTGGTGAACAAAAGAAGTATCTTCATTATAAGGATATTGTCCCGTTGGCTGATTTGAATGATATTGTGTTTGGAGCATGGGATGTCTATGCCGCTAATGCTTATGAGTCAGCTATTAACTGCGAGGTGTTGAAAGAAAAGGATATCAATCCGGTAAAAGATGAACTGGAACGTATCGTCCCGATGAAGGCTGCTTTTGACCGTAATTATGCTAGACGATTGGATGGCAATAATGTGAAGGATTGTACAACCCGTTGGGAATTAGTCGAAGCTTTACGCCAGGATATACGTGACTTTAAGGAGAAGAACGGGTGTAGCCGTATTGTTGTACTTTGGGCTGCTTCTACGGAAATTTATGTGCCTGTTTGCGAAGAGGTTCATGGCACATTGTCAGCTTTGGAGGCTGCGATGAAGAATGATGATCGCGAACATATAGCTCCTTCCATGTGTTATGCTTATGCTGCTTTGGCCGAAGGTGCTCCTTTTATCATGGGTGCTCCGAATACAACCGTTGATATTCCTGCTATGTGGGAAATGGCTGAAAAGACAAAAATGCCGATTGCCGGAAAGGATTTCAAAACCGGACAGACTTTGATTAAATCGGGTTTTGCTCCGATTATCGGTACGCGTTGCCTGGGCTTATCCGGATGGTTCTCTACCAATATTTTAGGTAATCGGGATGGTTTGGTATTAGACGAGCCGGCAAATTTCCATACGAAGGAAGTAAGTAAATTATCTACATTGGAATCTATTCTGGTACCTGAAGAACAGCCTGATTTATATACAGACTACTATCATAAAGTTCGTATCAATTATTATCCGCCGCGCAACGACAACAAGGAAGGCTGGGATAATATCGATATTTTTGGCTGGATGGGTTATCCGATGCAGATCAAGATCAATTTCTTGTGTCGTGATTCTATTTTGGCAGCTCCGTTGTGTTTGGATCTGGTACTTCTGAGTGACTTGGCTGCCCGTGCCGGACGATATGGGATACAGCGTTTCTTGAGTTTCTTCTTAAAGAGCCCGATGCACGATTATACACAGGATGAAGTTCCGGTGAACCATTTGTTCCAGCAATATGTGATGCTGAAAAATGCATTGCGCGAAATGGGCGGTTATGAGGCTGATGAGGAAATAGATTAAGGAAGAAAATGTATCTTTGTACGCAAAATGGTATTGATTTTAGATGAATTGTGTATGAGAAGTAAAGCGGTTATATTTTTGTTGCTGATAAGTCATTTCATAGGAGCTCAGCAAGTAACGGAGATCAAATCGTTGGATGGTGAGTATTGGTGGGGCGGCGTAACGGCCTTGGGCTCGAAGATGCCTTACATACAGCCGATGGAATCTTTTGATCTTTCTTCTCAGAATAATAATAATCAGGTTGTTCCGCTATTGGTCTCTAGTAAGGGACGGTATGTCTGGAGCGATTATCCATTTGCGTTCTCAGTTACGGAACAGGGTATCCGGATTGATTCCAAATACGAACAGGTAAAGGTGCAAGAGGCGGGCCGTTCTTTGCGGGATGCTTATTTGGATGCTTGCCGTCAGCACTTTGCCCCCAGTGGTCAGTTGCCGGATACTTTGTTTTTTACGAAGCCCCAATACAATACATGGATCGAACTGATGTATAATCAGAACCAGGCGGATGTGTTGGATTATGCACGGCAGATCAGCAAACAGGATTTTCCGGGTGGAGTAGTGATGATTGATGATAACTGGCAGAAGTATTACGGGAACTTCGAGTTTAAGCCGGATCGTTTCCCGTCGCCTAAAAGCATGGTGGAAGAGTTGCATGCAATGGGTTTCAAGGTGATGTTGTGGGTTTGTCCGTTTGTTTCTGCTGATAGTCCGGAGTTCCGCGAACTGGAGAAGAAGAAATACCTTTTGAGATGGCAGAATGGAGAAACAGCGATGATCCACTGGTGGAACGGTTATAGTGCCTGTTATGATCTGACGAATCCGGAGGCAAGGGATTATTTTATCTCTCAGTTGAAGAAGATGCAGGACGTTTATCAGATTGATGGCTTCAAATTTGATGCGGGTGACAATGGCTTCTACAGCCATGCGGAACTGAAAGCCTGGAAGTCGGATGCCATTTCTGTCGATCATACCCGGGCTTGGGCGGAAATCGGGTTGCATTTTCCTTTTAACGAGTATCGTGCCTGTTGGCAGATGGGCGGTCAGCCGCTGGTACAGCGTTTGGGCGATAAAGATTATTCCTGGGATGCGGTTCGTCTGTTAATTCCGGAAATGATAGCTGCCGGTTTGAACGGGTATGCGTATGCCTGTCCGGATCTGATCGGAGGCGGACAGTTTGCTTCGTTCTTGGGCATTGATCCTAACCGGTTCGATCAGGAACTGATTATCCGTTCGGCACAGATTCATGCCATGATGCCGATGATGCAATTCTCGGTGGCTCCATGGCGGATATTGAGCCCGGAAAATCTTTCGATTGTTCGCGAAGCGGCTCGCCTTCATGTCCGTATGGCTTCTTATATTATCCGGCAGGCCCGTCATGCAGCTGCCACCGGCGAACCAATTGTCCGGCATCTTGCCTATGAATTTCCGGATCAGGGCTTTGAAACCTGCAAGGATCAATTTATGCTGGGAGACAAATACCTGGTGGCGCCGATGGTGGAAAAAGGAAACAGCCGGGTTGTCAGATTGCCGAAAGGACGATGGAAGGATGACTTGGGAAAGATTCACAAAGGGGGAAAGTCGATCACAATCGATGTTCCGCTGAGTCGTTTGCCTTATTATGAAAGATTGTGTGATTAATCGATAGTATATGAAGACACTGGTACATGTTGACAACGAGCAGATTGAATCTGTATTGAAACAATGTAGTATTTGTTTTGTAGGGATGGCGGATACAGATGGAACGCCCTATGTGATCCCGATGAATTTTGGCTACAAAGACGGTTCGCTTTATTTGCATTCGGCCCAGGAAGGCAGGAGCATTTCGATCTTGAACCGGAATCCGCGTGTTTGTATTTCTTTTTGTCCGACAACGGAACTGGCTTATCAGAATGTGGAAGTGGCTTGCAGTTACCGGATGCGGGCCAGCAGTGTTATCTGTTGGGGAAATGTTGTCTTTGAGGAAGACTACGACAAGAAAGTGGAAGCACTCGATATCCTGATGAAGCAATACACCGACCGCCCTTTTGCTTATGGTCGTCCGGCAGTCTTGAATGTCAAGATCTGGCGGGTAGATATCGACGAGATCTCATGTAAGGAATTTGGAGCTCCCTATCGGAAGGCAGTAGGGAAATAACAGCGTTGTTGCTTTCAATATTAATCTAGTCGAAGAAGCCTTGTCCGTTTGCCGGGCAGGGCTTCAATCGTAAAAAGAGGCCATCTCCTGATCGCTCGGACGATGCTTCCCGAAGCGCGGAAGCCCTGTCGGACGCTCGGACGATGCTTCCCGAAGCGCGGAAGCCCTGTCAGACGCTCGGACGATGCTTCCTGAAGCGCGGAAGCCCTGTCGGACGCTCGGACGATGCTTCCTGGAGCGCGGAAGCCCTGTCAGACGCTCGGACGATGCTTCCCGAGAAAAGAAAGCACCGTCCGACGAAAAAATGAAATGATATCTTGCGATTTTATTGGGAACTTTATATATTTGTCTGTGTTCAATTTAAAAAAAGAAAGAACCATGAGGAAAGTGAAAAATTTTAGTCTTACCAATCTCCGCACAGAAGAGAATTTCGGGTTTCAAATGGATGTAAAAGCATTAGCAGAAAGTTTGCCTACGACAGGCGACTTGGATGCCGAAGGTTTGCCCGAAGCGTCGGTGGCAATCTTGACGGAAGCAGTAAACGGTCATACTGCTGCTGTGACCGCTCTGGATGATGCCCTGAAAGACTCCGCTTCTGTGCCAAGCAGCACGTTGGCCGCCGAGGCAGAGCAAGGGCGCGATGGGTCGTGGCGGGGGTTGAACAATTATGTGAAAGCCATGACAGCTTACCCGGAAGGGACAGTGGCCGCCGAGGCTCTGGCTGCCAAGGCGTTGATAGACAAGTATGGGGATCCCACCGATAAACCGCAAACGGAAGAGAGTGGTATCCTCCATAACCTGATTCAGGATCTTGAAAACGGTAAAGAAGGGTCTTTCCCGAATTTGCAAGTGGACGTTTGGCTAACAGATCTCAAAAACAAGAACCAGCGTTTCTTGGATTTTTCGAAAATGCGTACCGAAGAAGAGGCTGCCCGCCAGGTGGGTATCGTGAAAGAAAAGATCTTGTTGGTGAACGAGGCTTATCGCAAACTGGTCGACACGGTCAATGCGATGGTCTTGCTCAATGGCGAAGCCAAGTTCGTTTCGTTTATCGACCAGATGAATATCCTGATCGACCGGCAAAAAACGGTATTGAAGGCACGTGCGACCAACAATGCCAAGAAGGACGATGAGGGCGTGATCTAATTCTGATCCGGATTGATAGAGAAAAGGCTTTCAAATGATGGGAAAACTCATTTGAAAGCCTTTTTTGTGCTATCTGCAAATATCTCTCACATCAATCTGTTGGAAGATGAGGTTCGCTCCGCTGCCTTCATAGACGACGCCCAGGGTTTGTTCGTCGATCGATGTGATGCAGGAATATCCGGCTCCGCTCCATTCGTCCAGTAAGATCCAGTACTTTTCGGGCCAGGTTTGACCGTCGTCAAAGCTGAATTTAACGGTCAGCCGGTTGCGCGCGTTGTATGAATTGGGATTCATAAAGACTAAAACGGACTTTGGTTTCCCGTCTTTCAGATAATGATGCTTGTGGATAGAAGCCATGCAGGTCGGTTCCGTAAGCACAGCGTGCGACGTCGGGTGTTCTTTCCAGGTCTTACCTAAATCGGATGTGGTGCAGATTCTCCGTCCGTTGGGCGAGATGACTCCGTGATTCCGGTTATCGCGCATATTGAGCATGATGTCTCCGTTGTCAAGTTGGACGGCCATGCACTCGGTTGTATTGGAATAAGCCGGATTACTGGTTTCCCAGGTTTTCCCTCCATCCTGACTGTACGTGATATTGGAGAAAGGAAGGCCGTTCTCGTCTCGTCCCTGCGTAGGGAAGACCAGTGTTCCGTCTTTCAAGGTAATGCCGTGTCCCGGTGCTGGTGCAAACAACCACCATTCCGGTTTCTTGGTGGCAGCGGTGATGTTGACAGGCTCGCTCCAGGTTTTCCCATCGTCTGTACTTTTCGTAATCAGGAATTGGGATGTTTCTTTGACTTCCAAGCCAGGTTGTGAACCTTTCGCCTGCCACTGATGAATCCAGCGCGTGCTGTCTTGCGTCAGTCCTTCTACCCATTTCCCGGTATTACGGTCTAAAACACCATGCATCCACAAGCCGGCTACATATAAATCGCCGGTATTTTCATCCAACAGGATGCAGGCATCACTCACGCCGTTGTATTTTTCCGGAAGTCCGCCCCATTCATGTTGGTCGAGTATCCGTTGCATGGGTTGCCATGTTTGTCCGCCGTCTTCACTTCGGTTCAGGGCAATGTCGATATCTCCTTGCAAATCCCGTCCGGATTCCCAACGGGCATCGTAGATGGCCAGGAGCGTTCCGGCTTTCGAGGTGATCAATCCCGGAATGCGACTGGTGTGTACGCCGTCTTGCCGGTGTTTCCGAAGGGCAATGCCTGTACGCAGTCCTTCTTGGAAAGAGCCTTGAACGGGATATGTCTTTCCGTTGATTATAATTTCCGGACAGTTGACCAACACCCGATGTTGCAAAGAGGTTTCTTTCTTCAGTCGGACAGCCAGTCCATAATAGCTTGTATCTGCTTCTAAGGGAATATTCAATCGGAAAGCTCCGGTTGGAGACGAAACCTCCGAAAAGGCGATCAAATCAGCAGACTTAATCCGTCCGTTTTTCTGACAGGCATATAATGATATCTGTTCGATGTCACGCAAATCTGTCGTACCTGATAAATCATACGCAAGGCTTGTCAGGCGCGTTTTCTCTCCCGGAGTCTGGATAATCTGTATATATCCGACCGGATTCACCGTTTCTCCGGCTAAAACCGGTACGGTGGCACGAAGAGAATGAGCCGTTATGTTGGGGCAGACTTCAAATCGGAGAATAGCAGGTGTACGGACACCCGGCTTGATTTCTCCACTGGTGATATAATGGTTTTTTCCGTGTGATACAAGGTTGGTAGTAACTGCAATCGGAGCTTCAGAGACGGCTGTTATGATCCGTGTATTCGTGATCGTATGGTAGGCTAAAACCTGATGGCTGAACCCCGGATGTGTATCCGAACCTGGTATCAGTTTTTCAACGCCACCCAGGAAAAGGATATGATGACTGCCGGCGGCAAGAGCAGTTCCTGCCATCACCGGAAATTCACCTGATAACTTTTTCCATTGTTGGAGGCGGGGATTGTAAACGAATCCGTCGGTCAGCACTTCCATTGTTCCGTCCGGTTGGTAATTCCGTCCGCTGAACAGATAGAAACAATCGTCTGAGCCATTATTCTGTACGGCACTGACGGCATAGCCCCGTGCTTTTCCCGGCCAGGATTCCAAGGTTTGCCATCCTTTTTCCGGTTGAGACAGATCGAGCATGAAGAAATGCGAAGTAGCCGCTTCCGGTTTCATTTGTTCTTGTCCGCCGGCCAGAAAGATTTTGTTTCCCAGTTTGGCTCCGGTCATGTTCGCTAGCGGAACAGGCAATTTCGGCCAGTTCTTATCTATTTCTATTTTCCCGTTGTGCATCCGGATGGCGAAAACTTCGCTATAACATTGCTTGGCATCGCATCCGCCTATACATAAAATACCATCTGTCAACGGAATGGATACACCGTATGCCCGTGCAGACGGCAAGGCTTCTTTTATTTCTTTCCAGGCAGATGAGGCATCGTTGAGATTCTTATAGTAGAGCGTATTCCACCATGTTTTCGTACCTCCATTCCAAGGAGTGGCATCCGGAAAGTTTGCACCGCCGGCAATGAACAGAAAATCGCCGATACATCCGGAAAAAGCTCCAGCCAATCCGGGATGAGGCTTTCCGTTGATGTCGGGAAGAGTGAGGGAAGAATCCCAGCGGATGGTTTCTGTTGTTTGTATCGGCGCCTGAGGACTCGCTAAAACGGATTGGCAAAATAAGAACAAGCAGGCTACGAACCAGCTGTGTATTTTTATGATTGGATTTGACATATACCTGAGAATTTAATAGATGAAGAATAAAGAACCGTAGAAATATTTATATAAACAAATCCGTTCTCTTTATTAACTTTCATTTACTATTTCAGCCCTAAATAAAAGGCTAATCTATTCTTTTCCTGTATGTGCTTTTATTTTATGGAAGAACAGGTAAATTTTATTTTGTTCGCCCATGCTGAATATATATTTTCCCTTAGTGAATATATGTTCTCCGTGGGCGAATAAAGATTTTGTAGTTAACAAATGAATTATGACACATGAAATTTGGAAAGAAAAATAAGCAGACAATTCGTTTTTCATTTCTAAAAGTTTATTACATTTGCAAACTATCATAGTATCATAAGTTTGGAACAGATGAAAAAGATTATTGGATTACTCATGTTGCTGGTGGCTTTTACGGCTTGTGAAGGACCAATGGGTCCCGAAGGTCCTATGGGTCCGGAAGGACCTGCCGGAAGTGGCGACGGTGTTGTTGAGGGGTGGAAGAATATTACTTTTACTGTAAAAAGTGAAGACTGGCAGTTGATCAACAATATGGACGGAGATCCGTATTATATGTATGAATTCCAATGGGACGAATTAACGGATTATGTCTATGAAGAAGGTATTGTCCTGGGATATTTGTTTACTCAGGTAGGAGATATTGAAACTATGACTCCGCTGCCTTATGTATTGCATCGGCAAGATGCTAAGGGAAATCAATGGACTGAAACTTATACGTATGATGTAAGTCCGGGTTATGTGGCTTTTTATGCAACATATAACGATTTCAAGGTACAGGAAAGACCTGCCACAATGGACTTCAGAGTTTCTATCCTGTGGTAAAAGGGTATGAGATAATACTACATGGAAGCACAGCAACAGCATAGCAGTATAATCAGCCGAACCGTTCTCGAATTATCTGATGAGGCTTCTTATCAGTCGCTGTTTCATAGCCGTCGTGATGAAGAGGCTTTGCCTTCGGGAGAGATGCTAAAGCGTATCGTTGATTTATGTCGTGCTATTTTATTCCCTGGTTATTATGGCTCTGCCCGGATTAATAAACAGACAATCCGGTATCATTTGGGTGTATTGGTGGAAACGCTGCATAGCTTGTTGGCGAAAGAGATTCATGCCGGGCTGTGTTTTGCCGAGACCTCGTGTGAAGCTTGTGCAGACCGGCTGGAGACAGAGGCTGTTGCGCTTTCAGAACAATTTATTGCTTCGCTGCCGCTGTTGCGATATTTGTTGGCAACGGATGCCGAAGCTACTTACAATGGTGATCCTGCCGCACAGAATTTGGGAGAGGTTATTTTCTGTTACCCCGGATTCCGTGCCATTTGTAATTATCGTATCGCACACCAATTGGATCAGTTGGGTGTGCCTTATATTCCTCGAATCATAACTGAACTGGCTCATTCGGAAACGGGTATTGACATTCATCCGCGAGCCAGAATTGGTCATCACTTTTCGATCGACCATGGCACCGGAACGGTGATTGGCGAAACGAGTGTGATTGGTAATTATGTCCGTATTTTCCAGGGAGTAAGTTTGGCCGGAGAAAAGTTCCCTCCGGATGAGAATGGCAATGCGATTCGCGGTGTTGACCGGCATCCGATCGTAGGAGACCATGTAACTATCTATTCGAATGCAACGTTGTTGGGACATATTCATGTGGGCGACGGAGCAACGATCTTTGGTAATGTGTGGTTAACCCGGGATGTGGCGGCTGGCGAGTCGGTATATCAACAGAGTTGACAAATCATAAGTGAACGGGAAACAAGATAATATTAGTTTAACAATATAACAGATTAACAACAACATGGCAGTGGCTCTTCAAGTCAAGAGTCCTGTTAGCCAATTTAAGTAATAAAATGGGAGAGACATTTGAAATGGTGGCCAAAACCCTGTATGGGTTGGAAGAGATACTGGCCGGCGAATTATTAGCTTTGGGTGCCAACGATTTGCAGATAGGCCGCCGTATGGTTTCGTTTACGGGCGACAAGGCTTTATTGTATAAGGCGAACTTCTATTGTCGCACGGCTTTGCGTATTTTGAAACCAATCTACCACTTCAAAGCAAAAGATGCCGATACGGTGTATAAGGAAGTGATGAAAGTTGAATGGGAAAAGTATCTGACTTTGGATAAGACTTTCGCCATCGATTCTGTTATTTATTCGGAAGATTTCAACCATTCGAAATTTGTTGCCTATCGAACGAAAGATGCTATTGTGGATTATTTTATCGAGAAATTCCATAAACGTCCGTCGGTTCGTGTGAACAATCCGGACCTATACATTAATATACATATATCACATAACGATTGTACCCTGTCAATTGACAGCTCTGGTGAAAGCCTGCACAAGCGTGGTTATCGGGTGGATCAGACAGAAGCTCCGCTGAATGAAGTGCTGGCTGCCGGTATGATCCTGAAGACTGGCTGGAAGGGTGAATCGAATTTCGTAGATCCGATGTGTGGTTCCGGTACATTGCTGATCGAGGCTGCCATGATTGCCTTGAACATTGCGCCGGGTATTCATCGCAAGGAGTTTGCTTTCCAGAAATGGGTAGATTATGATGCCGATTTGTTCGATCAGATTTATAACGATGACAGCCAGGAACGCGAATTTACATTCAAGTGTTATGGCTCGGATATCTCACAGCAGGCAATCGATATTGCTCGCGAAAATATCCGCAGTGCTGGTCTGATGAAATATGTGGAATTGGAAACCAAACCGTTCCAGCAATATACAGAAGCGCCGCAGCCGGGTATTTTGGTAACGAATCCTCCGTATGGCGAACGTATTTCCAGTCGGGATTTGCTGGGCTTGTACAATATGATTGGTGAACGATTGAAACATGTGTTCATGGGATATCGGGCATGGATCTTGAGTTATAAGGAAGAATGTTTCGATAAGATCGGTTTGCATCCGTCTGAAAAGATCAAATTGATGAATGGTTCGCTGAGTTGTGAATACCGTTGCTATGAAATGTTTGAGGGAACCAAGAAGGAATTCAAGGCCAATCAGGCAGAAGAAAAGAAACAAGGTAATAACAGCCAGCGCGAACATAAGCAGGCAGACTTTAAACATAAGAAAGTAGATCGTCCGGAACGTCGTTTTGCTGCGGCTCATCGGGATGAAGATGAGGATTATGGTAATCGGTACAGTGAAAAACGTCCGGCGAAGATGCACTATCGGGATAACAGCGACCGGAAACGGTTGGATAAGAAATCGTCGTTCGGTGGTAAAAAGAAAGGACGTTTCTATGAAGATTAAGTATTGGCTTATCGGACTTCTTTTTCTTCCTATGGCATTGATGGCGCAGCAAAAGGATTTGACTTTGCAGGATCTGATCCCGGGTGGGAAGAACTATGCCAAGTTTGTTCCGAAGAGTTTGGCACAGTTGCAGTGGAATGGTGATGCTTATTTGTATGCAAAAGGAGATACGGTTTGGACAGGAGAGGCACCGAAATGGAAAAAGTCGGTGTTGTTGACGAAGACTGGATTGAATGAAGCACTCGAAGCTGCCGGACAGAAAAAGGTCGGTTCGTTGCCTTACTTCTCTGTTCCTTATGCAGGACAATCTTTGTTGTCGTTTATGGCTAATCAGCATTTGTTCCATTATAATTATGCAGAGAAGAAGATAGTAGCGGATTATGCCTTGCAGCCGGGTTGGTCGAATTATGATTTCTGTCCGGAAAACCGGTATCTGGCATTTACAGAAGGAAATAATCTGAAGATCCTTTCTCCGGAGAATCTGGTGACTGACGTGACGAACGAGACGGCCGATGGTATTGTCTGTGGACAGTCGGTTCATCAGAATGAATTTGGTATCCATAAAGGCATCTTCTGGTCGCCCAAAGGTTCGGCCTTGGCTTTCTACCGGATGGATGAAAGTATGGTAACGGAATATCCGATTGTCAATATCGACGCGCGTTGTGCCAAAGTAGAGCCGCGCCGTTATCCGATGGCAGGTATGAAGAGTCATCATGTGACGGTGGGTGTCTATCAGTTGGAAACCGGAAAGACAATCTGGTTGAAAACGGGTACGCCGAAGGAAAAATTCCTGACGAATATCTCTTGGAGTCCGGATGAACAACATATTTATATAGCGGAATTGAACCGGGAACAGAATGAGATGAACCTGGTTTGTTATTCAGCAGTAACAGGACAGAAAGAAGGTGTCTTGTTCACGGAAAAGGATGAGCATTATGTAGAACCGCAGCATCCGTTGCTTTTCTTGCCGAATCAGCCGGATCAGTTTATCTGGCAGAGCGAACGGGATGGTTATAATCATCTGTATTTATACAATACAAAAGGTGAGTTGCTGAAACAACTGACGAAAGGAGATTGGGTTGTCATGGACGTATTGGGCTTTGATGAAAAAGGAGAGAACCTGTTTATCTCTTCTACTCAGCCTTCTCCAATCAGTTCTTTCGGACCAGATCATGGACCGCTGAGCGTAAAAACGTGGTCATTAAACCTGAAGAAAGGCAAATCTACTTGTCTGGCCAAGGATGCGGTACTGACAGGTGTACACAATACGCAGTTGAGTAGTTCGGGTAAGTATTTGCTGGATAATTATTCATCTTGGGATATTCCGCGTAAGATCGTATTGGTTGATACGAAGAAGGAGAAAGAAATAACTACTTTACTGACGGCCGAAAATCCGTATAAGGACTATGAGATGCCGGAAGTGGAACGCGGAACGATCAAGGCAGCCGACGGTGTGACCGACTTGAATTATTTCCTGGTGAAGCCGTTGCATATGAATTCTACGAAAAAGTATCCTACTATTATATATGTATATGGCGGACCTCATGCACAACTAGTAACCGGAGGTTGGATGGGCGGCGTCAGTGGCTGGGACATTTATATGGCTCGTCGCGGATATGTGGTCTTTACCGTAGATAATAGAGGTTCGGCAAATCGCGGACATGCATTTGAAAGTGTTATCCATCGTCAGCTGGGTGTCAATGAAATGGCCGATCAGTTGAAAGGTGTGGAATTCCTGAAGTCGAAACCGTATGTGGATGCTGACCGGATTGGTGTTCATGGCTGGAGCTTTGGTGGATTTATGACAACGAACCTGATGTGTTCTTATCCGGATGTATTTAAAGTTGGTGTTGCCGGTGGTCCGGTAATCGACTGGAGTAATTATGAAATCATGTATGGTGAACGTTATATGGATAAGCCGCAGGAAAATCCGGATGGTTATAAAAACTCCAATCTGAAGTTGAAAGCCAAGAACTTGAAAGGACATTTGCTTCTGATTCATGGAGATATTGATCCGGTAGTGGTTTGGCAGCATAGTCTGGGCTTCCTGAAAGCCTGTGTAGATGCCAATACGTATCCTGATTATTTTGTTTATCCGCGGCATGAACATAATGTGATCGGAAAAGATCGCCCACATCTGCATGAGAAGATAACCCGTTATTTTGACGACTATTTACGATAAGATAAGTTGGAAAACTTAAATAACTCAGAAACTAATAAACTTAAAGAAATGAATATACTGTTATTAGGCTCTGGCGGCCGTGAACATGCAATCGCTTGGAAAATAGCTCAAAGTCCGAAAGTGGATAAACTGTTTATTGCTCCTGGTAACGCAGGAACGGCACAGACAGGAACGAATGTGAACATCAAGGCTGACGATTTTCCAGCCATCAAGGATTTTGTATTGGCAAATGATATCCAAATGGTTGTCGTTGGTCCGGAAGATCCGCTGGTAAAAGGTGTTTATGATTATTTCAAGAACGATCCGCAGTTGGCTGCCATTCCGGTGATTGGACCGAGTAAAGCCGGTGCCCAGCTGGAAGGAAGTAAAGATTTCGCCAAGGCATTCATGATGCGTCATCAGATTCCGACGGCTCGTTATAAGAGTATCACAGCCGAAAATCTGGAAGAAGGTTTTGCTTTCTTGGAATCACTGCCTGCTCCTTATGTCCTCAAAGCGGATGGTTTGGCAGCCGGAAAAGGTGTATTGATCATTGATTCTCTCGAGGAAGCCAAGAAAGAACTGGCAGAAATGCTTCAGGGAATGTTCGGAGATGCTAGCAAAACGGTTGTTATCGAAGAGTTCTTGGATGGAATTGAATGTTCGGTATTCGTTGTAACAGATGGCAAAGATTATAAGATTCTGCCGGTAGCCAAAGATTATAAGCGTATCGGCGAAGGAAATACGGGCCTGAACACCGGTGGTATGGGTGCCGTTTCACCCGTTCCGTTTGCCGATCATGACTTTATGCAGAAAGTAGAAGAACGTATCATCCGTCCGACAGTAGAAGGTTTGCAACAAGAAAACCTGGATTATAAAGGATTTATATTCTTAGGTCTGATCAACGTGAAAGGTGAACCGCTGGTTATTGAATACAATTGCCGAATGGGTGATCCGGAAACAGAAGTTGTGATGTTGCGTATTCAAAGTGACTTGGTAGAATTGTTGGAAGGCGTTGCTCAAGGCGATTTGGCATCTCGTATCCTGATTCAGGATCCGCGCGCTGCTGTAACGGTTATGGTAGTTAGTGGCGGTTATCCGGAAGCCTACGAGAAAGGCAAAGTCATCACAGGTTTCGACCAGGTTTCTCCGGAAAATATCTTGTTCCATGCCGGAACCAAAGAATCAGACGGACAAATAGTAACCAGCGGAGGTCGTGTTATCGCCGTAAGTTCATATGGAACGACCAAAGAAGAAGCCTTGGCTAAATCATTCGCCGGAGCCAAAGCGCTTCAGTTCGATAAAAAATACTTCCGTTCTGATATTGGATTTGATTTGTAAATAATAAATCCGATATGAAATAGCTGTTGGCTATTATCTATTCCAAACTAAACGGGAATCGAAAACAGATCCAGTGAGGATCGAAATCGATTCCCGTTTATTTGTTTTTAGAAGGTAG
>ERZ836939.833-NODE-833-length-39518-cov-10.335580_pt1 | contig 39518 bp, 37 predicted proteins | sample MGYA00519912_ERZ836939 | MGnify/ENA primary metagenome ERZ836939 (study PRJEB31850, sample SAMEA3708810) | human gut metagenome | biome: human gut; feature: human-associated habitat; material: faeces | place: China | collected 2014 ...
TCATTTTCTTACTCTATGCTTCTTTTCTTCGATCTTTGATAAAGCTTCCTGCGACTCCTAAAATCAAAACTCCTGCAATCATTGAGAAAATGATTGTTCCTGTTCCACCTGTAGATGGAAGAATGGTTCCTGTATTATTTTTTACTGTTAAAACCTGTCCATTTGCACCCTGTGCTGTTAATGTCCAGTTTGCCTCATTCTCATCAGTACTTTGATTAATCATAACTTTAATCGGACCAGATACTTTATTGTATCCATCTGGTGCTTTTGTCTCAACCAGATAATAAGTTCCTGCTTCTAATCCATTCAGCTGCAAATTACAATCTGCTACAATATTATTGACTTTTTGACCAATGGATACCATTTCTGTATTCGTACTTTTTTTATCAAATATATATCTTCCATCTGCCTTTTTCGTTATCGTAATAGCATTTATATCTTTATTGGCATCGTCTTCCTTCGTATACAATTTAAATGTTGCTCCTGCCAACATGTTGGTTTCTCCACTATCTGTTTTCTTGATCTGTAATGGATACGTTGGACTTTTTACTTCTCTTGGCGTTGTTCTTACAACATTTTCAGGATCATCACCATATTCCAGATATGCCTGATTATTTTCTGTTACGACTGCATCTTTATTTACAATTGCTTTATATGTAACTGTAAATTCTTTTCCAACATTTTTCTGATTTTTCTTACCCACTCTGATAAATCTAATTCAAATTTTCTGCCCGTAATGGTCGCCTCTGGAGCTTCCGTCGGTGTTCCTTCAGGATCTTTAATTTCAACTGTTACATTTCCATCATAGTCAAGACCATCTGTTAATGTATCTTCAATAAGATATTGATACTCCTTATAACCTGTTGTATCTGGAATTGTTCCTGTGATCGTATAATGAATTGTCTCTCCTATATTTACGGTTGTTACATCTTCTTTCTTTGTAATATCATCTGTCTCGGAACCGGAACGGGTCTTAAATACTTTTTCCAGTGGAGCTTTCCAGGTTTCCAGTGCTTCTGCCATGGAAATCTTCATGTTTTTATATTCAATTTCTGCTTTATCTGTTACTTCACCGATTACAGTATAAGTAATTGCCAGTTCGCCGACTTTTCCATCTTTTACTTCACAAATAATATCGCCAAAACCTGCGGTAAATAAATCTCTTTCATCTACATTTGATTCAATTCTTACACCCATCTGATTACCAAATGCCATTTTGCTGACTGCTGCTGCAATACCATGACGGTCTAACGCATAAGCAGAAACAACTCTGCCTGCCTGAATGTCTTCATGCAGTTTCGCATACTGTACTTTTAAGGCTTCAAAATCCGGTAAATCATACTCTGCTTTTGGCATACGAAGCCATACTAATTTATTTCCGGCTTTTTTCAGTTCCGGTGTGATAACATCTTTTTCTTTTGCCACATCGACAGCAAAGGAAACAAGTGTCGGAGGTACATCAATCTCATTAAAGGTTCCGGACATGGAATCCTTTCCACCGATAGATGGAAGTCCAAATCCAAGCTGTGCAGCATAAGCACCAAGTAAAGCTGCAAACGGCTGACTCCAACGATGTTTATCTTCTGTCATTCTTCTGAAATATTCCTGGAAGGTGAAACGAATCTTGCTGTAATCACCGCCTGCTGCAACAATTCTTGCAACAGATTCTGTTACTGCGTAAACTGCACCGTGATATGGGCTCCAGCTTGACAGATATGGGTCAAATCCATAACTCATCATTGTCACAGTTTCCGTTTTTCCATTCATAACCGGCACTTTTGCAACCATTGCCTGTGTTTCAGTCAGCTGATATTTTCCACCATAAGGCATAAATACGCTGCCTGCACCGATAGAGCCGTCAAACATTTCAACCAGTCCTTTTTGAGAACAGGTATTTAAATCACCTAAAGTATCAATCCAGCGTGCTCTTATATCGTCTACTTCTGCACGGTCTAATACATTTCCTTCTTTAGTCGGTACATCAACGAAAACATCTGTTTCCTGATGTGCACCGTTGGTATCCAGGAACGCTCTTGATAAATCTACAATTGTTTTTCCTCTCCAGCTCATTACCAGACGTGGGCTTTTTGTTACAACTGCAACCGGAATTGCCTCTAAGTTTTCTTCTTTTGCATAGCTTAAGAACTGTTCTACATCTTTCGGGTCAACTACAACTGCCATACGTTCCTGAGATTCAGAAATTGCAATTTCTGTTCCATCCAGTCCGGCGTATTTTTTCGGTACTTTATCCAAATCAATTTTTAAACCATCGGCAAGTTCTCCGATTGCAACGGAAACACCGCCTGCACCAAAGTCATTGCATTTTTTAATAATATGGCTGACTTCTTCTCTTCTAAAGAGTCTCTGAATCTTTCTTTCCGTCGGAGCATTTCCTTTCTGTACTTCTGCTCCACAGGTTTCAATCGATTCTTCGGTATGTACCTTAGAAGAACCGGTTGCACCACCGCATCCGTCACGTCCGGTGCGTCCACCTAATAATACAATAATATCATCCGGATCAGAATTTTCACGGATAACGGCACGTCTTGGTGCTGCACCAAGTACGGCTCCGATTTCCATACGTTTTGCCACATAGTTTGGATGATAAATTTCTTTAACATAACCGGTTGCAAGACCAATCTGGTTACCGTAAGAAGAATAACCATGAGCAGCACTTCTTACCAGTTTTTTCTGAGGAAGTTTTCCTTTCATGGTCTCTTTTACTGATACAGTCGGGTCTGCTGCACCTGTCACACGCATTGCCTGATAAACATAAGTACGACCGGAAAGCGGGTCACGGATTGCACCACCAAGGCAGGTTGCTGCACCACCAAATGGTTCGATTTCTGTCGGATGGTTATGGGTCTCGTTTTTAAAGTTAATTAACCATTCTTCTTCTTTTCCGTCTACATCAACCGGAACAACAATACTGCAGGCATTGATTTCATCAGATTCTTCCTGATCCTGAAGTTTGCCTTCTGCTTTTAATTTCTTCATTGCCATCAGTGCAAGATCCATTAAGCAGACAAATTTATCATCTCTGTCTTTATAAATCACCTGACGGTCAGCAAGATATTTTTCATAAGTCTTTACAATCGGTGCTTTATAATCGCCCTCTCCAAACTCTACATTTTTTAATTCTGTAGAGAATGTAGTATGACGACAATGATCAGACCAGTAAGTATCCAGTACACGGATTTCCGTCATGGATGGGTCACGTTTTTCTTCGTTTTTAAAGTAATTCTGAATATGTTCAAAGTCTTTGAAGGTCATAGCCAGATTTAAAGATTCATAAAGTGTTTTTAATTCATCTTCATTCATATCAGAAAATCCGGTAAAGATTTTAACATCTGCCGGTTCTTCAAAGTTTGTAACCAGAGTTTCCGGTTTTTTCGCATCTGCTTCTCTGGAATCAACCGGATTGATGCAGTGATTTTTAATTGCTTCCATTTCTTCTGCTGAAATACCGCCTTCAATCACATAAGTAGTTGCAGAACGGATAATCGGTTTCTCATCTGCCTTTAAGAACTGTACGCACTGTACTGCGGAGTCTGCTCTCTGGTCAAACTGTCCCGGAAGAAATTCAACAGAGAACGACTGATCTCCCTCTTTTGTCTCAAATGTTTCCTGATATAAAAAATCTACCGGTGGTTCAGAGAATACACAGGTACAGGCTTTTTCAAATGCCTCATCGGAAATATTCTCCACATCATAGCGGATTAACACCCGAACTCCTGTTACATCCTTGATGCCAAGGTAGCTTGAAATTTCATGTTTTAATTCTTTCGCCTGTACTGCAAAATCTGGTTTTTTCTCAACGTACACACGTCTTACACTGCTCATAAATAACTCCTTTCTGATAAAAACCGCCATAAAGGGCATCTTTTTGTTATCTTTCGCATTTCTATGTTCATCATACCACAGAAATTTTTATTAATAAAATTAATATATCTTATATTTTTAATAAGTTCAGATAATAAATAGTTTGACGCTGATTTTTCTCTTTGTTATACTGTTTGTATCAATCATTTTTTTAGAGAGGTTTTTCCATGGATATCAGTTTTGAACTTTACAAAGTTTTTTATTACGTTGCTTCTACCTTAAGTTTTTCTGAAGCCTCCAGACAACTGTACATTTCACAGTCAGCAGTCAGCCAGTCCATCAAATCATTAGAACAAAAACTCGGACATAAACTCTTTACCCGCAACACCAAGTGTGTCATGCTGACTCCAGAAGGAGAAACATTGTTTCGCCATGTTGAGCCTGCCGTTAATCTTTTGGTTCAGGGAGAACGACAGTTAATCGGCACAAATACCTTAGAAACACCGCTTCGCATCGGTGCTTCCGATACGATCTGCCGTTATTTTCTTGTCCCTTACTTACAGCGTTTTCACAAGGAATTTCCACAAGTCACAATCAAGGTCACCAATGCTACTTCGATTGGATGCGCAGAACTTTTAGAACATCATCAGATTGACTTTGCTTTTTGTAACTATCCTAATTCCAAGTTACAGCTTCACACAAATTACAAAACCATTTTTACCTTTCAGGATGTGTTTGCCGCCAACAAAAAATACTTTGATTTTACCGAACAAAAACTCTCCCTGTTTGAACTGCACGAGTACCCGATTTTAATGCTTGATAAAAAAAGTACCACCAGTGAATTTCTTCACTCTCTATTTTTACAAAAAAGCTTAAATTTAAATCCCGAAGTGGAACTTTCCAGCAATGATCTCCTGCTCGACCTTGCAAGAATCGGTCTTGGAATTGCCTTCGTTCCGGATTTTGTTTTGCAGCAGAGGCACGAAGATCTATATCCGCTTCAGATAAAAGAAAAACTGCCACAGCGTCATCTGGTTCTGGCTTACCATCCTCAGATCCCGTCTGCAGCAGCAAAAGAATTTTTAAATTACTTTTCCTGATTAATTTTCTCCCGAATCTTTTCTATCATTTCTTCAATGAGAGGATTTCGGGAGACATTCCGATTTCTTATTATTCCGTATAAAATTTTTCCCTCTTTGGCAGACAGCACGTAACCCGGTTCTTCTCCCAACGGATAGACGTGAAAGCTTCTCGAGCTGATATTTGCAAGATGGTTTTTTTTCATCATAATATTCATAATATAATCACTGTTTGTCGTAACTGCAACCTGACAGGGCAGAATTCGTTCCCCATTTTCTTCAATCTTCCAGGCTGAATATTTCCGAAAGGGATCTTTTTCAGCCTGAATCAGTTTTACCTCACTTAGTAAATGCAAGTCCGGTTTTTCTTCTTCAATCCAGTTTTCAGGAGAAAAATACAACATTCCAAATGTTTCGCTTAAGACTTCAAATTCCAGCTGATATTTTTTCAATTCATATTCAAACTGCAGGACATCATCCGGCATCACATAGACAAATCCAATCTCATCTTCCATTTTTCTCATCCTCTGCACAATGTTTAAAGTCGTATCCGTATGAATATTATAGCGAATCTGTTCTTCTTTATGTGCTTCATAAAATTCCGAAAAATATTCTGAAAACCAGGAACTTGGATTGGTAGAAATTCTTACCACTTCCAGACTGTGTTCTTCACTCTCATCTTCTAAATTCTGTAATTGTTCTAACAAACTGCGTGCCTGCTGATAAAACATTTTTCCCCTTGAAGTAACAACGATTCCCTTCCTATCTCTCAAAAACAAAGGATATCCGACCTGACTCTCAAGCCCCGCAATCACCTTGCTGACATTAGACTGCGTTGTATATAAAATTTTTGCTGCTTCACGAAAAGAACCACAATCCGCTGATACTACAAAATACTGTAGCTGTTTTGTCTCAAGCATTTTCTTTTTCCTCGCTTTTTCTCATTGCTTTTTAAAATCATACCAAAGTCATCAAATTTTCACAAGGACAAAAATGGATATCCCCTACGGAATATCCACTTTTGCAATACAATATTTTAGTTTATATCAAGGTCTGCGGTTACCTGATAATAATCACAGGCATGAGATTCATATCCTGTTACATTTGAACGTGAAATCATACTCATCTTTAAAAACGAACAAAATACAAAGGCATTATCATCCAAAATAGTCTGCTGCATCTGAACGGCTAACTCTGCTCGCTTATCCTCATCAAATTCTTTACTTAACTGTGCTTCTAATTCATCTAATTTTGCACTGCTGTATTTTCCTGAATTCTTTGTTGCATCAGAAGTTGCAAATACAGTAAACCAGTATTCCGGGTCTCCAGTTGGAGCCTGTACATTTGCCATCGCATAAACATCCCAGGCTGTCGGATCTTCCAATATGGAATTATTATCTGCGGTACAGTTAATATCTACTTCAATTCCAATGTCTTTTAATGTTGCCTGCGCAGACTCAGCCAGAAGTGGAAGTTCCTGACGACTTGGATAAGTCAGCCATTTAACAACCAGTTTCTTTCCATCTTTTTCACGGATTCCATCTCCATCTGAATCTTTCCATCCGGCTTCTTCCAAGACTTTTTTTGCTCCTTCCGGATCATAACTTTCCGTTGTAACTTTATCTCCCCCAAACGCAGAGCCTTCCGGAAATACTCCATTTGCCGGATAACCGTTGCCTTCCAACAATGTGGTTACAAAACTTTCTTTATCAATTCCCATCGCAATTGCTTTTCTGACTGCTGAATCTGCACACACAGAGGATTCATCAAAATTCATCTTACCAAAGAAACAGCGGGAAGTGGAAATCTGTGAAAACTGGAAATTATCATTTTCAAATGTCGGATAACTTTCATATGCCATACCATAAGCTGCCTGCACCTCTCCGGACAAAAGTGCATTTGCCAGTGTATTTCCATCGGTAATTGTACGAATCGTCAATTCATCAATCTTTGGCTCTCCATTCCAGTAATTCTCATTTTTTACCAATGTCAGATGGTCATCTGTTTTACAATCAACTGCAATGTAAGGTCCCGTTCCTGCAACAATTCCATTTTCAAATCCGGCATCTACATCGATAATACAGCCATAAGGGTCTCCCAGATAATTTAAAAGTGCCGGTTTTGGTTCAGACGTATGAATTGTAAGTACTTGTCCATCTGCATCAATAGATGCAATTTTCAAATCATTTTTCGCTCTGTCATGATTTTCAATTAAATGTTCCAGACACTGTTTCACTGCCTCTGCATCCATATCTCGTCCGCTTGAAAACTTTACATTGTCCTGAAGTGTAATCTTCCAGGTCAGCTCATCTACATTTTCCCATTCTTTCGCAAGCCATGGCTGAATCTCCATATTATCGGAATATTTTACAAGAGTCTCCCCAATTCCATAACGGATGCATGCCCATCCGGAATATGCGTCATGTGGATTTGTACTGTTCTCTTCATTGGAACTGTTGAATGTGGTATCTCCAATTACCATTGTTTTTTTTGTTTCTGAATTTTCTGTTTTTGAATCACTTTTTGATGTTTCTGTTTTATTATTACTTCCACATCCGGCAAGCATACTAACACACAAACATGCACTTAATGCCATTCCAATTATTTTTTTCGATTTGTTCATTCCTTTTCCCTTTCCTTTTGTTTATTTTTCTTATATCTTACAGAACGCTCTCTATCAGCCTTCTGGTATAAGCTTCTTTCGGGTGACGGATTACTTCATCTGAACTTCCTTCTTCTATTATTTTGCCCTGATGCATCACAAGCACTCTGTCGCAGAAGTTTTGAACCAGTGCAATATCATGGCAGATAAAAAGATAGGACATCTTACGCTCTTCTCTTAACCGTTCCAATAACTCCAGGATTTCTTTCTGGACAGTTACGTCAAGTGCAGAAGTCGCTTCATCTAAAATAAGCAATTTAGGTTTAATCGCAATTGCCCGCGCAATGGCTGCTCTCTGACACTGTCCTCCACTGACTTCATGCGGATATCGCTTTGCAAATTCTTTTTTTAATCCGCATAACTCCAGCAAATTTTCTGCCTCTTTTATGGCTTCTTTTCTTTTCATGCCATGATTGATTAAGCTCTCTGCCACTCCATCTCCAAGAGTCTGTCTCGGGTCAAAGCTTTCTGTCGGAGTCTGAAACACCATCTGCATTTTTTTATAAACTGGCTTTAATTTTTTACCACTTAAATTTGTAATCTCTTCTCCATCCAGATAAACGGTTCCAGAGGTTACATCCAACAATCTGGTTATCATATTTACGATTGTTGTCTTTCCACTTCCACTTTCTCCTATAATCGCGAGCTTCTCTCCATAATTCATAGAAAAGCTCACCTCATCAACAGCCGTGTAATCATCTCTGCCCTGAGAGACAAACGTTTTCGTCAAATGTTCTACTTTTAAAATACAATCCACCCTGCTTTTACCTCCGAAGTTCTAATACTGCTGACAACAATTTTTTTGTATATTCCGATTGTGGATTTTCCAAAACTTCTTTGGTTTTTCCATACTCTCTTACTTCTCCGTTTTCAAGTACCAGTACCTTATCAGCCATTGCTCGAATTACTCCAAGGTTATGCGTCACCAGTAAAATCGTTGTTCCAAACTTTTCACGTACCATGCACATCTCATCAACTACCTGCTTTTGTACCGATACATCAAGCGCAGAGGTTGGTTCATCTGCCATCAGAATCTTCGGATTTAACAACATTGCCGCTACAATTCCAACTCTTTGCTGCATCCCTCCTGAAAGTTCAAACGGATAACTGTCCAAGATTCGTTTCGGGTCATCAAATCCAAATTTTTCAAATAACTCTGTCACCTGTACTTCAAATTCTGCCTTTGTCAGCTTTTCATGCTCTCTTACACTTTCATAAAGCTGTGCCCGAACCGTACGAATTGGACAAAAAGAACTGCCCGCCATCTGAAAAATCATCCCAATTTCAGGACCGCAGATTTTTCTCATTTCTTTTGGCTTTAAATCTGGCAGGTTGAGACCCTGATACCAGATATCTCCTCTTGTCACCAGTCCGTCTTTTCCAAGCAAACCCATCGCAGCTTTTATCAAAGTGGACTTTCCACTACCGCTTTCTCCTACAATTCCAAGAATCTCTCCTTCTTCCACTGAAAAGCTCACATCATGTACTGCAAGTTCTCCTTTGTAGCTGATATCTACATGTTCATATCGAATGATTTCCGACATTCTTTTCTACCTCCCATTTCGAGGGTCTAACCAGTCTCGTACCGTATCCCCAAGTAAGTTAAAAATCACAACCGATACAAAGATTGCAAAACCGGGAGCCAGTGTTACCCATGGATGAGTCGTTAAAAGGTTTCTTGTATCACTCATCATGCTTCCCCATTCTGCAATCGGCGGCTTTGCTCCAAGCCCCAAAAAGGAAAGACCTGCCAGTTCCATCATCATCGTACCGATATCTAATACTGCCGTAACCAGAATCGGACCAAAGATGTTCGGAAGAATATGCTTTAAAATTATTTTTCCAGTCCCACATCCCGATAACCTGGCAGCTTTTATATAAACTGTTTCTTTTTGTGCCAGCGTCTGACTCCTTGCAACACGCGCATACTTTGGCCAGCTGATGGCCGCAAGTGCAATAATCGCATTGTGAACTCCACCGCCAAGCGCTGCTGCCACAGCCAAAGCAAACACCAGACCCGGAAAAGCCAGAAAAATATCTGAAATACGCATCAAAACAGAATCTATTTTTTTTCCGCTCCATGCACAGAAGATTCCAATCATTGTGCCAAACACCATAATAAATCCTACCAATAATAAAGTAGAATAAATACTGGTCTTACTCCCCACAATAACACGGGAAAGCATATCCCTTCCATACCGGTCCGTACCAAATAAATGCGCTGCTGACGGAATTGCTTTTGCATTGCCCAAATCCTGTAAATACGGGTCATAAGGGCATAATGATTCACTGAAATACGAAGCAATGACTAAAGCCAGTGCCAAACCTCCAAATATGATTAAGCGTAACTTCAAATGGTTTCTATGTATCTTCTGCATTCTTACTGTCGGCTCTTTCATTCTCTTGTCACCCCCAAACGAATTCTTGGGTCAAGCTGATGGTACATAAGGTCTGTAATCAAATTAACCAGAACATAAATAACTGCCATCCAGACTACATAAGCCTGTATAAATGGATAATCTCGCATCGTAATTGCATCCACTGCCAGTTTTCCAACTCCATCCCACATAAAAATACTTTCAATGATTGCCGTTCCGCCTAAAAGGCTTCCTATTGAGAGTGCTAAAAGTGTGACAATCGTTAACATAGAAGATTTCATCACATTCTTCCAAAGGATAATCTTCTTTCTTATCCCTCTTGCCATTGCTCCTTGCACATAATCTTTATTCCATTCCTCAAGTACCGTTGCTCGCACCTGACGCATATACTTTGCCGACATGGAAACTGCCAGAGTCAAAGCCGGCAGCAGCGCACTTTTTAGATTCACCCCGTCTGAAATAACCGGCAGCAGTTTTAATTTAATACTGAATAACTGCATGAAAAGCATTGCAACAAAAAAATTCGGCAATGCATTTCCAATAAAACTACAAAACCGAAGCAATAAATCAGGAATCCTATCCTGTTTCATTGCTGAAAAAATCCCCAGAGGAATTGAGATAATAACTGTCAAAGCAATTGATAATCCTGTCAAAAGCAAAGTCGCCGGGAGTTTTGAAAGAAATGTAGAAAACACATCTGCACCACTGACATAACTTTGTCCCATATCTCCGGTCAACATTCCTCCAAGCCAGCTAAAATACTGTATCAGAAATGGTTTATCCAGTCCAAGTTCTGCTCTTCTTGCATCAATTATCTCCTGAGAGACTTCTGTCCCACGATTCGTATAAAGCTCTGTTACAGCATCCGAACCGGCGACACGCATCATCGCAAAAGACAAAAAAGTAATCCCCAATAAAATGGGGATTAACTGTAATAATCTTTTTAATACATATTTTTTCACTTTATCACCTCATCTTACAAGTATAAGATTAAGTATATCAATTTCTCAATCTTTCTCTAAGCCCCCTGGGGGGATATCAAGATATTCCAATTTTTCATAAGGTGATTCATTTTAAGTTCAAATTTTTTTCCTGGAACACAACATAAACAACGGAGTTGGATTATAAAATTCATCTTTTTCAATATAAATTCTACTACTGATTTCTAAATCAATTCCAAACTTAGAAAATCCTGCCTTTCCAAGTACGTTTAAATCCCATGCCGGACGAGCATAAGAACTAATCGGAAGCTGTTTTTTTATCTCTTCACATTCCTGTAGCAATTCATCACCCACTGTATAATGTGCATGATTTTTAGGAAGCCCTGAAGTATCTGAGCAATCATCATTTCCATAATTCGCATCAAAATTTAATAAAATTCCACCCGGCTTTAAAACACGTTTCCATTCCTGATAGGCTTCTTCTGCATGTGGAAGCGTCCAGGTCAGATTCCTTGAAATAATCATGTCAAAAGAAGCATCCTCAAATTCTAATTTTTCTGCATCCATCACAAGAAATGTCGGTTCCACTTGTTCTTCCTTCGCAAGTTTCTTTGCATTTACTACCATCTCCGGTGTCAAATCTGTCCCAACCACCTGATGACCCTCTTTGGCAAGTAAAATTGAGAAGAACCCAGAGCCACAGCCCACATCTAAGATTTTTAATTTTTTACCATCCGGAAGCTGTTTCTTAATTTCCTTTATCCATCGCTCTGCGAGTGCACTTTTCAACTCTGCTCTTCTTTGCTCTAAAAAGCTCTCGCTTCGTTTGGCCCAATACTTGGTAATCCGCTCTTTTCTATCATCAAATATTCTCGCAATTCGTCCATAAGTAATTGCTGAACCTCCTGCTTTTACCTGCAAAGAACCCGTCTCAAATAAAATTACTCCATCGTATTCCGCACGGCAGACTTCCAAAGGATTGCCTTCATAATCACGGATTTCTCCAATCACTTCTCCTCTTACAATCATATCTCCTGGATTTTTAAACGGATACCAGCATCCTGTAAATTCTGCTGCCTGATAAGTCACATCTACTACCTCCAGCGGATAATACTGTCGATAATCTCGTTTTTCCTCATAGCTTCCAATTGCACAAAGAATATTTTTTACATCTCTTCTTGTAGAACGGGCTTCTTCTAACGTCCATGCACCCATTTCTCCGCGCTCAATTAAAATACTTGGAATTCCCATACTTGCAGCATAATTATAAGCACCACCTGTTGCAACCGCAGAACGTACCATATAAGGCACATCGACCTGTTCTGCCATCTTTCTCGACATTGCCACAACCTCTTCTTTTGCACAACCTGCATAATAAACAAAAGGAGTTAATCTCTCATAATCATTTCCACTATGTAAATCAATGTACCTGTCAACATAAGGAAACAGCTCTGTTGCTACTGCATAAGCAAGACGTTCTGTCTCTGTTCCATCTGCCTTGCCTGGAAATTCACGATTTAAATTCTTTCCATCCTTGACTCCCAGACTTCCGGCACGATGTTCAAACTCTTCTTTTCTGATTACCTTCACAATAATGATTGTACCGTTTACTTTCTCTATCTGTAAATGTCTTGCTAAATCAATCGCTGACTGGATTCCTACATATTCCCCTGCCTGAACTCCCGCTGTAATTAACACCGTCTGTCCCGGTCGTTTTCCGCAAAAAACAGACACCGGCACTTCAAATGCTCCCTTTGAAAGTTCCAGCTTTCCATGATAAGCTTCTCCCGGCTTTACTTCAAGTGTTCCAATTTTAAAATTCTTCTGTGCTTCCAAACTAGTTTTCCCCTTTCTGTCCTGAAACTAAAAACATTGGTGTTGAGGCATAATTTAACCGTTCTTCTTCGCTCCACACGCTCTGCCAGATACTTTCATCTGTCCGAATTTCTGCAAAACCAATTTCTTTTAAGACTTCCACATCCCAGCCTGGACGATTCTTTGCAGAAAGCGGAACTTTCTTTGCAATTTCTTCCATTCGGTCAATGTCTGTACAAAGATAATGGTCATCTAACTGACTTCTCTCTACATTTTCCCTATCTTTTTCATACGCCATTCTCTTTTCTTCATCATAGAGATAGCCATACCAGTTTGCATCGAAATTTAAAATGATTCCTCCTGTTTTTAATACCCGAAACCATTCTTTGTAAGCCTGTACCGGATTTTCCAGATTCCAGGTCAGATTTCTTGAAATCACTACATCGAACTGATTGTTCTCAAATTCCAGATTCTGTGCATCCATTCGATAAAATTCAATCTGGCTTTGATATTCTTTTGTATTTTCTTTTGCTTTCTCTAACATATCCTCAGTGTAGTCAACAGCTGTCACATAATATCCGGCTTCTGAAAGAATCCTCGGAAAAAATCCAGGACCGGTTCCGACATCTAAAATTTTTAAATCTGCTTTTGCTTTATCCGGAAAACGTTCCTCAAGCACCCGAAGCCAATTCTCTTTCTGTGTTCCGTTTATCTCTTTTTCATTGACTTCTGAATATCCCTCTACTCTGGTACTCCAGTACTCTTCTATCTGATTTAATAATTCTGCCATAGTAAATCCTCGCCTCTTTCCTAATGATATACATACCTCCTGATACATCATTATTATTCTGAGACTTTACTTTACCAAAGTATTTGGTACTTCACAAGCCCCGAGGGGGGATAAAAAAAGAGTATTCCCAAACTTTTTTAAGGGAACACTCTTACACTTTTTTCAAATATTCTTTTTTACTTAGTGAACAACTTTGCAACTAAGCTACTAAAGCATCTAAATTAATTTCTTAAACTTCTGCAATGACTTCTACTTCACAAAGTACATTTTTTGGAAGTGTTTTTACAGCTACACAGGAGCGTGCCGGTTTTCCTGTAAAGTATTTTCCGTAGATTTCGTTAAACGCTGCGAAGTCTCCCATATCTGCTAAAAAACAGGTTGTCTTTACTGCTTTCTCATAACTGCTTCCTGCTGCTTTCAATACTTCACCAAGGTTTTTCATAACCTGTTCTGACTGTCCTTCAATTGTTGTTGCAGTAACATCTCCAACTGCCGGGTCAATTGCAATCTGTCCGGAAGTATATACCACTCCGTTTAAAACCATTGCCTGTGAATATGGTCCGATTGCTGCTGGTGCTTTTTCTGTGCTAACTACTTTCATCTTAAAGTCTCCTCTCTAAAACCTGTTTTCTGTTCTTTATTATACGTTTGTATTTCTTACAGGTCAAGAAAAAAGAATCCCTTATCCGATTTCAGGCAAGGGATTCTCTTCTTTGATTCTTTTGATTATGCGATTGCAAACTGGTCCAAGACCTGATTAAATTTGTCATCACTGCCATTACATCTTACAGTCAGTGTACGGTTTAAATCCAAACTGAACACGCCTAAAATTGATTTCGCATCCACAACAATTCTATTATAAAAAACATCAATATCGAAATTACATTTACTGGCTGCTCTGACAAAATTTTTTACGTCTTCTGTTTGGGAAAGTTTAATCTGACGCTCTGTCATCGTTGTCACCTCTTCTTAGAATTTTAAAAAAATGTTCTTTGTTTCACACAACCTTGTTTGATTGTTAGACGTATTATGACAGTATTCTTTCGATTTGTCAATCTTCATTTTTTTTCAAACTCAATCAAACTCCGTTCTTTCTTCGTTATTTTGTTCAAGAATTGTAATGTTTTGCTTCGTATTTTAGTTAATTTCATTTTGCTGTTTTATTTTTTGGTTATACCAATTATTCATTTTTTTCTATTTTGCAATCTCTTTACTTAAATTTTCTTATTAACTAACCAAACTTTCTTATTATTTTTACGCTCTAGGCAGACATTTGACCGCATCAGAAAGATATTCGTTTCTGACTTCTGCAAATTTTCCTGCATCCACCATAGATGCAAAATTCGGGTCTAACGGCATTTTTGCCATTACCGGAATGTTTAACTCTGCTCCGATTTCATCTGCTTTGCTCTCTCCAAACACATAAATCGATTTTCCACAGTCCGGACATTTTACAAAGCTGTAGTTTTCTACCAGACCAACAACAGGAATTTTCATCATTTCAGCCATATTGTAAGCTTTCTTTACAATCATCTGTACCAAATCCTGAGGAGAAGATACAATTACGATTCCATCAATTGGAAGTGACTGGAATACAGTCAACGGAACATCTCCTGTTCCCGGCGGCATATCTACAAATAAATAATCCAGTTCACCCCAGACAACATCGGTCCAGAACTGTTTTACCATATTTGCAATGACCGGTCCTCTCCAGATAACCGGTGAATCTTCCTGCGGAAGCAGTAAGTTAATAGACATAATTTTAATATCATTTTCTGTCAGCATCGGATAAATTCCATTGTCATCTGCCATTGCTGCACCTTTCAAACCATACATTCTTGGGATAGACGGACCTGTAATATCTGCATCTAAAATACCTACACGGTATCCTTTTGCTGCCATTTCATTTGCCAGAGACGCAGTTACAAAAGATTTTCCAACTCCACCCTTTCCACTGACTACTCCGACTACTTTTTTAATTGCAGAGTATGCATTTAATTCCTCTTTCGGGATGGTATTTTTCTTTGCACTGCTGCATCCCTCACAGCTTTTCTTGTCACAGCTTGAACTGCTGCACTGTTTGTTTTCGCTCATAACGCTTTCCTTCCTTTACTTATTTCTTGCTCTGTCACTTAATGAATCGGTCAATTGCTTTATTCAATTCATCTAAAGCTTCCTTATCTCCACTTTCCACCGCGTCCACAATACAATGTTCAATATGGTCCTGAAGAATGACTTTTCCGGTATTGTTGATTGCTGCCTTCACCGCCGAAAGCTGAATCAATACTTCGGAACAATCCCTGCCTTCTTCTACCATACGACGAATAGACTCCAAATGTCCGATTGCACGTGAAAGCCGGTTTAACACTGCCTTTGTATGCGTATGACTGTGGGTGTGGGAATGTGTTACCACCGTTCCATCCTCTAATGTGTGAGTATGGGTATGACTGTGAACCTGTTTTTTTTCTTCCATAATATAATAATACTCCTCTCACCACTTTTCTAATTATACCAAACTCCCGTAAAAAAACAACACTTTGGAATCTGCTAGATTTCGGAAATTGTATATCGCTGATGAATCATGGCAGTCATCACATCAATCACTAAAGTTCCATCCTCTTTTTCTACTCTTTCAAGTCGGAATTCTTTCTCATTTTTGAATTTTTTTCTGACCCATTCTTCCGGTGTCTCTTCAATTTCAATTTCTTCAATAAACTGATCTCTTGTCTTATTTCCCGGACACTGATTAAAAATTTCATGAATAACTTCATATTCTTTCATAGCACTTAACCGTTTTAAACCTCTCAAATTTCTACACAATAATATTTCTATTATAGCATGATTTCTCCTCTTTTCTTTCGTTTTATATAAATTTTATTATTTTTTTCAAAACATTTTGAAAAACAATTTGCCAAAGCAAATAAAATAGCGTATTATGTTGTATAAGATTTAAGGAGGATTTTTATCATGCAGTTACTAGAAGAACGTATTCGTAAAGACGGTATCGTAAAACCCGGAAATATTCTTAAAGTAGATAGTTTCCTGAATCATCAGATGGATATCCCATTTATCAATGAATTAGGAAAAGAATTTAAACGCAGATTTGCAGATGCACCAATTACTAAAATACTTACAATCGAGGCTTCCGGTATTGGAATCGCCTGTCTTGTTGCACAGCATTTCAATGTTCCGGTTGTTTTTGCAAAAAAAGCACAAAGCTTAAACTTAGATGGAGAAATGTACTGCACAAAAGTACAGTCTTTTACTCATAAAAGAGTATATGACGTGATTCTTTCCAAAAAATTCTTAAGCACTGAGGATCATGTCTTAATCATTGACGATTTCCTTGCAAATGGATGTGCATTACAGGGATTAATGGAAATCGTAAAAGAATCTGGTGCTGTCTTAGAAGGTGCTGGTATCGTAATCGAAAAAGGCTTCCAGAATGGCGGAGATTCTCTTCGCGAACAGGGCATCCGTGTAGAATCCCTCGCAATTGTTGATTCTATGACCGACGATTCTGTTTCTTTTAGAAAAGATGAATGGGATAATAAATAAAATAAATCCGCTTTTTAAATTGTTAAGCGGATATTCGCAATCCGCTTTCGCTACTTGCTCATAACCAAATAGCTGCTGCGCAGCTTATCAGAAGGGGCTTACCCCCCTCCTGATACAAGGAAGTCCCCTGCTTATTGCTTTTTGCAATTGAAGCAGGGGACTTCCTTGATTTGGTTAAAATGCTAAAAAGCGTCTTTCTTTCATCAAAGACGCTTTCTTTCTGCCTGAAGCCACTGTTCTGCCTCTTCTTTCCATGCTTTTCTAAGCCGTTCTAATTCCGCTCTTGCTTTTTTCTGCTTTCGAATTCGAATCAGCCGGACAATACAGACCCAGAGTCCCATAATGCTTATAATTGTAAATCCTATTGCAAGAAATAAAAATACTTCTCTCTGATTCTGTGCCAATATTATTGAACCTGACTTCCACAATGTTTTTATTTTTGTTAATAAAGTTTCTACGAAAGAGTCTGCCAGATTTCCTGCTTTTTTCGCAAGTTCCACTACAGAAGGCAGTTCTTTTGATAACTTTTGAGCCTGCGTAATCATCCCTGAAAAACCAATGCTCATTTTTTCCGCAAATGAAACTTCTTTCGGTGTATTTTTTGCGCTTTGTTTTTTTAAAGACTTTGATGCTTCTTTTTTATAATCTTCAGATGACGTCGGTATTTCTTCTGAATCGGTATTTTTTTCTGAATCTGTCCGTTCTCTCAGTGTATCTGCTTTTGTCTGTCGGTTTGATTCCCTTACATCATTTTCGTTTGTATCTATGTTTTCTTCTGCCGAAACTGCTTCTTCTTTGCAGGGCACTTGCGTTTCATAAAAACAGAACATCCGCCTGCCATCTGTTCTATCTTCATCTACGACTGCAATATATGTTCCCTCTGCCGTTTCACATAAGCCCTCTGGCTCATCATTGGAAACACCTTCAAACGGAAAATTCAATTTAGAACAGCTTACTAATTCTTTTGTCTCAAGAGAATATACGTTTAAATAATCTCCAATTCCCATATTCAAAGTCAATGGGAAATTTAGAATATATTCATCTACTAACTGTAAATCCTGAAAATTCGTTCCAACAGAAGTTCCCTCATATCTCCCAAGATCCTCTGCTATCTGAAACTGATTATCTAAAATCTTAAAACTATATCCACCTTCTACGTTCGTCTGTATTACATATTGATCCGTTTCTTCTCGATAACCAATTCCAAGTATATTATAATCATCGCTGATTTTAATCTTTCCCTTATATGCCAGTGTATTGGCATCCATCACAAAAAGACAGCCCCGATTCTCCGGATTCTGGCTTGTATAAGGAGCAACATAAATCTCTTCTTTTGCCTGATTATAGGCCATTCCATTTCCATGTTCCCAGTTATTATCCGTATTTCTTAACGCAAGCGAATACTGTTCAACCGGATTTCCATCTGCATCCGTGTCATTCTTATAATAAGCAGACACGGTGTCAGGTGTATCCTGAGCATCGTTCGTATTTTCAATACAGATAATATAATTTTTTGTTGCACAGATTGACTGAACAACACCTTGAGGTGCAATCAACGCTTCTTCATGCACTTTTTTCCATTCCAGATTTTCAAATGCTGTTACATCGGCAATCTCTGCATAACACGTCTTTGACATCCAGGCAAGCAGCAGGAAGCCTAATATCATTCCTGCCAGTGACCTGTATTTTTTCATAACTTATAAAATCCTTTCTTTTACCGGATATTTCTGCCTTATCCTCTTGACAGCTCTTTTAAGGCGTTTACCGCTGTCTTAATTTCTTCTTCGGTATTAAACCAGGAAAAAGAAAAACGCACACAGCCTTGTTTTTCGGTTTTCAACGCCTGATGCATCAAAGGTGCACAATGTGCTCCTGCTCTCGTGTAAATTTCATATTCTTCTGCGAGAATATCACTGACATAAGCAGAATCCAAATTTCCCAAATTTAAAGCAAGCACAGGTAGATGCGGTACCCCCTCTTCTGGAGGTCTGCCATAAAAATGAATCTTCGGAATTTCTTTTGCATTTTCATAAAATAACCTTAACAGTTTCTCTTCTTTTTTCTGAACTACTTCCACCGTGGTTCGGTTCAGCCATCCAATTGCCGCTAAAAGCCCTGCAATTCCATGTCCGTTTAATGTTCCGGCTTCCAGATGCTCGGGCAATTCCTGTGGCTGTTCCTTTAAAAACGACAGGACGCCTGTTCCTCCACTCTTTAACGGCCGGATGGAAATCTGTGGACGAATACAGATTCCTCCTGTGCCCTGTGGTCCCATAAGTCCTTTATGTCCGGTAAAACAAAGAATATCAATCTGGTTTTCTTTCATGGAAATTGGAATACAGCCTGCGCTTTGAGAGGCATCCACAATAAATAATAATTGATGTGCCCTGCAGACTGCTCCAATCCGCTTAATATCAACCAGATTGCCTGTTACATTTGATCCATGCGTACAAATCACAGCCTTTGTATTACACTTGATTGCAGATTCCAGTTTCTCATATAACACATCTGCCTGTTCATCTGCACCGATTATGCTGAGTTCCACACCTCTTTCCTGCTCCATATAAAGCGGACGCAAGACGGAATTATGTTCCAGCACAGTGGTAATCACATGATCCCCCTTTGAAAATAATCCTTGAATAACAGTATTCAGTGCTTCTGTTGCATTGGAGGTAAATACCACACCGGATGGATGATTCAAATCAAAAAATTCAGAAACTGCCATTCTTGCCTGATAAATCATTCTTGATGCCGATAATGCAGTCTGATATCCGCCTCTTCCGCTGTTTCCCATCTGCTCCATTGCATTCCAGACTGCCTCTTTTACGCAATCCGGCTTTTTAAGTGTCGTGGCACTGTTATCCAGATAAATCATTTCTCTTACTCCTTACTATCTGCGTGTACTCTCTGAGTCTTTATTCGGCTTACTTTGTACCAAAGAAAGTTATTTGTTCTACAAAAATATTAAATGTGCTTCCTGTTTTTCTTCTACTTCACCGACAATTTTGCTGTAACGTGTCTGTTCCTGTTCCTGAAGTCTTTTCAAAACTTCTTTGGCATCTTTCTTTTTCAGGCTGACTAAAAGTCCCCCTGAAGTCTGCGGGTCAAACAACAAATCTTCAAAACTTTCTTTTATTGTATCATTTAATTTGATTTTTTCTCTTAAGAATTCTTTATTTCGATACGTTCCCTCTGGTACCAGACCCATTTTGGCATACTCTTCCACATCCGGTAAAAATGGAATTTTTTTGGTATCAATTTTAATGGTTACCTGACTCCCTTCCGCCATCTCAAGTGCATGTCCGGCAAGAGAAAAACCTGTCACATCTGTACATCCATGTACTTCATAATCTTTTAAAATTTCTGATGCATAATAATTTAAACATCTCATTTGTCCAATTGCAAGTTTTCTTGATGTTTCTGATACCATATCAGCTTTTGCAGCCGTATTGACCAGCCCTGTTCCGATTGGTTTGGTAAGAATCAAAGCATCCCCTGGCTCTGCACCTGAATTTTTCCACATTTTCTTTGGGTTGACAAAGCCTGTAACACTCAAACCGTATTTTGGCTCTTCATCGTTAATGGAATGTCCGCCGGCAAGCACTGCCCCTGCTTCCTGCACTTTCTTCGCACCACCTTGAAGAATTTCACCTAACACTTCCTGACCCAGGCAGTTTGGAAACGCCACAATATTTAATGCAATTTTCGGTGTTCCGCCCATCGCATAAATATCACTTAATGCATTTGCAGCCGCAATCTCTCCAAAAAGAGAAGGTTCATCTACCACAGGAGGAAAAAAATCAAGTGTCTGAATCAGTGCCAGTTCATCTGAAATCTGATACACTGCACCGTCATCATTTGTCTCTGTTCCGACTAAAAGATGTTCATCGAAAAATTTCGGAAGTCCTCCAACAATCTCAGCCAGCACTTTCGGTCCAATTTTTGCCGCACAGCCCGCACTTTTTGCAAACTGCGTCAATTTTACACTTTCTTTCATTAAACTCTGTACCTCTTTTTGATTTTCATGTGCGCTCGGAATCTTTTTGTGCTTGATTTTGACTCCGAGAGTGCATTTTCTTATAAATTAATTTGAACTTCTACCGGGCAATGGTCAGAACCCAGTACCCCTGTATGAATTTTTGCAGAAATCAGTTTTTCTTCTAAGCGGTTTGAGACACAAAAATAGTCAATTCTCCATCCAATGTTCTTATCACGTGCTTTAAAACGATAAGACCACCAGGAATAAATTCCCGTTTCTTCCGGATAAAAATATCGGAAGGTATCCGTAAATCCTGCCTCTAACAGTTTGGTGAATTTTCCTCTCTCTTCTTCGGTAAATCCTGGATTATGCTTATTTGTCTTTGGATTTTTCAGGTCAATCTCACGGTGCGCCACATTTAAGTCCCCACAGAAAATAACCTGTTTCTTTTTATCCAGTCCAATTAAATACTCACGGAAATCATCTTCCCATTTCATGCGATACTCTAATCTTGCCAATTCGGTCTGTGAATTTGGCGTATAACAGGTAATGACATAAAAATCTTCATACTCAAGGGTAATCACCCTGCCCTCTTGATCGTGCTGCTCAATGCCAAGACCATAAGTCACCGCAATCGGCTCTTTCTTTGCAAAAATGGCAGTTCCTGAATAGCCTTTCTTTACCGCATAATTCCAGTATGCATGATATCCTTCCGGTGCAAAGTCGATCTGACCTTCCTGTAATTTCGTTTCCTGAACACAGAAAAAATCAGCATCCATTTCATTAAAATATTCGATAAACCCCTTTTGTACACAGGCTCTTAAGCCGTTTACATTCCAGGAAATAAATTTCATAAACAGTCCCCTTTCACGCTATTTTTTAACTCTTCGCTTCATTATACACCATTTTTTCAAAAATATCTTTACGAATCCTTAAAAAAGAGTATATAATATTCCACGTACTATAAAAAAAGAATTCTGAAGAAAAAGGAGAAAAACAATGGGTGGAATCTTTGGAGTAGCTTCTAAATCCAGTTGTACACTGGATTTATTTTTCGGAACTGACTATCACTCTCATCTTGGAACACGCAGAGGTGGTATGGCAGTGTATGGTGAAAACGGCTTTGCGCGTTCAATTCACAACATCGAGAACACACCGTTTCGTACCAAATTTGATGGAGATTTAGATGAACTTGAAGGCCGGCTTGGAATCGGATGTATTTCCGACACAGAACCACAACCTCTTCTGGTACAGTCACATCTGGGAAGTTTCGCTATCACAACGGTAGGAAAAATCAACAATATGGAGGAACTTGTCAATCTTTCTTTCAAAAACGGATGCACACATTTTCTTGAGATGAGCGGCGGAAGTATCAACCCGACTGAAATGGTTGCTTCTCTTATCAACCAGAAATCGTCTATCGTAGAGGGAATTCAGTATGCCCAGGAAATGATAGATGGTTCTATGACTCTTTTCGTATTAACTCCAAAAGGAATTTTTGCAGCCCGAGACAAACTTGGTCGTACTCCGATTGTTATCGGTAAAAAATCAGATGCTTATTGTGCATCATTTGAAAGTTTTGCTTACTTAAATCTCGGATACGAAACCGAACGCGAACTCGGTCCTGGAGAAATTGCTTTTCTGACTGCTGAGGGCTGTGAAACTCTTGTAAAACCTGGAAATGAAATGAAAATCTGTTCTTTTCTCTGGGTTTACTACGGTTATCCAACTTCTACTTATGAAGGAATCAATGTCGAAGAAATGCGATATGAATGTGGTAAAAAACTGGCTCAGCATGATGCCGGAAGAGACCATGTGAAACCTGATTTAGTTGCCGGTGTACCGGATTCCGGTACTGCACATGCAATCGGTTATGCAAATGAGTCTGGAATTCCATTTTCTCGTCCATTTATTAAGTATACACCAACCTGGCCTCGTTCTTTCATGCCGACACATCAGAGCCAAAGAAATCTGATTGCACGTATGAAATTAATTCCTGTCGAAGCCTTAATCAAAAATAAGAGTCTGCTCTTAATTGACGACTCCATTGTCCGCGGAACACAGCTTCGTGAGACTACAGAATTTTTATATAACAGCGGTGCAAAAGAAGTACATATCCGTCCGGCTTGTCCTCCGCTTTTATTCGGTTGTCCGTACTTAAACTTCTCACGTTCCAAATCTGAGATGGATCTAATTACCCGCCGTATCATCGCAAAGCGTGAAGGAGACAACGTTTCAGATAAAGTACTTGCTGATTATGCCGATCCAGACTCTACAAACTACAAAGAAATGTTAGAGGAAATCGGAAAACAGTTAAACTTCACAACTCTGCACTATCATCGTTTAGATGACCTGACTGCCTCTATCGGCTTAAGTCCATGCAAAATGTGCACCTACTGTTTTAACCATCAAGGATAAGCCTGACAGTACAAATCAGCCAAGCCGCAGTCATATTTATAAAGGGCACATCCTGGTTTTCGCCAGAATGTGCCCTTTTTTATTTTTCATAAGATACCATTTTCTTTTAACTGTTTCAGACAGGCATAAGATTTCTTTACCTTTTCAAGACTACTACACTCAATCGTACAATCCATCTGTGGATTATTTTGTTTTAATAATCCCAGCACTTCTTCATAAGGAATTGTTCCTTCTCCAAGTGCAATATGACTGTCTCTGTCACCCATATTGTCATGAACATGGACATGACTGACGTAACTGCCAAAGCTTTTTGCCCAGTCCAGGACAGAAATATCCGAATAACAATGTGCATGTCCAATATCCAGACAGAGTCTGAAATCCGGACGGTCTACCCGTTCTACAACTTCCACCATCGGTTCCGGAATCCGGTCAAATACGTTTTCCATTACAATCATGATTCCATCTTTCCCATCTAAAAACCGTTTAAAAAAATCTGCCACACGCTCTGCCCAGCCAATCAACAGATAGGCATCCGGTAAATGGCAGGTATGAAAAACAATTTTTTCTGCTTCCAGACGTCTTCCTGCTTCGTAGACCTGCTCATAGCGTTTTTTTGTCGCCTCTAAAATCAAAGAATCATACGTCATCGGATTCAAATCCAGAAACGGACCGTGAAGGGACAAATGCGGCCATCCCATTCTCCAGAGTCGTTCTCGATAACTGCTGATTTTTTCTTCCAAACGATCCAGATTTTCAGCAATTGAAAATTCAATACTCTCTATACCAGTCGCACATTCACGAACCACTTCCTGCATCTGCGTATCTTCTAATAAATGACTTGTATAAATCATACGATACGCTCCTTCCTCTTTTTACAAATCAATTCGCCACCTATGCAGGTGGCGAATTTTATCATTTTTATGTAATTTTTATTTTAAAACATACACATCAGTATAGTAAACGCCAAGCTGATTTGCACGATTATGGTCATTTACAAATACATCGATACGATTTCCTTTGATTGCTCCACCACAGTCTGTTGCTGTAAAGATATGACCATTGATAATGACTTTTGTTCCATAAGGAATGACAGTCGGGTCAACTGCAATGGTATCTCCCTCTACTAACGGAGCGCCTGTCGCAGTTACACCTGCCCATTCATCATTACAGCAGGAACCACCACAATAATGTGTAATTTTAAATGTACCAAGAGACTGACCATACTGCAGAAGTGTTGCATTTACTTCAGAAATATCACTTCCATAAATTCCACTTACTGTAGACGGAGTGTCTTCGAGAATACGAACAGCCCATACTGCATTGTTCGTATTGACCGTTCCATGAACAATACCAGTTCTTGAACTCTGTGCTTCAACGGTTTCTCCATTTCCTGCGTACATAACAACATGGTAGATATAACCATTTCTTGCATAGAAAATCAAGTCACCCGGCTGCGCTTCTTCTACTGGAATCTTTGTACCATACTGAGCCTGATCTTCTGCAACTCGCGGCAGTGTATAACCATACTGAGCATAAATGCTCTGTACAAATCCAGAACAGTCTGCACCGTTTGTTAAGCTTGTTCCACCCCATACGTAAGGATTTCCAATAAACTGACTTGCAAACTGAACAATCGAAGTTCTCAGTTCCCCGTTTGGAACACCAGATTTTACAGAAGTCAAAGTATAATAGCAGGCTGCATTTTCTGCCGGTTTTACGACTTCCTGTGCGGTCACAAACTGGTCTTCTCCGGTTGCAGAAACTTTATTGCTGATAATTTTATCAATATCATCATTCTGGTCAGCAGCCGTTTTTGTTGTAGGGAACAGACTGATGACCTCTTTTGTATTCTTAAGAGCAGAAGCTGCGGCTGTTGCCTGTGTTAACAAACTTTTTTCTGCTTTTTTCTTTTCTTTCTTGTCCGTATCAAGGAATTTATTTTCTACAAATCCTCTGACATCTCCGGATTCCACATAAACAAACTCCGCATTTTCGTCTGCTAAAATATAACAGATATTGTCTTTGTTTAACGTTCCGACAGCACGACTCTCCGTATTTTTATCTTCATGAATTGTTACAAAATCTGCATTACAAAATGCATACACTTTATCCACAACGGTCTGTTTTACCGTAGAACGAGTATGGAAAAATGCTCCATTTTCGGATTCCGGAACGCTCGGTGTTGCTTCTGTCAACAGTTTTGCAATTCCTTTGTATGTCTTTTTCTGTTCTTTTGCTTCTTTTTTTGCCTCTTCCGTCAGTTTCTGTACAATCTGGTCTGCTTCATCGCCTAAAATCACCTGCTCTGTTTTTACAAAACCACGTACATCACCTGACTCTACAAAAAGCCATCCATCGTTTTCTTCCTGAAGAATATAGCAGACACCATCTTTTGACAGTTTACCTACTTCTTTTGCTCCATCCTTCATTTCTTCTACGATTGACAGTTCTTCTTTTGCAAAGGCATATTTCTTTGCAACTGTCCAGAAACGGAAATCATCCACCATTGTAGGCAGAGAAGAATAAATCTGCTGATTTGCAATTAACTGGGAATTTGAACCACTTCCACTGTTTGCTGCGGTTGTATCTTCTTTTTTCTCCGTATCTTTCTTGGTATCACTGCTGTTATCATTAGAAGAATTGCTATTGCTATTGTTATTACTATTACTATTGTTATTGTTATTGCTATTACTATTACTATTGTTATTGTTATTATTCTGATTATTGTTATCGTCTTTTTTTGTATTATCTTCTGCTTTTTTCGCAAGCTTTGGTGCACCATTTTCGATAATGACATATCCATTTGCATCCAGCACGTAAGCATAACCATCCGGAAGTTTATATCCGGTTGATGCCTCATATTGCTCCGGAGTCATACCCTGGGCTGGTTTATCTGGATTTTCCGGAGTGTCCGGATTTGACGGCTGGTCTGGATTTTCTGGTTTATCCGGGTTCGACGGCTGATCCGGATTTTCTGGTTTATCCGGGTTTGACGGCTGGTCCGGATTTTCTGGTTTATCTGGGTTTGACGGCTGATCCGGATTTTCTGGTTTGTCTGGATTCGACGGCTGTTCCGGTTCAGACGGCTGTTCTGGTTCAGACGGCTGTTCCGGTTCAGAAACCTCTCCTGATGACTGCTCCGGCTCTGTCACACTCGTTTCCCCTGTTGTCTGTTCAGCCGTTACTGCTACCTCTGTACTGGAAGCTTCTGATGCAAATACACCTGACGGTGTAAGCATAGAAACACTCACAGCGATTGCCAGCAGTTTTTTTACTTCTTTTATTTTCATTTAGTTCCTCCTGCTGCTTGTAATACTCTCTGTATTTTCCCTCTGTCTTACAATAAGCTGCCTTAATTCTCGTCGAAACAACTTTCGACTTCTCTTTTCGTTTATTTTTCACGATTTTTAATCGCTCTACTCCACTTATTACTGTACCACAAAATGGTAAAAAAACAAAGGACTATCACAAAAAATTCACATTTTTGTAATAGTCCTTTTACTTAATTTTTACGGAACAAACTGTGACACACCCAATGTTTGTTCCAAACTAATCCGATTAATAGTCAACTTTTTGATAAAAATGTCCTTCCAGAAAATCCGTTTTAATCACATTGATAAATGCCTCCGGGTCTGCCTTCTGTACGCGACTGACTAAAACTTTTGCCTCCGAAGAAGATACAACAGAATACAACATCTTTCTCTGTTTATTAGAATAACAGCCTGTTGCCGCAAACTCTGTTGCACTGTGGTTTGTCACTTCATAAATTTCTTTATAAACATCATCCGGACGATCCGTAACAATAAAGAGAGTTTCTTTCTTGTAGGCAGTATGAAGCATATGTATCATCTGCGTAGAAGCAAACTGGAAAATAATGGAATAAAGTGCTTTATCCCAGCCAAATAAAACTCCGGCAATGGTCAACACACAGGCATTTCCAAGTAAAATAAAATTCCATACGTCTTTATTTTTCTTTTCTGCAAAATAAATTCCAATAAAGTCCGTGCCTCCGGCACTTGCGCCTCCAATCAGGCACAAACTGATTGCAAATCCATTGATAATACCGCCAAACACAGAAATCAGCAGAATATCATCTGTAATTGGATGATAAGGAACTAAGTCTGTAAGCACACTGGTTACAATAACAATCAAAGCTGAAGTACTTGTAAACTTCTTGCCAATTGCCCGAAAACAAATAATAACAGGAATTGCATTCAACAACAGGCTGACTGCTGTAAATGGAATCTGCAGATTCAAGAATCGTTCGCAGATTGTCTGTATCAAAAGGGTAATTCCGTTAAAGCCACCTGGATACAGCCCCCCTGCTCTTACCAGTGTTTTAATATTCACTGCCATAATCAGTGCACTGATCAAGCCCAGACCCATTCGTTTTACTTCCGTTTTTAAATCAAAATTCACTGATATCCTCTCCCAATCTGCTTATTAAAGCATATGTTTGCGAAGTTCTTCTGGTGTTTTTGTACTCAAATATGCCGGTGCAATATCAAATACAGTCTTGCATCCGCTCTGTCCTTCCTGATTTAATCGGTAAGCTGCTCTTGCATAAGCCACAATAACAGAAGATGTAAATTCCGGATTAGAATCCAGTTTTAAGCTGTATTCGATGACATGATGATGTTCTTTTTCCCATCCTGTCTGACCGCTGCGGATTACAAATCCACCATGAGGAAGTCCTGCATGATTTGCTTTCATTTCTTCTGCGCTGATGAAATGTACCGTTGTTTCATATTCATCAAAATAATTCGGCATTGTTTTGATTTCATTTGTAATTCTATCTTTATCTGCACCTTCTTCAGCTACAACAAAAACTTCTCTTGTATGTTTTTCGCCTGTTGCAAGTACCGGATTTTCACCATTTCTTACAGCGTTTAACGCCTTCTCTACCGGAATGGTATACTGTCTTGCATCAATTACGCCGTCAATTCTACGAACGGCATCGGAATGACCCTGGCTTACACCTTTGCCCCAGAATGTATAGTCATTCCCTTCCGGAAGAATTGCATTTGCATATAAACGATTTAAAGAGAACATTCCCGGGTCCCAGCCCACTGAAATTAAGCCAATTTTTCCGCTCTTTTTCGCTGCTGCATCTACCTCTGCAAAATGTTCCGGAATTTTTGCATGTGTATCAAAGCTGTCAACTACGTTAAAGTACTGTGCATATTCTGGAGTCTGTACCGGTAAATCGGTTGCACTTCCTCCGCAGAGAATCAATACATCGATTTCATCTTTCATTTTTACTGCTTCATCTACAGAATATACTTTTGCTGTCTCGGTAAGAATGTGTACATCCGCAGGATTACGACGGGTAAATACTGCTTTTAATTCCATGTCTGCATTCTGTTTGATTGCACATTCTACGCCTCTTCCAAGGTTACCATAACCTAAGATACCAATTCTTATACTCATTTTATTAAACCTCTCCTGTAAATTTATTTCGCAGCGGTCTGTCCAACCACAATCCCGTTACGTCGTATACAGTATAGCAAATTCTATTTTTGTCTTCAACTAAAATTTCACTTTTTTAGAACAGCAAAAAGCAGCAGTAAGAAAATTCTCACTGCCGCCTCTTTTAAAAATAATTTTTGTAATTTTAGTGATGAAACAGACGGATGCCTGTAAATGCCATTGCCATATCATATTTATTACAACATTCGATTACTGCATCATCTCTTACAGAACCGCCTGGCTCTGCAATATATTTTACACCACTCTTATGTGCACGCTCAATATTATCTGAGAATGGGAAGAATGCATCAGAACCAAGAGTAACATCGGTCAGTTTATCTAACCATGCACGTTTCTCTTCTCTTGTAAAGACTTCCGGTTTTTCCTTGAAGATTCTCTGCCATGCACCATCTTCAAGAACATCCATATATTCCTCTCCAATGTAAACATCAATGGCATTATCTCTGTCTGCACGACGGATTCCATCAATAAATGGAAGATTCATGACTTTCGGGCACTGTCTTAACCACCAGTTATCTGCCTTCTGTCCTGCCAGTCTTGTGCAGTGTACACGAGACTGCTGTCCTGCACCGATACCGATTGCCTGTCCGTCTTTTACAAAGCAGACGGAATTGGACTGTGTATATTTTAATGTAATCAGGGAAATCTTTAAGTCTCTGACTGCATTTTCCGGAATTGCTTTATTTTCTGTCACGATATTGGAAAGCAGTTCATCATCAATTGGAAGTTCCTGTCTTCCCTGTTCAAATGTCACACCATAAACCTGTTTGTGCTCTAACGGTGCCGGCTGATAATTTTCATCAATTTTAATGATATTATAGTTTCCGTTTTTCTTCTGCGCTAAAATTTCAAGTGCCTCTTTGGAAAATCCCGGTGCGATAACACCATCAGAAACTTCTCGTTTAATCAGCATCGCTGTATCTTTATCACATTCATCAGAGAGTGCAATAAAATCACCAAAGGAAGACATTCTGTCTGCGCCTCTTGCTCTTGCATAAGCACAGGCAAGCGGAGAAAGCTCTCCCATATCATCTACCCAGTAAATTTTTGCAAGGGTCTCACTTAACGGAAGTCCCACTGCTGCACCGGCTGGTGATACATGTTTAAAAGAAGTAGCCGCCGGAAGTCCGGTCGCTTTTTTTAATTCTCTTACTAACTGAAAACCGTTAAATGCATCCAGAAAGTTGATATATCCAGGTCTTCCGCTGATTACTTCGATTGGAAGCTCACTTCCGTCTGCCATATAAATTCTGGACGGTTTCTGGTTTGGGTTACATCCATACTTTAATGCTAATTCTTTCATTCTCATTTTCTCCTTTATTGTTAGAACAGATTTAAAAATACTCTAATGCCGTAACATTTTTAGATTACTGATTTTTATTTACAATTCTAGTCTCATAGTCTCCCGTTTCAAGGTCAATGAAACGTACAAATAAAGAAACTTTATTGTCTTGATTGAGGCTTTCCCATACATTTTTTGTGAATGCGTCAATGTCATCTGGAATCTCTACCAGTTTTGGTTCTCCCTCAAAACTTGGAAGTGGATTTCCATCATGCATATAAGTATGAATAAAATGTCCCTCTCCTGCTACCGGATTTTCATAAGCAAAGGTATAACGGTTGCAGGCATCCGGATTTCCATTATTGCTCTTTAAAATTGACATTGCATAGTTGTATTTTCCATTTTCAATGTGCATAACTCCGGAAATACGAGGGGTATAATTTGGACCATCCGGCTCAAATTCACGACTTCTTAAAGACTGCTCAAAAGTCAGCTGTCTGTCCATTCCTTCATAAATGGTATCTGTCTGGTCACCATTTGTCACAATTGTTTTATTTCCCAGTACACGAACCGGCGCATAAATAATTAAGCTTGGGTCAGTTAATTTAGACGGGTCAAATGCCTGTGTACGGATTCCCTCTCCATCTTCTTCAAACACACGATTTCTGCTGTTTTCACTTCTTCCCATGATAAAATAAGCAGTCACTGCTTTTGTACCATCTTTGGACTTTCCAATTACAATTCCTCGTCCAGGATAAGCATTTTCTTTTAATTCTGTTTCCAGCGATAACATTTTCATGAATGTCTCTCCTTTTTCCCATCATACATTTTTAATTGATCCGTTGACTTTCATTTCATAGAACAAAATTTTCTATATAATAACGAAAAAAAAGCCCACTTTCTGAACATCCAATGCCCAGACGGTCGGCTTCAACGGCTTATACTCCCTGTGGTTGATTCCACTTCCGTCAGTCATATAAGCAATTACAACATAGCATGGATAAAAAAGATTGTCAATATTTTATTTTCTATTTTTCGTCAATTACCTGAAAAATGTAGAATTTCAGGTAATAAGACTCATCTGCAGACCATAAAATCGGATGGTCTGCTGCCTGTGTGCGGTATTCTACCTGACGTAGACGTTTATGCACATTTCTTGCTGCCTGTCCAATTGTCTGGGTAAACAACTCATACGACATAAAATGAGAACAAGAACAAGTTGCAAGATAACCACCGTCTTTGACCAGTTTCATTCCTCGCAAATTAATCTCTCGATAACCTTTCACTGCGTTTTTAATCGAATTTTTTGATTTTGTAAACGCAGGAGGGTCGAGAATTACTACGTCATATTTTTCTCCTTCGGCTTCTAACTTAGGAAGCAGCTCAAAGACATCCTCGCAAATGAATTTTACACGCTTTTCGAGTCCGTTTAACTCCGCGTTTTCTGTTGCCTGGTCTACTGCAAGCTGAGAGGCATCGACTCCGGTTACACTCTTTGCTCCGGCAATTCCCGCATTTAACGCAAAAGAGCCTGTATGCGTAAAGCAGTCCAAGACTTTCGCATCTTTACATAATCTCTGAATGGCAAGACGGTTATATTTCTGGTCTAAGAAAAAACCTGTTTTTTGTCCATCTTCTATATCTACAATATATTTTACACCATTTTCCACAATCTGTACTTTCGTATCAAATGGTTCACCAATAAATCCCTTGACTCTTTCCATTCCTTCCTGAAGCCGCACTTTTGCATCGCTTCTCTCATAAACACCACGGATTGTAATCCCATCTTCTGCCATTGCTGATTTTAATTCTTCAATGATTATCATTTTTAACTTATCAATTCCAAGTGCTAAAGACTGTACAACAAGAACATCTGAAAACTTGTCAATCACCATCCCAGGCAGAAAATCTGCTTCCCCGAAAATCACACGACAGCTTGAGATATCTACCGTTTTCTTTCGATATTCCCATGCGTCTCGTACTCTCATTTTTAAAAATTCACGGTCAATTTCCTGATTTTCATTTCTTGTCATCATACGGATCCGGATTTTTGAATTGGTGTTAATAAATCCTCTCCCAAGCGGATAGCCGTCGAAATCACGCACAATCACAATATCTCCGTTTTCAAAGTTTCCCATAATACTTGCGATTTCATTGTCGTAAACCCAAGGTCCGCCCGATTTTAATGCACGTCCTTCCCCTTTTTTCAACACTGCAACTGCAATACTCATATTTTACCTTTTTCCTTTCCTCTTTCTGCTTTCTTTTCTTACCACGCAATGACTTCCGGTCCGTTTTCCGTTACAAGAACCATAATCTCCCACTGTGCAGACGGCATATCATCTTCTGTATAAATGGTCCATCCATCTCTTTCATCTACAAAAATTTCATCTGTTCCCATATTAACCATTGGCTCAATTGTAAACATCAGTCCTGGTGCCATTACCATTCCGGTCCCTGCCGCTCCAATATAACCGACCCATGGGTCTTCATGAAATTCCAGACCAACTCCATGTCCACCAATTTCTCTTACTACACTGTAGCCATTTTTTACTGCATGTTCATGCACTGCCTGACTCATATCTCCTAAAAAGCCCCACGCTTTTACCTGTTCAAGACCTTTTTCCACACACTCTTTTGCAACACGAACCAGACGTGCTTTCTCTTCCCCGACATCTCCGATACAGAACATACGAGAAGAATCGGAATAATATCCATTTAAAATTGTAGACACATCAACATTGATGATATCGCCTTCTTCCAGAATAATATCTTCAGATGGAATTCCATGGCATACCTGATTATTAATCGAAGTGCACACACTCTTTGGAAATCCTTCATATCCAAGCGGAGCTGGAATTGCTCCTTCTTTTGTTGTGATGTCGTATACCCATTTGTCAATTTCAGCAGTGGAAATTCCCTCTTTAATATGTTCTGCAACATAATCTAAGATTTTTACATTAATCTCCGCACTCTTTCTAATTTCTGCAATCTGAGCTTCTGTCTTAATTAATTTATGAGAAGGTACTAAAAGCCCCTGACTATGAAGAAGATTGAGTTTATGGTCAAAATTCTCATGGCATTTTTTATACTTTCTTCCACTTCCACACCAGCATGCATCGTTTCTTCCAATTTGATTCATTTTATTTTAATTCCTTTCTGCTTATGATTCATTCTGTTTTTTCTGTATGAAGTATAGCACTCTTTTCTTTATTCTGCCAGATGTTAGTTGCTATACAGAGGCAAAAAATTATCGTTTATAATTTTCTGATAATTACAATATTTTCTATCAATTTTAAAATTAATTATTATTTTTTTTATTATTTTCAATTTAGTTATTGACATTTTGATTTTTACCTGATATAATAACATCATAAACAAAGAGAACGAAGCAAACAAACCCGAAAGGAATGATACCACCAAGAACATAACGTAATACCTCATATTTTTATGAAAGGAAGGTACAGACCACCAGAAACATAATGATTTACCTTAAAATTTATTAAAAATTCAAGAACAGGAGGTACGGACCACCGAAAACTTAACGTTTTATCCCAAAAAAATCTAAAAATCAGGAAGGTATAATCCAATGGATAATAGTAATTAAAAGGACCATTCGAAATGTCAACTTTGAATGGTCCTTTTTCATGCTGATTTTTTCTGAAAATGAAAAACTTTCTCAAAAGAAGCGAGGGCTTTTGACCCTCGCTTCTAATCTTATCTTATACATTTCTTATACATTCTCTGATTTATGTGTTCTCAGAATTTTTTTGCACTTAATTTTGTAACTACAGCTTACTCAATGGTTTCATATAATGTAGTCAATATTTTAAGAATTTGCTCTTTCGTCAATCGACTGCTGTCAAGACAGAGGTCATATCCATGATGTTTTCCCCACTTTCGGTCCGTATAATTTTCATAGTAATATTTTCTCTGCTTGTCTACTTTTTTAATTAATTGCTTTGCTGCCTTTGCATCTAATCCGGTGCGGGCAGAAATGGTTCGGATTCGTTTTTCCAACGGCGCCGTAATAAAAACACAACGGCAGTCTGGTTTGATTCTTAACAGATAATCCGCACATCTTCCTACAATTACACAATCTTCTGTTTCTGCTTTTTCTTTGATGATTTCACTCTGGGCTTCAAATAATACATCATTGAGTGGTTCATAATAAAACTGTCTCTGTATGGCAATATCATCTTCCATATCATAACGCCACGGGTTTTCTCTTCTTTCATCGACCCGCTCTAATCTCTCTTCCGGCAGATTTTTCCGCTCAGCAGCAAGTGTAATCAGATTTTTATCATAAAATCCAATCTTCAACTGTTCTGCCAGACTTTGTGCAATTATTCTTCCCCCACTGCCAAATTCTCTTGCGATTGTAATTACTTTCCCCATAAAGACACCTCCCGCAATTTGTTGCATTATTGTCTGTACTTTCATTTTTTGTTGTTTTTATTATACAACAATTTCTTGATTTTTGCACTATATTCTATTATTTTTCTGTACGAAACAGCAATAAAGATTTTTCTAATTTTTTTGAAAAAGTTCTTGATTTTTCTAATTTATCTGTTATAATAATACCTTGTCAGGACAAATGGCAAAAATAAATATGGGCGATTTCCCGAGTGGCCAAAGGGGACAGACTGTAAATCTGCTGGCAACGCCTTCGGTGGTTCGAATCCACCATCGCCCATTGAAAGTACCGATGAGGTGCGATTCTATTCATTGATTTATGCCGATGTGGCTCAATTGGCAGAGCAGCTGATTTGTAATCAGCAGGTTATCGGTTCGAGTCCGATCATCGGCTCTTTGGACCTTTAGCTCAGTTGGTTAGAGCAACCGGCTCATAACCGGTCGGTCCCGGGTTCAAGTCCCTGAAGGCCCACCATTTTTTGATCATATAGGGGAATAGCTCAGTTGGTAGAGCGACGGTCTCCAAAACCGTAGGCCGAGGGTTCGAAGCCTTCTTCCCCTGCCAAAAACGTGAGGTTCACTAGGATTTTTCTAATTCTAGTGAACCTTTTTTATTTGGGGCGGCCCCTTTTTCCTCTCTAGGTCTATGAATTCTTGGTTAGGTCTATGAATCTCTAACTTTAGAACTGTAAGGAGGAACCCCAGATGCGTATAACACTAACCGAGGCCGCCGCCAAGACCCTACCCGAATTAATCAATGAGTTTATTACTCGTAAAAAGGCGGATGAATATCACCGACTCTGCCAACAAAAATTCGACGAGGCTGAATGCAGAACCTATCCAGTTGAATTTAGAAAAGAGAAATGATACAATATAGAAAAAGATTAATAAAGTTCGTTCGCCAAAGGCAGCGATAAGCCCAGATGTTCAGGAAGCAATTAATAAAGTCCATGAGTTGCAGCGGAGTAATTAGCGATTGCGTTTTTATAAAAGAACTCCACGACATTAGAAACATGCCGAGGAACTTACTGGTCTTATAGGTGATGCTGCTTGGGATAAATATGAAGCAATGGCAGATGCCTTTATTAAGAAAGAAATAGATATGGTTGATGTCGTTGGTTTTATAAGCACTAAAGGCAACCTGATTAAGTTTCAGCATTCTACAGGTTTATTTGCAATATTCAGTGATAAAGGAACAATATCTACATTGTTTATTCCAGACAAAGAGACGCATGGGAAATCACCAGAAGAATATTGGATTGCCTAGAAGGAGAAATATAGGAGAAAATAAAATGATTGAAAAAGAAGTTGACCAGATTATTTGCCCAGTGTGTGGTAAATATGAGTTTAAAGAACCTTTCGAAGATTGCCCTATCTGTAATTGGACAAACGATATTGTTCAAGCAGATTATCCAGACTGGGCTGGGTGCGGAAATATCATGTCATTGAATGAAGCACGCAAGGCATACGCAGAGGGCAGAGAGATTATTTGAATTAAATAATTAAAAGCAAGGAGAGTCTAACAGCGATTTGTTAGACTCTCTTTCTATATTGTCGTTTTAACAGGGGTTAGACACTAAACAACAACTGACCTATTGGGGCGGCGCGGAGGCGGCCGCAACAACTATTAAATGGAGGTTTTTATTATGGCAGAAGATATGAATAACAATAACAATAATGAAAACGGCGCTGAAAATAATCAGCAGCAAGAGAATACACCCAAAACCTATACTGAGGAAGAGGTCTTAGCACTTATCCAGTCCGAAGCGGACAAGCGAGTGAATCAAGCACTCAAGACTCAGCAAAAGAAATATGAAAAACAATTATCCCTTAGTAAGCTTGATTGACAATAAAAATGGAAATGCATATACTAGTTCATAGAACATAGAAAAATCAACGATTTCAATAGGCCTAATAAAAAAAGGTTAGGTTCCCTCTCCAAAACCGTAGGCCGAGGGTTCGAAGCCTTCTTCCCCTGCCAAAGCGCCGCAGACATCTGTCTGCGGCGCTTTTGACATTTGCAGCCGTCATCCGGTCCCGCTTCGCCTATACCTGCCTGATTTATTTCTGGACTGGTGTGTGGTCCTTTCTATGTGTGGATCCAGGCCTGCCGGAGTCCGGCGCACCCATCTTTACTCAGCTCTCAGCACTCTGCGACTGCTGCGCCGCTGAAATTGCTTTTGTCCGTGCACCGCGTCCATGTTTCCGCAGGTGCTACGATTACTCGCCATTGCCTGCCAAGCATGTATATTTTTGGGCGAATACATCTCTGCGACGTTCACATCGCCGTCAAATGGTGGTTATTTAGTCATTACTTTGTATATTTTTTAGATTGACCGGAGCTTTGAAAAGTTGTAGTATGGACACATCTAGATGATAGATGTCATTTTAGAATCCACTTTTAAGGAGGAACACACATGACAAACAAACCCATTGCGATCATTGGCGCCGGTAACGGCGGACAGACCACGGCTGCCTGGCTTGCCAATCAGGGTTACAAGACCAGAATCTTTGATGTGATGGAGGATACCGTTGCAAAACTCAATGAGCTGGGCGGCGTGAATATTTATGGCAATACTGATTACCCCGGCTTCGGCAAGATAGAGTTTGCGACTACCGATATGGAGAAGGCAATTGAGGGCTGTGAGCTCATCCTTCTGATTCTTCCGGAGAACTATCACGATTCCATCGCTGTAAAGATGGCTCCTTATCTCAAGGACGGTCAGATCGTCGTGCTCAATCCGGCTTCCGGCCTGGGCGCGATCTCCTTCAAAAAGGCGCTCACCGATGCCGGCTGCACGGCTGACGTGACGCTGGCCGTGACCTGCACACTGCTGTTTGCCGCGCGCATTAAAGAGACGGGCGATGTTCTTGTCACCGGCCAGAAGACGGAGCTGAGCATTGTTGCGTTCCCCGGCAACCGCAAGCAGATCGTTGAGGACGCAATGTATCCCGTGTTCAGCCAGCATATCTTTGCCAACAACATCATTGATACGGCCATGGAAAACCTCAATCTGGCGTTCCATCCGGGCCCGACGCTGCTGTACACGTCTCTCATTGAGCGCGGCATCACTTTCGATTACTACAACTCGATGACGCCGAGCCAGATCAAGCTCATCAAGGCCATCGACAAGGAGCGCATGGAGCTGTGCAGCATTTACCATGTCGACACGCCGAACGTCGAGGACAGCTTCGCGCGCATGTACAGCTATGAGGGCGATCTCTACGATATGCTGCGCAATGCCGAATGCTATAAGGGCATCAAGGGACCGAAATCGCTCAAGGTACGCTATCTGCTCGAGGACATTCCGTACAACCTGCGTTCGCTGCAGGCACTGGGTCAGATCGCCAAGATCAAGACGCCGGTCATCGACGCAGTTTGCACGCTTGGTGAGACGCTTGTCGGCGGCGACATGGACGAGGGCTATACGCTCAAGACGCTGGGCCTGAGCGAAGATATGACGGTCGACGAGTTCCTGAAGCTCGTCAATGGCTGATACGGAATTCATCTTTCATCAGGAGGTATAAGAGCATGACAAACAAACCTATTGCCATTATCGGCGCCGGCAACGGCGGCCAGACGACGGCTGCATGGCTGTCCAATCAGGGCTATCAGACCCGAATTTTCGACGTGATGGAAGACACGGTCGCAAAGCTCAATGAGCTCGGTGGTGTCAACATCTACGGCAACACCGACTTTCCCGGTTTCGGTAAGATCCAGTTTGCGACGACGGATATCGCCAAGGCCATTGACGGCTGCGAAGTGATTTTTATCATTCTGCCGGAGATCTATCACGTCTCCATCGCGCAGAAGCTCGCGCCGCACCTTGTTGACGGCCAGATCGTCGTCATCGACCCGGTCTCCGGTCTGGGCATCCTTGCGTTTAAGAAGGCGCTGGCTGAGGCCGGCTGCAAGGCGGATATTTCTCTCGCTGCGACCAGCACGCTGCTGTTTGCTGCGCGCATTCAGACCACCGGCGACGTCTTTGTCACCGGCCAGAAGACGGAGCTGAGCATTGTTGCCATCCCCAACAGCAAGCGCGAGATCATCAAGGAGGCCATCTATCCGGTCTTCAGCCAGCACCACTTCATTGATAACAGCATCCAGCTTGCGCTCGACAACCTCAACCTGATCTTCCATCCGGGCCCGACGCTGCTGTACACCGCCCAGATCGAAAAGGGTGAGAAGTTCAACTACTACAATGACATGGTCCCCAGCCAGATCACGCTCATGAAGGCGCTCGATCAGGAGAGAATGGCGATCTGCGCGGCGTATGGCGTCAAGCTTCCGGACGCAGAGGCGGCTTTCGCGCTGGAGTACAGCTATGAGGGCGACCTCTACACGATGCTCAAGAACGCCGAGTGCTACAAGGGCATCATGGGCCCCAACAGCCTGCAGGTACGCTACCTGCTCGAGGACGTGCCGTTCAGCCTGCGCTCTGTGCAAATCCTCGGCAAGATCGCCAAGGTTCCGACCCCGGTGATCGATTCTGTCTGCACGATCGGCGAGGCGCTCGTCGGTGATGTGATGGCGGAAGGCTATACTATGGAGGCGCTCGGCTTGAGCGAGGATATCGGCTTCGACGAATTCGTTGCGCTCTGCAACGGCTGAGTTAAAAGTATGAAAAAGCACGGCCGGAGTCAGACACCGACCGTGCTTTTTGTTATCGTTTTCGTGGGCTTCAGCCGGCGGAAGAGTCGTTCGTTTTCAGCCAGCGCTTTTTGTAGAAGAACAGCAGCAGAGACGCCAGAACGACCAGGCCGCCGCCGATAAAGGTGCGCACGGTCGGGATCTGGTGCAGGATGAAAAAGCCCAGCAGCGCGCTGAAGAGAATGCCCATGAGGTTATAAATGCTCAGCTCACCGGCGGGGGCGTAGTGGTAAGACA
>ERZ836939.862-NODE-862-length-38413-cov-54.653136_pt1 | contig 38413 bp, 58 predicted proteins | sample MGYA00519912_ERZ836939 | MGnify/ENA primary metagenome ERZ836939 (study PRJEB31850, sample SAMEA3708810) | human gut metagenome | biome: human gut; feature: human-associated habitat; material: faeces | place: China | collected 2014 ...
ATAAACACTCTGCCACAACTTTACGTGACTATTGAGACGCATCTGACCAAGAAGACCGAAATTCACGATTTTGTAGCAGTACTGCAAGCTTCCTTCTGCACGCATCTCATTGAGATTTCAGAACCCTTGCCGAAGACTGTCAAGGAATATCGTCACAGCCTATATCCGTGGAATGAGGGGATTCCATGAAGTGATGAAAAAAAATGAAAGTGGGCAATGAGGGACTCGAACCCCCAGCGCCCAGACCACAGGAACCGCATGATACCGCCATTTTCAGGCCACTTTCACCGTTTCCCGCGCCGCCTTGCCCACATTTTGCCCACATTCCACCGAAACCGCCGCGTCCACCATGCGCGTGACGTCCAACAGGTCGGAATCGAATAGATCCGCGTACACGTCCAGCGTCATGCTCGCGCTCGCATGGCCCAGCATCCGCTGCAAACCCTTGACGTTCGCCCCCGCGTGCACCGCTATGCTCGCCGCCGTATGCCGCAGGTCATGAGGACTCGGCCAATCGTCCGTATCCCACCCCAATCGCTTCAACGCACTCGGCCACCACGTGCGATTACCCTTCACGGTGCTCGCCGACTGCTCACGGATGGGGCAGCCGGACGGGTCGGAGAACACGCGTTCGCCGCGCTTTCTGCGCTTGAGTATCGGGGCCAATGCGTCGGCGACGATACCCGGCATGTAGAGGGTGCGCATCTCGTATGATTTCGGCGTGCCTTCGACGGGCCTGCCGTTGACCCAGACGATGCTGCGGCATATTCGCAGAGACCTTTTCTCCAAGTTCACGTCCTCCTTGCGCAGGTCGGACGCCTCTCCCCATCTGAGACCGCAGAAGCCGAGCAGCAATACCAGGGCACGTCGTTCGTCTCCTATATTTATGGCGTTCGCGCATTCGTCGGCGAATGCCACGAGCTTCGGGATTGTGAGATAGATGCGCCGTTCCTTGCGTTTGGGCTTGCGGGGCAGTTCAAGTCCCTCGCATGGGTTCTCGGCGATGAGCTTGTCCTTCACGGCTTGTTTGAGCACGCCGTTGACGATGCCCTTGGCGCGCAGCACGACGCTGGCGGAGCGACGCGAGGTGAGGTCGCTTACCCATTCCTGTAGTTCCGTCTGGCTGATCTCGCCTATTCGCCGGTTCTCCCATTTGGGCTGTACGTGGGTGCGCCATGAGGCTTCCGTGCTTTCGAGCTGCGATGGTTTCCAGAACGGTTTCTTGATGGCGAGCCATTGCTCGTAGAGGTCGCCGAAGCGTTTCAATCCGCCCTGCGGGTCAACATAGCTGTTGGTGGCCTTGGCGATGGTGACGTGTTCCGCAGCCCAGTTCACAGCGTCTATCTTGCGGCGGAAACCCCTTTTGTCGGTCTGCGTGCCGTCCGGCTTGCGGTAGCGGACGCGATATCGGGTTTCACCTTTGCTGGTCTTGTATCTGGTGACGTTTGCCATTCAGATCATCTCCCGTGAGGCGAGTATCCTGTTATATATGACAGCAACCGAACCGACGACCGCAGTGCTGCCGACATGGCGGCAAAAAGGCGAAGGCCCCATAGGGGGACCCGGCATGGACCCGGCGACGGTCGCGAACAGCGTCCTGCGCCGTTCGTTCGATGACTTCATTCCGATCAATTCAATGCAGTTGCAGAAGCTCATGTATGTGGTCGCATGCCTGTATATGCGCAGATCCGGGTTACGGCTCATTTCCGAACAATTCCAGGCTTGGGAGACGGGGCCGGTTCTGGCGAGTCTGCATGGGCGTCTGCTGCCGGATTCCGGCAACCCAGTAAACGGGTATCTCATCGGGGCCAACGGCCGTACGCAGTGGATCGATGAACGGCCCGGCGGCAATGCGCGGCATGCGTTGGACTTGGCATGGAACAACCTCTCCGGGTATTCCGCTGCCGGGTTGGCCAATCTTGTCAGGGCTCCGGGGTCCGCTTGGGATAAGGCATGGCAGGCGCATTCGATGTATATAAGGGATGAGGATATGGCCGACGATGCCACTTTCCTTCCGGCTCTTGGCCTTGGGAGCGTGTGATGGCCCGGCCGATTCCTCCTGTGCTGGATGATGTGGTCAATGACGCCAGCCCGTACCCCGATGACGCGCAGCCGACCGAAATCGATGAACTGCGGGCTTCCGACGTGACTCCGCAGGAGAAACGCACGTGGAAGGTCGAGGATTTCAAGAACGGTGCGGCGTTGCGAATCGTGGTCGCGTGTCTCGCCGTGATGACGGTTTCCGCGTTCGTGGAGCATTTCTGCCCGGCGTTGTCCGGCAACGACCCATTGGCTGATCTGTTCGATGCTTTCAAACTGATTGCTACGACGGCGTTGGGTTTCCTGTTCGGCCGTAATTCCAAATAGCATTTCGGGTATGCTTCGCCCCGTGTAGGATGGGAGGCGAAGCATCCTCCTTTCCAATAAGCAAGCTGGTCGATGTTTCACTCGCCCTGTTGACGCTGCAACGTCAGCAGGGCATTTTTATTGCTGCGGCTGTATGATTGGACTCATTCGCGCCAATGGATGACGCCAAGAGAAAGAAGCCCTCATGAAGAAACGCACATTATGGATACTCCTCACTGTCCTGTTCGCGGCCAGCGCCCTGTACGCCGTCACCTCTGTGGCCAAGGACGGCCCTGCGGGACTCGTCGGCTGCGCTATTCTCGCTGTCGCGTTCGGCATGATGGCGAAGAAGACCGACCCAGAGGCTCGTTTCCGGAAAAAACCAAAGACCAATGGACAGTCTGTCGGGAAAGGCGATGTCCGTAAGGCGATGAAAGGAGACTACACCGCCATCGACCTTGAGACCACTGGTCTTGACCCCGCCAATGAGAAGATCATCGAGCTTGGTGCGGTCCGCGTTCGCAGCGGCAAACCGGTCTCCACATATAGCCAACTCGTCAATCCGTCCATGCCGGTTCCGCCTCAGGTGCGCAGGCTCACAGGCATCACGGACTCCGATTTGGCGGACAAGCCGACCATCGACAAGGTTTTGCCGGAATTTCTCCGTTTCATCGGCTCCGATGCGCTTGTCGGGCACAACATTCAACGGTTCGATGTTCCGTTCCTGCTTCACGCCGTCATAGACGCGGGCCTGCATATGCCGGCCTCCACAGTCATCGACACTTTGCCCATCGCGCAGCAGCTGCTTCCCGAGCTGCCCAATCACAAGCTCGTGACTCTGGTCCAGGTGCTGGGAATCGGCGACGACGAATCCCACCGTGCGTCGGATGATGCTCGGCAGGATGCTCTGGTCTACGAGGCGCTGAAGGCTTACGCTAAGAAAAACCATATCCGCCTCCAATGATGTACTAATCCACTGATTCACTCCCCGACCTTTCCTGGTCGGGGCTTTATTTTTTTTTTTTACATGGCCACACGGTCGTGCAGCAGTTCTTTGTAATCTTCTATGACCTGTACGGTCACGTCGAGCGCCTGTGCGATGAGATAGCTGTCTCCCTCGTACATTTGTTCGGCGATTGCGTATTCGGTCGGGTTGATGAGTCGGAGCGCGGTTTCGCGTCTGGCTCGTCTCTCGGCTTTTGACCCGTTCGGGTCGCAGCCTCGATCGTGGTGCCTAGCGTGAGCAAGCTCGTGGGCGAGCGTGCAACGCCGGGCGAAGTCTGGGAGCGTCTCGTCGATGATGATGAGTCGCGTGGGTTCGTAGTAGCAGCCGCAGCGTCCGGGCGATAGTTCTCGTTCCCGGACTTTGACGCCGAGTCTCAACGCTTCGGCGAGTAGATCCTCATATCCCATAAAGCCTCTATTCGCGTGGTGTGGTGGCTTCGTTTTCCTTGTTTGGGTCGTCGTTCGCGGCTACGTCGAACTGTTCGGGGTTGGCGGCGATGCGGTCGGCCATCTCGTCGGCGGCGCGTTCCGCCTCGATGCGGCTGGCCTCGGCGATGATGTCCCGCAACGTCTGCACCGGGTCGGCATTGCACACATCACAGATCGCCAAAAATTCAGAAAGACGAACGGGTGACTTCTCGCCGTTGTGAATATATCCGACTCGGACATGGCTGACCACACCACCCATGCGTTCGGCAATCACTCTATACGCCAAGGCGGAATCATCAATTATCTTCGCCAAGGCATCTTTTGCGGCGTAATCCATTGCCGTCCATTCAATCTTTGCTGCCATGGCTCAAACATACGTGTAAGCACATGGAGACACGCCGCACTTGCTTAAATTGTAAGCGTTAGCTAACATTACTTTTCAGTAATCACAAGCTTACATACTGGAGGTGGTTGAGATGTCCTCAACTGATTTCAGACAGCTTTCGACCAAGGAACTGCACTTGTATATGAACCTCGTGATGGGTTTCTGCAAGGACATACGCCGCATGCTCCGTGAAGGCACGTTGACCAAGGATGCCATCGACAAATACGAGGTGACGGTATCCAACAACATCCTTACCGAGGTCAACCGCCGATCTGGGGCGGAAACATCTGGGCGGCGGTCAGAGCAAGAGCCGGAGCCTCAATCATGTACCCGATAGCCAGCTGCTTACCTAAATCCTTGACTTTATCCCACATCGACTGCTTATCTTCGGGGGTCTGCACCATGGCAATGTCCAACGCCTCACGCAAACGGCTCACTGCTCGGTCAAGCACGAAATCGCCCGTGATGGCGTACTCGTCCAATGCGGTCTCTGTTTCTCTCAGAAGCCGTGACAGGTACAAGGCCAGACCATCGGGCATGCCGTCCGCGATTCCTCTGAGGACAGTGTTGGCCTCGCTGACGAGATTCCTGACATTGTTCCGTTGCTCTTCGGTGAACCGAAGCGTGCATGAATCAAGCAGCTCAGCCGCGTACATCAACAAGTCCTTGTCGGCGTCGGACATGAAATCGGACGTGCCAACGGGGCCGCTGATCTCACCCCAACGAATCTCGCCGGTATCCGTGAACGCCATCGTCACGGATTTACGCCACCGAGGCAGAGAAGAGCGAAATCCTTTGACGCGTCGTCCTTCCCTTTCCCACTGGTCAGTCGCTTTCCCGATTTCATCGAGAGCGGCGACCAGATCAGGGAAACGGTATCCGGCTTGGTCGGCATCATAAACACTTTCCTTGTCGAAGAAATCATACAGAAACTCCGCAGCGTTCATTTTCCCCTCCTCTTCGAAAGAAGTTGCACATGTCTAATCTACCAGCAATTGAAGTCGCAAAACGGGCGACCCATGACACCCGCAACCGCGTGCTGCTGTCCAAGACCAAGATAACCAGCATCGCCGACGCCAGCAACCGCAACCGCATGACCATCGCCAAATGGCTCGACGGCGACGACATGAGCCTCGCCGCGTTCGTGGCCGCACAGCAGTTATCGGGCGGAGACCCGGTCAAGACCTTGGCCACCGCGCTCGACACCAACGGCAAGGAGGTGGCGTGATGGCCGTCCTTTCCAGTAACGACTGTCGTGAGTTCCGGGTGGCGCGCACCCCAGAGTTGGAGTCCCGTGGATACCCGTGCCTCTTCTCCGTCACCCTTGACGGACACACGATCCAGAGGGTCACCAAGAGCGGCCTGAAGGCCATGAAAGCGGAAATCAAACCAAGCACTCAAGGACTCGAAATGAACACCAAGGATTACGGCCAGCACGCCAGCGGCTACAGGAGGCCCGGGCCCGACGAATTGTCTCGTGGTTTCGCGTTCCGGCTGGTTTTCTGGGCCCTCGTGTTCGCGGTCTGCCTCGGCTGGGTGATGACGCACATGGGGTGCGCGCATCCCATCGAGAACGGGGTGGCCGCGCTCATGGGCTTCGGTTTCGTTCCCTTGCGACTCCTGTGCCTCGTTTTGAGCGAGGCGGGCGTCGAATAACAGTCTTGCCGGACGGCGTGGAAAACCGGCCGGCCAAGCGGAAGGAAAACCGGTAACCCACGTGATAACTGAAAAAACAACTGACAGATACGGTGTCAGTTTTCTTGAACCGGCGTCGGCCTGCTACCAGCGTTTACTATTCGGGCCGGCGTCACGGGCGGTGCAGGTTGCCCCCAGTCGAGATCGCGTAGGTCATGTGTGCGCGGCAAAGACCGGGACCACGGTTCGACTCCGTGGCCATCCACGAACGCAAGTTCAAAAAAAAAAGAAAGCCCCCGCTGGCACGGGGGCGAGAAGAAAAACTCTCAACAGAAAGGATAACCCCATGAGCGCGGAAACACCGAATCTCATGAGTGTGGCCCAGCTCGCCGAACACTACGGGCGGGCGAAGAAAACCATCCAGAACAAGCTCACCCGAGGCTGGGGGCCCGTGCCGGTATTGGACCCGGACACGGGACAGGTGCTCGGCTTCCGCGTCGAGGAGGTGAACCGTTTTGACCAGCGCAACCAACGAACCCACAAGCAATACCTGTATGACTGATCTGCCGAACGACATGTGGCTGGCGGTCGCCGGGAAGCTGCTCAAGAATCTGGACATCCTGACCGCCCACCCCACGCGCCAGAGCCTCGCGAGCCTCATTGGCCTGAGCATCCACGAGGCCGGGCTACGGCTCGTCGGACTACGAGAGGATATGGATGACGGACACGGTGGAACTATGGAGCCCGATCACGGACGAGGGCATGAGCATGACGCCGGGCGAGCTCATAGAGGAATTCTATGAACGTCTGGCCGATTTGAACACGGACATGCGTAACCCCTGCATCTATCTGGTGCCGAAGCCGGGTGTCATCACGGTCGACCGGCCGTCGCGCAGGGTCTCGGCGGTCGTGGAATACGCAGACAAGAAACATTTCAGAAGGAGTAGGTGATGGCCGGAGAGACGACGCTCACCATTGTGGGCAACCTGACGGCGGACCCGGAAATCCGCACGATCGGCACCGGGGCGACGGTCGCGAATTTCACGGTGGCTTCCACGCCGCACGTGTGGAACCGTCAGACGAACCAGTACGAGGACGGTCAGGCTTTGTTCATGCGCTGCAGCGCATGGCGTGACATGGCCGGCCACATCGCCCAATCGTTGAAGAAGGGCGTGCGCGTGATCGTGACGGGCAGGTTGCAGCAACGCTCCTACCAGGCGCAGGACGGTTCGAACCGCACGATCGTGGAACTGCAGGTGGACGAGATAGGCCCGAGCCTGCGTTACGCGGTCGCGGCAGTGGCCAAGCAGTTCAAGCCCAACGGCTTCCAAAACAACCAACAGGGTCAGCAGTCGTATTCGGGTGGCTCCACGTACGGCAATCCGCAACAGTCGGGCTGGCAGCAGGCCGCGCCGCAACCAGCCGCCAACGACCCGTTCGGCCAACCGCAACAACCGCAATCGCAGGAGCAGGATCCGTGGGCCTCCAGCCAGCCCGCTCCTCCGGCCGATGGGCCGGACGACCCGGAATTCTAGAGGAGGATTTTCATGTCGATATCCATAGTGGACATTCCCGTCTCCCAACTGGAGCCGAACCCGCATAATCCGCGCAGGGACGTGGGCGACGTAAGGGAGCTGGCGGACAGCATCAGGGCGCAGGGCATCAAACAGGAGCTGCTGGTCACCCCGTCCGGCGACCGGGACGGCAGGCCCATGTACCGCGTGGTCATCGGGCATCGAAGGCTCGCGGCCGCGAAGATTGCCGGCCTGGACATGGTGCCGTGCCGCGTGGAGGAGCTGTCGGCGCGCGAGGAACGCGAGCTGATGCTCGTGGAGAACACGCAGCGCGTGGACCTGACCCCGTTGGAGGAGGCCGACGGCTATCAGGGGCTCCTGGACTTGGGCGTGAAGGTCAAGGAGATGGCCGAACGCACCGGGCGCAGCATGAGACTGGTGCGCGGCCGGCTGAGAATAGCGTCCATCCCCCGATCGGTGCGCGAGGCGTCGCCCGCGTTCGCGCAACTGTCGCTCTCCGAGTTGGAGGACATCGCGGAATTCGACGGCGACGAGAAGGCGCAGGCCAGGCTCGCCGCCAAGGCCGGTTCCGATGATTTCGAATGGCAGCGCAACCGGCTGCGCCGCGAACGCGACCGACGCGAATGGGTGGAGGCCGCGCGCCTGTGGGCCGAATCCAACGATCTGCCCATGCTGCCCGACAACCTCAAACCGGAGGACATGTGGGCGAACCCGACAGGCTACGAGAGGCAGCGGCGTCTCGCCCAGGATTATCCCGGCCCGTTCTCCAAGCAGTGGAAGGACTGGCAGGCCGAGGGCGCGCATCCCGGAGTGGTCATCCGCATCTTCGACGACGCGGGAAGCGTCGTGGCCTACACGCCGGCGAAGAAGACAGCCGAGGAGAGGGAAGACGGGAAGGCCGAGGCGAAACGCCGGATGGAACGGGAGCGCCGCCACAAGGTCAGGGAGCTCGCCCAGGCGTCGGCCGAACTGCGCTGCGAATGGATCCGGACAACCGTTCCCGTGTTGAAGGCGGACGCGCTGCGCGACATGACGGAACGTCTGACCCTGTTGGAGCTGATGGGCGTGGGCGATTCGATGAGAGGCACGAGCCTGGACTCGAACGGGTGGACCCGCGTGGTCAAGGCGTACTCCCTGTTCGCCAGACCGTTGCCGGTAGTGGACAAGGACCCGGAGCATGGCGTGTACACGCTCAACGTGGCGGAGAACGCCCTGGAGCTGCGCCGCCGCCAGTCGGTTCCCTCCCGTCGGGGCGTGGAGCTTCTGCTGCTCCTGCTGGCCCGCAGGGAGGGCGCGATAGACGCGGACACGTGGGACCGTGAGGCCTACCAGTGCGACCTCAAGGGTTTGAACGCCTACTACGAGGTGCTGGAATCGGCCGGCTACGCGGTGTCGGACGCGGAGAGGAAGGGGCTGGAGCAGTGAACACGAAAGTGGTTATCAGGGTGCGCAACGGCGATGACGCGCCGGTGAGCGTGGAGCGTCTGGTGGTTGATTCACGCGCCGAGGTGGGTGCGGGGGTCACGCCGATGCTGCTCTCGGACATGCTGGCCCTGCTGGACGATTCGTGCCATGTGACCGATGTGGAGATCAGGAGGGCGGAGCCGTGAGCATCGAACTGGTGGCGAAGGCCAAGAAGACCCGATTGCATGGGGACAGCACGGCGAAACTGCTGCTGATCGTGCTCGCGGATTACGCGAACGACGAGGGCATGGCGTGGCCGAGCGTGAAGACCATGGCGGAGGAGACGGAGAAAAGCGAACGCAGCATCCAACTGCTGTTGAGGAAGCTCGAACAGATGCGTCTGATCCGCAAGGGCGACCAGAAACTCGTGGCCAAATACGCGAAGGGACGCCGACCGGTCGTCTACAAGCTGTTCCCGAAGACCAAAAAGGGCGAAACCCCAATGGACGCAACGGTTGAGAGGGGTGAAACCCATTGCACCCCTGAAACCGGCCGCACCGGTGAAACAGGCTTCACCCCACGGGTGCAACCCACTTCACCCGAGGGGTGCAACCCGCTTCACCCCACGGGTGAAACCCACTTCGTTTCAGGGGTGAAACCCACTTCACCCAAACCGTCACAGGAACCGTCAATAGAACCGTCAAGAGAGAGTACGCGCGCCGGCAAAACCGAAAAACCCGACACCACACGACTCCAAGCGCTCGCCAACCTCACCCCCGACCAGTCGCACCGGCAGCTCGCCGACGAGATCGGACTCGACCTGGACGCCGAACTCGCCAAGTTCCGCGACCATGCGATAGCCGGAGGCCATCTGCCGGCCGACCCGGCGGCGGCGTTCCGCAACTGGCTGAGACGCGGCCGCGAACTCGGACTCGGCAACACCAATCGAACCGAGCCGGCGCTCGCAGGCGGCTTCGCCCATCCCACGCCGCCACCCCGGAAACCCCACCGGCACAGCTACGGGTGCACGCACGTGCTCAACCTGCTGAACCGTGACGCGCCGGACAACGACCTGCTGGCATTGCGCGCGGCGGAACTGCTCAACCAAGGAAAAACCGAAACCGAGGCGCTCGCCGCCTTGGGACTCATGAAGGACGATTTGGAGGACATCGCATGACCAGGAAAACCGAAGCCCTCTTGTGGGTGGACATCGAGACCACCGGCACGGATCCGCGCCACGACCTGATGCTGGAAATCGGCTTGAGGTGCACGAGCATGGACGCGCAGACCGAGTACGCGCGTTACGAGTCGATAATCAAGCCCGGCGTACTGCCCACGGACAGGAGCTTCGCCTACGCGCATCGGATGCATGAGGCGAACGGGCTCATCGACGAGGTCATCGACGCGAGCCCGGAACTGTGCTCCACGGCGCGTGTGGCGCTCGCCGTCATCGATTTCACCCAGTCGATGGCGGAAACGCATGTGCTGCATCCGGCGGGCACGAACATGATGGGCTTCGACCTGCCGTTCCTGGAGCATTACCTGTTCGCCGAGGACCAGTGGGGACGCTTCCACAAGCTGCTCTCCTACCGCGCGTTGGACATGACCGCCATCCGGTTGACCCAAACCGCGTTGGGAGCAGACCCGTACGAGCATTACACGCAGACGAAACCGCATCGTGTGACGGACTGCCTGGACACGGACATCAGCGAATACATCGAATGGCTGGACCTCGTCAAATGAGCCGCACCAACCCCACAAGGGAAACACACAGGCTGACCGCCAGACGAGACCACTACCGGTGCCTGCGATGCGGCAACGAATTGGACCACATCTGGAGCGGCCACAGCCTCCACCACCGACACATGAGAAGCCACCCGTTCCCCGGACTGCATCTGCCAGCCAACCTCATCCATTTATGCGGCTCCGGCACCACAGGCTGCCACGGATGGGTACACAACCATCCCAAAACGGCGATGGAATACGGGTGGATAGTCAGCATGGGCGAAGACCATCCCGAAACCGTCCCCGTCTGGGACGCGCACCAAGGCTGGCTGCTCCTCGACAACCAGGGCGGATACACGCTCTGCGACCGGGACGGCAACCCCAGATAACACACGCAAGCAAACCGACACGGAAACAAGCCGGCGCTCGCCGGCTAAGGGAGGGGAAGCATGACGTTCGAACAGACGAACGAGAAGCAACGCCAACGCATGAAGGCGGACGCCAGGTCGCACATGGAAGCGGCCCGGATGATACTGGCCAGCCCACTCTACGCGAGGCTCAAGGGCGGCGAGGACCTGTACACGGCCGTCTGGGCGTTGTGGGAATCACTCGCCGGCACGGGATTGTCGACCATGACGGCGGGCGCGGTATGCCACGCATGCAAGACCCATGACCTCGACCAATTGGATTGGGCGCTCACATCGATAGCCGAAACCGGGTCGATACGACCATCCTCCACACCCGCCAAACACCCATTGCACTGCACCAACTGCGGCAAGGAATGCAGGCCGCACGCCGGCACCCCGATCCTCTGCAGTCAATGCAAGGAGAACCTGAGACGAAGAAAGACGAAGCAAGGCGAGAGGAAGACGAAACCATGAACGACCTAGACGAGTACATCCACCGATGCCGGTTGAACCTCGAACCCCACCACCTCCAACCCGCAGACGAAAACGACGACAAAAATTGCATCATCTGCGACATCAGCGGCGCTCGCCGGCATATCCGCATGGACGGTCTATGCATCAACTGCCACCTCAAATGGAGACGCAAACACGACCCCGCATACCGCAAACGGGTCAACGCCTACCAGCATCGATGGCAGCAGGAGCATCCCAACGAATTCCGCGAAATGAAACGCCGCTACGAGCAGAGGAAACGAGCAAAGGAACACCAATGAGCGTCAAAACCTACACAGACCCCACCACACGAATCATCACCAAAACCATCGAAGAACACGTCTGGGAAATCCGCTGCGACGCCATCGGATGCAACAACAGCCTCGAATTCCGGGAAAACCAGGACACCGGAGACATCACAGCAGACGGCGACTACACCGGCGACATGGACAACGAATGGCTCAACATCCACGACACCAACACCGCCATCCAAACCGCACTCCAACACGGCTGGCAAGAAGGCAACAAAGGCATCCAACGAGGCCACCTCTACTGCCCCACACACAACGAAAACCAATAAAACACCAACAACCAAAAAAGAAACAACGCCGGCGCTCGCCGGCATAGGGAAAGGAGAGCCGATGACCGCACTGCTTGTTGGACGATTGCGCGAACTCGCGACGCAGACCCATCTGCTCGAGAAGAAAGTGGATGCTCTCGGCTGGATGGCCGCCAACGGCCCGCAGACATTGAAATCAATGACCCGCGCCCAGGCGCATCTCATGCTCGCCGAACGCGATCTGCTGGACGCAATCGAAACGAACGAAAAGAAGGAGAACAACAATGAGTGAGAAACCATTCTGGGAAGGCAAGACCTGCGAAGAGATGGCAAACCTGCACGTCAAGGTCACATTTGTGGCCGGTGCCGTGCTTACAGGAATCACCGACTGTTCCGGGCACATTAGGCGCAGTAGAAACGGCTCCGTCGTGCCCATTTCTGCCAATCGAGGGGCAGAGCGCTTCGTCCCCTACAGGGACATCGAGTCCATTGAACTGTTGGATGACCCCGAGTACGAGCGTATCGACAACATCGAGGACGTGCGCGAAGGCGACGTGTACGTCGGCACGGACGGCAACCGGTACACCGTCTTGCGACGCACTACGTCCAATCTCCAGCCCCTGACGGTAGCAGTCATCAACACGACCTTCTACCCACACCGTTCCTACTTCGGCTACGCTTTGCGTCCAACCCCGAAGCTCCCCGACCATGACGGACTCTGGCTGGACAGGGTCGGTAACACGTGGACGATGTGCGACGGCAAAGTGCATATCATACGCATTAGCGACGGTGATTGGTGTTTCACGCGCCCATGGTTCTATACGGACAGCGTGCAGGTGGTAAATGCCGGCCCGTTCCGCCCTGCTAAGGCGGTGGAAGCATGAGCATCGAGGTGGGCCAAAAATGAATCTTTTAGATGAAACCAAGAGTGCGATCTCACAAAGCGAGCATTCGACCGATGACGTTCGATTCGTAGGCTCCCGCGACGAGAAGCTGGGAATTCCGTGGAGTCAGGCCGAAAAGGTGCTCGACATCGATTACGACGACGGATACGGCAGTCAGGAGATAGCCGCCGATCTGGTCGTGGCGTTCACTGATGGCGGGTTCCTGCGCCGCGAAGAATACGACGGCAGCGAATGGTGGGAATATGAGCCACCGTTCAGAGGCCCGGAGACGCAGAAACCGTTCGGACGCGTGAAGCGGACCTATCCCGCGTACTCGCTTGAGGACATCAATTACCCGATGGAGGCAACAGAAGAATGAGTGATTACAAGCAGCGGATGATCCGCGAACATCGAGAATTGCAGGAGCGTATCGGCAAGCTGGCGCACATGCTTGAGGGCTACGCGGAGGGCACGTTGGACTTCACGCCCGCGTGCTCCTTCCAGCTCCTTGAAAGCCAATTGTACGCGATGGGGACATACGCGAACATCTTACAGGAGCGTGCGCGTATCGAACAGGTGGATTTGAACGCGCCTCTTGAGGGAGGTGAGTCTGGTGAGGTTCCACAGGATTAGCCCGTGTCCCAAATGCGGGAGCAAGGTCAAGGCGAAATGGGAGCGGGACGGCGTGCAGGGGTTGCCTGAATACACGTTCTTTATCGTGATGTTCCGCTGCACTGCCTGCGGGCTCAGCTTCGAGGGAGGCTGTTCACGTAAGCCAGCACCGTATCAGTTGCAATACAATATCGCCGCTTGGAACCGCATATGCAACGGTGATAAATGCTTCACGTTGACCTACATGAGTCAGGAAGACGGACGATGAAGTTGGAGACCAAGGAAGAATATCTGGTCGATTCGGCTATCGAGATGCTGTATCCGACCGTCACTTTCAATTCCTATGAGGCCGCTGTGAAGCATATCCACGAGACGCCGGGCACGTGGCGAATCACAAAAATCTATCGCACCCTACCAGTCGGCGAGGAAGTCACGGAGGCAGACGATGAATGCTGATGTGGAGCGGATTCGCGAGAGTCTGGGAGGCAGACGATGAAGGCGACGGACGTGGAGATCGAACGACGGTGCGGCATGGTCACAGGTGCCTCCTGCGGGCATGTGACCCTGAGCTGGATTCCCGGAGACGGCCGAAACGGCACCCGCTCATGGGTGCTGGCCACTCATGATGGCGACAGCATCCGCCGCATCCGGTTGAGCCGGAACGAGCTCGGCGACCTGGAGGACATCCTCCAATCAATCGCGAACGAGGAGAAGGAACTGCGAGGTGGACGATGAGCACTCTGGATATTTTGGGTAACACGAGCGAGCAGGCGGATTCGATACGTCTGATGCTCAAAGTGCGGGGCATGAAGGACGGTCGTTTCATCGACGCCGACCCGCTCATTATCCTCAAGGCCGACAATCATCAAGGTTCCGACAGGTGGGACGTGTATGTCAGCAAGACGGTGTATCCGACCGCCGAATCGTATGGCACGCTCGCCGGCGTGCTGAGGATGCTCGCCGACGACGTGGAGATCATGGCGCGAGAGAAGGAAATGGGAGGCGGACAATGAGCGGACACGACGAAACAATTCATCCAGACTATATTCCCGAGGATTTCAGGGAACTGCTGCGCATGGCTTGCGATTCCGTCTGGGAACAAGGCGAGTTGTACAGCGAAGACCTGTTGCTGGCGGCTCTCAAACCCGCCATAGACGAACACGACCGGCAGATAGCCGAACAGGCATGGGAGAACGGATATATCCAAGCCCTCAAGAACATGAACCCCATGCCCGGCGAGGAACCGCCCGAATACACGCCAAACCCATATCGAAAGGAAAACGCATGAACGAGATTCAGCTTACAGACCATTTGGTTGCGCATATCGGCGCGGAAGGCACCTGCGGCCGTTATCAAGCCAAAATCTGCGAGGACGGCGACTTCAGAGACTACCTGTACGCCATGAGCCTCAAACGTCTCAAGCGCAAGTGCGAGAGGTACGCGAAGCGTGAACGCAAGGCCATCGAATATGTCGCCACGCTCAAGGAGGAATCATGAGCGTAAGCAGTCTCAAACGCGAGGAAATACTCAAATGGCATCGGAGCAAAGCGGCCACGCCCGAATACACGGCGAAACTGCTCGGCGTGCCATTGGATGAGGTGCTGTACATCATCGCCCATCCTGAAACGCCCGCACCCCACAAGGATGATTTCACGCCCGAATTCATCGAACCATTGATTTGAATTCAGCGCAAAAACACTGAATTCAGCGTAAAAAAACGAAACCCTCCACCGAAAAGATGGAGGGCACGCTCACCAAGCACCATGATAGCCGGAACGTGGAGGGTTTCAAACAATGTTCATCACCACCGAACCATGCCAATACTGCGGCAACCAGCAGGTCGAGGCACCGTGGACGCTCTGCCGGAACTGCCGCCGCCAGTACGCGAAAACACTCCACCGGCTCCGCCATGACATGATGCTCCTGCAACAGGTGTCCCGTCACGCCTACAAGCTCGGAGAACCCGGAGCGGGCGGCAAACCGCAAGGAGGGGAAGCGCCCGCGCCCATCAACCTCCACGCGCAGGACATGCTCGACCAGATCGAGGACGGCTTGCAGGACATGTGGAACGAAACCGGCGTGGAAAGCCGTCCGAGATGGCAGACCCTGCTCAGGGACTCGCCACGACGACTGCCCGACCTATGCCGCGCCAGCCGTTCGGGACATTGGCTGACATGGCTCATCCACACCTGCGAGCGCATCGAACCGCTCGTGGACCGCAGGCCACGCACGCGCCGGATAATCGGCGTCTGCCCCGAATGCGGACGCGAGATCATGGCCGCGAAGGGCGAATCGCTGCTGCTATGCAAATGCGGCAACCCCATCAACGTGCAACAGCTGCGCGAGCAAAGCCGAGACAAGGCCGAGGCAATCCACCTGACCAAAACACCAGCAGGCATGAGCCAATGGCTCAAGGACAACTACGGGTACGAGGTCAGCCGCAAGCAGATCAGCAACTGGCTCAACCGCGGCAAGCTGCCCAGCAGCAAGCCGGTCGATGACGGCTACTGGGAGTTCAACATACGGGAGATTCTGGCGTTGGCGATGGGTTCCAGCGGCCGCCCGGCTTGACATAGTGTAGCCTGTGAGATACAATAAGGGTATGGAAATCAAGCAAACCGCCGAATACCGCAAGTGGTTCAAGAAACTCAGGAACCGCGAGGCGAAAGCCGCCATCCAAGCCCGGCTCGACGCCTGCAAGCTCGCCGGCAGGCCGTTCGGCGACATCAAACCCGTGGGAGGCCCGGTCAGCGAGATGCGGTTCCACATCGGAGCCGGATACCGCGTCTACTTCACCACGCGCGGCAACGTGCTCATGCTGCTGCTCGCAGGCGGCGACAAAAGCACCCAGCAGACCGACATCAAACAAGCCCACGCCATACTCGACGACTACAAGGAGCAGCAATGAGCACCGAAATCACCGACTACGACACCAGCGAATACCTCGAAAACGAACAGGACATCATCGCCTACCTCAACGCCATAGCCGAATACGACGACCCCGCACTCATGCAGGCCGCACTCGGCAACGTCGCCAAGGCTCGAGGCATGACCCAGATCGCCAAGGACGCGGGCGTGGGGCGCGAAAGCCTCTACAAAAGCCTCAGCAAGGACGGAAACCCCAGCTTCCAGACCATCGCCAAGGTAATCCACGCCCTCGGCGGACGCCTCACCATCCAAGCCGCCTGAAAAAACAAAACACAGACAGCGAGGTGCCTCATTTAAGAATGAGCGCGAAATCCGCAGTGGTGCCTCACCGGTTTTGAGCGTGAATTCCTAGCTCGCGCCGGCTGGTTCGTCGTCGGTTTCGCTGACGTCCGCGCCTGTGATCCGGGCGAGCGTCTTGTTCAAGTATGCCATGTCCGGGCCGAGCTTTCTTTCCAGACGCTTGGTCCGCGGCATGGCGGCCTGCTCGAGTTCGTCCTGGATGGCGTGGATGCGCCGGACGAGTTCGGCGGGGTTGGTTTCGGCGATGAGCCTTTCGATCCGCTCGCGCCGCCCGGGTTTGATGAAGCCGGGGCCTCCCTTGGCGCGGTCCTCGTCGTCGAATCGCTTGAGCCTCTCCCACGGGGTCACCGGCTGGTCGTAGACGCGCTTGGGGCGTCCGTCGCGGGTGCTGGCCCGTCCGACGGGTTTCTTGGATGGGGTGAACAGGTTCGCCTTGATCCGCACGAGCTCCCATAGCTCATTGAGCAGGTCGAGTTCGGCGGGCTCGTACCGGTAGTAGAACGCGTGCCTGCGGACGATGTGGTTGTTGCGCGACTCGACGGTGGCTTGGTCGTTCTTCCGGTATGGCCGGCTCCTGGTCTGTTCCACGTCGATGGCCTGCAGGTGGCTGATGAAGTCCAGGTTGATGAACTCGCTGCCGTTGTCGTTGTCGTAGGAGCGGATGGCGAACGGCAGGCGCTCCTCGATCACGGCCTCGGCCTTGGAGAGGTTCCTGTACGCGTTGTTCCTGGCGGAAGCGTTCTCGGTCCATCCGGTGGCGAAGTCGACGACGGTCAGGGTGCGGCAGAACTCTCCCTTGAGGCTGGGCCCGCAATGGGCGACGGTGTCGGCCTCCACGTTGCCGGGCAGGCCGTCGAGCTCGTCGCCTGCCTTCCTGATCGTAATCGAGTTGCGCAGCAGCTCGCCCGCCGGGCGGGTGGACGCCATGCCCTTGGGGTTGGCGGCGTCGCGCACGGGCTTGAGGTATCGGTCCATCGTGGCCGCGCTCATCGCGAGCAGTTCGTCGACCGTCGCCGTGTCGAATCCCCGCAGCTCGCCGGCCTCGAGCAGCGTCGGAATCCATTGGGGCAGCATCTCCTTCATGTATTTCGCGCACGGCAGGTCCATCAGCAGCCATACCTGTTCCAGCAGGAGGCGGGACCGGTCCGAATACCGTTTCGGCCGTTCGCGCGGGGCTTCGCGGCCCTCGCCTGCGCGGCCGGCTTCCTTGAGTCTGCGCCTGGCGGTGCTCCTGCCTATCTTCAGCGTCTCGCACATGCGGTCGAGGATGACGCCCTTGTCCTTTTTCGATGCCTTCGCGTATTCATCCTTGAACCTGAGGGTTATCTGCCGTTTGGTGGCCATGCTGATCCTGTCTTCCATGGAACCAGCCAAGCAGGAGGGATGGGTTTCGCGCTCACCCCCGGTGAGGCACCACTACACTTTTCGCGCTCAAAAAACGTGATGCACGTCGACAGGAGTAGGGTGAATCCACCCCGTGGTATACTCCGTATCAGGATAAGTGTGAAAGCCTCTGGGATAAACATCTCAGGGGCTTTACTCATATCCACCTATGCGCGTAGCTCAGCAGGTAGAGCAGCGGTCTCCAAAACCGCAGGTCGTTGGATCGAAGCCAACCGCGTATGCCACGGCTTGCGTACGGTAGAGGCCTAACCGGCCATAGCAGCGACTGCTAGGGCGCAATCACAACAGAGCGCAAAGCTCGGGTTGCCGCGAATTCGAATCTCGCCCAAGCCACCAACCACCACACAGGATGGGGAACATGAGCAACAAGGCAGGCTCAGGCAGATACCAAAATGGAGCAGCCCGCCGCAAATGCAAAGCCCGACACATCGCGGCCGAAGGACCAATACCAATCTGCCCACTGTGCGGCAAGCCCATAGACCTCACACTCAAAACACCACACCCACTCAGCTGCGAACTCGATGAGATCATCCCATACAGCCGAGGAGGCTCGCCAACCAGCTATGACAACACACAACTCACACACAGAATCTGCAACCAAAGAAAAAGCAACAAAATAACCACCAACACCACAGGCCACCAAAACACAAAAAAACAACCACAAAACACCATCCCAATCAGCCGCCAATGGTAACCGGGGGCCATACCCTCCCCCTCCCATGCAAGGCTCCCCACAGGTCATAGCGCCGCCGTCCCCCCGAGATAAAAACAGAAGATTGTACGCATGGTTTTTTTGTTAGCCATTTTGCCGCCCAGAAGCGCCATCTAGCGCCTATCTAAGCCAATTGTGAGTTTTTTGCCTGCGCGGTCAATCCTGTGTTATAGGGAATTTATCAACAAAGAAAAAATGGAGAAATGTTGAAATAAAGCCATTTAAGCGTTACAGATATGGTATAATAAAAATACCGCTGCGATATTGGCGTATCCAGCGGCGTGACCGACCGATAAGGAGTCGATATGGATGAGTATACCCGTCGCGAGATGCTGAGATTTCTCTCAAAAATCAAAACATTGAATAATGGATGCTGGGAATGGACATCAACCATCAACCGTAAGGGGTATGGCGTATTAAGCGTCCACGGGAAACCAGTTGCCGCCTATCGCGTCTCGTACATGTTGTTTCGCGGCGAAATACCGCCTGCAATGCAGATTGATCACATCTGCCATAATCGAGCGTGCGTCAATCCCAATCATTTGCGTCTAGCTACCACGACTCAGAACAATGAAAATCACACAGGAGCGAATCGCAACAGTGGAACTGGCGTTCGAGGCGTATATTGGGAAGCCGACAGGCAGAAATATCGTGTCGAAGTCATCAGCAAAGGCAAACGTCATCGGAAAGGCGGGTTCTCGAACTTAAGCGATGCTGCTGCATACGCTCGCGAGCTGCGCAATGAATTGATGACCTTTAATGATGCGGACAGGCAATGAGCAATTGCGAGGAATGCGGGACATTTTTAGGCTCTGTCCAATTTCATGGCGGCAGTGTGCAACGCTTTTGTTCAACTCGCTGCCGTGTCCGTGCCTATCGAAAAAGACATCAGATACCACAAGTGCTCAAGTCGCTGCCCCGTTGGGTGCGCGCCGTCGGTAAGCGTCCGATCCAGTGTGATGGGTCGCCGGCCAGTTCGACCGACCCCGATACCTGGGCATCATATTCGGAGGTCATGCGTTCCAAAGCCGGTGACGGCTACGGTATCATGCTCGGCGATGGGCTAGCGTGCTGGGATTTCGACCATGTGGACCCCGCTGACCCGCCCGCGCAGGCGGTGGAACTGTTGTCCGAAGCGATCTATGCGGAGGTTTCGACCAGTGGACATGGTTTGCATGTGTTCGTCCGTTCGTCGGAGCCGAGTTTCCGGCGTGCCGGTGTCGAGTTTTATTCGCATTCGCGGTTTATTCGCATGACGGGAAGGAGGTGGCCGAAGTGACCACGGTTATCCGCAATCAGGGTACGAGTCTGGCGGTGCGCGAGAAGCTGGCCGCTGATGGCAGGCCCGTGTTGTTGGCGTTTTCGTGCGGCAAGGATTCCATAGCCGCGTGGCTTGCGATGCGGGATATGGGCATCGAGGTCGTTCCCGCGTATTTGTACTATGTGCCCGGTTTGAGGTTCGTGGACGAGGAGCTGGATTATTTCGAGCAGAAGTTCCAGACCAGAATCAAAAGGTATCCGCACCCGTCGCTGTACCGGTGGTTGAACAATGCGGTGTTCCAGGCTCCCGAACGGTTGCGCTATATCGAGGCGGCGCGGTTGCCTGAGCCGTCGTATGAGCAGATGTGGGATTTCATCCGCGCCGACGTGGGCTTGGATAAGAGCACGTGGTGCGCGGATGGCGTGCGCGCCGCCGATTCGATTCAGCGTCGCGGCGCGTTCGTCCAGTACGGGTACTGGCGGCGCAACCTCAAGAAGGTCAGTCCTATCGGGGATTGGCTCAAGGGCGAGGTATTGGACTGCATTCGCGGGCATCATATCGAGCTGCCGTGTGATTATGCGTGGTTCGGGCGTTCGTTCGACGGCATCGACAAGCGTTTCACCAAGGTTCTCAAGGACAAGGCACCGGACGATTACGCGACGCTGCTTGAATGGTTCCCCTTGTTGGAGGTGGATCATGTCAGGTGATTTCAAATTCGATTTTTCGAAGAGAAAACCCAAGGGCAAGCGTGTGAAGCCGGTGCCGGAGAATCTGGACGAGAACGCGAAGGAATACCGCGAGCGTGCCCGTGCGGAGCGCAAGCGGTTCGTGGATGCGACCGACACCGAATTCTGGTTGTGCCTGTGCTTCCCCTCCCCCGCCGAGATGACGCGGTGGCGTGAGCGTTTTGGTTTCGGCGAGGAACACCGGATCTATGCGTACCGTGACATCGCCGACAGGCTTGCCCCGTACAAGCCGGCCAGGTCGTCTGCCGTGGCGTTCGGTGCCGGTGTGGGGTTCGTCGGCGGTCTCGGTTTCGCGGAGAAGACGCCCGACCCGCTCGCCGGCGTCAAGTACACCGATGATCTGGAAAAGGATTGCCTCGCCGAGCTCTCCGCTCTGCACAAGGCGCTGGTTTCGGCTCGCAGCCCGGAAAAGCTTGTCGAGCCGACCGATTCCGAACACTGGTTCGCCATCGCATTCCCCTTGCGCGACGATAAAGACTCTTTCCTCGCCGAGTACGGTCTTCGCAAGCTCGGCGACAAGTATCTGGACGGCATGGCCGTCGCTCGGAAGCTGGGAGGCGAGTTATGAGGCGAGTCCGTTACGCGAGCACCAACGATATCCGCTATACGGGGTATGGACGTCGCTCTTCCGGTTCATCCGGTGGCGGTGTATCCGCCCTGCGTGTGAGTGCGTCCCGTTCCGCGTCGCGATCGAGCGGATCGTGAACCGGTAACAATATTTTCGTTCAAGCCGTCCCTATGGGGCGGCTTTTCCATTGAAGAGAGACTTTCATGGCGCGTAAATCCCAGACCTTCAGTGAATACGCCGCCGAACGCGGTATCAAGGTCACTCCAGATTTCACCATTGACCGAAGAGGTAACTTTCACTATCCACTTAAGGACGAGGAACAATCCCGACGTCAAAGAAAAGCACTCGCCGATTACCGCAAATTGGTCGAATCCGGGGCCATCCACGATCCAACTCTTGAGCGCGCAGCAAAAGCGGGAAAACCGTATGCGAAGAAAATCCTATCGATGAAACGGGCCAACAGCAGAACCGCTTCCCGCTCTTCCGGCTCCTGATTTTTTCCTGTCCGATTTTCGTGCTTGGAGGGAGGTGGATTATGCGAAACCTGTTCCAGCGTGCCGGTAGTGCGGTGCGTAATGTGGCCGGTCGTATCCGCAGCGCTTTTTCTCGCGGCGGCTCGCGTTCCTCCGGCTCCTGATCTTGTTGTCTCTTGTGATTGGAGAATCTCGTGGCACGACACACAAAGGTTCAATCTGAATCTGAATTCTTGGCCGAGCGTGGCTTGTCGAGTCCGATAAGCGGTTTTGCGGACGACAAGATGCGCTCGAACCGGCAGATTCGCACCAGCCGCGGAGCGAAGGCATTCCAAAAAGCCGCTCAACGCGCGTCATCTGATTACCATACGCAGAGAGAATCCGCACGTGCGGAATACCGTTCTCGGGTTCAATCCGGCGCGGTACGTCCTCCCTCTTCCGTTGAAAAAGCATTGAAAACGGCGCAGGGTAATTCCGATAATGAAGCCGTAAGGGCCGCGCGTCGTATTCTCGCCAAGCGAGGTATTGACTGGAAAACCGGCAAGCGACTCGCTCGGGGGAAAGTGGCGTCCCGTTCATCCGGCTCCTGATTTCCCGATGGAGGTGATTGTCATGCGTCCGAGATACGTGCAGGGCGAGTTTGATTTCTCTCGTGCAGCCGGTTCCGCTCGCGCTAGCCGCTCCAGCGGCTCCTAGACATTGATTCGAGGTGATCCAGTTGGCCAAGACCACGATAACGCAGCCACAGTTGCCTGACGGCATCGAGTGGCCGGAGGCGACCGTGCGATGGTGGGAGCATTTGGCTTCCACCCCCGGAGCGGACTCGTGGACGGAGGCCGACTGGGACAACCTCATGAACGCCGCCCTGATCCACGCGGACATCTGGGGTTCCGGCAATTTCGCCAGCGTGCCCATACTGAACAAGCTGTTGCAGGATTACGGCATCACACCAGCCGCACGCAGCCAGATCATGCCGGCGGAAGTCCAGAAGCAGGAGCGGCATACGCCGCTCGATGAGATAGCCGAACGACGGAAGCTGAGGGTGATCGAGGGTGGCAAGACGAAGAGGCGTACAGGAACCTAGCTTCGCTCTGGTTCCCAAGCGCGTGCAGTCCGAGGGAGGAGAGGCGTGCGCGCTCGCCGCCGGCTACGATATGAAGCCGGACAAGTGGCAGCGCATCGTGCTTGAGGGTTGGCTCGCCACGGATTCGAAGCTGCAATGGGCGGCGTCGGATTGCGGGTGCGCGGTGCCGCGTCAGAACGGCAAGAACGCGATTCTCGAGTTCACGGAGCTGTACCTTGCCGCGATCCTCGGCATGAAGATTCTGCATACGGCGCATGAGGTGAAGACCTGCCGCAAGCATTTCCTGCGTATGAAATACTATTTCGAGAACGCGCGCAAGTTCCCCGAACTGGCGGAGTTGGTCACCTATATCCGGGCCACGAACGGTCAGGAGGCCATCGTGTTGAAGAACGGTGGCAGCATTGAGTTCATCGCCCGTTCGAAGAGTTCGGGCCGTGGCTTCACGGTGGACGTGCTGGTGTGCGACGAGGCGCAGGAGCTGACCGACGAGCAGATGGAGGCCATACAGCCCGCCATCTCGTCGGCACCCTCGGGCAATCCGTTGACCATCTACACGGGCACGCCGACCCCGCCGACTTCGCCGGGCACGGTGTTCGCGCGCATGCGCCGCAACGCGCATCGCGACAAGCCGCCGAAGAACCTGTGCTGGTTCGAATGGGCGGCGACCGAGATCGGCGACGTGCACGACCAGCAACGCTGGTACCGGTACAATCCATCGCTCGGCACCCGCCTGTTGAAAAGCGTGGTCGTTTCCGAGTCGGAGAAGATGACGCCGGACGGTTTCGCCCGCGAACGTCTCGGCTGGTGGAACGATCAGGCCGGCGCGCTGTCCGATATCGATGTTGACGAGTGGGCCAAGTGCAAGACCGACAAGCCCTGCATGGATGGCTACAACTCGTATGCGGTCAAGTTCAGCGCGGACGGCGCGAACGTCACCCTCGTGGCGTGCGTGCGCCCGCCCCGCAAGTCGAGTGAATTGCCGCACGTGGAGGTCATCGCCTCGCGCAGCATGCGCGGCGGCACCGGCTGGCTGGCCGACTGGCTGACCGCCGAGAAGAACGGTGCGGAACGATGGCGCAACGCCATCGGCATCATCATCGACGGGCGCGTGGGAGCCCCCACCCTGGTCAACAGCCTCATCGACAAGGGCGTGTCGAAAAGAGTGATCGTGGTGCCGCGCCCTTCCGACGTGGCGGACGCTTGTTCGATGCTCGAACAGGCCGTGAACGACCATGGGCTTACCCATTTCGGCCAGCCTCTGCTTGACGAGGCGGTGGGTCATGCGAAGCACAGGAAAATCGGCGACGGGTTCGGCTACGAGCCGTCCATGGAGAACATCGACGTGAGTCCCGTGGAAGCGGTGGCTCTCGCGTATTGGAACGTCAAGACTTCCAAACGTCATCCGGGAAGAAGAGCGAAGGCGGTGGCATTCTGATGCAGATTCCCAGTCTTGAAAACGTGCAGGTCGATAATCTGCCCGACGAGTGCCGAGAACCGTGGGATTTGATGATACGTCAATGGTCCCAGAAGCTCGAACGTAACCTTTTGCGCACCAAATACTACGACGGGCGCAACGAGCTTAAGAATCTGTCCATCGCCGTGCCGGACAGCATGGCGGGGATAAGCGAGGTCGTGGGCTGGCCGCAGAAATCGGTGGACGCTTTGGCCGACCGCATCGTGTTCGATGGTTTCGTCGGAGTCGGCGACGACAGCCGCGATCCGTTGGGTTTGGATTCGATTCTTTCAGACAACGACTTCGACGTGGAATTGCCGCAGGCCATCCGCAGCGCGCTCACTCACTCATGCTCGTTCCTGAACGTGCGCAGCGCGGAACCCGAGGATGGTCTGCGCTCGAAGGTGTCCGTGTCGTTCCGTAGCGCGCTCTATGAGACCGGCCTGTGGGATTACGCCCGTCGCGGCCTGTCGGCGGCGTTGTCGATAACCGATATCGACCGCTCACAGTACGCGCAGGCGAACACCATCGTGCCTTCCGAGCTCATGCTCTACATGCCCGGCTACACGATTCGTATACGCCGCACGCAATCAGGCCGCTATCATGCGGACGCTCCATGTAACACGTACATGGATCATGTGCCTGTGTACCTGATCCCCTACCATCAGGACCTGAACCGCCCCTTTGGCCGCTCGCGCATCAGCCGTGAGGTCATGAGCATCACCGACACGGCGGTGCGCACCATGCTGCGCATGGAGGTAAGCGCCGAATTCTATTCGAGCCCGCAACGTTACCTCATCGGCGCGGACGAGCCGCCCGAGGACAAGAACGGCAGGAAGCTGACCGGCTGGGAAGCCACCATCTCGAAGATGCTCAACATCAGCCTCAACGAGGACGGCCAAGCACCCGTCATCGGCCAGTTCACGCAGATGACCATGCAGCCGCACACCGACATGCTTCGCGCCCTCGCGGCACGCATGAGCGGCGCGACCGGCGTGCCGCTCAGCCAGTTCGGCGTGATGACGGATTCCGGCCCTTCTTCTTCGGAAGCGATCATGGCGGCGGAAAGCGAACTTGTCATCGAGGCGAAGAACGCCTGCCGCGCCATCGGCGTGCAGCTACGCAAGGCCGCGAGGGACATCGCCATCCTCAACGGCACCAGCGAGGACAGCGACGAGCTCAATCGGTTGCAGGTCAACTGGCGTGACCCCGAACGCCCATCGCAGGCCGCGCTCTCCGATGCCATCGTGAAGCAGGTGACGGCCATTCCATGGCTCGCCAACTCCGACGTGGTGTTGGAGAAGCTCGGCTACACGGATTCCGATATCACACGCCTGTTGGTCGACAAGCGCAAGGCCGAGACCCGCAGCGTGCTTGACTCCCTCGTGAACGGAGGCAATAAGGATGACGGACAACCGGCAACTGGAACAGCTGCAAGCCAGCCAAGCTCGGGCGGTGGAACTGGCACGCCGCGATCTGGCGAAACTGTGGGAGACGCTGCAACAGCTCAGCCCTGAATGGCAGCGTGACATGCTGCTCGACTACGTGCCGCAACTGGTCGTCAAATACGGCGACCTCGCGGCGCAGGCCGCCTATGAATGGTATATGCGCGTCCGTGGCGAATCGGTGCCCGACCCGTGGGAGTACGACCTGTCCGACTCGTTTCCCGGTGATGGCATCGACAAGACGATACGCTGGCAGGCCGGCCGCCTGTGGACGGACCCGCAGACCATGCAGGCGTTTCTGGTCGGCGCGATGCAACGCTGGGTCATGTATTCGGGGCGTGAAACCGTTGCACGCCTGTGCGAGCACGACCCGTCCGAACCCCGGTACGCGCGTGTGCCGAGAGGCGCGAAGACGTGCGCGTTCTGCACGATGCTCTGCTCGCGCGGCTGGGTGTACCGCAGCGAGAAGACCGCGAAATACGTCAAAGGCTCGTTCAGACTGTTCCACGACGACTGCGACTGCCAGATCGTGCCCGAATGGGACAGGGACCAAGCTCACATCGAGGGTTATGACCCTGACCGCATGTACTCGGAATACATGCACGCCCGCAGCCTCATCGAGAACGGCGGCCTGAACGACGACACCTATCGGATGATAAAGGCCACCACAAAAGGCAATCCCGACAATCCCAACGACCCGAACACGATCACCTATGTGATGCGCCGACTCTACCCCGACCGTTACAAGGACGGCTACGGGGTGCCACGACCGTCGCACTCGAACTGAGATTTTCCCCAACCACCCGCACGGGTGGTTTTTTATGCCCGAAACGGGCCCAACCCACTAGGAGGAACCATGACCGAAGAGGCCAACGGCAACCAGCAGGCGGCATCGACCGAGAACGGAGCGAAGCCGCCCGAAATCGACTACGAGGCCAAATACAAGGAGGCCGTCGCCCATTCCCGCGAATGGGAGAAACGCGCCAAGGACAACAAGACAGCCGCCGACGAACTGCAACAGCTCAAGGAGGCCCAACTGTCCGAAGCCGAAAAGACAGCCAAGCACATCAAAGAGCTTGAAGCCAAGAACGCCGCCTACGAGGCGGAAAAACAGCAGAACGAATGGAAGACGCAGGTCTCCAAGGAAACCGGCGTGCCCATCGCACTGCTCCACGGCTCCACCCTCGAAGAAATGCAAGCCAACGGCAAGGCGCTCGCCGACTACATCGCCGAGAAGACCAAGCCGAAGGTGCACGCCTCCTCCGAATCCAACCAGCCGCCCGCGCCATCCGACACATCCGGCGATTGGCTTCGCGATCAGTTCCTCAAGCAGAAACGCAAATAATCCACCTCATAGAAAGAAGGTATGACGATGACTTCCAACGTGAACTCCATCATCACCAGCGGCGACCTCGGCGGCGGACTCATCCCCACCGAATACGCCACCCAGATTATCCAGGACGCCCCCAAGTCGAGTGTGTCCCTGACCCGTATGCGTCAGATTCGCATGAGCACCCGCACGCGCACGCAGCCGGTGCTTGACTCCAAGCCGATCGCCTACTGGGTGGGCGGCGATACCGGCCTGAAGCAGACCACGAAGATGAAGTGGTCGGGCCTGAGCATCACGGCCGAGGAGCTTGCGGCCATCGTGCCCATCCCGGAGGCCGTCATCGCGGATTCTGGCATCCCCATCTGGCCGGAGGTCATGCCGCGTCTGGCTTCCGCGCTCGGCTACAAGCTGGATCAGGCGACCCTTTTCGGCGTGGACAAGCCGTCCAGCTTCCCGGACGGCATCATCCCGCAGGCCATCGCGGCGGGCAACACGTTCACCCAGGGCAAGGATCTCGCCAAGGACGTTGCCAGCATGGGTCAGAAGCTCGCCGAACAGGGCTTCGCCATGAACGGCTTCGCCGGCAAGCCGGGCCTGAACTGGGAGCTTATCGGCCTGCGTAACACCAACGGCAGCCCGATCTACGTGCCGTCCCTCGCCTCGGGGGCCCCGTCCACCCTGTACGGCTTCGGTCTCAACGAGGTCGACAACGGCGCGTGGGATTCCACCAAGGCCGTGCTGCTCGGCGCGGACTGGTCGAACTTCGTGGTCGGCATCCGTCAGGACATCACCTACAAGATGCTTGACCAGTCGGTTATCTCGGACGATAACGGCAAGGTGATTCTGAACCTCGCCCAGCAGGATTGCGTCGCCATGCGAGTCGTGTTCCGCGTCGGCTTCCAAATCGCCAACCCCATCAACGACGTGCAGCCCGACAAGACGAAGCGCTTCCCCGCCTTCGTGATCGCAGCCCCAAAAGTGTGACGCCGGCACCCCAATCCATCGAGACCAGTCCTGAAACCGTCACCGTTCGAGCCGGCGAAACAACCAATGTGACGGTACGTGTCCTGCCGGAGGGCGCAGACCAGACGATGACCGCGACTGTCGCTGACAAGTCCATCGCCACGGTGGTGTCCGATGACTGACAATACCGTGTTCGCCCCTCACGAGGATCTGGAAGCCCGGTGACATCCTCTCACCGACGCGGAACGGGCGCAGGCGGACATGCTGCTGGCCGCAGCACGCGGCTTCGGCATCATCGCATTCTGACATTAAGGAGGCCGTCATGGTCGATGAAACGGAAGAAAACCCATTTGCCACGCATTTGGAATTGGCCAAACGCTGGAAGCAGATGCCGGACGACCCCGATTATGTGGATCAGCGTCTGGCCGATGCCTCGCAGTTCCTCCGCGAACAATGCCCGGATTGGCGGAACATATCGCAGGCGACGCTTGAACGCATCGCCTGCGAACTCGCCAAGGACGCGATCTCATCCGACATGCAGACCGAGGGCGCTGGTTTCGACACCACCGGTGCCAGCAATCTCAGCCTCACGGCGGGCAATTTCACCCAGTCCATGACATTCGCGAACCCTCGCGGCGAATTCTACCTGTCCAAAGGGCAGAAGAAGGCGCTCAGGCTCACCGGCCAACGCTTCTACAGCATCGACCTGTCAAACGGGGAGGCGTCATGAGGGGCGAGACCGTGAAAGTGATGCGATACACGCCGACCGGCGAGACCGACCCCGGCGGCTCGCCAGTCACGAAGGTCGATATCGAGTCGGTGGACAACGTGCTCGTCTCACCAGGCGCGATGAGCAACGCCACCGACTCGATTCGACCTGACGGCGTGACCGTTGCATTCACCTGCCTCTTCCCCCGCAGCTACGCATACCGGAGTCTGCGCGGGGCGAGTGTGCGCATCAATTCACATGACTACGAGGTGATCGGAGACCCGAGGCCATTGGGCGGCGGCATGAAGCCGACTGCATGGAATCTCACGGTCGAAGTCACCGACGCGGAGGGATAGTGCATGAAACGGGTGAAACTGCATTATTCGGCATTCCAGGCGTACAGGCGCAACGAGGGCGCTCGCGCCGCCTTGTCGGAGGCACAGAAGATCGCGGCCCGCGCCAACTCCATGGCCGCGCCGACTCACGCGGGGCAGCCGTCGTACACGGCGGAGGGCCCGCGGGCGAACGAGAAGGGCGCGACGGTGCTCGTGCATACGGATAATCTCGCCGCGCGCATCGATAACGCCGTGCGCGACACGCTCGCCAAGGCGTTGGGAGGCGGCTGATGAACGCGGAGAAGCTGGTCATGGACTGGCTCAACGCGGCACCCGAACTCAAGGATTATCCCGCGAGCTTCGAGGTTCCCGCCGAATCCAGCGCCACGAACCGTATCCCGTTCGTCACCGTGGAACGCACGGGAGGTTCGGAAGGCCGGTTCGTGTCGAGACCATTGATCGCTGTGCAGGTGTGGGCCGCTTCACGCTGGGAGGCTTCGGACGTGGCACAGCGTCTCGTGCTGCCACGGTTGAAACGCATCGTTGAACTGCCCGAGGTGGCCGATTGGGATATCACCGGCCTGACCGACTTCCCCATGCCGGACGGACGGCCACGCTACCAGATACTCATCCAGCTCACCGTCAAGACCGACGAATGAGCATCATTTCCAGAAAGGGCCTAATCATGGCTAATGAAACAACAACGAAGAACGATTCCACAAACGTGTCGTTCGGCAAGTTCAAGGTCGGCGGCTACGCGTACGCGGCACCCGTCGGCACCGCATTGCCCACCGATTCGGAAAGCGAGCTCGACCCCGCTTTCCAGCTCATCGGCTACCTGTCGGAGGACGGCATCACCAACACGACCGACACCAACACCGCCGAAGTAAAGGACGCGAACGGTACGACCGTGATGAAGGTCATCTCCAGCTACGCCGAATCCTACAAGTTCATGCTCATCGAGTTCCTGCGCAAGGCAGCTGCCCAGCTGCGTTACGGCGATAATGCGGTGACCGGCAAGGACAAGAGCATGGTCATCAAGCATCAGATGCCCGACGATACACCGGTCTCCCTGGTTTTCGAGATCGTTGCAACCGGCAACGTGAAGGACCGTGCCGTCATCGGTTCCGCAACCCGTTCCGAATTCGGCGACCGCCAGATGCATTCGAGCGACGTGCTCGGCTATGACCTCACTGTGGCCGCGAACGACATGGGCGATGGCGTCACCTCCATCGAATATATCGGTATCCCAAAAGGCTGACGCCTCTGACTGTGACGGTCTCGGCCAGTGAAGGGGGCCAGACGGTCAATGTGTCGGAGGCTCCAGCATCCGGCCTTCAGCGTCGATACAAGATAACCAGCGCGGACGCGAAACCGGTCGTTGAAAGCGCCACGGTGGTAGACCTCGCGTTCGGTTGGACCGTGTTCCCCTTGGACGGTCAGGTAAACGGCAAGACCGGTCAGGTGGTCACTGTTGTGGATTGCACGGTCAATGGCTCGTATGCGCGTGCGAAGGGCGAGGCCGTGCTGCCGGCCCCGCTGCCGTCCAAACCCACCGGCATCCAGGTCACGCCCGAGTCGTTGACACTCAGGGTCGGCGAGACCGCGGGCCTCGACGTCAAGGTGCTGCCGGAGGGCGCGGACCAGACGGTGACCGCGACTGTCGCTGACAAGTCCATCGCATCGATCTCTCGAAAAGGAGTGAACCATGGCTGATGAAGTATTTAGTGGTGGGGTAAGCGTCACCGGTGTGGAACCCGGAACCACCACAATCGCCATCAAGTCGACAACCAATCCGAACATCAGCAAAAAGGTGCCGGTCACGGTCAAATCCCGTAACCTGCTCGCCTACGGTCCCGCGTCGGGCAACGGTCTGACCGTCACCGTGGCGCAGGACGGGTCGCTTGATTTCAGCAGCGGCACCGAATCGGTGCCATTGAACAAGGGCGTACGCTGGAAGTTCGACGTGCCCGAAGGCATCGTTGGCGTGCCTCTCATCATCTCCTACACGGGCGATGTGCCCGGAAACCTGATCATCGGCATCTACGCCAACGCGAATAGCCTCGGCGGCGTCTATCAGGGGAAAAACAACACCGTGGTCACCATCCCCAAGGGGACCACACGCGTCGAGCTGCGCATCTTGCGTGGCGGCGTCACGGCCGGCAGCGTGTCGGGCAACCTGAAAATCCAACTCGAACTCGGGAACACCGCGCACGAGTGGATGAAACCCGATGTCACAAGCCTTGAGGGGGGGGGGCTATGAGCTAGCGAACCTCGTGCCCTCGTTCGCTTCCCTGTTGCCCTATACCATGAACGGCGTCACGTTCACCAGCAGGGACGGGCACACCGTGCACGTGAAGGGCACGGCGACCGCGTGGGCGCAAATCAACGTATCCGTGCGACTGGACGCGGGCACCTACATGCTCACGTGCGACAACAGCAACGGCTGGAATTACGGAGTCCAGTTCGGCGGCAGTATCAGCGTTCACGACTCACTGGGCAATCCGTCCATCAAGCTCGAAACAGGCACCTACACCGTCAGCGTGTTCGTCGCCGAAGGGAAGACCGTGGACATCGACCTGACCCCGCGCATCCACCGGCTCGACTAGCCAACACGTCCCCTCGCGGATTCCTTCATTCTCTCCTTGCCGCGAGGGGAATTCTTTTTTAACCGTCAAGGAGAGATTTTTTTTCTTCGAGGAGAACGTCAATGTCACGCAACCGAAACCACCGCCGCGCCAATGTCAGCCAGATTGCAGGACGACCACAGGACCACAAGCAGTCCAAGAATACGGTTCGCCGTGTCAACGTCCGTGGAATCGATATCGGTATCGACCCGAAGGTTTTGGACGATTGGGAGTTCATGGAATCGCTCTACGACCTTCAAGCCGACCCGAAGGGTAACGCCTTGCAAATCATCCCATTCCTACGCCGACTTCTCGGCGACTCATACGACAAGGTCAAGAACGGATTGCGAGGGGCTGACGGGCGCATCGACGGCGAAACCATGGGCACCTTCCTGACCGAGCTGTTCGAGGAGATGGGTAAGGCTTTCCCAAACTCATGACGCTCGTGCTCCTTCTCGACCGCTGCCCCGACCAGTTGGCGGCGGACATGAGAAGGGAGTACGGGCTCGGCGTGTACGACCTGGGCCCGTCGGAGACGGCCGCACTGGCCGCGAACCTCCCCGCAGGCTCACTCGTCTGGCAGACGTTGGACACGCCGCGCGCGTGGACGTTCGACCAGTATCTGGCCGTGCTGCGCATCGAACAGATGAACCAGTGGATCTGGGCAAACGGCGACCCGAGGAAACGCGGCCCGCAACCCCGGCCGCTGCCACGCCCCGGCCAACACCACGCCACGCCGGAAGCAACCGGCCCGGCCATGGAAGCCGGATCAGAGAACCCAGAACCCGATGGCAACACCATCCGTCGCACGCGCACCATCAAGGCCGTTGGCATGAGCGTCGAACAGCTCGACCGATTCATGAGCCAACGGTTCACGACCGTGAACCGTGTGGAGAACCGGCCGCAGACCGGACAACCATAACCGAACAGAGGAAGGCGAAACAATGGCCTATAATCTCGCCACCGCATATGTGCCCATCGTGCCCTCCATGGATGGCGTCGGCAAGGCCATTGAAAAAGCGTTCGGCGACGCATCCAAAACCACCGGCAGTAAGACCGGACAGAGCATCGGCAAGGGACTGTCCGTCGGATTCGCCTCCAAGGTCGGAGCCGTGGCCGGCATCACGTCCAACGTGTTCAGCAAGGTCGCGTCCGTCGTCACGTCCAGCCTTGGTTCCGCAGTTGACCGCGCCGACCAGATGAACAACTTCCCGAAGGTCATGAAGAACCTCGGATATTCGGCCACCGATGCGGCCGCGAGCATCAAGAAGATCAGTGACGCGCTCGACGGTCTGCCCACCACCAGCTCGGCCATGACCGGCATGGTCCAGCAGCTCGCCCCACTGACCTCGAACCTCGACGAGGCCACCGACATCGCTTTGGCGTTCAACAACGCCATGCTCGCCGGCGGCGCTTCGACCATGGAGCAGGAGAACGCGCTCACCCAGTACACGCAGATGCTCTCCGCCGGCAAGGTGGACATGCAGGCGTGGCGCAGCATCCAGGCGGCCATGCCCGGCCAGCTCAATCAGGTCGCCGAAGCCATGATGGGCGCGGGACATAATGCGAACGACCTGTACGAGGCCATGAAAAGCGGCAAGTTCAGCTTCGACGACTTCAACAAGGCCGTCATGGACCTCAACCAGAACGGTTTCGGCAAATACGCCTCGTTCGCACAGCAGGCCAAGGACGCGACGCAGGGCATCGGCACGGCCATGGAGAACGTGAAGAATCGCGTCGCCAAGGCCGTGCAGAAGGTCATCGATGCCGTCGGAGTGGAGAACATCGCCGGCGCGATCAACAGGTTCAGCTCCCAGTTCGGCAAGGTGGGCGACGCGGCCGCCGGCATGGTCACGGACGTGAAGAAGAAGTTCTCCGAAGCGGGCAAGTGGATCACGGGCCTGTACGACAAGCTCGACAAGACCGGCGCGATAACCCGGTTCAAGGACACCATCTCCACGGCGTTCGAATCCGCGCGCAGCCGCGTCACCGAGGCGGTAGACCGCATCGCCGGGTCGTTCAAGGGCCTCGTGCCGGACGGCGCGATAGTCTCCGCCATCGAGGACGTGCTCAAATACGTGGGCACGGTGTTCTCCGACTTCGCGGACTGGGTGGCCGACACCGTCGAATGGTGGAGCAAGTTCATCGCCGCACTGAAAGACACCGGGGCCGTGCAGCAGCTTGCCGGCGCGTTGGGCAGCCTGTTCGACGCTATCGGCGACGTCGCTGACGCCTTCCGTGGTGCCGGCGACATGGCCGAATCAGCGGCCGGCCGCTTCGACTCGGCCAAGGGCTCCGCGGAACTGCTGGGTGCGGTTATCAAGGTCGCGGCCGACCTCGTGCAGAAGATGGCCGACCAGCTCAAACGCGTGGCCGAATGGGTGAAAAAATTCACCGACACTCTCTCCGACAGCGGCGCATTGGACACGTGGATGGACGCGCTCGAACGCATATTCTCCGCGCTCGGCGACGCCCTCGGCTCATTGAAACGGCTCGGCAAGGCGTTGGACGGCGGCAAGAAGTCCGCCGAAGGGGCGGGTGACGGGCTCGACACGGCCGCCGCCGCCGCGAAAGGATTCGCCGCGTACATCGGGGCGGTCGCCAATGTGGTCGAGACCGTCGCCGGAGTGTTGGACGGCATCGCGTCGGCGGCCGGCAAACTCGCCGACGGCATCGACTGGCTCAACGAGAAGTTCCCCATCCTCGGCCAGGTGATCGGCTTCCTGCTCGACCCGATGGGCTCGCTGGCCGACATGGCCGGCAGCCTGTTCAGCTTCTTCTCCGGCGACGCCGGAGCCACCGCCGTCAACGACTTCACGGCCACGTTCGTGGAACCGGTGAAGGCCAAGCTCGACGAAATCGGACAATGGTTCCAATCATTGCCGCAGAAGGCCATGGACGCGGGGAGCCAGTTCCTGACCAACATCGGCCAACGGTTCCAGCAGCTGCCGCAGACCATCGGCTACTGGCTCGGCTACGCCATCATGCTCCCCATCGCGTTCGCCCAACAACTGGGTTCCAAGGCGATGGAAGCCGGACAGAACTTCGTGACGAACCTATCGAACTGGATACAGCAGCTGCCGTCACAAATCTGGACATGGCTGACTCAAACCATCCAGAACGTGCAGGCATGGGGAAGCCAGATGATGGCGCAGGCCGGAGACGCGGGAAGCCAGTTCCTGACCGGGCTTGGCCAATGGCTCCAGTCGCTGCCCGGACGAATCTGGCAATGGCTGACCGGCGCGATAAGCAGCGTGCAGGCATGGGGCGGACAGATGGGGGCGGGCGCACGCAACGCCGGCAACCAGTTCCTGCAAGGTATCACCGGCACATTGCAGAGCCTGCCCGGACGCATACAAAGCCTGTTCTCCAACGCGGGCTCGTGGCTCCTCTCATCCGGCCGCAGCATCATGGACGGTCTCGCCCAAGGCATCAGGAACGGCATCAGCGCCGCCGTTGACGCCGCATCCAACGCGATGGAGGCCATCTCGAAACTGTTCCCGCACTCCCCGGCGAAGGAAGGCCCGTTCAGCGGCCACGGCTGGACCCTCTACTCCGGCCAAAGCATCATCGACGGTCTGGCCGAGGGTATGCTCCAACGCCGGGCCGGCCTCGTGGACGCCACCCGCGCCGCGATCAGCCCGGCCAGCATGGAACTCATGCATGGCATGGACACGCCACGCCCTAGCGTCGGCACAGGCACCGCGAACGGCACATACCAGAACCAGTCCGGCGAACTACTCGGCGAACTCCTATCGGAGCTGCGCGCACTGCACGCGGATATGCCGCTGATTATGGAGAAGCTTGGCATCGAGGTGGATGGTCGTGAACTCGGAAGGGTGATACGCAATGCGATCGCTTAGTTATATATGCGCCTCGACCGGTGAGACGATTCCGCTGGAAGGGCCCGATATCTGGGCTCAGACGGCGGAGGGACTGCGCGGCCGCGAATGGTCGTACACCCTCGGATACCGGAGTCTGACCGGAGTAAGTCGTACGGCGCGCGAGGCCGAGCTTGACCTAACCTATGTCCGCTGCCCCGAGAAGGTGGATTGGACGCGTCGCCTGTTCGACGCGGACGTTGCCGCAGGCACACCCGGTGTGTTCGACGCGGACGGGTGGACCACGCGCGCCTACGTGGTCAAGGCCGAACCCGCGAGCATCACGCCGAACATCATCCGTCAGAAACTTTCCCTCGTCCTGTTGGACGGCATCTGGCGCAAGCCGGGCGACGTGCAGCACTTCTGGTCGGACACGCTGCAACCCGGACTCGACCTCGACTACCCGCACGACTATCCGCACGACTACATGCCGGCCACGCGCAACGCGGTGGCCTCGAATCCCATGCCCACGGCCATGCCATTCAAGATGGTGATTTACGGGCCCGCGTCGAATCCGCAGCTCACGTTTGGCGGCAACCGATACGCGCTCGACATGGAGATTCCAAGCGGCTCCTTCGTGACCGTCACCTCGATTGCAGGCCGACGTACCATCGTCATGACCGCCGAGAACGGCGACACCACGAACGTGTTCGACAAGGGCCGGCGCGGAACCGGTCTCAACGGCGGCGAATACATCTTCCAGCCCATCCCGCCCGGAGACAACGCCGTACAGTGGCAAGGTTTCGGCATTGATCTGACCGTCTACATGGAAGAAAGCGAACCAGTATGGTCGAATTGATAATCACTGACCGAAACGGCATCGACCGGGAAAGCATCGCCGATTACAAGCTCGATGCAGCCTGGGGCGCGGACGAGAACGATTTCGAACTCACAGTGGACCGGCTCATCGACGCCGGCAGCTACGTGTATTTCGACGGGTCCGAATGCGGCGGAATCGTGGACGCCCTGAAGGACAACCTGAAACGGGGCGAATCCACCCTCACCTACTCGGGCCGCACGTGGCATGGCATGCTGGCGGACAAGATTTTGGAGCCGGACAAGGGCAAGGATTACCTCACCGTTTCCGGCACGGCGAGTTCGGTCATCGGCTCGCTCATCAGTCGTGTGGGGTTGGATGCCGTGTTTGACGCGGTGGATGCGCCCACTGCCGGCGCGCAGACCATCAAAAGCTACCAGTTCGACCGTTACGTGGATGCGTACTCGGGGCTGCGGAAGATGTGCGCCGCGTCTGGCCTCAAGCTGCGGCTCGCCTACGCTTCCGGGAAGGTCCGCGTCTGGGCCGAACCGGCAGCGCATTACGGCGACTCGATTGACAGCGACCTTATCGATTTCGACGCGACCCGCACGTGGCGCAAACCGAACCATCTCATCGGCCTGGGCAAGGGCGATTTGGCGGCCCGCGTGGTCGTCCACTGGTATGCGGACGCGAAAGGCAACGTCAGCCAGACCCAGTCGCTCAGGGGCGTGGACGAGATAACGCAGGTCTACGACTACAGCAACGCCGAAACCGCCGAACTGAACCAGAAGACCTGTGAGAAACTACAGGATCTGCAGTCCGAGGGTGAGGTGAAGGTCACCGTGCATGAGGATTCGGGCATCGTGTTCAACGTTGGCGACACCGTGACCGCAAGGGATAATCTCACCGGCATCACCGTCAACGCTTCGATAACCAAGAAAATCGTCAAGGTCTCGGGCGGCGTCTTGTCCGTCGATTACGAGGCCGATTAGGAAGGGGGCCATTATGGCGCGTATCGACAATGCGACGGTCATGCAATGCGACCGGTGCGGGAAACACAAATGGTACAAGGACTTGGACGATCCGGATATCAAGACGTGGTACAACGTCAACCGGTTGGACTCCTCCGGCACGGTCCACGACTACCTGTTTTGCGATCAGGATTACGCGGACTATGTGAACAAGCTCAAGGACTTTGATAACAGCTTCGACAGTTGGATGCAGAACGGAGGCAAGCGGAATGGCTGAACTCGTCACCGGTCATGCGGGCAAGGCGCACGCGACAGCGGAGCAGGCGGCGGGATTGAACGCCGGCATTCTCGGCTTGGATGATTATGTGCTCAACGTGCATGACAAGCTCAAGATCACGGTCGTTTCGGCGAACAAGGTGACCATCGGCACGGGCGAGCTGGTCATGCAGGGCCGTCACGTCAGCCAAGGCACGCCCGAGGATCTGATCGTCACCAACGGTTCGCAGGGTCAGAAACGCAACGACCTGATCGTATGCCGCTATGCGAAGGGCTCGCAGAACATCGAGAGCGCGAAACTGGTCGTGGTCAGGGGCACGCCCACCACGGGCACGCCCACCGACCCCGCCGTGAACACCACCAGCCCGTTGGACGGGGGCACCACCTACGACATGCCCTTGTACCGCATCCCGCTGGACGGCATCACCATCGGCACACCAGTCGCATTGTTCAACGTGTTGAAGCCGATGAGCGACGTGTGGGATTCCCTAACCCAGACCGAAGTGCTGACGCTGATTAACTCCACTTACGGTACCGTCAAAGGCTACCGTCGCGGCTCGCTCGTCACGTTGCGCATCGACTGGAAGTCGTCGGCGTCCGGCGCGTGGAACACCGGCAATTTCGGAACCCTGCCTGAAAGCTGGCGTCCTCCAATGGATTTGAATTTCTCATATGGCGGACGCGACGGCGCGAACCAGAAGACCATCAACGTAAACACGAACGGAACCATGACCTACGCCAATCAGGGCGGCACGCAGGGCACGAACGCGTT
>ERZ836939.871-NODE-871-length-38236-cov-120.946911_pt1 | contig 38236 bp, 60 predicted proteins | sample MGYA00519912_ERZ836939 | MGnify/ENA primary metagenome ERZ836939 (study PRJEB31850, sample SAMEA3708810) | human gut metagenome | biome: human gut; feature: human-associated habitat; material: faeces | place: China | collected 2014 ...
GCGGTCTAGGGCTGTATCCTAATTAACAACGTCCAACAAACGGGGCGCAGTTCACAATGCTGAGAGAGGGGCGCGCGTTACATGAGGGTACGAAAATCACTCACGGTTAAGTGTTGGGCCTGAAACAGGTGCAACACTTATTTTTCGTTGGAACTGTCCGGCTTGGCCGCCGTGAGCTGGCTCACGCCGATCAGAGCGCCGACGAACAAGCCGACCGCGTTGATCGTGGTCACGATCTCACCGCAGTGCGGCAATCCCCACTGCGGGCCGACCGCGCCGACCAGCCACGCGACCGCAGGCAATGCGATCAACGCGAGCCACTTGAGCGCCTGATACGCCTTGTCCGGCAGCAGGTAGCCATTAGTATTGGATTCGCCCATTCCACACCTCCTTAAAATTCGAGGCCGGTCAGTGCAAGACCTGACCGGGATAAATCGTGTACGGGGCACGCAACCCGTTGCGTTGGGCCGCGGCCGGCCAGCCGGAACCGTAGATCTTCCACAGACTCTCGCCCGCGGTGACCACGTGCGGGGTGGTTACGACATGAGCACCGACACTGGAAGCGGTCGAACCGCCGTAGCAGACTTGCTGCCCAGGCCAGATGCGGTTGATGTTGCCGCTAGGCACGCTCCACGCGCTGGCCGGCGTGCGGCCGGTACGGCTGGCGATCGCTCCCATGGTGTCGCCGGAGCTGACCACGACGCAGTACGAGCCGGCATTGCCAGATGGCGTCGTGACGCCACTGCCGGACAGTCGCCGGTTAACTATGTCCATGACCGCCGCATAGTTGGATCCGAGCGCCTGTCGTCGTGCGGGATCGTTGCCGAAGTCGCCGCGGATGGTGCGCGTGGCCAGGGCATTCAGATCGACCTTCGGCGCGGTCGTGGGCTGTGGCGTCGGCCTGACGTTCGGCAGGCTCGCCGTGCCCTTGTCGTCGGGGTTCGCGTACTTGCGCCAAGCCGCACGGTCGCCGCGGAACCTGTTCAGGTCGAGGCGCCCGGACCAGCCGCTGAGGCTGCCGTTGCTCGTGTACTGGCGCATGACCTCGCCGCGCGCTCCGAGGTTCCACGGTGCGGTCTGGTATCCGGTGACCATGTTCGTGGCGTACTGTGCGATCCAGATGCCGCAGTTCAGCTCCGTCTCCATACCCGCGACCTGCCAATAGCCGGAGTCCATCGTGTAGATGATGGGGTTCACCCCGGTCAGACGCTTGACCTCCCGCGCCCAGCGGCGCGGCCACTGCTTGTCGCCCCAGGCCGTGTTGTCCTGCGCCTCCCAGTCGAGGATCAGCACGCTCCTGTGCACGTATCCGCGCACGTTGTCGACGAAGAACCGGGCTTCGGTCTCGGGGTTGCCGCCGCGCGCGTAATGGTAGACGCCGGTCTCCTTGCCGCTGTCGATGGCGCCGGCGAGCTGACGGTTAGCGTCGGTGTTAACGCCGTTGGACAGGCAACCACCGTACACACCGCCGGAACCCCATGTGGTGCCGACGATGACGAAATCGGCCGGCACGGTCGCGGTGTCGATGCCGCACTGCCAGTTCGAGATGTCGTACCCGTTCATGTCGGCCATCGCGGCCGGCGCGACCGCCATGGATATGGCGACCGCGAGCGCGGTCAGTAGCTTGCGCCATTGTCGGCGTGGATTCATGCGCTTGTGTTTCGGCTTGCCTTTGTTGAGGATGTTCAATTCCTCTCCTTTCCTTTGTCCGTACCGTCCGCCTTGTACGGACGGTGTGGAAATCTTTTGAATCTTTCAATCTGTGTTCGCGATATGCGCGTCACGTATGTCTTGGATCATCGAGGTTCCGGTTCCATTGCCGCCCAGACCGTGGTAAGCGGCATATATTCGTTCCGCGCTTTGCTTCAACGGAATGCTCGCAACACCACCTGCATCGACCATCTGACGGTACAGAGCCTCGAGTTTGCAGAACAACAGTTCCCTGACGCCCTCATGCAGTGGATCGTGACGTTGGTCGACCTTGCTCAGAATCCAGGTGACGAACACGCCGCTGCCTCCGCTGCCGATGATGGCGATAACGATTGCGACGATGGTTTCCTGGCTCATTGGGAATCCTTCCGAAAGGAAAATCCCACACGTGGCTACCGTTGGAAGCCGCGATAACCACGTGTGGGATTTTGGAGGTTGAAATGTTGTTGGGAACGTTTGTGAATGAGGTCTGGTGGCCCTCCTGCGGGAAGCTCCGCGAGTGCACGAGGGTGGGCTACGAGTCGGCCTACCGCTGCCACATCCAGCCGAAATGGGCTGACGTCGACATGGAGTCGATCACCGCGAACGACATCGAGGAGTGGCTCGGCTCGTTCAATCAGGCCGGCGCCGCGCGCAAGGCGTGGGCCGTGCTGCGGGCGATACTCCGACTCGCCTATCGCAAGGGAGTCACCGACAATGACGTGACACGTCGTGAAATCAGACTGCCGCACCTGCGGCGGTATGAGCCGCGCGTGCTCGACGCCAGACAGGTAAGACGGCTGCTCAAAGGCTTCTACGGTCACGCGTTGGAAGCCTGGTTATTGGTCTCCGTCTGCGCGGGACTGCGCCGATGCGAGTCCGTCGGCATTGAATGGGCCGACTTGGATTTACGCCGGGGAACCGTGACCGTCAAAAGGTCAGTGCAATGGGTCGCTGGACATGAAACGGTCACCGACCCGAAGACCGACCAGAGCCGACGGACGGTCGCACTACCACGGTTCGCAGTCAAACGGCTCGCGCAATTGCGCCACGGCAGAACCGGCAGGCTGGTCGGCGATCTGAACGCCAACCAGGTGGCAGCTCATTACACGTCATGGTGCCAACGCATGAAACTCCCCTGCGTGCCGCCAAGGAGCCTCAGGCACACCTTCGGCACTCTGGCAATCGCTGCGGGAGCCGATATCTCAGTGGTCGCACGACAACTCGGTCACAGCGACATCAAGACAACCGCCCGCTACTATCTCCGCCCCGATTTGTCCGTACTGAGAAGTCTGCAGCGGGCATGGGAAAGACTCATCATCGGAGCCGCGTAGCTTTCCGTAGCCCTCACTGCTACCTTTAAGTTTCAGGACACAGGATCGTTTGTTGGCGCCCTATATGGTGGATCCAACACGATTACCGTCAAGGGCAACATGCTGTATGTCGATTTGAGCTCTTTCAAATCAACCGTCGAAGTCTCGAACTATAGGGTCTGGTTATATCAGTCAGGGATACGTCCATCGGCCACAATTGGACTGGGATGTGTTGGATCAAGTCTTGCGGATCCGCACTACAACAAGCAAGCGAATTGGAATCCAGATGGCAGTATTACGTTACTTGGCGGGGTTGGCAGGGATAGCATCCTGATACAGCGTTTTTCCATGCCGATTCCTAGTGGAGTGACGTTCTCCTAGACAAGTGGCACCGTGATACAGCCTTCGACCCATCCCCCGTTTGCGCTTACTGTCATCTTTCCCGAGGAACGCAAGGCGATGGTGTGCTGCGCCACCTGCACTTCGACGCCATGCAATCCGATGCTCGAATTGGATACTGCGGCGCAATGCACCTCGAAAGCCGCCTCCAAACCGGCTGGGAGTGTGAAAAGCGGGGATGTCTCCCATTCTTTCGCCGCATTCCAGTCGCTACCGACTCGGATTGCGTGGAATGCGACGATCAACAGCTTGCCTACCAGCGCGGTACGGTAATTCACGTTCCAATTCTGGTTCGATCTGGTGAGGGTTACGGAAAGCTATTCAGGCGAGAATGTAGGTCATCGTCCCGGAGAACGTGCCGCTGTTCTGCCCCGCGCCACAATTGACATAACGGAAATTGCCATTCGTTTCCAGAATGAAATCACGCTGGCTGCCACCATCACGCCCCGACCACGTGCCATGCGTGACGACCGCAGGCCTCCAACCCTCCGGAATTGTACCGAACTGTCCACTGCCCCACGAGTCAGTGCTCGCGCTTTTCCAGTTGATGCTAATCTGCGCGATCTTGCCAGACTTCACGCCGGTCACGGTGCCATACTGTGATTTAATCAAAGTCTGGGTTACGGAAAGCTATTGCAGTGCCATCCAACAGCCGTGCGCCGTGGAGTAAGCGAATTTCGGGTCGCCAAGCATCTGCACCTTCCCATCACGCATGACAAGCAGGCTGAAACCGCAGGACGGGAACGATATGATGCTCTGGTCGGCGAGCGGACGGAACGCTTCTGGGATGGTCTCATTCGCCGTCGAGTAGTTCTGCTGTCCACTGCCGTCGAACTTGACGTTGCCGTTGATCGTGACGATGCGTCCGACGCGACATAGAGTGAGTCTGCTGTTCGTGTATGGAGGTTTCCATGGCTGGGTTACGGAATCCCACAGTTGGCTCATCGGAGGCAACTGCTTGACAAGCATGACAGGAGTTCCAGCGGTGATGCCACTGATTGGAATGCGGGCGATCGGAATCCATACGGTGCCGGAATTGTTCAGGATACTACCCGACGGTACCGTGGGGTCAGCCGCCGTGCCACTGGTGGCGGTGCCCTTCAGCACCGCGAGCGCGATCGTTTCGATGTTGTTCGAGTCTCGCGTGTATTTCACGCAGATTAGGTCGTTGCGGTTCCGTCCTGTGACTCCGCTTTCGATGGTGACGGTTTCCGCCGCGGTGACGCGTGCGTATCGTCCTTCGATCACAAGGTTGAGGACCGGGACGAGCGCCTTGTTTGCTGACTGCATGGTCACGGCGGGGAATTTGCCGTCGCCGCCTTGCAGCAGGTAGTTGCCGTTTCCGACCAGTCCGGCCTGCATGGCTCCTTGGTCGCTGGATGTGATGTGCGGAGCGCCGGCCTTGCCGGTGATGAGATTCATGGTCATGGTCATTCCTTCCTATCTGTTGTGTTGTTGAGGTATGCGGCGTAGGCGGCGTCCTGCGTGGCTGCCAGCGCTTTGAACGTCTGCCAGCATGCGGTACAGACGAGCGCGCCCTGTGCGACTCCGTCGACGGTGGTGTGGGTGATGTCGTGCCAGTCGCTGGAGGTGCGTGGGTCACCGTCGGCGAGGTATGCGGAGGCGTGGCATCGGTCGCAGGTGTATCTGGTGATGTTCGTGGTTCGTGCCATTGATGTTCCTTTTCTCTTTCAGGCTGTGCGCTGGTAGATGTGTCCCGGAAGCGTCGTGCCGCATTCCTTCCAAGTGCCTCCGTAGGTTGTTCCCGGATTGGCCGCGGAAGTGGTCCAGTAAAGGGAGCCCACGGGGTGGGCGGCGATGAATGCCTGGCTCACGCTCATGCCGTTGTCTCCCTTGTCACCCTTCGGCCCTTTGTACACGACGTAGCTACCGACGCCTTTGACAGTCACATCGCTACCGTTGATGGCGGTGACCTGCCAGAACCCAAGTTCAAGACCATCTGTGCGTTGATATTGGTCAAAAATGGTGTCTCCGACCTGCAGGTTTCCATTTGGCTGAATACCAGATAGGGCAATTTTTCTCACTTCTCCGCCCGCACCCGAACCGTTGATGTTGCCATTGAATTTCCGTAGGCTCAGTCCTCGTGGCCCAGTGGCTCCCGTTGGACCCTTCGCCCCGGTGGCGCCGGTCGCTCCGGTGGCCCCGGTCGGGCCTTGCGGTCCTTGCACTCCCTGCTTGCCTTGCGGTCCGGTATCGCCCTTGGGGCCTTTGACATTGCCAAGTAGAATCTTCGTCATGCGTGCTCCTTATTTTCCGTCGTTGATCGTGTAGTACAGGTCGCCAGTCGCCTGATCGTAGGAGACGGGAGCTTCTGACGCGGTGGCCGTGTCCGCGTATACGGCGTACAGGTCTCCGTTCGGATCGACCTGGAGCGTGAAGAATCCTGATGCGGGTGCCGTCACGCCGCTGGCGCCCTGCGGACCGGACGGCCCCTGTGGACCCTGCAGTCCCTGAACGCCCTGCGCTCCTTGCTTGCCTTGCGGGCCGGTGGCCCCGGTAGCTCCAGTAGAACCGGTGGGGCCAATGGGACCGGCCGGACCAGTAGGCCCGGTGGGACCTGCTGGCCCGGCCGGCCCGATATCCCCTTTGTCTCCCTTGTCACCCTTCAGACCTTCAGGGCCTTGCGGACCAGTAGGCCCGGCGGCTCCAGTGGCTCCTTTGGGGCCTTGCGCACCGATGATGGATTGACGGGAAATCGTCTTTCCCGTGAATAGGCTGCCGGACTGTGAAACGCACTGCCAGACGATGCTGTATTTTCCGCCACCTGACAATGCGGTCGAATATTCGTTGGCGAGTGGTGTTCGGTTCAACCATTCGCTCACGTTCCCCGTGAAAGTGGATCCCACCGGATATTCGCCGACGAGGGATTTCTTCATCACGAGCGCCGGAAGGCCGACGTCGCCTTTAGCTCCCTGAACGCCCTGCGCTCCTTGCTTGCCTTGCGGGCCGGTGGCCCCGGTATCGCCCTTGTCACCTTTGTGGCCTTTGATGTTGCCGATCAATAGTCGCGCCATGTGTCACCTTTCCGGGATGTCCACGTACAGGTTCCCGCTCTCGGAGTCCCAGACGAACGAGGGTGGGTTCGTGTTGTCCGGATAGTTCACGTACAGGTCGCCGTCGCCTTCCATGCTGAGCGTGAAGAAGCCGTTCGAGGGGGCGGATACGCCGCTGTCGCCCTTGTCACCCTTCTCCCCTTGCGGGCCCTGGATGCCTTGGGAACCTTGGATGCCTTGTCTGCCCTGGGGTCCGGTCGCTCCCTGTGGACCCGTGGGACCCTGCGGACCTGTGGAACCCGTCGGGCCTTGCGGTCCCGCCGCGCCGATCGCGCCGGCATCACCCTTATCGCCTTTCTCGCCGCGTATCCCCTGCAGTCCCTGCGGGCCTTCGGGACCGGCGACGCCTTGCGGCCCTCGCTCCCCGGTCGCTCCTTTCTCTCCCCGAGGACCGGTGGGTCCGGTCGCTCCGGCGGCCCCCTGTGGTCCTGTGTCGCCCTTGTCGCCCTTCTCCCCTTGCGGACCCTGGTCGCCTTTCGGAAGCCCCAAATTCAAGGTTTTGTCGCTGCCGGCGCCCGTGAGCGACGCGCTTGCCTGTGCACCGGGGGCGAGCGTGTCCACCGAACCAATTTTCAGGCCGGTGATGTAGTCGCCTTTCGGCTGTTTACCCGACAATGCGTTGTTGAGCGAGTCGATGTCGTTCCTGGTCACGTCGGCGCTGAACGTCCAGGCGTCGAGTTTGAGGCCGGCTCCAGCGTAGTAGGCGTGGCCACCATCCCCGATGGAGGATTCTCCGCTGTTGCCGCCGGCGCTGGCACCTCCGGATTCGTAGGTGACGGTGAGCACGCCTCCCGAAACCTTGACGATCTTCTTGGAGATCTCGGCAGTGACGACGAGGCCCGTGTTGTTGTCACGGCCCGTGACCAGGTCGCCGACGTCCGCGTCGATGCCGTCGGGAATGTCCACGTCGATGGTGCTGGTGTTCCGAAGTTCCTGGAATTTCTGCCTGCCCTTGTCCTCGAGCTCGTCGGCTTCGGCGTTGGACAACTCGTATGTGGCGGTGCGTTCGTCAAGGCCTTTGAGGGTCTGCGTGTGGCTGAACGTGCCGTTCGCATCGGCGTACCAGTGGATGACGGTACGGTCCTTGAGTTCGCCCTTGCCCAGGCAGATGAGATGGTTGATCGGGTGCGCCGCCTGTTTGGCGGTGAAGTCGATGAGGTCCGAGTCGATGCTGTCGCCGATCGTGCGGACGGGCATGGCGCTCATGGATACCTTGTCGCCGTCATTACGCAACCGGAGTTTGAGTCCGCTTGCCCTGAGCATCTTGACCAGACCGCTGTACAGGTCCACGTACCGGTCGAACTGGCAGGTGGTCTTGTGGTCGGCGCTTTCGTCGGTGACGGTGAACAGGCCTTGCAATCCCGCACGGCTGACGAGCGTGCGCATGATGACGGGAATCGTGCCGGACAGGGTGAGGTAATCGTTGTTCCTGTCCGGTTCGATGATCTTCGAGGCGAGCACTCCATGCCAGTCGCGGCCATGCCATGTGACGGTGGACAGGCCTCCGTCCACGTCGACATCCGTGTCGTCGATGATGCCGCCGTACTCGGTGCCGTCGATCATGATGCGGCTCCCCGCCTTGAGCGCGGCGTCTTCGACCTGCAGGTCGAAGTCGTTCTCCCCGCTACCGAACGCGAGGTCGAGCGTGTATGAGGCGTGGCTCGCCACGGGTTTGCCTGTGGCGTCGGTGACGATCAGGTCCATGGCGGTTCGCTCCTTTCCTCGCAGACCGTCAAGTCGAATTGGAATCCTCCCGGCCAGCTGATCGGCTGTGTTCCGGGCGCGAGCGGTTGGAACACGTACCGGCCGGAATCCTTGCCCGACCCTCGCACGGCCTGCGCGAAGCAGTTTGTGGCGAGACCTGTGCCGCTGACCATGGTGACGGTCCTGACATCGCCGGTGCCGTCGATTTCCAGACGCGAGCCGGATGGCACGGTCACGTCGACCTCGTACCGGTTGTTTCCGATGATGACGTACGGTTGCGCGCATGGTCCGAATATCGTGAGCTTGACCGGCTGCGGGATGGACGTGTCGTTGACGATCTCGGCACCCAATGCCATGCCGGCGAAATCATGCGGATAATCATATGGATAGTCAAGGTCGGCGGTTCCGGAATCGTATCGCGGCGTGAAATGCGTCATGGTCGGACGGCGCCACACGCCATCGGCCAGCACGATGGTCAACTGCGTCTCGACCATCGTGGGCGTGATGGATTGCGGTTCGCTTTTCGTGATCCACGCTTTGGCTTCCCATTCGCCGTCGGCCACGAGCGTGCCCGGGTTCCCGGATGCCATGTCGGCGTCCGCGAGGCGGCGCAGTAGGTCGAGCGTGGCTGGAGAATCGTGGATCTTCACGGTGACTGTCGCCTCGCGTGCCTTGCGGGTGATGCCCGTCATGCCACGTGAGGCGAGGCTGTAGTCCCAGACGCGGGCTCGCAGTCCCGTGAGCGTCTCGCCGTACAGCGGCCCCTCGAAGCCGATGCGCTCACCTGTGGCCGCGCACACGTATTCAAGCGATTGCACTTCTCACCTTCCTTGCGAAGTCGCGGTCACCTATCGTCGGCGTGTATCTGGCGATGATCGATCCGAGGTCGCTGTGCAGCGATTCGACGGCCGCGATGAGTTCCCGCAGATCGCCGTCTCCGGCATTGGCGCCGGTGCCGGCCGTGACGTTCAGCCTGCCGGTCTTCGACCAGTCCACGTCGGAGAGGCTCATCGTGGAGACGAGCGAATCCATGGAACGGCTGACCACATGCGCGGAATCGTCGATGCCCAATGCCATGCCACGTCCGACCATCACGCCGACCTCGTCGCGGAACACGCGCGACGGCGAATGGATGCCCAAAGCGTTCTTGGCCTTGTCCACCAAGCCCGACAACGCGTTGGTGATGCTGGAATACAACGAGCCGACCATCCCCGTGATGCCGTTGATCAATCCCTGGATGATGTTGCGTCCCGCGCTGACGAGCCAGCTGCCCGCTCCGGACACCGCGCTCCGGACGGTTCCGCCAATCCCGCTCACGACACTCCCGACACGGCCAACCATGTTGCTTACGGTGCCGACGATGCCGCCCCAGACGTTCGACACAATGCTTCCGACGCCATTCCACAACGCGGCCCACACGCTCCGGATGGTCGAGCATGCGGCGGATACCACGCCACTGACCATGCCGACTCCCGCGGCGACGACGCCTTGGATGCCGCCCCACACTGCCGACGCGATGCCCTGGATGGCCGACCACGCGGCGCTCCAGTTCCCGTTGACGACCGCGAGCGCCAGTTGGATGATGTCTTGGATGACGGTGAGTGCGGTGTTGATGATTGTGGTGATGATGGTCCATGCGCCTTGTACGACGGTGGATATGGTGTTCCATAGTCCGTTCCAGACCGTGCTGATGATGGTGGTGGCGGTTTGGAAGATGGTTTGGATGTTCTGTATTCCGGCTTGCAGGAGTGGTGTGATGGTGGTGATGAATGTTTGGATGCCGGTGATGATCGCGGTGAGTGCGGTCATGATGATGGGGCCGATTGTGTTCCAGACGTTTTGGAGGATGGTGGTGATGAGTGTCCATCCGGTTTGCCAGATTTGCTGGATTTGGCTCATGGTCTGGGTGATGAATGTTCCGATGGCTTGCAGTGCGGGTTGGCATGCTGTGCTGATCTGGTTCCAGATTCCCGTGAACCATGTGGCGAAGCTGTTCCAGAGCTGTTTGCCCGTTTCGGTTTGGGTGAAGAACCATGTCAGTGCGGCCACGACCGCGGTGATGCCTGCGATGACGAGGATGAATGGGTTCGCATCCAAGGCAGCGCTGAATGCCAATTGCACGGCGGTCGCGGCCTTGGTCACCGCACTCCATGCCGATTGAGCTGCCTTGACAATATTGAACGAGCCGGCGAGTTGCTTCAGTGCTCCAGCCGCGTTTCCCGCGTCGGAGATCTTGCCAATCATGTCGAAAGCGGCCGTAGCGGTCTTCTCCACACCGGAGGCAGTCGCGGAAATGGCCTTCAGCCCACCGGAAACTGTTTTCAGCCCGGCTGATACCGCGCTGATGCCTTTGCTGGCGAGGATGAGCGCGGTGATTCCCTTGGCCAGCGGGATGATGGCGTCGGCATGCGCCGACATGTAGTCGAGAAGACCTGACACGGCATGCAGGAGCGTTTTGAATCCGTCCGCGACCGCCGGCAATTGTCCTTTCGCCTGATTGTAGAGTTCGGAGAGTGGTTCGGAGATGACATTCCAGACGGCTCCGGCAGCTCCCGACAGGGATGAGCCGAGTTCCTTCAGATCGTCCTTGAGGGAAGCGAGATAGGAGGCGAACTGCTGGACGGTCTGGCTTTTGCCGAGCTTGTCGAAAAAGGCAGTGACCGTGGGGATGGCCTGTTCCAATCCCTTCTGCAATCCCACGCCGACCTTCTCCAAAGTCGGGGACACCGCCGCAGTGAACGCGTCGATGAGCGGAATGGCCTGGTTGAACAGTCCGCGCAGTCCGTTGAGGACGGGCGTGGCTGCGGTCTCGCCGAGTCGGCTCAACGCGGCCTTCACGTTCGCCAGAGCGCCGGTGAACGTCGTTCCGGCGCTTTGTGCGGCACCGCCTAGGCCTTCCTGCATGGCGTCGGCGAAGGTCTGGAAGTCGATCTTGCCGTCCGAGACCATGTCGGACACTTCGGCGCTGGTCTTGTTCAGGTGCTTGCCGAGCATCTGGAGGACCGGGATGCCGCTCGACATGAGCTGGAGCATGTCGTCGCCCTGGAGTTTTCCTCGGGCGGCGACCGATCCGAAGATCGTGCCGATGTCGGTCAGGCTGCGGCCGCTGATCTGCGCGGTGTCGGCCACGGTCTTGAGGACCTTGGTGAGCTGGTCGCCTTCCTTGATGCCGGATGCTGACAGGCTGGCCGCGACGGTCGCGGCGTCGCCCAATCCGAACGCGGTGCCTTTGACGGAGGCGAGCGCGTCGTTCATGATTTCGGTGACGCTCGCGCTGTCGTGGCCGAGGCCTTTGAGTTTGGCCTGCGCGTTCTCGATGTTGAGGGCGCGGGTGAAGCCGCCTTTGGCGGCCAATGCGGTGATGCCGCCGGCGAGGGTGGCGATCGCGCCTGTGCCGACCTTGCCGATTTTGCCGAATGCTCCGCCGATCTTCGAGATGAGGGTGCTGGAGCTTTTCTTGGAGGCTTTGTTGACGGCGTCGCCGATGTCGCCTTCGATGCTTTTGCCGAATCCTTTGCCGGATGGTTCGACGTGGACGTATGCGACGCCTATGTCCTGTGCTGCCATCGTGTTTCCTTATTCGTAAGTTGGGATTCCGATGGCGGTCGGAGTCAGAGGTCGTCGTTGATGTGGAAGTAGGCTTTGAGCCGTTCCCTGTCCTCGCGTTGACGGCGGGTGAGGTTGTGCGTCGGGGTTGGCGGGCGGAGCGGGTCGTGCTCGTGGTCGAACCATGGGCGTTTGCGTTGTCCGGACAGCGTCCAGACCGCCTGTTCGGCTCCGTCGGGCGCGTAAACGGCGTTCTGCAACGCCATCCACGAGTGGCTCGTATGGTCTTTGAGGATTTCGCGGGTCAACGCCCAGGCGAGTCCCCAATCGACTCGTGGACGTTGGCCTTCAACCCATTCCCGGAAGCGTACGGGCCTGTATATCTGCCCGTACGCTCGGATCCAGTCGTAGGCTAGCGCCGCGCGGTGGTTGTTCCAGAGGTGGGCGAGGTAAACGCTTTTGGGTCCAGTCCGGATTCCTCGGCCCACGCCTTGATGGTCGCGGTGAGGTAGGCCATCGGACGTTTGGTCTTGCGCAGCACGTTCCAGAAGTTCGGCTGCATCGTCTGGAAGTAGGCGAGGAACGTGCTCACGCAGGCCGTGGTTTCCTCGTCGGACAATGCGGGCTTGCTTTTGACCAGGAGGATGGCCTGGACGAGTTCGATGGGCAGTTCCGCGTTGTTGAGGTTCGGCAGGTCGAGTTTGACGCCGGCGACCTCGAGGTGCACGTCGGGTTTGAGCTCCTCCGCGTCGGTAAGGTCCACGTCCACGACATGGTAGGTGTTGTCGCTCATTTCGTCTCCGTTTCATGGTTATCGGCGGTTATGGGTAATGGTCCCGTGCGGTCGACCGCCATCGGCCGCACGGGAAGAATCAATGGGTCACTTGCCGTCTTCGGTGACGAGGCCCCAGGCGTGGAACTGCTCGCCCTTGTCTCCCTTGAGCATCTTGAACGTCATGCTGAAATTCATGATCTCGCTGGATTTCAGGCTCACGTCGTCACGGTCGGACACCTTCGAGTTGGTGCCGTACAGGAGGAACGGACGGTCCTGCTGGTCGAGCGCGACCAGCACGAGGATCCATTCCTTCTTCAGTCCGGCTCCCTTGATGCTGATGCCTCCGTCGGATTCGACGTCCACGTCGAAGTAGGCCGACACCACATCCTTGCGGCCCTCCATGGCGGCGAGCTGCAGGGTCCAGTAGCCCGGATCCGTGTCGGACAGCACGATGTCGCCGTTGTGGGCCTTGTAGTCGGTGCTGTCGCCCGGCTCCGGATGCAGTACGGCGCCGTCCTCCGTGGAGTAGCCGATCGGCTTCTTGCTTACCGGCGGGGTCCAGGCCACTCCGGTCGGAGCCACGAACGTGCTGTCGCCCTTTGGAAACAGGAACAGCGCGTAGTTCTTGATCAGGCGCACGTTGCCTGCGGTGTTGCCGCTGGACACGTACCCGTAGTCGGTCGCGCCCTGCGCGGCGACGGTGGTTTTTTCGTTGTTGTCAGACATTCGTCTGCACCTTTCCGTTCTTCGCGTGTGGCGGCACGTTGTCTTTGGTTGTGTTTCAGTTGACGGTGACCTCGAGCAGGAGCACGCCGTACGCGCACACCAGCCTCTTGTCCTCGTCAGTCATGCGTACCGGCCCGGATTCGAGTGACGCGTCGATGAGCGGCGCGACGGTTCCAAGCCCGATGATCTCCCTCGCGATGTCGGCCCACAGGCGTGCGGCCTTGTCCCAGTCGCCCGTATGGTCCTCTCTCATGCAGCGCACGCTCAGCCGCAGCCGCACGTACTGCGAGATTGGGGTGCTCATGCCTTGCATGGAGTCGGCCAGCGTGGCTTCGGTGAAGGGAGGTTCGAGGTCGCTTCGTTCGATGGTGTCGAACGTCACGTCCGGGAACAGTGTCCTCAGTTTGGGCAGGAGCAGGGGTTCCGTGCGCCGGGGAGTGACCGGGATGCTCATACGCGCATCCTTCCGAGCGTGTCCTCTAGCGTGCCGTGCGCCTTCTCCACCGGTGCCGGGCAGATGATCGCCACGCCGCTACGGTTCTTGCCGTCATGGTCGCGGACCATGCAACGGTCATCCTCTACGGCGGCCTCGGCCGCGTCCCTCATGCGCGAGCGCAATGTCTCGTTTTTGAGGACCTGTTGGCTGAACGCCTTGCGGTTGAATACGAATCTGCATCGTTTGGCCATGCTTATCCTTCCCGTTCGCCCACGGTGATGACGTCGCCTATGTGGCGTCCGTGGAGGTTGTTCCACACTTGCGGTTTTCCTTTGACGGGCAGGAGGATGCCTCTGACTTTGATCAGGTCGGTGGCTTGGATGCCTGTCGGCTGGCTACCGCGGATGTGGATCGTGTATTCGGTGGTCTGCGGGCTGGCGTGCTCCTCGGTCTGGTCGGTGGTGGAGGTTGGCGCGACCATCGCCTGGAACGTGCCGACGCGGGCGGGTTTGCCCTGGATGGGGTTGCCGTCCGTGTCGGTGGTGGACTGGCCGCGCCACACTTCGATGGTTTCCACTAGGACGTCTCCCCCGTTGCCATGTCGACGCTGAACGCGCGCTGAGCGTTGATGCCAAGGATGCGTTTCTCGTCGTCGCGCAGCCAGAGATCGCCGGTGGGCGCTCCGAAACTGTATTGTTCGCTGAAGCTGCCGGTGGTCTGGTTCATCTGCGTGATGCCGCCGGGAATGTCGTACGGGTCGGCCTGCATGATTCTGCGGACGATGTCGCAGGTGATCTTCGTCAGCAGGCGTGGCCGTTCTTCGAGGAGCCGCCGCCAGATGGGCGAGCGTTCCTTGATGTAGTCGGTCACGTCCGCGAGATGCGTGTCGGCTTTCTGACGTTCCTCGTCGGTGAGCTTGTGCCACCTCCGTTCGAGATCGTCGGAGGTGGCGAACATGTCCGGTTCGTCCGTCATGGTCACTTCTTGTCCGGCAGCTTGATCACCCCGGAGGCCGCGAGGCCGGTGATAGTGTCATCGAACTGTTTCGCCAAAGTATTGAAAGCCGTGACGAGCTTGTCGAATTCATCCTTGGTCGGAGCGGCTGCGGCGGCCTTGACGATGTTGCCGTCAACGTTGCCAATCGTCTGTTCGGGCGCGAACTGTTTGATGCCGCCGAGGGTGTCCTTGCCGGCCTCCGGCAGTTCGTAGGCACCGGAACCGGCGGAGAAGGCGGTGCCGTCAGTGTTGACAAGCCGCACCTGCGCGTCCAACGGGCCGACAGTGTGCTTTTCCTCGCCTGCGGGGTTGATCACAAGCGTCTGGATGGGGAAACTCATCGTTCACCTCACTTGGTCTTGAGCACGGCGAACGCGTTCGGGTCGATGACGGCGAACGCGTACATCGCTTCGGTACGATATGCGATCTGGTTGTGGGCCTTCAGGTCCACGCCGGTCTGGTCCGGGTCGCCGTAGGCGATAATCTCGCTGGTCAGGTCGCGGACCATGCCCCATTTGATGAGACTGAAGTCTCCCATGAACGCGAGCACCTTCGTCGGGGTCGAGGCCAGTCGTCCGTTGACGGTGCCGGAGGTCGCGGCGGTGATGCCGTCCAAGCTGCCGGCCTGCAGGTTCAGCGGGATCTCCGGGTAGAAGCGCATGCCGGTGGAGGGCACGCGCAGCTTGCGCAGACGGGACGCCCACGTCTTGGACAATGCCACGCCGTTGATGTCGTAGGAGTCGTTCAGCGCGTCGGCCAAGGCATCCACGTTGCTGATGTCGTCATCGCCGGCGGTCACCTGCACGGCGGACGTGCTCAACGGGTTGAATCCGGAAAGCGCGGCGCCGGTCTTCGGGTTGATCGCATGGTAGATCACGTAGTCGAGCGCACGACCCAAAGCGGCTGCCTGATCCGCTTGGATGCTGCGGATGATCTGCAGCTGGTTGTCCTCGTCCGCCCACTGGAGTTCGCTGGTGACGCGGGTGGTGGTCTGCACCTTGAAGCGCTTCGCCACGACGGAATCCACGGTCTGCTCGTAGCTGCCCTTGACCGCGCCTTCGGTCACCACCTCGGCTTCGCTCTTGCCGTTGAACACGAGGTAGTCGGCGTCGGAGAAGATCTGCGGCGTGCTGGGGCTCAGCGACGCGATGGTGCTGGTGTCCTTGGCCTTGTTCACGATTTCGGTGGCCACGCTCACGGGGAGCTTGATCTGGTCTGTTTTCATCGCCATGATGGCTTGTCCTTTCAGTCGTTATCTACCTAAAAGCTGATGGATGTACGAGAGCTCTTCGGCGTCCTTGCTGTTGTTCTGGTGCGAGGGAGCGCCGGTCTGGTTCCTCACCTGCGGCGGCTTGGATGCCGGATGCAGTGCCGCTTGCAGGAGGTCCGCGTGCGCTTCGAGTTCCTCCTTGGTTCCACCGCGGAGCAGTTCGGCAGGAACGCCCTTGTCTTTGGCGACTTCGGACACCCATTCGGCGTGCTGCTTCTCGGCAGCGGCATCGTCGATCTGCTTGCGCAACGCGGCGTTCGATTCCTTGAGCTTGTCGAGCTCGCTCTTGCCCGCGTTCTCCATCTCGTCGAGTCTCATGGCCTTGGATTTGAGCTCGTCGTAGTCCTTGTACTTGCCGCGCTCCTTGGCCAGTCTTTTCTCCACGATCTGGTCGACCTGCTCCTGGGTGAACGATTTCGGTTCGGGCTCGTTGCCTTCACCGGAACCGCCTTCGCCGGAACCGCCGTCGATGAGACGGATACGGGCCGGGAATCGGAATCTGTTGAACATGTCGTGCTCCTTCTTGCTGTTTCCCGTGGATCCGAGTTCGACCGCGCCACGGTACGCCGTATGGTCCTCCCACGCGATGCGGCGCATGGTCGCCGCCGGCCGGAGGGCCGGTTGAGTGGTGGATGCGGGATTCGCACCCGCGTGGCACAAAGCGCCCGATTTACAGTCGGGTCCGTTCGTCTGCTCCGGCAATCCACCAAAAGGTGATAGAATGGATACGTAAGCGCCCTTGTTACCGCCCTTTTTGGTAGTTTCAGCGGCGCTTACTTGATTCTCAGCAACTGTCCTTTTTTGTTCAGGATGTATACGATCCCATTCTTGAAACGATGACTTTTCATGATGTTTCCGATGAGTTCCTCATCGCTCATGTTGTCGTTTTCGGAATTGTCGATGATCAGCCGTCTGCAATCCGGCTTTTTTGACGCGCTGCCCATATATCCGTCGATAGTGCGGAATTTGTCTGCTGATTGAGGCGTCTTGAGCTCGATGCCGCCTTCCAAATCAGACAAGCCGATCAGGAGCATACGCCCAGTGTCTGGATCCTTCGCTTCACGATGGTCGATCTGAAAGGCCGGGACGATTCCATGTCTGCGCAGTCTCTGGGCCGTTCGTATCTCCTGCGGTCTTGCCTTCTCGGTTTCCTCACGCATCCCATCACTTGGGAAGCTGATCAGTGGCTCTGCGCCGCTGTGGAGCCATTCTCGGTCGCGCCAGCGCATCTCGGCGAGTATCTGGTTGCGTTTCCAGTTGCCGAACTTCTGGTCCGGCGAACTGCGGGTTCTCAGGTATTCGTCGTGGGTAAGACGATGCTCGATGGCCGTCTTGCATTGTTCCCAGCGTTCACTCATGCCGTCGGGGTCGAAGCCTTTGAGCTTCTGCCTTCCCCAGCTGCTGATGACATCACAGTGACAGTGGCCATTGTGGAAGGTGGGGCCGAAGTCGGCCGTCTCTTCACTGAGGTATTCGAAGCCACGGGTGGCGAGCATGACGCAGAACGCGCATGGATCGCTGCCTCGTGGCACGCGCGCCCATTTTGGTTTTGTGGGGTCGGCATGCATGTCACGCATGGTCATAAGCCTGGCGGATGTGCTGACCATGTCACCAATGAGCTGCTGCCAGTCATCGATGGTCTTCAACTCCGGCCACAGACTGTCCACGCTCAATCCGGCATTGCTGCGTCCGGCGACGAGGTCGGAGTAGTTGAGACCATTCCAGTCAGTTCCGGAGAAACCGCCGTTCATGCGGTAGAGGACTTCGCTTGGATCAAGCAAATCCGGGTGTTCGAACTCCGGCAGATCCACTCCTGACTGCTCGGCCCATATAGCGCGTAGCTGGCTGAAATAATCGTCAGCCAGCTGCGCGGACTGTCTCGAGTAGTCCTCGACCACATCGCGCATGAACAACGGGTTGGAGCGGTACTGCGCCTCGATAGCGTCAGCTGCTTCGTCTGCCAATGCATCAAGGTCGGCGACGTATCCCGCATAGGCTTGGTCAAGCAGCCGTTGAAGATCTCTCCTGTTCGTCTCCGGTATGTTCAGGCTGTTGAGTTCCATCCTGAACCTCCTCGCCGCCGGCCGATGCCAGGCGAGCCTTTAGCTGATCGATCTGTTCCTTAGCGCGCTGGCGTTGCTGGTCGGCGCGTAAGCGGGTGATTTCCTCACGGCTCAGGCCGAGTCGTTCGAGTCCGACGTCGGAGTCGGCGTAGCCGGTGACCTTGTCGGCGATCTTCGTGAACGCGTCGGCGCGCGCCGCGTCGGAGATCTCCTTCGTGGGGGCCCATACCGGGTGTACGTCGCGCATGGAGTCGGGTATCGAGTTCGTGCCTTCGCGCAGTGCCACGGCGATGCCCATGGCGCGTTTGAGTTCGCGTCCGAAGGCCACGTTCTGCTTGTCGGCGATGCGGGTCAGGCGTCGTTCCGCTGATGCCATCGCCTCGGCACTGGTCGGATTGTCCAGTGTGATGCCCAGGTAGTCGACCGGCACGCGGGTCTGCGAGGCGACGAGCATGGCCATGGTCTTGAGCATGTCCGAATGGGGTGCCATGGACGCCTGCTGCACCTGCTGTAGTTGGGGCAGGTTGCCGTCCTCGTCGGCGCTGATGGCGTTGATCGCCTGGATGAGGCTCTTCCACGTGTTGCTGCTGAACGCGTCCTTGTTCGCGCCGATGAACCAGAGTTTGGGAACGGAGTAGAATTCGGCCGATGCCTCCATGCGGACCATGGTGCGGAATCCGGCGTCCACGAGGCTCATGAGCGAACGGCTGATGCGGCTGTGGCCGAACGGGCGGTCCATCTGCCTGTCGTAGGCGAGCGCGACGACCGTCGGCTGGTCGAAGTTCGTTTCGATTTTCTCCGCGCGCCATGGCAGTGGGCGCCCTGAGCATTCGTAGACCTTGCCGGGGAGCCATACGTTGAACGAGCAGATCCGTCCGTCCTTGTCATCCTCGGTGATGGTCAGCGCGGCGGCCAGGCGGTGGTTGCGCCTGTCCCAGATTCCCGCGGACCAGTCGGCGGAACGGGGGATCATGCTGATTCGTTCCGGATCCTCCGGGTCTGCGGCGATGGTCAGGAAGCTGCATGAGTGCTTGTATGAGGATACGATCAGTTCGGATGCGGTGACATCCAGCTGGTTGTCCTCGAACAGGTCGTTGATGCCCATCGTGTCGTCGCCGGAGATGCTGAATCCTTCCAGGTCGCTCAGGTCGCTCAACGATCGGACGGCCAGTTCGGGCCATCCGATCATCGCCTCGACCTTGTTCTTGATCTGGTCGGGGATGGATATGCCGAAGTCCTTGAACCGTTCCTTGCAGTCGTAGTAGGCTCCGCGGATCAGGTTACGCGGGTATTTCTCGCGCCAGACGCGCAGCAGTTCGTGGATGATAGGCATGTCCTCGTCGTCGACGCCAAGAATGGTGCCGACGTTGCCGCTGGCGGTGTCTAGGTAGCTGCTGCCGGTGAATTTCGGTGCCGTGCTTACCGTGGTGCCGTCTGCCATGTAGAAGACCATCAGACCATCACCTCCTGTCGTCTTCCGGGATGCCGTTTCGTGGTGAACGCCCCGTAGAGCGCCAATGTGGTGGATACGAGCGGGGTTATGTCGATATCCGAGCCGAGCTTGTTCCATGCGATCGCGCCGGACTGTCCCAATGGACGCGTGGTCGCGCCCTTGACGGCTGCGGCCAGCTGTGGCTGGTATTCGTCCCGCGGGTGCTTGAGCGTGCCGGCCTTGAGCATGTCGAGGAATCGGCCGCATGCGCGGCCCATCTCCTGCATATTCGTCACGGTGACCTTCACGTGTGCGGCCTTCAGGTCGGGCAGCAGGCTCATGGCCGGCGACTGCGCGTCGATGACCACACTTGCGGTCTTGTGCCAGCGTTCGGCGAGCCAGTCCACGGCCCACATGGTTCCCGCCTGCCGCGCGTCCTTGATGTTCGCCATCTGGATGACGGCCGTTCCGTCCTCGCACCGCAATGCGGCGCCGATGGTCAGCACGCTCCTGTCGGGCGGCATGTCGATGCCGAAGCTCACCGTTCCTCCATCAGGCACGTCGTCGGTCTCGGCGGCCTTCCACAGGTCGGGGCTGATAGCGTACGCGGTGGCGGTCTCATCCCAGATGCCGAGCGCCTCACGGCGGAACGAATCATCGGCGAGGAGATTGCGCATGCGCAGTATCGCCTGCTCGCTGGTACGTTTCGGATACGACGGGTTCGCTTTCGCCCACGCGTTCCGGTCGTCCGGATCGCAGTCTCGGTCCGCGCCGAGCTCCACGTAGAGCATGTCGTCCGACTTGCCGGACAACGCGGTGGAACGTTTCTCCTCGAACGCCTCGCACTGGTCGCCCGGCTTCGGTGGATTGCCCATGAACACGATCAACGGGTTCGGACTCGTATTCACGATCGGAATCAGGTTGTCCAAAGCCTTGATGGTGAGGATCTGAGCCTCGTCGAACACCTCGATGTCTGCGGAGTGCAGTCCTCGGCCGAAACCGTTCTCGCGGGCGCCGAACATGATGCGGCTGCCGTTGGCGAAACGAATCTCCTGCTGGCCGTTCGCTCGACGCACGTTCCGCACGTACCTGGACAGTTTCGAATTGCGTGTCAGGTCGCACATGTCGGCGAACGTCTCGTCGGAGGTGCGCGTGTGGTGCGCGGTCCAGATGACCAATGTCCCGGCGCGTCCGGCGCACAGGATGAACATCGCGGTGCCGACCGTGAACGTCTTGCCGATCTGCCTGCAGCTGGACAGTACCGCCCCACCGGAGCCACAGGCGTATTTGCCGTCCGCGCGTTTGGCGAACAGCAGGTAGAGGAAGCCCTTCTGCCACAGGTCGTAGTGGATTCCGGCCTTGGCCGCCGCGCTGTTGATCAGGTTGAAGTCGCTCGACGTGACGTCTTCCGGCTGCACGAGCCGTTGGGCGATCTCAGACAATCGACGCTCCGACATCCTCCGTCACCTCCGTCACGTCATCATTCGCATCGAACAGGCTGCCGGATTCCTCGGCCATGCGCATCCGTTCGTCGAATTCGGCGAGCTTGCTGCTGATCGACGGCAACGCGCTGGCCGGCGTCGAGGGGTCATGCAGAGCCTCGCGCAGACGGCCGACGATTTCGCGGAGCGTGTCCTCATGGGAGCCGTCCATCATCCGTTCGAAGTTCCGTCTGTCGAGTTCCCGCTCCGGTTTTCTCTTCGCCTCAACAGGTTTGCTCTTCCTCGCCTGAGCGGGATTGTTCTTTTTCCGACGATAATCCGCTTTCTGACGGCAGGATTTGGAACAGTACTTCTGAGGCCTCCCGTGGCCGGATGGCTGGAATTCCTTGCCGCAGAGTTCGCACTTCATCGGCGCTTCCCTCGCTTTCCGACCTTTCGTTGTTTTCCCTGTTTCCGACGTTTGCATTCCGGGAGGGATGTCGGCACTGCACCCGAGGCTACCCCAAGGGGGTATGACCGGGTACCCTGCCCTGGTATCGGGTCAGATGCCGAACGTTTTGAACGGCATCGAGCTTGATTTCACTTCCTGTCTGCCAGCCAGCAGCGCTCGTGCGTGTTCGTCTGTCTTGTCGCTCTTCATCCTGTTGCAGATGCGGTGCGTGAGCCTGCAGTTAGTGAAGCTGTATGGATCACCGCCGCGTGAGACCGGTATGAGCTCATCCACTTCGGCGCTCATCGGATGTGGTGTCTTCAATGTCTTGTCGACTGGCTTGCCGCAGATGGCGCACACATCGTATGCGGCCAGCACTCTTTGCCTGAGCATGCGCCGCCGGTATCCGTTGCTGACCCGCTCGTTGCGTCGCTTGCTCATGGTTATTCCTTCGTATGAAGTCCTAGCATGGCCGACCACGTGTCGACTAGGGATCCCGTCATCTGTGGATATCCCCTCACGAGGTTATTCATGGAGCGCCTTCGGCGGGAGTCGAACCCGCGCATACACGCGGCCGCAAGGAAGAGGATCCGAAGATCTGCGACCGGTGTGATCTGCCACTGATTCCTACGAAGGCATGGACAGGCGGTTTGAGCATCACCGCATCACGTAAGCGCGGGATTGGCTTGCCTGCCACTGTTGGTGTATGCCCACTCTGACGTGAGTGGGCGGAGCGTGTCCGATATGCCGTTCGGACAGGACGGTGTTACGTAGCACAAGGAGTTAGGAGAATCCAAGGTGGATATGAAAAGGGTTCAAACCAAGTCGCCTCGGTTTGAACCCTCTAATCCACTGACAATTGTGCGTTGCACTTTCGATTTTGTCAAATCGAGTCGCGTCGCATGACCTGTCCATGCACGTCGGAAAGCCTGTACAACGGCTGCCCCTTCACGTTTTCATCAACCGGTTGGAGCCTGCCGCGCTTGCGCCATGAGCGAATCGTGTTCGCGTTGCACTGGAATCCGCATTCGCGCAGCAGTTCCGCACACTCCCCCGCCGTGAACGCCCTGCCCGATTCGATGCACTCCCGCAGGAAACCCAATCGCACATCGACCACGCGATAAGCGTTGCCGCACACCGGACAATCAACGCTCACCGCGCCGACCTCCGCACTCAGCTCCACTCCACACAGAGGATTCAGGCACCTGCCGATGCCGTGCCTGAATGGTGGCACGTCGATGATGGCCAGCGTCTTGCGCACCAACCGCTCCCAGTCATGCCAGATCAAACCGATGTCCGGCAGTCGGTTCAACCGCTGGCATGACCAGCATGCCTTGAGCATGTCGACGATGGACGGGACCGCGATGCTTGTGGCCCATGGCATGGCCGGCGGCGCATACAATCGACACCACAACGCCGTCACCGCATCCTCGATCTCCTGCAGATGGTCAACGACCGAGAGTCTGATCGGCGTGGGCGCGGACTGCAGGTTGACACGTCCAGGCTGGTGGCCTCCGTAATGCGCCGTCGAATCCAGGAACTCGCGCAGGGCTTGGATCCATGACGGATAGTCGTGGACCCATCCCCTCAAAGCGGTCTCGCACTTGTCGCACATCGTGGCCTGGATACGGCACTCCCCGCCGCACACTCGGCACATGCCGGCGAGCGCTGGCTTGTTTTGTTTGGTTTGTGCTGGTTGTGTCTGGTTTGGTGTTGGTTGGGATTCGTTGTTTTGTTCGTTCATTTGTTCGATTCCCTCCGGCGTGGTAGTCTTCTGGTGGTGTCAGGAGCCCGGCCGGAAGGTCGGGTTTCTTGTTATTCGTGGTGTTGTTGGATGATCGCTTTGATTTCCTCTTTGGGGATTTGAGGAACCAGTGGCGAGATCTCATCGAGGACTTTCTTCACTTTCATTTCCTGCCTGCTTTCTTCTCGTGATGTTCCAGGATGGCGAGCGCCGTGTAGACGGAGAGGAATGCTGGAATCATGAGTATCTGCCTGATGGTCTTGAGGATCCATTTCATGATTCCGTCACCGCCTTGCGTGCGATTTCGAGCATTTCCAGAGCGTCCCTGAGATAATTAGCTCGCATCTCCAGCGCGGCCAGAGTCCAGAAACAGTCCTCACTGGGCATGTCGTTTTCCCAGGCTGGTTCCATGTCCCACCACATCAGTTTTTTCGCCACGGCTTCGACCTCGGCATAAGCCGGTGGTGCGTTGCGGCCGCGCAGGTACGCTTCCTGCAAATCGTCCGTGTCGCAGTAAAACTGTTCCTTGACATGTGTTTCATTCCAGTAGCGGGTGGGATACGCCTTCTCAGCCTCATCCTCTGCGATACTCATTTCTTCCTCCTGAAGTACTTGTATTCATCGCGATGGAACAGGAACAGGTGAAGTCTCCACACCTTGACCGCCAACAGGCCCTTGAGTGTGATCGCATACCCGCCGTGAACACGCTTCATGAGCTTCCTACCAGCCAATGATTCAAGCGTTCGGGAAAGCTCTTGGTTCCCTTGCTGGTTCCAGATGTAGTTCATCCCCTCAGCGATATACAGGCAACACATGTTCTTGTCATATTGGCTAATCATCATTAACCTCCCTCTCAAGGATGTAGACGTTCGTCGCAGTAACGGCGTTATTACGCAATCCCGTTGGTGGCATGGTATCCACCCGCAGAATCTTCCAACCCTCGTTCAGCAACTCTTCAAACACATCCATGTTCATCAAGTTGCGCGAACCACCGTAATCGCTCCAAAAAAGTGGGCAAACCTTGTACCGCTTACTCATTTCGCGTCCTTGCTTTGGTCGGGCTTCTTGTCGAATTTCGGGGAGAATATCGAGTCGGCATTGCCTAGCATCTCCCGGCAATGCTTGTATGCCTCGTCGTAGGCTTCGAGACGGCCAAGAGCCACGTCATCAATCCATGGCGTGTACCGCTTGTACACCAGCTCCTCACGAGCCTCACGACCCTTCTCGCTAAGCCAGTGGGCGAACTCGCACAGGGCTTCGCTCTCTTTTGACATCATTCCTCGCTTTGATTCGGCACCTCGGAAGGCATGTGGCCGCTATAGCCGAGCATGTTTTGACAGTGTTTGATGACAGTCATGTACGCGCCAGCCGCACCCATATACTTCAGAGAGTCCAATCCCGAAGCGTTCGCTTCATTCATCATCTTCTGACCCATGCCGGTGCACCAGTCGATGATTTCGTTCAGCGTCTTATCTTTCTCAGTCACGTTGGTTGCCATGTCAATCCTTCTTTCTGGTTGATTTGATAGTGAAGGCAATCTGGCCGCTCTCCGCGTCGAACACCTTCACCAACACCCCGCCGAATTCCAAAGAGATCCGTTTGGCACGTTCGGCAGCATCATCGATGTCCCTGAACGTTTGCGGTACTCCATTCAAAATGATCTGATAGCTCATTGTTCCGGTTCCTTGTCGGCTCCGCTCACATGGCTCCAGTCGCATGACAGGCCGCCATTCCGGTAGCCCGAGTAGACGACGCAGTCCACTTTCCTCGTGTCGGACAGTGTGACGATGCATTCCTTGATGTCGTCGCCGGACTCTTCGGAGCATGTGGTACCGGTGGCGGCGATGGCGTGGGCCGGGGTCGACGTCTTGGACGCATTGCCGCATCCCGCGAGCGCGGCGCAGAGCACGAGGGTTATGGCGGTGAGGGCGGCGCAGATGGTGTTTCTCATTGGTTTCATTCCTTTCCGTAGATGGCGAGGCTTCGTATGCCGGCGCTCATGCTGTTGGAACATGTGTTCGGATCGTGGTCGATGATGTCGTTTCCGATGCCTTTGAAGCGGAGGCTGGCGGTGCCGTCCGGCCGGCGGATGAGTTCGAGCCGGCCGTCGATGACGACGTCGTCGTCGGTGCGGGCGATGCAGCGGCGGCCGATCAGGATGGCCGGGTCGGCCGACCGCCACTTGTGCAATGGGACGATGATGCTCATTCCCGGCCACCCATCCAGCCGATCAGGAAGGCGAGCGCCAGGAGGATTATCGCGATGTGGCTCATGCCGTTCCTCCGATCTCCGGGCTGGCCAGCATCTCGGTGATCGCGTCCTTGGCTATCAGGCGCCATGGTTCGCGGCCGTCGTCGTCGAGGTTTTCCCACGTGAGGTGTTTGCGGTGGCCGTTGGCGTGGAATCGGTTGTAGATGGCGTGCGCGACGGCGTATTGCGTGTCGAGGCTGATGACGAGCTGGTCTTGCTGGTCTTCGGTCATTGGTAGGTCTCCAGTCTTGGCGGTGCGAGCAGTGCGGCGATCGCATAGCTGGCGAGGCTGGTGGCGAGCGCCGCGATGGTCAGTGCGGTGTGGATGGCGAGCCACGTGATTGGTGTCCACTGGTGGAGCGCCTGTCCGATGATCGCCCTGATGACGGCGTGCGGGATGAGCAGCAGCGCGAGGAGGGTGAACAGCGTGGCCATGGCGTCTCCGAGCCGGTCGGCGAGGTGGCTGATGGTCTTTCTCACTTGTGGTCTCCCGTCTTGACGGCGAGTGTCTCGAGCATGGCCTTGTAGTCTTTGATGTCGCGTGCGATGCAGGATTTCACCCGGTGCGGGCCGCTGTCGCCCTGGTATGGATCCGGGGCGCCGAGCACGGTGACGAGTCGGCGGATGGTGGCCATGTCGTATTTGCGGTAGGTGAGCCACGCGTCAGGGTTGAGGTTGAGTCGGCGGAGGAAGTCAAGGTCGAAGTCCACGTTGGTCCCCGCGGGGACGAGGGAGAAGCGCTGGGAGAGCGAGTCAAGGAATTCCTCCACGGCGTTGGCCACGACGACCATGCTGTCATTGCGCACGGAGCCTCCCATGAGTTCGAACAGCAGGCCGTTGTCGGTGTGCATGGAGAAGGCGACGGGGCTCATGGACAGGAGGTCGAGTCTGTCCGGGCGGATGATGCGGGACAATGATCCGAACTTTTGTTCGCCCAGCATGTCGGTACATTCCATACCGATCTCCAATGGCAGGCTTTTGCGCCTATCCACGCCTGTGGTCTCAAAGTCGATCCACAGCAGCGCCTCCGGTTTGCCGTTATTCTCGTGCATTTGTCATTCCTTCCGTTTGAATTGTCAATGTTTCGCGCATGGTCAATGGCGTGGCCGTGCCGTCCTGGTTGAGCCAGAGCCATCTCCCCTGCCAGTCGCGCACTGGGGTGGAGAGAGGATCTATGCCGAGCGGGACTATCAGCCCAAGGCGTTCGGCCTCCTTCACATGCTGGTGGACCCACCCATGGCAGCCGGTCGTGCCCGAACCGCACAGCTCGACGATGTTGGCCGGACTGTGCCTCACATCCGGATCCGCCGCCCGCCGCAGTTGACGGTGATGGCCACTGCGTCCTGGCCAGCGTGACGGGTCATGGATGTTCGCCCCGCAACGCAGGCAATGCCATCCCTGCCGCTCCAAGGCGGCACGCTTGGAATCAGCAAACTCACTCACAACGCACCCCCTCCTGCATCAGACCGTCGACCAACACCAAACACGAAGTGCAGTCGGCCCTCAGCCCGGCCGCCATCGCCACGATGCCGTCATCCGCCCTGCCACCGGCGAGCGCTCGCAGTTCGATCGTGCTGGCGGTCTGGGCGGTGTCGGTGAGGAGTTGGGCGAGTCTTTCGAGTTGTTTCCTGGTCATTGGTTGTTCTCCTCGTCTCGCTGGTCGGCTTCGCTGATGGCGTGGATGAGCTGGTCGAGGTGGCTGGTTTCGTCATCGGCGGGCGTGTAGCCAAGGTCTTGGAGGATCTGGTAGTAGCCGGGGATGCGTCTGCTGGTGTCGTTGACGGTGGTCCAGTCGGTCGGGTCGATGAACCATTCGAAACGTGCGGCGAGGATGGATGCTGCTTCCAATGGCCAGTCGTTGGTCTGCAGGCTGATGCGGGCGGCTGTCGGGGCGTCTTCGGCTGTGATGCCGGTGATCTTCTCGTATTCCTCGCGGCTTCCGGTGTGGTCGTTCCAGTTGGTGAGGGCGTCGGTGAAGCCGTCTGGGAAGGGGTCGATGATCTGCAGGAGTCCGAGCCGGGCCGTGGTTTCGATGAGCTGGGCGCGTTTGATGCCGTAGAGGTTGGCGTGGAGCCATGCCATGCGCTTGTCTGCGGATGCGGCGGCGTATTCCTCGAGCGCGTGCCGGCGGGCGTCGCGTTCGGCTTGTTCGGCGGCTCGTCGGGCTTCCTTTTCGTCGTCGGCGGCGTGGTCGCGGCGAGTCCAGAGGTAGACCTGCTCCATGTGGATGGATACGGCTGCGGGGTTCTGTTCGCGGATTTTCTCGATGGTTTCTTCGGGGGTGCCGGTGGATGGGAACATGCAGCCGGAGTATCGCCATTCCGGGTTGCTGTAGGGTGGGTCGGGGATGAGGTTGAAGCCGTTGGCGGGCTCCACGAGGAGCGCGGCGACCGATTCGATCCATTGCCGTTCGCGGTCGTCGCGTTCGATGCGTCTGAGGGTGTAGTCGAAGTTCGAGGTGCCGGCCGCCTGCGCGAGCTTCTTCTGCAGATCCGGACGGCCGTCGTATCGCGCTATGGCCACGAGCTGGCCGATGGTGAGCTGGCTGAAATCGTCGCGGACCGCTCTGACTTCGTTGTCGATGCTGGCGGCCTTGGCGCGGTCACGCACGTAGTCGCCGCTTCGGCCGAGCCGGTGGGCGACGCTGGCGGTGGTGGCTCCGAGGTCGAGCATGCCCTGGATGGCGTCGGCCTCCTCCAATACGGTGAGCTGTTCGCGCTGGCAGTTCTCGGTGACCATGGCCTCCAACTGCTGCAACGGGTCTAAGTCAAGCACGAAACACGGCACGGCTCCGGTGCCGGCCTGCTTGCATGCGGCGAGACGACGATGGCCGGCGATGACACGATAGCGCTCGCCGTTGGGTACGACGGAGAGCGGCGAGAGCAGGCCGTTGGCTTTGATGCTGGCCGCGAGGTCGGTCACGTCGCCGATGTTTTTGCGTGGATTGTCCGGGTGGGGGTCGATGAGGCTGGTGTTGATGAGCTTGATTTCGTTGGCTTGGTAGTTGCTCATTGCTTCTCCTTGCTGGTTTCTTGGTTGTTGAGTTCGTCCGCGCACGCCTGGCATGCCTTCCACCATTCGCTTGGGTTGCCGTTGCGGAGGCTTCCGGTGTGGTCGTATTCGTCCTCATGTGGATCCATGAGCTGGTGGACGTGGTTGCAGTTCCAGGTGTGGTTGTGGCGTGGCTGGCTTGTGGCTGGTTCTGGAGCCCAGGTCTGCCATTGGTCGCGGAGCCATGTGGCGAGTCGTGGGACCTGCCGTTGTGGCACTTGGCCGTCGTTGACGGCGCGCTTGTAGCGGCGGACCGCGGCTTGGAGGCGGGCGAGTTGGACTGGGTCCTCGGCGATCGCCTCGCATAGGGCGCGGGCTTCGGTTTCGGTCTTGCGGCCTTTCGCGCCGATGGTGCCGGGGTAGGTTCCGGCGATGGCGGCGAAATGGTCAGGCGTGTCGCCACCGGTTTGCTTCGCCGTGCCGGCGGGAGGGGCCGGAGAGGGTATATCGGTTTCGGTATCGGTATAGGTATCGGTTTTATGCCATGTTTTTGCTTGGCTGTCCCCTAGCAACTTGCTAGACGTTTTGCCACCCATCTCGCTACCGTTTTGCTCTCCGTTTGCTTGGCTGTTTTCCGGCAAGTCGCCAGACGTCTGCTTGGCTTTCTGGTTGGCCGCCTTGCGGCGTCCTCCCTTGCTTCCGGCCTTTCTGCGCGCCTCGCGCTGCTCTTCGGTCAACACTCGCGGCTCCCTGCAGATGCCTTCGGCGTAGACCGGACGCCATCCGCCGTCGTGCTCCTCCATAAGGCCCGAGTCAATGAGCTGCTGCAGCTGTCTCATGGTGCCGCCGGCGTCCTTGAGGTCGAGCTTGTCGAAGTGGCCGGGGTATGCTGCCGGATCCTTGGCCTGCATCGAGACGCCTTTGGAGTGGATGACGCACAGCTTGACCCACAGGCCCACGGTGGCGAGCGGCAGGCGGCGGATGCGCCTGTCGTCGGCCATCTGGTCGTCGACAATAAACCACATATCTCTCTTGCTCCTTCCGTGGTTCAGTCGATCTCGCCGGTGTCCGGATCGACGGTCGCCTCCACGTCGCCGTCGTCCATGTCGAGGCTGCGGCGCAGATCGTCGATGAGGATCATCTGCCGTGACGTGGCTGGCTTCGCGCACATGTTCTCCATGGCCAGTCCCGCGTCGAGGATGCGCTGCGCGAGGTCCGCGCAGTCGTACACGGCTTCGGTGATGGCGTGGATGCCGCCCCACTTGTCGATGTGCTCCTGCTTGTTTTTGGTGTCCATGACGGTGCGGCATGCCTTGAGCACGACGGCCGCGGACTTGGTGACCTGCTGGGTCTTGCCGATGAGGTCGATGAGCGTGTCGGGCGTGGCCTCCTGCGGGATGAGCGCCTGTTGTTCGCTGGCTTTCATTGCTGCTCCTTAGAACTCCGGTTCCGGATCGGGTTTGCCGAAACCTCCGAATGATGACTGGTCGTCCGACGGCGCGCCCCACGGATCATCGGCCGGAGGCTGGGCGGGTTGCTGTGTCTGCGCCGGCTGTTGCGACCGTTGGCTCCAGCCGCCTGCGCCGGTGTTGACGGTCGGCGTCTGCGCGGCGGGATTGCCGTAGACGGGACCTTGCGGCTGTCGGCTGATGCGGCTGACCTGCGCGGTGGCGTAGCGCAGGCTCGGGCCGATCTCGTCAACCTGCAGTTCCATGACGGTTCTGTTGGTGCCGTCCTGTGCCTGGTAGGAATGCTGTTGGAGGCGTCCCTGCGCAATTACGCGCATGCCCTTCGCAAGGCTCTGCGCGCAATGCGAGGCCATGTCACGCCATGCCGAGCAGCGCATGAAGAGCGCCGGCCCATCCTCGTACTGGCCGGTCTGCTTGTTATATACGCGCGCGGTGTTTGCGATGGTGAAGCTGGCGACCTGCGCGCCCTGGCCGGTGGTTCTCAGTTCCGGATCCGCGGTGAGGTTGCCGACGATGGTGATGACGGTCTCGCCTATGGCCATGTCATTTCCCTCTCACGTATCCGGCCGGTTCCGGGCCGAGCTGGCTGGGATCCTTGGCCTTCCACGCGCACTTGGCGCGAAGGCATCCGGCCTCGCGGTCGATGACGACCTCGCCGAAGCGTGCCGGTGCGACCATGGTGAGGTTCCAGCCCCGGTCGCGGTTGAGCGCGCTGATGGTCTCGTACAGTTCGCCGATCAGTTCGGCGGATGTCATGCCGACGCTGGCGGGTGTGAGCGGCCATTCGAACCACTTCTCGCCCTCCGGTCTGCTTGGTGTTTTGCTTGGCAACGTTTGCCTCCTTTGGATTGATGTCGTGCCGGGGCGCGGAGTCGAACCGCGCATCCATCCGCCGACGTGACCTCAACACGCCGATCCATGGCGCCCGCATCCTGTCGCGGGCCCCGGCGAAGGCCGGACGGGAGGAGAAGAGAGAAGATGACCCGGCCGGCTGGTTTTAACGTCTTTTCCTTGACGCGCGGGCGGTTCCGGCATGGGTGCGCATGACGAGACACGTCCATGCCGCAATGTGTGAGAAGCCGCCCAAGTCTTCTATTGCTCGAGTTCGTCCAGCCATCGGACGAAGCGTGGATCCGAGCACAGGCGGCGCATGATGACGGCCGTCGGGATGAGCACCGCGACAGGCGCGGCAAGCGCATGCTCGATCGGATGCGTGCAGGCCGGCGTGCAGTACAGCACCCACATGGCCAGCAACCACACCGCGAACAGCAGCTGGTGCAGGATGACGTGGGCAAGAACCTTCATCGTTCGCCTCCGGCCGTAGAATCGGTGGAATGGACATCAATGCGGTCACCGGCGTCGTTGGCGCCATCACGGGATTGGTTGGCGGTGTCTCCGGATGTGTCGCCTTGTTCCAGGCGCGCCATGGCAACAAGCTCTCGGAGCAGGCGAACGGCTCGGCTGAGGAAGCCAACCGGATCGCCGTCGAATCGAAGCGTGCCGCCGAGCAGGCCAACCGCCTTGCAGGAAAGGCGAACGAGATAGCTGCAGACGCGAACTCGATCAGCCAGCGGGCGTTGTCCGTCACCGCCGACCAGACGGTCCACAAGTGGCGGGTCGAATACGATGGAGAAACCTCGACCGTCTTCCTTGTCAACGATTGCCCCGACATGGCACGAGACGTGTCCGTGTTCGTCCGTTGCAAAGACCAGACCGTTGCGCAACGGCACGTCGACGAGGTTGCACCGTTCGGAGAGGTCGCGCTCGAAAGCGAGTTCTTCTCCAAGCAGATATTCGAAGACCAAGTCGGCATCGACCGTCTGAACTCCCAACCCGGCTTCGCGTTCATCGGATGTGGATCCTGTCGAGTGAAGGTCCACGTCGCTTACACTACGGAGCTCGGCGCCAGACGCAACGACGAAGTCGAGCAGTGCCTGACCAACAGCCAGAGGCATTGATTCCATCACAGCTCCTTGTTGATGGTGTCGATGACGATGTCCACGAGGTCGGGCACGTCGAGGTCGATGAATCCGACGATGTGACCGAGCGAACGCCTTGCTTCGATGTCGTCCCACCCGTCGGCATAGGCCGGACGGATGGCGTCGCCCTCGTCCTCAAATTCCCTGAATATCGCTTCGACGCAGGCTTTGCGGATGTCGTTCATGCAATGCTCCTTGTGCAATTCGTCTCGCCTTCCCTGAGCCATTCGGCCACGAAAAGCCTCGCCACCTGTGTGGTGGTCATCATCTGCTGCAAGACCATCACGCGCCTCCTTTGCGTGTGTGATGCCGGGCGGCGTTAGGAGAACCGCCCGGCCCCCTCCTAAAATCGGTGTCATCCCGCATTTCCGACGTGCGGGCCGAACAGTTAGGAGGAGAATCAATGGATGGATCCGTATTGGCCGCATGGGCCGGTGCCGCGGCCTCGCTGTTTGGCGCCGGATTGACAGTTTGGTGGCCATGGCATAACAGGCCGCAGGCGGATTGGACCCTGTTGAAGCACTTGTCGGATCCGGGACGTCCAATCTCCGCAACGATTCCCGGGTTTTCCGATTGGCTGGAGTCTCGCGGCGAGGCTGAGCCGGATTCCGTCTGCTCCGTGTACAATTCCGGTGACGGCGACGCGTACGACGTCTCAATCGAGGGGATTGGATGCAAGGCGTATTTCCTGCTCCTGAGACCCATCGGCGGCAACATCGAGTTCATGACGCCGAGTAGTATCGCGCAATTCAAAGCGGCCGACCGTGTATATGTCATCGTGCACGCCGACAATAAAGCCGATGTCATAGCGATACGCCTCCATTGGACGAAGCAGCCGACGCATTTGATGCGCCGCGTGTTCCGTTCCTATTCGATTCATGGGTCGCTCCCGGAACAGCCGCGTCATCCGATACCGGAAAAGAGACGGCATTTGCCAACTCTGACGAGATACCGGTTCGAGCATTCGAGACTGGGATTATGGTTATTTGCACATCCCCGACTGCATCCGCTTTCCCGGACTCTGGGTTCTTCCCCAACGACAGGATCCAACCGATCGGATCAAGATCGACGAGGATCCGAAGCAAAGCCATGGAAAGACTGAACAAGCCAGCAGTAAGCGATATGCATGCCGGCAGCCATGTCTCACCCATCACGCGCCCACCTCTTCCTCGTATTCGGCCGTGCACTGGTACAGGTGTTGCGCGAAATAGGCGATCATCTGCTCCTTCGGATACATGACGATTCGTCCTACCTTCACGAACTTCGGGCCGATGCCCGCGCTACGCCAGTACGCCAGGGTGCCTTCCTTGATGCCGCAGTTGTCCGCGATGTCCTTCGTTGTGTTCATCGGCTTCAACGCCGCCGCCAATGCGGCGAACACCTCTTTGTCATCCATCACGCGCCCGCTCCTTTCATGCGTTGGTAAGCGCCGATTGCTTTTCCGACGTGTTTCGCTTGAGGGCCTTCCTGCCGAGTGGGAGAATGAGCAGACCCGCGCAAAGAAGGGAGGTGATAACATGCAACGCGATCCAGTGAATTCCGCTAATGACGCGAAGGCCTACGCACAATCCGGAAACATTCAGCAGGCCATCGTGTCGCTGGCCGATGCCGTGCAGGGCATCGCCGAATACCAGCGGTACATCCGGAACGACCAGTTGAAGATCAAACGTGCGCTGAACATCAGCTGACGTTCGGCCGTCCGCGTGAGAGAGTTCCAATTCCTCGCGGACGGCTTTCCTTATCGCGCCAAGCATCGCCGGGTGCAGGCGTTCGAACTCCTCAATGGAAATCGGGTTCATGGATTCGTCCGGCGTCTCGGCCGGAATGTTGATGCTCATCTCGGATTCTCCTTTCGATTCATATGTCGGCGAGCGTCGATTGCGGTTCTTTTTCTTCTGAATTTGCTGCAATGAAGATGTCAAGACCGTCTTGCCATTTCAATGCCGGAGCAATCTTGTCGAGAACGCGAATCGGCCATTCCCGTTGATTGCGCATGTATCGATTCATGACGACTCGATTGATTCCAACTGCGTCGGCGACGCCGGATTGAGTGATTCCAAGTCGAGCCATCCTGACTTTTATTGCCTGTGTCACGTATTCATTGCTTGTCACATCACCTCCATTCCCCGAATATTCGGGACTTTATTCGACGTTTACCGGATATTCGGTGAACATGCTTTCAATGTACTCCCGGATATTCGGTATGGCAAATTCGACACGCCGAACGGAGTAAAGATGTAACTTCCCGAAAATTCGAATACAGTCATCGCTATGGACAGCAGCACAACACGCACCGATCTGGTGATTTGCAAATATATCAGCCAAGCAATGGAAGCCAATGGCATTACCCAGGCCGACCTCTCCAAGGCCCTTGAAGGACGATCAAAAGGCTATGTCAGCGACCGAGTACTCGGTAAAAGGAGTTGGGCAATCAGCGAGTTAGACAGACTCGCTCCACTCTTTGGGCTTCCGGACGCTCTTTCACTGGTTGCGGCAGCCTGTGGATCAATCTCCAGCGAGGCCGCTCGCGCCTACAAGGCCCGCGAGCGCGAATCCCAGATCACCGATGATCTCATCGACCGTATCGCCGCGCACCCCGAAGACTACGACGTGGCCGCGAACAAGGATTCGAACGCACGTCTCGAAGCCGAGACGCCTGACGATTGAGGGGAATGACAATGGGTTTCAGGGTCAATCGCAGGATCAGCCTGGGCAAGAACGTCCGGGTGAATATCGGTAAAAGAGGTGTCAGCACGTCCGTGAAGATGGGACCGGTCACAGTCAATTCGAGGGGACGCAAGACCGTGCATGTAGCAAAGGGCGTCTCATATACCATCAATCCGAAGACGAAAAGAAACACCGCTCCGCAGCGGAGGTCAACTGTCGAGAGCAATCAACAGGCGAGTTATACTCCCTCATCTGCAGGCAGCACGCCATATCAGCCCCGCCCAAAGACTTTGAAGCAGCTCGAAATCCAGTACAAGGCGTATAACGTCCTTCTTTGGGTGATGTACGCGCTGACCGCGTTCACCATCCTCATGTGCTTCTTCGGCCCCGTCATGCTCACCTTCGCCATCCCGTTCACGCTGATGTCAATCGGCTTCACCAAGCTCAAGACACCACTCAGGAAACAGCTAGAAGAGAGACGAGCCGACGACGCGTCTCCGAAGGCCACAGACATGGAGCCACGGATGAGTGAAAGGAACGCAAATGACTGAATACAACCTGTATTGCGATGAAAGCTGTCATCTGGAACATGACGACAGCGACGTGATGGTCCTTGGAGCCCTCATTATTCCCAAGGATAAAAGGCAGGAAATCACAGAGAATATTCTCCAGATCAAGGCACGTTACGGCGTCAAGGCACGTACGGAAGTGAAGTGGACGAAGGCCAGCATGCCGAAAATCGACCTTTACAAGGACCTGCTGAACTGCTTCTTCCTGGATGACGACATGAGGTTCCGCGTTCTGGTGGCCAAGAAGACGCGCCTGAACCATGAGGCATGGTCACAGTCGCACAACGACTGGTATTACAAGATGTATTTCACCATGCTGAACAGGCTGTTCGACTCCACGAACACCTACAACGTGTACGTGGACATCAAGGACACGCATTCCGCGCAACGTACCGAGAAACTTGAGGAAGTGCTGGCGAACAGCCATTACGACTTCAACCACGAGTGCATCAAGAAAGTGCAGCCGATCCGTTCGGACGAAGTGCAGATGATGCAGATCACCGATGTGATCAACGGGGCCGTCTGCAGGGCGAACCGGACGACCATCCCCCAACCATCGGGCGCGAAAGCTGAAATCATCGACTACATACGCATGAAATCAAAGCTCCGTCTCACCCAGTCAACAACCCTAGGCACGCGAAAGTTCAACATCTTCGTCTGGGAAGGACGGAACGCATGACACCGCATTGGATACCGGAGCTCGTGCCCAAATCCCCGATAGAAGACTTCGCCGTATACGAGGATAGGATTTACGCAATCTTCAAGCAGGACTTCATAGATTCGCACCCATCATTCGACGGTCTGAGGGTCTCCGTGCGCCGCCAGAAAGAGGAGACCGACGGAAAATGGGCCGGGTTCTTCCACATCACAAGCGTCGAAGACCACGCGACCGGTGAGAGGAACGTTGATCTGCGTAGATGCGAACGAATCAGGTTTCCACGAAAGACGATTGACGACGCAAAGGATTGCCCGCAATGCCATTATGAAACATGCGATGCGCCATTAATCTGGAGGAAGCATAAGCATGGCCGCGATAGGCTGTATATCCTCATTGAACCAGAACGGTATCTAGTCGTATTGGAACCGCACAAGGAAAAAGGCTACTGCATGCTGGTCACCGCCTACTACGTCGATCATGACCACAGCTTCAACAAACTGCTGAAAGAATACGATCAGTCAAGCCTGGACGGGAATTGCATTCAATAAAAAGCAAGGGCCGCCGCAGCGACCCCGGAGACTCCTTCTACAACTTGGTAGATGAGCTGATTCAAATATCACATACGACACTCCAACTGTCAAACAGAACTTGACAAACAGCAAAAAAGTACTTCTCGAAAAACAATACTTTCGGAAGAGAGGAATGTGGATAACAAGACCGTTGCGGACCTTCATCGGAGCGCGGAATCCATGGGACTGTCAATCGTATCGCGCGACCTCCCACGCGACATATGTGGCCTGTACGACGACCGGCACAGGCTCATCCTGCTGGCCGACTGGCTCAACCAACGCCAACGCCGCTGCACGTTGTGCCACGAGCTCATACACGCCAGACACCATGACCCAGGATGCGGTACACGATACGGAATCAAATGCGAGCGCCGTTGCCGCAGGGAGACCGCGCTGGCGTTGATCTCACCGGTGGATTACGGCATGGCCGAGACGGTGTACGAGGGCAACACGTGGATGATGGCAGTGGAATTGGGAGTCACCATCCAGGTGTTGAACGACTACCGGCAGCTGCTGTACGATTCCGGCGTGTGCGTGCAATAGTTATACGCCTTTATACGTGTTTATAGAGCCTTATACCCCTTCGGATTCCTTATAAAAAAGACCCCGACCACCCGCATACCGCGAGCGCCGGGGTGAAAAACATGTGGGAAGAAGCGCCATGAAAGTGACCATTGATGACCTGTGGCTCAAGAATGACGATGATGGCAATCCGCCGAGTCGCGCGGCCAAACGCTCTTTGGCGAACTCACGCGATCCGATGAAGGCCAATGTGCCTGAGAAATGGCGTAAAAGCCGTTATGGAGTCGGGATGCGCTGGCGCTGTCATTGGACCATCGTCAAGGACGGTAGACGTGTGCAGAGGGCGAAGCAGTTCGCCAGGCTCGCCGAAGCGCAGGAATATGCCGCGGCCATGGAGGACGACATCAGGCGAGGACGCTACCGCGATCCTCGTCAGGAGCTTCGTGTCCTGGATGACGTGGCCGGCGAATGGCTCGCGTCGAAGGTCGATCTGAAACCCGGCACCGCAGGCCGGTATGCGAGGGAGCTGCGCCTGTACATCCTGCCCAAATGGGGTGGCATGACGTTGCGTGAGCTTCGCCCTGACATGCTGCAGGAGTGGGTCGGCCAGCTCATGGACGGCGGCTATCCGGCCGCGTTGCCGGACGGGCGTGATTCGAAGCCGCTGAGCGCGAGAAGCATCCGCAATATCATGAAAGTCGTCCTCAAGGGCATCTTTGACTACGCCGTCTCGAACGGGTGGATCGGTGAGAATCCTGTGGACAGGGTCACCGTGCCGAAGATCGTCTCCGACGACGACATGGTGTTCCTCTCGGTCCGCGAGGTCGAGTTGCTCGCGGACGAGGCGGAGAAGATCGGGAAGCCGGTGGACGGTCTGCTGGTCAGATGGCAGGCCTATACGGGATGCCGCATAGGCGAATCGCTTGCCCTTAAGGTCGGTGACGTGGACGCGGACAAGCGGCGCGCCAGGATAGGCCGCACATGGACTGACGACGGGCACGGCGGCAGCATGCTCGGCACCCCGAAGAACGGCAAGGCCCGCAACATCGCGATACCACGGTTCCTCATGCCGCAGATCAAGGCGCAGATGGATGGCATGGGTGATGACGACTGGCTGTTCCGTGCCACCCGTGGCGGGAACGTCTGGACGAACACGTGGCGGACAAGGATATGGAACAAAGCCGTCAAAGCGGCCGGCATGGAGGACGCTGGCGTGACCATACACAGTCTGCGCCACACATACGCGAGCTTCGCGATCGCCCAGGGCGCGGACGTGAAGACCCTGCAGATGCAGCTCGGTCACTCCTCTCCCAGCATCACATTGAACACCTACACGGCGCTCTGGCCGGAACGATTGGACGACGTGGCCGACGCGATCGGAGCCCTCCGCGAGCGCGAACTCGTGTGAATCGGGCATGGAGGTTCCGCGGCGTTTGTATGCATTTGTATGCGGATTGTTTTCGACGGAAAAAATAAGCCCTTGAAAACCTAATGTTTCCAAGGGCTCCGGTCGGGCTGACAGG
>ERZ836939.886-NODE-886-length-37902-cov-10.340133_pt1 | contig 37902 bp, 40 predicted proteins | sample MGYA00519912_ERZ836939 | MGnify/ENA primary metagenome ERZ836939 (study PRJEB31850, sample SAMEA3708810) | human gut metagenome | biome: human gut; feature: human-associated habitat; material: faeces | place: China | collected 2014 ...
CATCATCCTGACCCGCCCGGCCGTCGAGGCGGGCGAGCGGCTGGGCTTTCTGCCGGGCGACCTGCAGAACAAGGTCGACCCGTATCTGCGGCCGCTCTACGACGCGCTGTTCGACATGCTGGGGCCGGAGACCTACGGCAAATATCTCGAGCGCGGCAACATCGAGGTCGCGCCGCTGGCCTACATGCGCGGCCGGACGCTCGACGACAGCTTTATCATTCTCGATGAGGCGCAGAACACCACGCGCGAACAGATGAAGATGTTCCTGACCCGCCTGGGCTTCGGCTCGAAGATCGTCATTACCGGCGATATCACGCAGATCGACCTGCCGGGCGACAAGGTCAGCGGCCTGAAAGAGGCCATCCGCGTGCTCGATGGCGTGGAGGATATCCAGATCTGCCGCCTCACGCCCGCCGACGTGGTCCGCCATGTGCTCGTGCAGCGCATCGTCGCCGCTTACGACAAATATGAAAAGAGCCGTCTTCCGGACGACCATGCCCGGAAGTTCACACAAAAACCGCAGACAAAGAGGAATCTGAAATGAAGCATCGTATCGTGATCCGCTGTGAAGCTCACAGCCTGAGCGATTTTGCGCTCAAGCAGCAGATCGCCAAATGTATCACCGCCGCGCTGGACAAGCAGGGCGTCGACACGCCCTGCGAGATCAATGTGCTCGTCACGGACGACGAGGGCATCCGCGCCATCAACAAGGCCTACCGCCAGATCGACAAGGCGACGGACGTGCTCTCGTTCCCGATGTTCGAGCTGACGCCCGGCAAGCTCCCCGCGTCGTGGGAGAGTTACAAGGATCCGGATACCGGCCTTGTGCCGCTCGGCGACATGGCCATCAGCCTCGAGCGGGCCAAGCAGCAGGCGGCCGAGTTCGGCCACAGCGCCCGCCGCGAGGTCGGCTACCTCACCATCCATTCCATCCTGCACCTGCTGGGCTACGACCATGTGGACGAGGGCCCGATGAAAAAACAGATGCGCGCCGCCGAAGAGGCGATCCTCGCCGAAATCGAACTGCCGAGATGATGGAGCAGAATCTTTTTATCCGCCGCGCTGCAGTCACGGATGCGGAGTTGCTTGCCGAGACCCGGCGCAGCGCATGGGACGCGACGTATCGTGGAATCTATCCGGATGCATGGATCGACGAATATGATCTTGCTGAACAGACGCAGCGGGAACGGGCGAGGCTGGAGCAGACAGATTATATGGCATATCTGGTCATGGACGGCGGCCAGTGTGCAGGCTATTTCAGCTATGGCGCGGCAAGCCACGGTGGCTATAAGGACTTTTCTTTTTGCCTCAATTCTCTGTACCTGCTGCCGCCGTACCAGCATATGGGCCTGGGTCGACGCATCTTTGCACAGGTGCGTCAGGCCGCGCGGGAACGGAAACTGGACAGTTTTTTCTGCGGCTGCAATGTGCATAATCTGCCCGCACGGCGCTTTTATGAAAAAATGGGCGGCGTGGTCGGAGAAATTGATGACGGACATGAGAATCTGGCCGAGGACCAGATGTATTTTGAATTTTGCACAGGAGAACAGACATGAAAACCAAAACCGCGATGATCACGATCGCCGGGCGGCCGAATGTCGGCAAGTCCACGCTTGCCAACGCGCTCGTCGGCGAGAAGATCGCCATCGTATCCCATAAGCCTCAGACCACCCGCAACCGCATCTGCGCCATCGTCGACCGCGGCGATACGCAGCTCGTCTTCATCGATACCCCGGGCTTCCACCGCCCGCGCACGAAGCTCGGCGACTATATGGTGAACGTCGTCAACCAGTCGGTCGCCGACGTCGAGGCCGTCATTCTGCTCGTCGAGCCGATCGCCAACGTCGGCCCGCAGGAGCAGGAGCTCATCGAAAAGATCAGGGAGGCGAACGTCCCCGCGATCCTCGTCATCAATAAGATTGACACGGTGGAAAAGGAAAACCTGCTGCCGGTCATCGCGGCCTATAAGGACCTTATGGACTTTGTGGATGTCATCCCCATCAGCGCCAAGTGGCACGACGGGCTGGACAGCCTCATGCAGGTCTGCGAGGGCTTTGCGCAGGAAGGGCCGTTCATGTTCCCGGAAGGGATCTCGACCGATATGCCGGAAAAACAGGTCATGGCCGAGATCATCCGCGAAAAGCTCCTCTGGAACCTCGAAAAGGAGATCCCGCATGGGACCGCGGTCGAGATCACGAAATTCTCCGAGCGGGATGACGGCATCATCGACCTCGACGCGACGATCTACTGCGAAAAGGCCAGCCACAAGGGCATCATTATCGGCAAAAACGGCCAGATGCTCAAAAAGATCAGCACTGACGCCCGCAAGGACTGCGAGCGCTTCATGGGCACGAAGGTCTTTCTGCAGACCTGGGTCCGCGTCAAGGAAAACTGGCGCGACAGCGACTTCATGATCTCCAACTTCGGCTATCACAAAGACTGAAACTGCCAGCATAGCGTCTGCCCGACCGGCTCATCCTAATCCCAGAGGAGGGCGAGCCAATGAAAGCAGAATTTTTGTGGGAAGTTTTTACCGAGACCGGCGCGCCGGAGGCGTATCTGCTCTACAAGGACGCCGGACGCGCAGCATCCGCCATGAGCAAACGGGAAGCAGCCTATGTACCTGACGACACGGGGGCTTGTCCTCCGGACAACCGAATATAAGGAGACGGACCGCATCCTGACGATCCTGACCGATCACGACGGGCTCCTTTCTGTCAAGGCCCGCGGCGTGCGCTCGAACCGGTCGAAGCTCAAGGGCGCCTGCCAGCTGCTGACGTATGCCGAGTTCACCATCAGCGACGCGCGCGGCTTCACGGCCATCACCGAGGCGACGGCCATCGAGATGTTCCCGGAGCTGCGCAATGACCTGCTGCTGCTGTCGCTTGCGAGCTATTTTGCCCAGCTGGCGGAGGTTTTGTCGCAGGAGGATGCGTCGAGCCCGGCGCTGCTGTCTTTGATCCTGAATGCGCTTTACGCGCTATCAAAGCTCAAAAAGCCGCCGCGGCTCGTCAAGGCCGCGACGGAGCTGCGGCTGGCCGCCATCGCGGGCTATATGCCGGAGCTTTCCGGCTGCTGTGTGTGCGGCAGGGAAGACACGGACCGCTTTTCCATCGCCGACGGGACGCTGGAATGCGCCGGCTGCCGCGCGTCCGACGGGGTGCGGATGCCGCTGTCTCCGGCGTCGCTGGCGGCGATGCGGTACATCGTCTCCTGCCCGGATAAGAAGCTCTTTTCCTTCACGCTCACGGGCGCTGCGGAAAAGGAGCTGTGCGACGCGGCGGAGAGCTATCTGCTGACCCAGCTCGAGCGCAGCTTTTACACCCTCGACTTTTATAAATCACTTCTGGTTGAATAGAAGGCCCCGCCGGATCCGGACGGGAGCCGAAAGAACAGGAACCGCTTATGAACGAACAATATGAAAAATCCCTGAGCAAGCTTGAGCTGGACAAGGTCCTCTCGCTGCTTGCCGACCACGCCTTCTCGCAGGCGGCGAAGGACCGCTGCATGGCCATCCGCCCGTCTGCGGACGCGGATGAGATCCGGCACCTGCTGGAAGAGACGAGCGCGGCCTGCAAATGCATCACGATCAAGGGCTCGCCGTCGTTCGGCGGGCTGTATGATGTCGGCGCGTCGCTCGACCGCGCGTACCGCGGCGGCTGCCTCAGCCCGGAGGAACTGCTGCGGATCGCCGGCGTGCTGCGTGCCGCGCGGCAGGCGAAGAGCTATGCCGAGGGCGAGGGTGCACAGGAAGCTTCGGTCCTTGATCTGTATTTTCAGCAGATCACGAGCAATAAATACCTCGAAGAACGCATCTTCAACTCCATCCTCTCCAAAGACGAGATCGCGGATGCGGCCAGCAGCGAGCTTGCCTCCATCCGCCGCAAGATCCGCCAGCAGAGCGCGAAGATCCGCGAGTCCCTGCAGAAGATCATCACCTCGCCGTCCTACGCGAAGATCCTGCAGGAGCCGATCGTGACCATCCGGTCCGACCGCTTCGTCGTGCCCGTCAAGGCCGAGTGCAAGGGGCAGCTGCCCGGACTCGTCCATGACGTGTCTTCCTCCGGCAGCACCTACTTCATTGAGCCCATGTCCGCCGTCAACGGCAACAACGAGCTGCGCGAGCTGTTCATGGCCGAGCGCAAGGAGATCGAGCGTATCCTCGCCGAGCTCTCCGCGGAGTCAGCCGACCACCGCGAGCAGATCAAGCTCGACTACGATGTGCTGCTTGAGCTTGAGTGCATTTTTGCCCGGGCGCGGCTGTCGTTCGCCATGCGGGCCATCTGCCCGGAGGTGCGGACCGACGGCCAGCTGAACCTCATCCGGGCCCGCCATCCGCTCATCACCGGCAAGACGGTCGTCCCGATCTCCGTGCGGCTGGGCAGCGATTTTGACACGCTCATCATCACCGGCCCCAACACCGGCGGCAAGACCGTCACGCTCAAGACCATCGGCCTGCTCACGCTCATGGCCGAGTGCGGTCTGCATATCCCTGCCGACGACGGCAGCTCCATCAACGTCTACGAGCAGGTCTTCGCCGACATCGGCGACGAGCAGTCCATCGAGCAGTCGCTTTCCACCTTCTCGTCGCATACAAAGAATATTGTGGAGATCCTTAAGGTCTGCGACCGCGACAGTCTCGTCCTCTTCGACGAGCTCTGCGCCGGTACCGACCCGGCAGAGGGCGCGGCGCTTGCCATCGCCATCATCGAGTTCTGCCGCAAATGCGGCGCCGGCGTCGCCGCCACAACGCACTACGCTGAGCTCAAGCTCTACGCCATGCGCACGAGCGGCGTCATGAACGCCTCGTGCGAGTTCAACGTCGAGACTCTGCAGCCGACCTACCGGCTGCTCATCGGCGTTCCCGGCAAGTCCAATGCGTTTGCCATCTCCAAGCGCCTGGGGCTGGACGACGGCATCCTGGAGCAGGCGCGGAGCCTGGTCAGTCAGAACGACGTGAACTTCGAGGATGTCCTGACCCAGCTCGACCAGCAGCGGCAGGAGATGGAGAAGGCGAAGGAAGAAGCCGAGCGTCTGCGCCGCGAGACCGAGAAGCAGAAGGAAAAATCCGACGAATACTACGCCCAGATCAAGCAGGAGAAGGAAAAGGCCGCCCAGCAGGCTCGCAAGGAGGCCCAGTTCATCATCGACGACGCCCGCCGCGCGGCGGACGCAGTCTACGAAGAGCTCAAGCAGCTGCGCAAGCAGGCCAAAAACGGCGCGTTCATCCCCGGCTCCAACGAAAAGCAGGCCGGGATGCGCCGCAGCCTCAACGAGGCGGAGCAGAAGCTGCAGCCGCAGCGCGAGCAGAAGGCCCGGCCCGAGGCGACCCGCGCCATCCGCGTGGGCGACACCGTGGAGCTGCTGAAGCTCGGCACGAAGGCATCGGTGCTCGCCATCAACAAGGACGGCAGCTACCAGCTGCGCGCCGGGATCATGCAGGTGACGGCGAAGCCCGACGAGGTGTATCTGCTTGAAAACGAGACGCAGAATGCGGCCAAAAAGGTCATCGCGGGCAAGGTCCGCGAGCTCAAGGCCGCGGCCCAGCCGGAGCTCGACATTCGCGGCATGGCCGTCGACGAGGCGCTGCCGGTCCTGGATAATTTCCTGGACGCGGCCTACATGGGAAATCTGCCGAACGCCCGCATCATCCACGGCAAGGGCACCGGCGTGCTCCGCTCCGCCGTGCAGGAGGAACTACGCCGCTGCAAATACGTCAAGTCGTTCCGCCTCGGCGTCTACGGTGAGGGCGAGTCTGGCGTGACGATCGTGGAATTCAAGTGAATGCGGAAGAAAGTGGAAGTGTCGTGAAATAATGATTGACATTTCAATGAAATTTGCTAAAATTAGAAAGACGAAAGAGAGTGCCCAGCCTTGTACATCGGGCACCCCAGCATGATATATAAGGAGTGTCGTCTATGTACATGCAGCAATCCATCGTAAAGTGCGAATCCGGCCTTTATAACCGTCAGGCCACCTACTTCATCCAGAAGGCCAACGAGTTCAAGTCCAGCATCTGGGTCGAGGTGGAAGACCGCAAGATCAACGCCAAGAGCCTGCTCGGCGTTCTGTCCATGGGCATCACCAAGGGCACGCGCGTCAGCATCATTGCTGAGGGCCCCGATGAGGAAGAAGCAGTCAAGGCACTGACCGATATGCTCGTAAAAGAGGTTTTCTGAGCATTTTTCATCCGGAACCGACAGGAGGGGCGCTGCCCCTCCTGACCATGTACTTTGAATCTGATTTGCCGGCGTTGCGTCTGCAGCGCTTTTTTTATTCGTATGACATTTGAAGAACTCAAAGACAAGGCGCTCTCGCTGCCCTACGAGCCGGGCGTGTACCTGATGCAGGACAAGACCGGCACGGTCATCTACGTCGGCAAGGCGAAGAAGCTCAAAAACCGTGTCAGCCAGTATTTTCAGGATACGGCCTCCCATACGCCGAAGACGCGGAAGATGGTCTCGCAGATCGACCATTTCGACACCATTGTCGCCCGGTCGGAATTTGAGGCGCTCGTGCTCGAATGCTCGCTCATCAAGCGGCACATGCCCAAGTACAACATCCTCCTGAAGGATGACAAGGGCTACCCGTACCTGCGCGTCGATCTGGCGGAGGACTATCCCACCATGCAGATGGTCAGCCGCATTACCGGCGACAAGGCCAGCTACTTCGGCCCCTTCGGCGGCCGCTTCGTGACGCAGCATGTGATCGATACGCTGCGGCTGACGCTCAAGCTGCCCGGCTGCTCCAAGCAGTTCCCGCGCGACCTCGGCAAGGAGCGTCCCTGCCTGAACTACCACATGAACAACTGCGACGGCTGGTGCCAGCTCTCGCGCAGCCAGAAGGACTACCACGCCCGGATGGAGCAGGCCGTCCTCATCCTGCAGGGAAACTACAAACAGGTGGCGGGCGAGCTGCGCGCGCAGATGGAGGCTGCGGCGGACAAGCTGCAGTTTGAGCTGGCGGCGTCGCTGCGCGACCGGCTGCGGGCCGTGGAATCCCTTGGCGAAAAGCAGCTCGTCACGGCCGGGACGATGGCCAACACCGACGTCATCGGCTACTATCAGAACGAAACGCGGGCCTGCTTTGCAGTCCTGCATTATGTAAACGGAAGCCTGCTCGATAAGGAATACGAGATCCTTTCTACGGCGGACGATCCGAAGGAGGCCGTCTCGTCGCTCGTCAAGCAGTTTTATCTCGTCCGCGGCGCGGCGCCCAAGGTCATTCTGACGCCGTTTGAGATGGAGGACGCGGAGCTGTTCTCCGCACTTCTGCAGCAGGAGCTGGGCAAGAAGGTCCTCATCCGTATGCCGCAGCGCGGCGACAACGTCCGTCTGGTCGATCTGGCGCAGAAAAACGCCCGCGAAGAAGCCGAGCGCATCACCACCAAGGCGGAGCGCCGCACCGGCACGCTCGGCGTGCTGGCCGATATGCTCCACCTGCCGGATACCCCGCACCGGATGGAATCCTACGACATCTCCAACCTGGCCGGGACGGATATTGTCGCCTCCATGGTCGTCTTTCAGGATGGAAAGCCGCTCAAATCGGCCTATAAGCGCTTCAAGGTCGAGGGCATGACCGATCAGGACGACTACGCGTCCATGCATCAGGTCCTGCTGCGGCGGCTGACGCACTATGTCCAGCAGGATGCGGGCTTCGCAGAGCGCCCGGACGTGCTGCTCATCGACGGCGGCATCGAGCACGCGCGGGTCGCGGAGGATGTGCTGCAGACGCTCGGGCTGTCGATCCCGACCTACGGCATGGTCAAGGACGACCGCCACCGCACCAGAGCGCTCGTCACCGCTGCGGGCGATGAGATCGCCATCAGCGCCGTTCCGTCTGTGTTCGCCCTCATCGGCACCATCCAGGAGGAGACGCACCGCTTTGCCATCACGTACCAGCGCACGCTCCGCTCGCGCCGCATGAAGGCCTCCGGACTGGAGGATATCCCCGGCATCGGCGAAAAGCGGCGGCAGGCGCTGCTGAAGAAATTCCGCTCCGTCAAGGCCATTTCCCAGGCCGGACAGGCCGAGCTGGAGCAGGTCCTGCCGGTCCCGGCCGCGCAGGCCGTCTACCGGCATTTTCACCCGCAGGAAGGAGGAACCGCATGCGCGTCATCACAGGAACCGCCAGAGGCGTCCCGCTGAAGGCTCCGAAGGGCATGGATACCCGCCCGACCATGGACCAGGTCAAGGAGGGCATTTTCTCCGCCATCCAGTTTGAAGTGGAGGGGCGGCGCGCGCTCGACCTGTTTGCGGGCTCGGGCCAGCTCGGCATCGAGGCGCTCAGCCGCGGCGCGGCGCACTGCACCTTTGTGGACAAGGGCAGGGAGCCCATCGCCGTCATCCGGGAGAACCTGAAAAAGACAAGGCTGGAAGAACGTGCTACGGTCGTGCAGGCAGATTACAGTTCCTGGCTGAAAACCTGCCGCCAGCAGTACGATCTGATCCTTCTGGACCCGCCTTATGCAGAAGTTTTTTTGGAAACTGCCCTAAAAATCGTATCAGAAATTGACATTTTGACGAACAGTGGTATAATAGTCAGTGAAAGACCCTTTGACAAGACCCTGCCGGAGCACATCCCGGGCCTTGTCCGTTACCGCGATTACCGCTACGGCAAAGCCGCGGTGACGATCTTCCGCAGAGGATAACCGTCTGGAGGACGCATGAAAACAGCCATTTATCCCGGCAGCTTCGATCCTGTCACGAACGGTCACCTCAACATCATCACCCGGGCCGCCCGGAGCTTTGACCGGCTGATCGTCTGTGTGATGTACAACTGTGAAAAAAGCCCCATGTTCACGCCGGAAGAGCGTGTGGATCTGATCCGCCGCGTGACCGTCGGCATCCCCAATGTCGAGGTCATGCACTCCGACAAGCTGCTGGCCGATTTTGCGCGCGAACAGGGCAGCTCCATTATCATCAAGGGCCTGCGGGCCGTTTCTGATTTTGAACGCGAATTCCAGATGGCGCTCATGAATCACAAACTCAATCCCGGACTTGATACCATGTTCCTGACTGCCGAGCACCAGTTCATGTACCTGAGCTCCAGCGCTGTCAAGGAGCTGGGCCGGTATGATGCCGACGTGAGTGATTTTCTCCCGGCCGAGATCATCCCGGACTTCAGGGCTCGCATGATGGAGCAAATCTAAGGAGGTAATTTTATGGCAAGCGGTATTGAAGAGATCCTGACAACGTTATACGAGATGGTGCAGGATGCGTGGAGCCTCCCGCTCGGCGCAGACAAGTGCGTGCTCGAACGCGACAAGGTCCTCGATCTTCTCGATGAGATCAGCAACCAGCTTCCCGGTGAGCTCAAGCAGGCCAAGACGATCGTCGAATCCCGCAATGAGGTCATTACCAACGCCAAGCGCGAAGCTGAGAATATTCTCAAGCAGGCCGAGCAGCGTGCCCGCCAGATGATTTCGCACGAAGAGGTCTATCTGCAGGCCCAGAAGGAGGCCGACGATCTCATGAAGAACGCCCAGGCCAAGATCAAGGAGCTGCGTCAGGTCACCAACGACTATGTCGACGACTCCATGAAGCGCACGGAAGACGCCATCGCTCAGGCGCTCAGCGAGATCCGCGAGTCGCGCAGCAAGTTCCGCGCGCTGGTCAACCCGCAGCAGGCAAAGCCCTCGCCCATCATCGAGGACGTGTAAGCGTCCGATCCCCATATCGTCACAAGCTGAGAAGAGGAGTAAGACCCGAAGACGCAGCCAAAGAGAGAAGGCGGCCGGTGCAAGCCTTTGCGCGTGCGGATCTTTGTCGCCTCCGAGCTGTCGGGCTGAACGCAGTAAGCCTGGCCGGGTCCTCCCGTTACAGAGCTTTGAGCGCCCGGTCTTCCGGGAATGCAGGTGGTACCACGGTCTATGATCGCCCTGAGCAACAGCTCAGGGCGTTTTTCGTATCGAAAGGAGCTATATGACAGAGTATCGATTTGTATTGACGCCATACGACCCCTCGCTTGCAGATGAGCTTTCCCGCGCGCTTGAAAAGCGGACGGAGCTGTCTTCACGAAAAAAATATCCCGGCCTCTGGCGGCAGACCGACCGGCTGCACGCCTATAACGAACGAACCGGAAACGCCGGAACCGGAAAGGGCAGAAAAATCTTCCGCACAGTATTGACGATCGTACTTCTTCTGCTGGGTTTATTCCTGCTGATTCCCGGTCTGATAGATCCCAAGAACCTGAAGGGACCATTGATCGTGGGGATTCTCGCCGTTTCCTGTGCGCTGTTCCGCATTGCCATTTCCATTCTGAACCGGCGCGGGCAGAAGCGGGATCCACGCTACGACGCGGCGGCCGAAAAAGTCTTTGCAAAGCTGCGGCAGTTTGACACTGCCAACCATCCGCGCGCTGTTTTTTCAGAGGATGGTATGCACGTGGAAGACGACGAGACCAGCAGCCGGTTCCCGCTGAATACCTTCGATACGATGATTGAAACGCCGTCCCTTTTCGTCATGACCTATGACGGCACTGTCACGGCGTTAAAAAAGTCCGACCTGACTGGGACTGACCCGGCGGATTTCTGCGCATGGCTGCGGGAAGTACTGCCGTGTCCGGTTACGGAAATTAGTTGACATAAGATATTACTTGAATGGAGTAACAATATGAAAAAAGATTTACCGAAAACCTATGACCCGAAGCTGGTCGAAAGCGCCATCTATGACATGTGGATGGAAAACGACTGCTTCAAGGCCGAACCCGACCCCGACAAGAAGCCGTATTCCATCGTCATGCCGCCTCCCAACGTCACCGGCCAGCTCCACATGGGCCACGCGCTCGACTCCACGCTGCAGGATATCCTGACGCGCTACAAGCGCATGGAGGGCTACAGCGCTCTGTGGCTTCCCGGCACGGACCATGCCGGCATCGCGACCCAGATCAAGGTCGAAGAGGAGCTGCGCGTCAAGGAGGGCAAGACCCGCTATGACCTCGGCCGCGAAAAGTTCCTCGAGCGCGTCTGGGCGTGGAAGGAAAAGTACGGCAGCCGCATCGTCGAGCAGCAGCGCAAGCTCGGCGTCAGCTGCGACTGGTCGCGCAGCCGCTTCACCATGGATGAGGGCTGCTCCAGAGCCGTGCGCGAGGCCTTCTGTGAGATGTACGACAAGGGACTCATCTACAAGGGCAGCCGCATCATCAACTGGTGCCCGCACTGCCTGACGGCGCTGTCCGACGCCGAGGTCGAATACGTCGACAAGCCCGGCCACCTGTGGTATATCTGCTATCCGCTCTCCGACGGTTCCGGCGACATCGTCGTCGCCACGACCCGCCCGGAGACCATGATGGGCGATACCGGCGTGGCCGTCAACCCGAACGACGAAAAGTTCCAGCACCTCATCGGCAAGACCTGCATCCTGCCTATCATGAACCGCGAGATCCCCATCGTGGGCGACGAATACTGCGAGATCGGCTTCGGCACCGGCGCGGTCAAGATGACTCCGGCGCACGACCCCAACGACTTTGAGGTCGGCCTGCGCCACAACCTCGACGTCATCCGCGTCATCGCCGACAACGGCACGATCAACGAAAACGGCGGCAAGTACAACGGCATGGACCGCTATGAGTGCCGCAAGGCCCTCGTCAAGGACCTCGAGGAGCAGGGGTATCTGGTCAAGACCGAGCCCTATTCCCACAACGTTGGCACCTGCTACCGCTGCCATAACGATGTCGAGCCGCTCATCTCCGCGCAGTGGTTCGTCAAGATGAAGCCCCTGGCCGAGGAAGCCATCCGCGTCGTCAAGGACGGCACGATCAAGTTCGTCCCCGAGCGCTTCTCGAAGACCTACCTCAACTGGATGGAAAACGTCCACGACTGGTGCATCTCCCGCCAGCTCTGGTGGGGCCATCAGATCCCCGCGTGGTACTGCGACGAATGCGGCCATATCAACGTCTCCCGCGAAGACCCGACGAAGTGCGAGAAGTGCGGCTGCACGCATCTGACCCGCGACGAAGACGTGCTCGATACCTGGTTCTCGTCCGGCCTGTGGCCGTTCTCCACGCTGGGCTGGCCGGATCTCGATTCCGAAGACCTCAAATACTGGTACCCGACGACCGACATGGTCACGGGCTATGATATCATCTTCTTCTGGGTGGCGCGCATGGTCGTCTCCGGCATGGAGCAGATGAAAAAAGAGCCGTTCAAGACCGTCTTCATCCACGGCCTCGTCCGCGACGACAAGGGCCGCAAGATGTCCAAGTCCCTCGGCAACGGCATCGACCCGCTGGAAATGGCCGAGAAGTACGGCGCGGACGCGCTGCGCTTCAACCTCATCACCGGCAACTCGCCCGGCAACGACATGCGCTTCTACGTCGAAAAGTGCGAAGCCATGCGCAACTTTGCCAACAAGATCTGGAATGCGAGCCGCTACGTGCTCATGAACCTGACCGTGGAAGAGACCGGCCTGCCCGATGCCGCCGATCTTGAGATCGAGGATAAGTGGGTCCTGACAAAGCTCAATACGCTCATCAAAGAAGTCACCGAGAATATGGACGCCTACGAGCTCGGCGTGGCCTCCGCCAAGGTCTACGACTTCATCTGGGACACCTACTGCGACTGGTATATCGAGCTCACCAAGGCCAGACTCTATGGAGAAAATGAAAAGAGCAAGCTCGCCGCGCAGAAGGTCCTGGTCTATGTGCTCGACCAGTTCCTGCGGCTGCTGCATCCGTTCATGCCGTTCATCACGGAAGAGATCTGGCAGGCCATCCCGCACGAAGGCAAATTCCTCATGCTGGCCGACTGGCCGAAGTACGACGAGAGCCTGAACTTCGGCGCCGAGGCCGCGCATATGGAGTCCGTCATGAACGCCATCCGCTCCATCCGCAACCGCCGCGCCGAGATGAACGTTCCGCCGTCGAAGAAGAGCACGCTCTACGTCGTGTCCGACAAGGGCGAGATCTTCCGGCAGGGTGAGGGCTTCATCTGCCGTCTGGCGTATGCTGACAAGGTCATCATCTGCGAGAACGACCCGGAGGGCCACGAAAACATGGTCTGCGTCGTCACGAATGACGCCAAGCTCTATATCCCGCTGGAGGAGCTGATCGACTTTGAGAAGGAGCTGGCCCGCCTCGAAAAGGAAAAGGCCAACTGCTTCAAACAGATCGCCATGTTTGAAGGGAAGCTCTCGAACGAGGCCTTCGTCTCCCGCGCGCCGGAAAAGGTCGTGGCCGAGCAGCGCGAGAAGCTCGAAAAGAACAGAGCCCTGCTCGCACAGCTGGAAGAAAGTGAAAAGCGGCTCCGCCGGTAACGGTTTCGACCGGAATTTCACCGATTGATTTCTATAATGGACACACAGGAATGCTCCTGTGTGTCCATTTTTTATCTGGAGGCGAACAAATGAATCTCACAAGCTTTTTGCAGGACAAGCAGCTGACCATCGCGCTGCGCGGCGAGATCGACCACCACAGCGCGAAGGATATCATGCGTGTTGTCGGCAACAAAATCGAGCTCTATCTGCCGCGCGTCTGCGTGCTGGATTTCCGGGAGGTCACGTTTATGGACTCGAGCGGCATCGCCATCGTGATCGCCTGCGTCCGCCATATGCGGCAGCTGCGCGGCGAGGTGATCCTCAGAAGTGTGCCGCCGCAGCCGATGAAGGTGCTCCGGGCCTCCGGGATCGAGCGCATCGCAACCTTGGAAGATGAAAGGAGTCTGGTCCATGAAAGTTGAAAATGAAATGACGCTGACCTTCCCCAGCCGGTCCGCCAACGAGGCCTTTGCCCGCGCGGCCGTCGCCTGCTTTGCCGCGCAGCTCGACCCGAATCTCGAGGAGCTGAACGATATCAAGACCGCCGTCTCCGAGGCGGTCACCAACTGCATCGTCCACGCCTACCGCGATACGATCGGCCTCGTGACCATCCGCTGCCGCATCCTGCCGGACAGCGTCCTCGACGTTGTCGTGCGCGACAAGGGCTGCGGGATGGAGGACATCGAAAAGGCCCGCACGCCCATGTTCACGACCGGCGGCCCCGAGCGCAGCGGCATGGGCTTTACGATCATGGAGAGCTTCATGACCTCGCTGCAGGTCACGTCGAAGCCGGGGCGGGGGACGACGGTACATATGAAGCGGAAGATCGTGCAGCGGGGGAAGAACGCTTGAGCGAGACGATCACGCTCATCACGCAGGCTCAGCAGGGCGACCGGACGGCCACGGAGCGGCTCGTGACGGAGAATACCGGCCTGATCTGGTCGATCGCGCGGCGGTATTTCGGCCGCGGCGTGGAGCCGGACGATCTGTTCCAGCTGGGCTGCGTCGGCTTTCTCAAGGCTGTCGAGGGCTTTGACACGGCCTACGGCACGCAGTTTTCCACCTACGCCGTGCCGAAGATCGCAGGGGAGATCCGCCGCTTCCTGCGCGACGACGGCGCCGTCAAGGTCAGCCGCAGCATCAAGGAGCGCGCGGCTGCCATCAAAAAAACGCGCGAGCGCCTGACCGGCGACTTCGGCCGCGAGCCGACGGTATCCGAGCTGTCGGAGGCTATGGGGCTGTCTCCCGAGGAGATCGCCAGCGCCGAGACGGCCACCAGCGCCGCCGAATCGATCCAGCGGCAGACCGGCGAGGAGGGCTTTTCCCTTGAAGATGTCCTCTGCACGGACGGCATGGAGGAAAAGCTGCTGGAAAAGCTCGCCCTGCGGGAGGCGCTGCGGCATCTAGGCGAGAAGGAGCGGCTCGTCATCCAGCTGCGCTATTACCACAGCCTGACGCAGCAGCGCGTGGCGGAGCTCATCGGCGTCTCGCAGGTCCAGGTCAGCCGGATCGAAAAGAAAGCGCTCGAACGGCTTCGAACATTTTTTTGATATCGACAAATCCGGTCAGATGCGGTAGAATATCCATAGTTTATTGAAGCGTCAGCTGACGCAAAGGTGAAGCTATGGAACAGACATTTGAATCCCGATTTCAGGCCGCCCGCCGCGCGGTCATCGCCGCGCGCTTTCAGAATCTCAACGCCATGCAGCTCGAGGGCGTCCTGACCACACAGGGCCCGCTGCTGCTGCTGGCCGGCGCGGGCAGCGGCAAAACGACGGTCCTCATCAACCGTATTGCGAACCTCATCGCCTTCGGTGAAGGCTCCGACTCGCAGGAGGTCTCGGACTACGTGACCGAAGAGGACCTTACATATCTCGAAACGTACCTCAAAACGCAGGATCCCGCCATGCAGCTGCAGGCCGAGCGCCTGTGCGCGCTCCGGCCCGCCGCGCCGTGGTCCATCCTCGCCATCACGTTCACCAACAAGGCCGCCAACGAGCTCAAAAGCCGGCTGCAGGCGCTGCTCGGCGATTACGCCATGGACGTCTGGGCCATGACGTTCCACGCGGCCTGCTGCCGCATCCTGCGGCGGGAGATCGACCGGCTGGACGGCTATACCGGCCGCTTCACGATCTACGACTCGAGCGATTCCGAGCGCGTGATGAAGGATATCCTCCGCGATTTTGACCTGGACGAAAAGGCACTGCCGCCGCGGCTGGCGCTGTCCGTCATCAGCAAGGCCAAGGACCGGCGGCAGGACCCGGCGGCGTTTTCCAAACACGCCGGGAAGTCCGGCGATTTCCGCATGGACCGCATCGCGCAGCTCTACGAGGAATACGACAAGCGTCTGCACGAGGCGAACGCGCTCGACTTTGACGACATCATCCTCAAGACCGTCGAGCTGCTCGAGACCTTCGAGGACGTGCGGACCTATTACCAGCAGAAGTTCCACTACATCATGATCGACGAGTATCAGGACACGAACCAGCTGCAGTACCAGCTGACGTCGCTGCTCGCGGGCGGATACGAAAATATCTGCGTCGTCGGCGACGACGATCAGTCGATCTACAAATTCCGCGGTGCGACGATCGAGAACATCCTCTCGTTTGAAAAGCAGTTCAAGGGCACGCGCGTGATCCGGCTCGAGCAGAACTACCGCTCGACGCAGGCGATTTTGAACGCGGCGAACGCCGTCATCGCGCACAACCGCGGCCGCAAGGGCAAAAAGCTCTGGACCGAAAACGCTGCCGGCGACCAGATCACCGTCTATGAGGCCTCCAGCGAAACGGACGAGGCTAATTTTGTGACCAACCGCATCATCTCCATGTCAAAGGGGAAGAATTTCAAGGACTTCGCCGTGCTCTACCGCACGAACGCACAGTCCAACGCGGTCGAAAACTCGTTCAAGCGCAGCGGCATCCCGTACCGCATCATCGGCGGCACGCGCTTCTTTGACCGCGCGGAGGTCAAGGACATGCTGGCCTACCTTTGCGTCATCAATAACCGCGCCGACGAGCTGCGGCTGCAGCGCATCATCAATAACCCGCCGCGCGGCATCGGCGGCAAGACGCTCGAAATGGCCGAGCGGCAGGCGGCCGCGGCCGGCGTCCCGCTGTACACGGTCGTCTCCGACCCCTACAGCTACCCGAGCCTGGAAAAGGCGGCTGCGAAGCTCATGGCCTTCACGGTCATCATCGAGGAATGCGCGGAGCTGCTGCAGAAGCTGCCGCTGCCGGATTTCTATGAGGAGGTCATGACGCGCACCGGCTATCTGCAGATGCTCGAGGAGAAGGGCGACGTGGAATCCCGCACCCGCGCGGAGAACGTCCGCGAGCTCAAATCCAGCATCCTCAGCTACATGGAAAACACCGAGACGCCCACGCTGGCGGGCTTCCTGGAGGAGATCGCCCTCTATACGGACATTGAGCAGTACGACCCGGATGCCGATGCCGTCGTCATGATGACGATGCACGCGGCCAAGGGTCTGGAGTTCCCGAACGTGTTCCTTGTCGGTCTGGAGGAGGGACTGTTCCCCTCGAACCGCTGCATGAGCGAGCCGGAGGAGCTGGAAGAGGAGCGGCGGCTGTGCTACGTCGCCATCACCCGGGCCAAGCAGCATCTGGTCATCACCTACGCGCGCCAGCGTATGCTCTACGGCCGCACGACAACAAATCTGCCGTCCCGCTTCGTCGACGAGCTCCCGGCCGAGTCGGTCAAGCGCATCGGCGCGCCGAAGCCGAGCTACCAGCAGACTGAGCCGAGGCAATACGGCTCCTTCGGCCGCGTCAGTATCTACGGCGACAGCTATAACGACTTTTCCCAGATCCCCACGCGGCCGAAGCCGCAGAAGGACTATTCCGTCCACACCGCACCGAAGCCTGCGCCAAAGGTCAGCTTTGCCGCAGGCGAGATGGTCCAGCACAAAGCCTTTGGCCGCGGCATGATCCTGACGGTCCTGCCGATGGGCAACGACGCGCTGCTGGAAATCGCCTTTGACGGCGTCGGCACCAAGCGCCTCATGGCCAACACGGCGGCGCAGCACATGAAAAAGCTGTAATATCCCCGGCGCTCCGGCATAGCCTATGCTGGGGGTGTATGGAGATGAGCCGGAGGAAGCGAAGACGCAGAAGGATCCTTCTGATCGCGCTGCTGTTTGTCATTACGGGGCTGATCCTGCTCACGCAGCTGCATCTGTCACCGTATATCCGCGAGCTTGCACGCAATCAGGCGGTCAACGCCGCATCGAACGCCATCACAGGATCCGTCAGCGAAATGCTCCGCACGGGCAACACGGATTTTTCCCGCGTGATCGTGCTGGAAAAGGATGTACAGGGCAACATTACCGCGCTCCGCACCGACATGGGCCAGGTCGAGCGGATGAAGATCGAAGTGCTCGGCGCGCTCGACGGGCTCATCGACCAGATCAATACGCAGCAGATGGGTATTCCGCTCGGAAATCTCCTGCTGCCGGATCTTCTGGCTGGGACAGGGCCGGTCCTGCCCGTCAAGGCCGTCAGCCTCACCGTGTCGAATGCTGACTTTTTCTCGGATTTTTCAGAGGCCGGCATCAACCAGACCCTGCAGACGCTCAAGGTCAAATTCACCATCAGCCTGACCATTCTCACGACGGTCGGCTACGAGTCGGTCGACGTGGACAGCGACGTGATGGTGGCGCAGACCGTGATCGTCGGCCGGGTACCAGAAACTTATGTAAACTTAGGACATCTTACCGCAGCAGAAGGTTGGGATCAATATGGAACCGAAACAGCAGATCGAACAGCTGACCCGGGAACTTGAGCACGCCGGATATCTCTACTACGTGCTCGATAACCCGGAGATGAGCGACTATGACTATGACCACAAGCTCCGCCAACTCGAGGAGCTGGAAGCACAGTACCCGCAGTATGCCTCGCCGCTCAGCCCGACGCGCCGCGTCGGCGGGCAGGCGCTGAGCGAATTCGTCAAGGTACGCCACGCCGTCCCGCTGGAGAGCCTGCAGGACGTGTTTTCTTTTGACGAGCTGCGGGACTTCGACGCGCATGTGCGTGAGGAGGAGCCGGACGCGGAATACTCCGTCGAGCCGAAGGTCGACGGGCTGTCCGTGGCGCTGGAATACGTGGACGGCCGCTTTGTCCGCGGCGCGACCCGCGGCGACGGCCTCATCGGTGAGGATGTGACGGAGAATCTGAAGACCGTCCGCTCCATCCCCATGACGCTGACCGGCGCGCCCGCGCGTCTCATCGTGCGCGGCGAGGTCTTCATGCCCCGCGCCAGCTTTGAAGCGCTCAACGCCGAGCAGGAGAAGCTCGGCAAGCCGCTGTTTGCCAACCCGCGCAACGCCGCGGCGGGCTCCTTGCGGCAGCTGGACCCGGGCGTGGCGGCAAAGCGGAAGCTCGACATTCTCGTCTTCAACCTGCAGCTGGCAGAGGGCGTCACATTCCGGACGCACAGCGAAACGCTTGACTATCTGCGGGCGCTCAAGTTCAAGGTCATACCTTACACGCTCTGCCGCGATATGGACAAAGCGGAGCAGCTGATCACCCAGCTCGGCGAGACCCGCTACGAGCTGCCGTATGATATCGACGGAGCTGTCATGAAGCTCAACAGTCTGGCCGGGCGCGAGCGGCTCGGCAGCACGGCGAAGTTCCCGCGCTGGGCGGCGGCCTTCAAATACCCGCCGGAGATCAAGGAGACCGTGCTGCAGGATATCGTCGTGCAGGTGGGGCGCACGGGCGTGCTGACCCCGCGGGCGATCGTGGCCCCGGTCCATCTCGCCGGGACGACCGTCACCGCCGCGACGCTCCACAACCAGGACTTTATCACCGACAAGGATATCCGCATCGGCGACACCGTCAGGATCCGCAAGGCAGGGGAGATCATCCCGGAGATCCTGGAGGTCGTTCCCGCAAAGCGTCCGGCAGACGCCGTGCCGTACCGCCTGCCGGACCGCTGCCCCGTCTGCGGCGCGCCGGTCGTGCGCGATGAGGACGGCGCTGCCCTGCGCTGCACAGGCGCGGAGTGCCCGGCGCAGCTGTCCAGAAATCTGGCGCACTTCGTCTCGCGCGAGGCCATGAACATCGACGGCCTCGGCAGCGCGATCATCGACCTGCTGATCGAGGAAAAGATGGTCTCCAACCCTGCGGACCTCTACGCGCTGGACTATGCCGCCTTCGCAAAGCTTCCCGGGCAGGGGAAAAAGTCCGCCGCGAACCTCAAAGCCGCCATCGAGGCCAGCAAGCAGAACGATCTGGCCCGGCTGCTGTGCGCGCTTGGCATCCGGCAGGTCGGCAGCAAGGCGGCCAAGGTGCTCGCGTCGACGTTCGGGAGTCTCGATGCTCTGCAGCACGCATCGCTGGAGGATCTGACGGCCGTCCCCGATATCGGCGAAACGACGGCGCAGAACATCCTCGATTACTTTGCCAGCCCGCAGTCACAGGACCTGATCGATCGGCTGCGCGTGGCAGGTGTAAACTTTATGTCAACCAACCAGGTGACGGATACGCGCTTTGCGGGCAAGACCTTTGTCCTGACCGGCGCGCTGAGCCTGTTTACGCGCGAGGAGGCGACGGAGAAGATCGAGTCGTTCGGCGGTAAGGCCGCCTCGTCCGTCTCGAAAAAGACGACGTACGTCGTCGCCGGGGAAAACGCAGGCAGCAAGCTCCGCAAGGCGCAGGAGCTAGGCGTCCCTGTGCTTTCCGAGCAGGAATTTCTGGAGCTGCTGCAATGAGGATCACGCTGGTCAGCAGCTGCGGGCTCGTGCTGGAAGCGGAGGGGCGGACGCTTCTGGTCGACGCGCTCAACAAGCAGTTCCGCTGCTATTACGGCTTGCCGCCCGGGACCTTCTCGCAGATGCTGGCAGGGGAGCCGCCCTATGACGCGCTCTGCGGTATCTTGTGCACGCACGCGCACCCCGATCATTACAATGCGCTCCGCACCCGGCAGCTGCAGGCAGCCAGCGGCGCGCCCGTCTTCGTTCCGCAGCCGCAGACGCCGCCCCAGCTGGCGCTGCAGTTCGGCCCGTTCAGCGTTGAATACCACCAGTTTGCGCATACGCCCGTGCCGGGCTGGGATTCGATCACGCACGGTGTGTATTTCATCTCGGCCGCGGGTGTCAGCGTCTATGTGACTGCGGACGCGCGCATCGACGCGGTACAGCATCGCGCGATCCTTCGCGGCCGCCGCGCCGACGCGGCGTTCTGGAACGGCCAGATCCTGTCCTATCCCGAAACGCGCGCGCTTCTGCCCGAGGCAGCGAAAAAGAATTATGTCTACCACATCCCGGTCGACGAGAAGGACGCCTGCGGCGTCCGCCGCAAATGCGAACGCAACATGGCCCGCTTCGGCGCAGAACTTCCCAATGTTTCGCTGCTGGAGGCTTACCCGTCACAGATCCTGCTATAAAAACGACCAGCCCGGAGCCGGGTTGGTCGTTTGCTTTATGTTAACTTATTCTTCGCTTTCCGCAGGCGCGTGCTTTTCCTTCTCCACCCAGGTCATGCCGAGCAGGATGAGCAGGATCCCGGCGGCACGCAGCAGGCTGAACGTGCCGTAGAACACATAGTCCAGCGTCAGCGACATCCCGAGATTGCCGACCAGCATCAGAACGGAGGAGACCAGCGTGTTGGAATGCAGCGTCCCGATGATCTGCAGCAGCTGTGCGAGCAGACCGCAGACGCTCCCGAGGTAGACCCACCAGGGGACGGCCGTGATGTAGCCCCACGTGAGCTCCTTCCCGTTTTTGAGCACAAAAACGAGCAGCAGAGACAGAACTGTCGCCTCCACATAGTTGATCAGCGCGCCGTTGGCCGTGCCGAACAGCTTTCCGGCCCGGACGTTCGTCATGCGGTTGATGGAGTTGAAAAACCCGTTCAGCAGGGCAGTCAGATAATAGATCATGCAGCCGCCTCCTCAGTTCAGAACTACAAGGATCACGCCCAGCAGCACGAGCGCATAGCCCGGCAGCTGCCGCCTGCGGATCCGCGTGATCGGCATGCCGAACAGACCGAACCGGTCGATCAGCGCCGAGGAGACGAGCTGCCCTGCCGTGGAGAGCGCCATAAACGCGCTCGCGCCGACATGCAGCGTACACCAGCTGGAGGTTGCGACGATCCCGATGCCCATCGCGCCGACCAGATACACATACCACGGCGCGCCGGAAAACCGCAGCGGCTGCCGCTTGACCAGCAGATAGCCGAGCAGCAGCACGAGCGCGATGCCGTGGACAAAGAAGCAGATGCCGAACAGACTGAAGTAGTTGCCCATCTGCGCGTTGAGCGAGACCATGACGCCCTGCAGAATGCCGGCCAGAAGCAAAAATCCAAGATACAGCAAAGCCTGTCCTCCGTTTCTCAGCGCGCAGCCGCGCCGGACTCGTCTGTCAAAAAGCGGTCGAGCTGCGCTTCGACCTCCGGGCGGCGCTTGAAGCGCGGATGCCCGGTCAGCTGGCCGCGGGCCATGACCATCCCGACGTGCCGCAGCGCGCGCAGATCCTCCAGCGGGTTTGCAGCGGTCACGATCAGGTCTGCGCACTTGCCCGGCGCAACGGTGCCGGTCTCGCTGCCGATGCCGGCGAGCTCCGCGCTCCGGCTCGTTGCGGTGTAGAGAGCGAAGGCGTTGGAGACGCCGGTATATTTGTGGAAATAAAACAGCTCGCGCCAGAAATCATACTGGGTGATCCACGGGCAGCCGACGTCGTTGCCGAGCACGACGGGAATGTCGTTGGCAAGCGCGGCCTTCGCGCAGTCGATGATGCCCTCAAAGACGATCGTGCCGTTGTACTGCTCGACCTCAGTCGCGTGGGTGATGGAACGGTCAAACAGCGCGTAGGGCAGGGCAGGCGAGATCGTTGTGCAGAGAAACGCACCGGTATCTTTGAACAGGCGCAGGATCTCCGCGTCCGGCTTTGCGCCGTGCTCGATCGAATCCACGCCGTTTTCCAGCGCCGCGCGCACGCCCTGCGGCGACTCGACGTGGGCCGCAACGCGGTATCCCGCGGCGTGTGCCCGGTCGCAGACGGCCTTGATCATCTCCGGCGGCATCTTCATTTCACCCGGGACGCCCTTTTTCTTCGCGTCCATCACGCCACCCGTGATCATCAGCTTGATGAGGTCGACGCCCTGCGCCTCTGCGGCATCCAGCTGCGCGAGCGCCTCAGGAATAGAGTGCGCGGCCACGGCGACCGACCCGGCCATATGTCCGCCCGGGACGGAGATCCCCTCGTTGGCGGCCAGGATCCGCGGCCCTACGCGGCGGCCCGCCGCGATCTCATCGCGCAGCCGTGTGTCAAAATCGGCAAGACCGCCGACCGTGCGGATGGTCGTGACGCCGCTCATCAGCTCTGTCCGGGCAAAGCCGCAGACCATCTGATAGGCGATCTTCCGCGTCAGCGCCGTGGAGAGGATCGTGCGGACCAGCTTTTCGTTGTCCCGCTGCTTTTTCTGCGGCTTGCCGCTGCCTGCAAGATGGACATGCATGTTGATCAGGCCCGGCATCAGATACCGGCCCTGCAGGTCGACGACGGTATAGCCGTCAAGCGGCGTCCCCTCCGGGACGATGGCGCTGATGCGCTCTCCGTCCGTCAGGACGCAGAGTCCTTCCTGCACCTGCATGTCCTTCGTGCCGTCCAGGAGCTTTCCGTGCGTGAATGCGTATTTCATAGAATATCCCTCACTTTTCTGCTGTACAGTATAGCTTGTTGCGCGGGCCCTGTAAAGCCGCAGCGTGCGGAAAGTGTGCAAAAAACAGCGGCCCGGAAGAAAACCGGCGCTGCCGACCCGGAAAAACAGATTGACAGGCGGCCGCGGCAGGACTATGATAGAACCAGACCGGGCGGCTTCAGCGGCCGCGCGGATCATATTACGATCAAAAGGAGAACTTTTTGAAGCTGATCACCTGTACATCGGAGCGTGTGGGCTGACCGGGAGGTCCGGCAAATCTCACACGCCGCGCCTCCCGAAGCTTTACGATTCGATCTTCAGGAGGATCTACCATGCATCGGGAAAACAAACGCAAAACGTTCGAAAAAGGCTATTATAAGACCCATGCCTGCAATGACAGCTTTACCTGCAAGGTCTGCGGGCGGCTCTGCACCCCGCAGAACGCAGGGAGTGACCACCGCAACCATTGCCCCAACTGCCTCTCCAGCCTCCACGTCGACCTCGAGCCCGGCGACCGGGCATCCGACTGCGGCGGGATCATGGACCCGGTCGCAGTCTGGGTGCGCAAGGGCGGGGAATGGGCTATCATCCACCGCTGTCGCCGCTGCGGAGCGCTCAGCTCCAACCGCGTCGCGGCGGACGATAACCCCATGAAGCTCATGAGCATTGCCATGAAGCCGCTGTGCGAGCCGCCGTTCCCGCTGGAACGCCTGGAAGAGATGACGGCCCTCATGGCTGGCGACGGACGTCTGCGCTGAGCCGTTTTTGAACAGGACCAAGGCACAACAGCGCCCGCAGCGGATCTCCGCTGCGGGCGCTGCTTTTTCATGAGGACCGGCGGGTCCCTCAGCCAAATACGCCGACGTAGGTGAAATTCTGCGAAGCCTCCGGCGTGGGGATCTCAGTCTGCACGATGGTCATGTGTTCCGCGATCTTTTCCGTGACATCCCAGTCGCCGCCCAGGAACACCACGCAGAGCTTGTCCGCGTCATAGAGCAGGAGGAAATGATGGGTGATGTCTGCATTGCGGTCTATGTCATACGTTTCGATCCAGCAGGCATACAGATCGTTCAGCATCCCTTCCTTGATGATCGCCGGGTCGTCTCCGGGCACCAGAAGATCGCAGCCCGCGACCTCGTTGGCGGACAGACAGCTGAACGTGAAGTGTACCTGCGCTGTGCTGTCGGTGGAGTAAACGCAGTCCTTTGCCAGCTCCATCTGGGCATCGGAGATGCCGTCCAGCTGCGCCGGACTGCGCATGGCAATGACGTCATACAAATACGCGGTATTGTCCGGGATCAGCGCCGTTGGCAGCCAGCCGAATTGCACACCGCAGTAGGTGCCGGACGTGCGGCCCTCTGTATCGACGCGGATGATCGCGTCTCTGGAAAAATCATAGGAAAACGGCTCCAGCGTGCCATCCGGACGAATGGATGCGCCCTCGGCATGATACGTGGTCTCCGCATTGGAGACGGACGCGTAATGCAGCACCGTCGCCGCACCGCACAGCACCGCGATGGCTGCGGCCGCGGCGATCATAATGCGGATAACGCGCTTGCGGCCGTGCTTTTTTGCATCCTGCTGCACAAGCTGCATCGTGCCGTTCAAAATCCCTGCCTGCCGATCTTCCGGCAGCGCTTCGACCGGCACATCCGGCAGCGCCGCTGCCTGCAGGATCCTGTCAATCCGATTCATATACAAACCCTCCCCGGCATAATTCGTTTCTGATGGCTTCCCGGCTGCGCACCAGCCGCATCCGGACCGCTGCAGGTGTCAGCCCAAGTGCGGCGGCGATCTCGGCTGCTGGTTGACATAAATCATAAAACCGGCAGATGATCTCGCGGTCTGTCTTGGATAGCTGCGCGACGGCGGCACGGAGCTGCTGCGCCTGTTCTCGCTTCGAGGCTTCCTCAAGAAGAAAATCGTCCGTTCCGGCCAGATCCTCGTCCAGCGGTATCTCGCTGCGGCTTTTTCGCAGCCGGTCGACGGTCTTGTTCCGCGCGACGCTCCCGAGCCATGCCCGAAGATGCCCGGACTTCACCGTCCGGCAGGACTGCCAGAGCGTGAAAAAGACGCTCGAGGCCAGCTCGTCCTCATCCTCCGGCGAGAGAAGCCCGCGGCTGCGGTTGTGAATGACGGTGACGACATACGCGCTGTACTGCGTGATCGCCGCCGTGAGCGCCTGCTCGTCGCCGTGGCGCAGGCGGGAAAGCAGGTTCTGTTCGTCCATGCAGTGTCCTCCAATCTGTTTTGGTCAGCTGACACCCATATAGTCGGCAGACAGGGGAGAAGTGTAACAAAAGACCCGGCGCATCCATGCGCCGGGCCTGCTATTCAGTTTTTGACGCCGTAAGTCTGCACTTCTGCGATAAGCCGGTCAAGAAGTTCAGGATCGACTGAATGATAAACCTGAAATCCACGGTTGTTCGGTCCGGCGACGACCACCTGTGAGCCGGTGAAGGTCAGACTACAGCATTCATCCTCAAACCATCCCCATGCGAACATCAGATTGACAGAACGGCTGTCATAGTCTTTATCGCTGCTAACGGAAGTCAAGCCGCCCGGAAGAAGATTCCTGAGATCCTGCCGGTAGGAGGCAGAACTTAAAACGGATAAAACAGCTTCATATTCTGTGCTTCCGGCGGAACAGTATTGTAGGTTCCAGATGTCAAACGAAGGACTGCCGTTTTCAAACCTGGCAGCAGTGACAATGGCGGCCATGTTCAGATCCGGATATTCCGCCGGGATACCGGTCACTTCCGCAAAGGAATGCGGCCAGAGCAGCCACACGGCGAAGCATAGGACGATGATCGCGAGGAGCAGAAGGATGCATTTCTTCGTTCCGGTCCGCATGGCAGGGTCCTCCGTTCTTCAGGGTGCTTCCATCATAGCAGGATCCTGAAATTTTGTCTAGCACCTCAGAAAACAGCAGCTTTTCTTCCCGGAAGGAAACAGGAAGCGCCTGCCCGGCAGCATATGTACCGGCTGCATCGCATTCCGCGCGCGGCACCGGCGACCCCTCTGCCGCGCCCTCCGGCTGCAGCAGAAGGATCGCGTGCCCGGCATCCGGGATGATGCGCAGGATGCGGAAGGGCGTGCCGCTTCCGCCAAGCTCGTGGCTGACCCAGAGGATCGGCCCGTCGAACGCGCCCAGCAGCTCGCCGAGCTCGAGCTCCAGCTCCCACTTGAGGTAGCTGTCGAGCGCGGAGAACGGCTCATCCAGCAAGATCGCCTGCGGCTCCGACGCCAGGATCCGTGCCAGTGCCACGCGCTGCTGCTGCCCGCCGGAGAGCTGCGCCGGGAGCTTTTTTTCGAGGCCCTCGAGCCGGAAGGTCCGGAGCAGGGCGGCGAGCTTTTCCTTTTTCTCCGCGCGCGAGCCTGTGCGGATGCCGCAGAGGATGTTCTGTGCCGCCGTCATGTTGGGGAACAGGGCGTACTGCTGGAACAGATACCCCACGCGCCGCTGCTGCGGCGTGAGGTTGATATGCTTTTCGCTGTCGAACAGCACGCGGCCGTCCAGCGTGATCGTGCCGCGGTCCGGCTTTTCGATGCCTGCGATGCACTTGAGCGTCATGCTGTTGATATATAAATCGTAACGTCGTTACTCTTTACCGAACGGACAGACGGGCAGACGGGATAATGGCACTCCGCGCAGCCGAGGCACAGCCCGCCGCAGTCGAGTGCGGCGATCTCCTGCTTCGTGACCGACAGTCCTGCAGCGACGCGCGGCAGGATGAGATCGAAGATCGTCGCCTTCGCGTACATGACGCAGCCAGGAAGACCCATCACGGGCTGGCCGTCTTCGTAGTATCCCAGCAGGAACATGGCCCCGGGCAGGACCGCTGCGCCGTAGGTCACGATCCGCGCGCCGCTCCGGGCGATCGCGCCGGGGGTATTGTCGTCGGGATCGACGCTCATGCCGCCGGTGCAGAGGATCATGTCGACCGGTTTTTTCCGCATCTCGTCGATCGCCGCGGCGACCTGCTCGAGCCCGTCACTGACGGTCAGATGCTCTGTCATCGTGATGCCGTAGGCCTGCAACTTCTTTGCGAGGATCGGCGTGCTCGGCATGTTCCGCAGCGTTCGGTCGGAGGAATTTCGGCAGGCGGTCGAGCAGGTAGTGCAGACGGGGAAGATGATCTCGTCGGCGCTCGGCTATCAGAGAAAATGAAAAAGCACGCGCTGCGGCTGCAGCGCGTGTTTTTTGTTTGGTCAGTGCCCACCGCCCGCGAGCATTCTGAGCGCGTGATCGAGCGTCGCGACGACAGCGCCGAGATTTTCGCGCGCCGCCTTTTCCGAGCCCAGGACGTTCAGCACAAGCGTGTGCCCTCTGATCCCGGCGACCGCGCGGGAAAGCATCGCCCGCGGCGTCGACTTCAGTCCCTCGACCCACATGGCGACGGGGATGGCGTGGATCTCCCGGTCGAGCACGGCGAGCGTCGCCTCCGGCGTCACGTCGCGCGGAGAGAGACCGGTGCCCCCGGTCGTGACGACCAGATCAGCCTGCAATATGTCGCAGGCATGGACGATGGCCGCAGAGATCTGCCCCTCCTCGTCCGGAACGGTCTGCATTGCCTGTACGGCAAAGCCGGCGTTTTCAAGCATGGCGCGGATGGCCGGGCCGCTGGTATCGGTCCGGGTCCCGGCAGCGCAGGAATCGCTGACGGTAAGAATGACTGCCTGATACGGCATAAAGATCCCTCCTGTATCGTTTTTTCTATCCTACAATATTTTTTTTGGAAAGGGAAGCGGCAGATTTGCGGCGAATGCAAAACGCTCCAACAAAAAACAACGCAAACAGGCATGCGAAAATGGGATTTATCGTTGACACCTGCGGATTCTTGCGCTACAATAAGGTGAAATCAATACAAACCAACACAATCCCATTTTTGTTGGACGATTTTCCCCAAGGCAAAAATTCAGAAAGGAATGGAATCTATGAAAACCAAAGCAGTTCGAATCCATGGCAAAATGGATCTGCGTCTGGAAGAAATTGAACTCCCGCAGGTCGGTCCGGACGATGTTCAGGTCAAGATCATTTCTGACTCCATCTGCATGAGCACGTATAAGGCCGCGGTCGAGGGCGAAGAGCACAAGCGCGTGCCCAACGACGTTGCGGAGCATCCGACCATCGTCGGCCATGAATTCTGCGGTGTCATCACCGAGGTCGGCGAGAACTGGAAAAATAAATATAAACCCGGCCAGGGCTTTGCCATTCAGCCTGCGCACTTCTACAAGGGCTCCCAGATGGCTCCCGGCTATTCCTACCAGTACTGCGGCGGCGACAGCCAGTACTCCAACATCCCCATCGAGACGCTGCTGACCGACAACCTGCTGCCGTACAATTCCGATACCTACTTCTATGGCTCCCTGGCAGAGCCGATGAGCTGCATCATCGGTACCTTCCACGCCATGTACCACACCAAGCCCGGCTGCTATGAGCATCAGATGGGCATCGTTGAGGGCGGCAAGATGGCCATGCTCGCTTCCGTCGGCCCCATGGGCCTCGGCGCGATCGACTACGCGCTGCACTGCGACCGCCGTCCGAGCCTGCTCGTCATCACCGATATCGACGACGCCAGACTCGCAAGAGCCGAGAGCATCTACACCGTCGAGCACGCCAAGGAAATGGGCGTCGAGCTGCACTACGTCAACACGGCCAAGCCCGGCTGCGACACCAACTACCTGCGTGAGCTCTCCGGCGGCACCGGCTATGACGACGTCATCTGCTTCGCTCCGGTCAAGCCCGTTGTCGAGCAGGCCAGCGATATCCTTGGCTTCGACGGCTGCCTCAACTTCTTCGCAGGCCCGACCAACAGCCAGTTCAAGGCGGAGTTCAACTGGTACAATGTCCATTACCTCTACACCCATGTGGTCGGCACCTCCGGCGGCAACACCAGCGACATGAAGGAAGCCATCGAGATGATGACCTCCGGCAAGATCAACCCCGCTGCCATGATCACCCACATCGGCGGTTTGAACGCGGTCGTCGATACCGTCCTGAACCTGCCGAAGATCCCCGGCGGCAAGAAGCTCATCTACACGCAGATCGAGCTGCCCCTGACGGCCATCGCCGATTTCGGCAAGCTGGGCGAGACGGATCCGCTCTTCGCAAAGCTCGACGAGATCACCAAGCGCCACAACGGCCTGTGGAGCGCAGAAGCTGAAAAATATCTGCTTGCAAACAAATAATTGAAATTAAAATAGGAGTGAAACACTTATGGCAGAAGGCGTATTGATGCCCAAAGAAGGCATTACAGTCGAATCTTGCATCATTGGCGAGTGGAAGAAGAATGTCGGCGATCACGTCAACGTCGGCGACGTCCTCTTCACCTACGAGACCGACAAGGCGGAGTTCGAATGCGAATCCACCGCAGCCGGCACCCTGCTTGCCAAGTTCTACGAAGACGGCGACGAGGTCCCGTGCCTGGCCAACGTCTGCGCCATCGGCAAAGAGGGCGACGCATATGAGTTCCTGAAGCCCGGCGCAGAGGCCCCGGCTCCTGCCGCCGCTCCCGCCGCAGAAGAGGCCGCTCCCGCAGCCGCCGCAGCTCCCGCTGCCGCAGCCGAGCTCAAGGCCATCTCCCCGCGCGCCATGGCCAAGGCTGTTGCCAACAACGTCAACCCGGCGCTTGCCACCGGTACCGGCCCCAACGGCCGCATCATCGAGCGGGATATCGACAAGCTGATCGCCTCCGGCGCAGCTGCTGCGTATGCCGCTCCGACCGCCGCTGCTCCCGCTGCTGCCGAGTTCGAAGATGTCAAGTGGAGCCCGGTCCGCAAGGCGACCGCCAAGTCCATGACCAAGAGCCTGTCCACCATGGCACAGCTCACCCAGCAGTATTCCTTCGACGCGACGCAGCTGCAGGCCTACCGCGCCATGCTCAAGCCGCTTGATCCCCCGATGGGCAAGGTCAGTCTCAACGACATGGTCATGTTCGCTGTTGCGAAGACCATCAAGTCCTGCCCGGATCTGAACGCCAACGTCCTCGAAGAGAACGTCGTCCGTCACTTCAATACCGTCAACCTCGGCTTCGCCTGCGACACGCCGCGCGGCCTGATCGTCCCGACGATCTTCAATGCCGACCAGATGACCCTGCTTGAGCTCTCCATGGAAGCCAAGCGTCTGGCTGCCGAAGCCCGCGAGGGCAAGCTGAGCCCCGACTACATGTCCGGCGCCACCTTCACGATCTCCAACATCGGTTCGTTCGGCTGCGAGGCCTTCACGCCCGTCATCAACCCGCCCCAGACCGGAATTCTCGGCGTCTGCAACATCCAGACGAAGATCAAGTCCGCCAAGGACGGCGTCATCGAGACCTACCCGGCCATGGGCCTGTCTCTGACCTTCGACCACAGAGTCATCGACGGCGCACCCGCCGCGCGCTATATGAGCGAGCTGTGCAAGAGTCTTGAGAACTTCATGACCCTGCTCGCCAAGTAAGAGAAAGGAAGGACGAAATCATGCCGAAATCTTTGTATATCGATCCCGTAAAAGTCCGCGAACCCGGCTATATTCATTTTGAAGACATTCCTGTCTGCCAGTATAACAAGACCATCAAGCAGGAGCTCGAAGAGGGCAACTACACCAAGGAAGACCTGATCCGCATCTACCGCGACATGGCCATCTGCCGTGAGTTCGAGCACATGCTCACCCTCATCAAGACCCAGGCCAACTATAACGGCGTCGAGACGACCTATCCCGGCCCCGCGCACCTGTCCCTCGGTCAGGAAGCTTCCTGCGTCGGCGAAGCGTACCTTCTGACGAAGGACGACATCACCTTCGGTTCCCACAGAAGCCATTCCGAGATCCTCTCCAAGGGCCTGAGCTGCATCAACAAGCTCTCCGATGAAGAGCTCATGAGCACCATGGAAAACTTCCTCGGCGGCAAGACCCTGGCAGCTGTCAAGAAGTTCGCCGATACCTCCGACGTCAAGGAGCTGGCCATCCGCTTCCTGCTCTACGGCACCGTCGCTGAGATCTTTGCCCGTGAAAACGGCTTCCATCACGGCATGGGCGGCTCCATGCACGCGTTCTTCCTGCCGTTCGGCATCTACCCCAACAACGCCATCGTCGGCGGCTCCGCCCCGATCGCAACGGGCGCTGCGCTGTATCAGAAGAACAACGACAAGAAGGGCGTTGTCGTCTGCAACATCGGCGATGCGTCCCTCGGCTGCGGCCCTGTCTACGAGGCCATGAACTTCTCCGCCATGGACCAGTTCAAGACCCTGTGGGAAGAAGGCCGGAAGGGCGGCCTGCCCATCATCTTCAACGTCTTTGACAACTTCTACGGCATGGGCGGCCAGACCATGGGCGAGACCATGGCCTACAACATGCCCGCCCGTCTCGGCGCCGGCATCACCCCGAGCCAGATGCACGCAGAGCGTGTCGACGGCTGGAACCCGCTGGCTGTCATCGACGCCTACAAGCGTAAGATGGAGCTCATCAAGAACAACGAAGGCCCCGTCCTGCTCGACGTCGTGACCTATCGTCTCGTCGGCCACTCCACCTCCGACCAGAACGCCTACCGTACCAAGGAAGAGATCGAAGACTGGCGCAGCCATGACCCGATCGTCAAGTTCCGCGAGGCTCTTGTGGAAGCTGGCGTCGAGTCCGACGAGTTCTTCGCCAAGCTCCTGCAGGATACCGCTGACCGCATGACCATGATCTGCCGCGCGGCTGACGACAAGGAGATCTCTCCGTATGTCGACTTCGACAAGAACCCGGATTACCTTGCAAACCTGATGTTCTCCAACGAGACCGTCCACTCCATGGGCGCTCCCGATCAGAAGCTGAACGTTACTGGCCCGAAGGAGAGCTGCAAGCGCTATGCTGACCTGGCCAAGAAGGAGCACTTCGCGTTCGATAAGGACGGCAATAAGTTCTCCGACATGAAGGTCTACAACATCCGCGACGCGATCTTTGAGCCGCTGATCAACAAGTACTACGAAGACCCGACGCTCGTCGCCTACGGCGAAGACGTGCGTGACTGGGGCGGCGCTTACGCTGTCTACCGCGGCCTGATGGATGTCATCCCGCACTCCAGACTCTTCAACTCTCCGATCTCCGAGGCTGCCATCGTCGGCACCGCTGTCGGCTACTGCATGTGCGGCGGCCGCGCAGTCGTTGAGCTCATGTACTGCGACTTCCTTGGCCGTGCAGGCGATGAGGTCTTCAACCAGATGTCCAAGTGGCAGGCCATGTCCGCCGGTATCCTGAAGATGCCGATGATCCTGCGTATGTCCGTCGGTGCCAAGTACGGCGCGCAGCACTCGCAGGACTGGGTCGCCATCGTCTCCCACATCCCCGGCCTGAAGGTCTTCTTCCCGGCCACCCCGTACGAGGCCAAGGGCATCATGCAGGCGGCTCTGAACGGCACCGATCCCTGCGTCATCTTCGAGTCCCAGCGTATCTACGGCAAGGGCGAAGAGTTCCACGAGGGCGGCGTTCCCGCGGAAGAGTATGAATGGGCACCCGGCGCTGTCAACAAGGTCCGCGACGGCAAGGATCTGACCATCCTCACCATCGGCGCGACGCTGTACCGCGCAGTCGACGCAGCCAAGACGCTCTCCGAGAAGTACGGCGTGGAAGCCGACGTCATCAACATGCCGTCTCTGGTCCCGCTGGATTATACCGATCTGATCGCTTCCGTCAAGAAGACCGGCCGCGTGGTCCTGGCCTCCGACGCCTGCGCAAGAGGCACCTTCCTCAACGAGATCGCGGAGAACCTGACGAATATGTGCTTCGACTATCTGGATGCGCCTCCCGTCGTCATCGGCGCGCGCAACTGGATCACTCCGCCGCACGAGTTCGACAAGTACTTCTTCCCGTATGCCGAGTGGATCATTGACGCTGTCAATGCCCGCCTGATCCCGCTGGAGGGCTATACCTCCACCACGACCCCGGACGAGGCTGAGATCATCCGCCGCAACAAGCTGGGCGTGTAATGAAACCTATCCCCGCGCAGAGGAAATCTCTGCGCGGGGATTCCCAAAAGAAAGCCTTGACAAACCCGCGATTCATCGCTATAATATTCATGTTTTCGGGCCTGTAGCTCAGCTGGGAGCGCAAGCGGTACGGTTTTAGCTATCGTGTTGTATCTCATGCGGGAGCCACGCGGTTCACCCTCAAAAAGTTCATAAAAATGGGCCTGTAGCTCAGCTGGGAGAGCGTTCGGTTCGCATCCGAGAGGTCGAGAGTTCGAGTCTCTTCAGGTCCACCAAAGATAAAGACGCAGGAATTTAAATTCCTGCGTCTTATTTTTTATCTTTTTGGGTAGAATAGCAGTTAAAAGACGGATTATTTATGATTGAACAAAACCTTTTGCGAGAATTGCAAGGTAGCAAGACGTAGCATATCCTAGCACGAAAATACACGGGTATGAACACAGTGACCGACACAGTAAAAAAGTGCAATTAAAAGGCCGCGTCCATCTGGGCGGCGACTTTATCAATGCGGGTATCGAGGATGTCGGTGTAGATATCCATGGTGGTGGAGAGCTGTGCGTGGCCGAGGAATTTTTGAGCGAGCTTGAAGTCCACACCGGCCTCGTAGAGCGCGGTCGCGTAGCCGTGGCGGATCTCATGAGGGGAGACGGTGATGCCCGTGCGCTTGCGGTAGGCGTCGAATTGGTCGGTGACGAACCAGCCGGGGAGCGGACTTTTTCCGCCGTCGTTGGAAAAGATATAGCCGTGCTCCTTTTGCGGGAGCGCAGCGGCCAACGCTGGGAGCAACGGGACGGGGCGGATGCCGGCGGCAGTCTTCGGCTCCTTGATCTGGGGCGTCGGACCGGTATGGTAGACGCTGCGGCGGATGTAGATCCTGCCTTTCTCCCGATCAATGTCCTCGTAGCGCAAGCCCTCGGCCTCGCCGCGGCGGCAGCCGGTATAATAGATCAGGAAGGCAAACAGGCCGAAGTCGTCGTTTAGGTTGTCCTTGATCTTCTGGATCTGATCAGCGGGCGGCGCGTGGCGGCGCTTCTGCGGAAGGTTCTTCGGGAGAAGAACTGCCTGCGCAGCGTTAAAAGAGACGTAACCTTCGCGCTGGGCTTTATTCAGGATCTGCCGGATGATCTGGCGCTGGGTGATAACGGTCTTCTTTGCGTGGGTCTTGGCAAACTGGTTGATGTACGTCTCAATCTCTTTGCTTGTGATGGTGGCGACATCCTCCGGGCCAAACTGCGCGACGGCGCGCTCATAGGCAGGGGAATAATTGCGCAGGGAATTCGGCGAAAGCGTTGGCTCGATCTCGTTCCACCAGGCGTGGGCGACGTCGGAGAACGGGACGGTCTTTGGCTTCTCGGCTTCAGCGCGGTAGGCCTTGATCTTATTCCAGACCTCGCGGTCCGTCTTGCCGCGAAACGCTTTGCGCTTGCCGTTGACTGTGATGATGGATTCATGCAGGCCGTCCGGCCTGACGTAGTATTTGGGAATTGGCATCGTAAAACCTCCAAGAATACCGCTCCGGCGCCGGCCGGGGCGGTTTTATTCATGTGCGGATCCAGCCGATCGATGGGATGAGCGCGTCGGCCACAAGCGCAAGGGCACACAGCAAAAGAATACCCAAGAGGATGAGCGTCACAAGCCGGTGCATGTGCAGGGACTTCTGCTGCTGGGCAAACTGCGCACGAAGGGCCGCGTTCTCGGCGAGGAGTTTTTCAGCATCGGAAGACTCGGCAGGCTCGGCAGGCGGGACGCCGAAATGCTCATCCATTGATACGCCGAGGGATGCGCAAATCGGGCCGACGGTATCAATGTACGGCTTCGTAGTCTCGCCGCGCAGGAATTGGCTGACGGCATTGACGGATACGCCGGATTCGTCAGCGATATCCTGATTCGTCTTATGCGGCTGCATGGTGTCCTTTGCTTCGCGGCATGTTTCCCACAATTTTTCTGACAAAAACCATCCCTCCATATATAAAAACCACACCTGTGGCAGTAAGATTTCAGAAAAACCTACGCTGAAAACCAAACCGACAGGTTTACAAACCCAACCGGCGTATGCCATGCTTCAAATACAGACGGCTCCCGGTCGTTTGCGCGAAACCAAAGCCCGCGCCGTTGTTCGGCCAGCGACGCGGGCGACGCCTACCTATATCTTACAACTTTTGGGAGGCGCGAACAAGAGGCAAAGATTAACAAAAAAAGAACGCGGTTTTTGTGGAGAAATGGAGACGGAGATGGAAAAGACGATGGAACAGATTGAAAACATTTTAGAGCGGGCCACACTGGATCAGCTGAAAATCATCCTGCGATTCCTGCGGAGCATCATAAAATAAGAGCCGGAACGGGAAACCGTTCCGGCAGGAGCATTAGGGCTTGCATTTTGAACAGGCGGTGTATCCGGCCTTTTCTGCCTCAATACGGATCGTGCGCTCAATGTCGTGCCCGCTGATTGCGCTGCAGCTTCGCAGGTGATATTTGCTGCCGGAAGGGGTTATCCAAACGGGCCGGGAATCATATTCAGAGAGTGGTTCTTCTGAAACACTTTCGGATTTGTTTTTCTCTGTATTGGAAGAAACCCCGGCCCCAGCACGGAAACCGGCATTATAAGCTTGCGAGCGTTCGGACTCGAGAATGTGGGCTGCAGGTGTTGAATTGCTCCCAACGTAGATACAGAAAGTAAGCACCAACGCGAACATGGTAAGAATCGAGAAGCCGCGGAATTTCCGGAACTTTCGGTTGGACTTTTCTAATTCGCTGCGAACGAAGGTGACGTATTTCTCACTTTCGGATTTATCCTTGGCAGCTTGCTCGCGAAGATCCTCACGAGATTTCAATATATTCTGCAAGTAAGACTGATCGTCAGCATACAACTGCTTGTCATACTCGTAACGCTTCGACGGTGAGGAAAGAATCGCGTACGCTTCATTCAGCTGCTTAGACTTCACTTCTGCGACATAAGGGCTGCCGTCGAAGACATCAGGATGGAAGAATTTCATCTGATCCCGATATGCGGTTTTGATTTGGCCGAATGTGGCGTATCTTGGGACGCCGAGGATATCGTAATATGTCATGTGGAGGTATACCTTTTAGCGCGTGGACTGTTTTGAACCGGAGATCACAATAAAGCCCGTGCAGAGAATTTCTACGATAAAATACGCGACAGCGCAGATAAGGTACAGCGTTAAAAGCTTCGGCTCTTGGCAATGAACAGCGGAGAAAATAGAGGCAATCCAAATCGAAAGATGAGCTAGCCATGCAATCACTGGAGCGGGTTTGTCGAGAAAGAATACAACAGCTGCAATCAAAAAGGAGAGAAGCGGTGACAATCCAAGCATGGTGAGCGGCGCGAAAATGCAGGCAACATGACCGATTTCAAGGAAAAAACTGAAAATTCGGGATGGAAAACTAACACGGCCCAAGGTTCGCATGAAACGTCTCACAGCAAAACCTCCATTCCAAAATGTTACTTTTATTGTAAAGCAAGAATTCGCCAATCTCAAACCGCAATGTTTCACAAATGTTGTATGCGAAATTTGTAGAAAAAGAACACCGGAAGCAGGTTATTTGCTTCCGGTGATTTTTTTTGCGTATTCGAGGATGTTGTCCCAGAACTCCGGGGGCATTTCGAGGGCGGCTGCAATGCCGCGTTTGCGTGTGGATTCGTCGGCTTCGGCCAGAACGTCGGTAAAGAGCATCGCCATGCGCTCATTCTCACTGCGCTGGACATACATTTCCCCTTCGCCGTCCTCCAGCCATGCAAGAGAGACGTTGAATTCCCGGCAGATATCAGAAGAAGTGCGGTCGCTGGGGATTTTATCACCCGCGCAAATTCTGGTTACAAACGAGGGGGAAATGTTCAGACGTTCTGCAAACTTGGTCTTGGATATCCCAAGGTCGGAGATAAGGAACGCAATTCGTTCGTTGATTGTCTCCATGGGTTCACCTTCTTTCTGATGACAGGTTAGCACACCGAGAATGGAAAGTCAACAAAAACTTTTACCCAGACAAAAAATAATGCTTGACAAATTGCTCAAGGCAATATATGATGTGCCTAGGTAAAGAAAACACGAAACCGAGCGAGGTGAGAACAATGTCAGAGGAACAGAAGAAGCAGGTCGAGGGTGTGCTGCGTGAGATGAAGCACATGAACCCGCAGCAGATCGAGGTCATGATCGCCTATATGCAGGGCGTGGCTACGGCGGCAAAGCTGATGAGCGAGAAGAAGGAGGCGTGAGGGGATGCCGAGAGAGCTGGAAGGATACCGGCCGCAGCTGGAGCTGCTGACCGATATGTTCCCGGGGCGCGCGGCCATCGGGATCACGGAATGTCAGGCGGCGCTGGGCATCGACCGGCGGACGCTGCTGGCCGACCGGCGGTTCCCGGCCCGGCACGTCGGGAACAAATACACTGTGTCGCTCACGGAGCTGGCACGGTGGATGGTGCAGAGATAGGAGGCTGAGCCATGGCGAAGGTAAAGACCTACACCCTGACGCTGGATGCGCAGGAGCTGCATGATCTGATCGAGGCAGCACTGGTGTGTGAGTGCCAGGCGGCGCAGATCATTAACGGACTCAAGCGCAAGGGACTGGACCTGGACGCGCAGAAGCTCGTGACACAAAACGCCCGTCTGTCGCGGCTCGTCAAGCGGATGCAGGAAGCGAAGAAGGAGACAGCATGACAAATTTCGGGAAGACCGTGCGCAAGCGGCTGATCGATCTGGACAAGACGCAGGACTGGCTGGCCGCGCAGGTCAGGGGGAGGGGGATCCCCTGCGACAAGACGTATCTCAGCAAGATCCTGAATGGAGCCCGGAAGGGCAAGCAGGTCAAGGCTGCGATCGAGAAGATTCTGGATCTGGAAGGGGGTGCGCTGGGTGGATGAGCTCAAGAAAAAAACGATCGCCGCACTGGAACAGCAGTTGCAGCTGCTGGCCCAGAACGGCGGATCGCCTGCCGGAAAGGCAGAAACGTGCAACATGAGAACCAATCTTGCGGAACGGCTCGGGTATGAGCCGGAGGAAGAGACCAGGGAGCGGCAGGAGCGACTGCTGG
>ERZ836939.888-NODE-888-length-37857-cov-10.134067_pt1 | contig 37857 bp, 30 predicted proteins | sample MGYA00519912_ERZ836939 | MGnify/ENA primary metagenome ERZ836939 (study PRJEB31850, sample SAMEA3708810) | human gut metagenome | biome: human gut; feature: human-associated habitat; material: faeces | place: China | collected 2014 ...
CTACAAGGGCGCGTGCATCATGGAAGATTCGGACGGAAATGACGCAATCGTTCTGACACTGGACTTCACAAACAACGGCAAGGAGAATGCGTCGTATCTTTGGAGCGTCGATGAAACGCTCATGCAAAATGGCGTAGAACTGGAAACAGCAACTGTCTTTACCGACTACGACACCTTTGAAACCGTGATAGAAGGCCAGTTTGCAGATGTCGCTCCGGGCGCAACGCTGGAAGTCCGGACAGCATATCTGCTTCAGGACACGACCAGTCCAGTCGAGGCAACCTTCGAGCAGTTCCTCGGCAAGAAAAGCGGCAAAGTTACGATTGACCCGGCCACGCTCAGCCGTGAAGATGCCGCGAACACGGAAGCGATGACGACGGACCCTGGCGCGGGAACACTCGGAACAGACACGATGGCCACGACCGGCGACGCGCTGCTCGACTGGTGGAACGGCGAATGGTACGGCTGGTGGAAGATGAGCGGCTGTTATGGCTACTACGAGAGCATGGAGGGAAAATGGTGGGATGTCTGCGGCGTCATTGACATCGGCACGGACTACACTGGCACGATCACGCTTTGGGACGAGGACTACACGAGGTCCGAACCCATGGCTTCCGCGCAGGTCAGTCTGAGCGAAGCCGGAACCGGCGAGCACGGCACAGTGATGTCCGAGGGCGGCTGGTTCACAAACGTGGCGCTGGAGCATGCCGACTGGATCGTTGACCCCGGCCTTTTGGACTATGACGACATGATCTGGATCAGCGGCGACTATGAAGATGGCGATGACGAGTTCCACTACGACATCTATCTGCGCCCGTGGGGACTCTACTGGGATGACATGGAGGAAGATACATATCCCTACCGCTATACCGACTGGTATCTGCCTCTGATCGACGCAGGCAAGTCCATGCCGGATGCCATCGGAGAAGACGCTCCGGAAGGAGTTGTTCCGACGGAAGGCGCTCCTCTCACCCCGACGGACGCGATGGCCTCCGGCGGAGACGGCATCGTGACGGAAGAGCAGGTGCAGAAGGGCTACGTCTGGATGAACGAGGTCAACAATAATATTTTTGACGCTACTTACGATGATATCGTTGCCTACTTCGGCGTGGAAGGTCAGTTCGTCAAGGAAGAGTACAGCGACCACATGAAGGCAAACTACCGCTACTACAAATGGATCTCTGAGGACGACGGCTCCCATTTCATCTACGTCAATTTCAAGGAGAACGAGTCGGGCGTTTATACGGTGAGTGCGTACAACACCAGCGGCTTCTCCGGCACAGAAGCCATCGAAAAGTATCTGGACATCGTGAAGGCCGAGGCCGCCGAGGCGAACAAGGCAGCGTCTGCAAACGCCGAGATGAAGGACTTCTCCGTGGAAATCGCCCAGTTTGCAAAAGACGATGTGAAGGTCAAGATCATGACGAAGATCCCGGTATCCGGCTGGTCGTTCGATGATAGTGGGCGCTGCCTGGTGGAAAACGACGATCCCACAGCCTTCGGCGCAGGCGCCATCAGATTCGAGGTAAGAACCAATGTGGAGGACTTCGACTACTACAAGGACGACTTTGAAAACTATCAGGACATCGACGATCGCGTGATCGGCGGCATCACCTTCAAAGGCCGCACCTACAAGCACATCGGCTACAATTGGATCCAGTATGTCGCGCAGATCGACGACGGCCGCGCACTGTCCATCGGACTGACGAAATTGGAGTGCGTCCCGGGAACGATGCCCGACATCATTCTCAACAACATGACGTTCCAGTAAGGGCAGCGTCCTTCTGAAAATTTGCACGAAAACCGGCTCCCGCTCCAATTTGGAGCGGGAGAATCCGGCTATTTGTGAAGAAACGGAGGTGATGCTGTGAAACTCAAGGCGTTCCTCATCATGGCAGGTCTATGGATGGGGCTGTTCGGTCTGACCGCCTGCGGCGGCGCTGACGTGCGCACCTATCAGTACCCGGAGACAGCGGTCCTTTTTGACGACTTCCAGATCAAAAAAACCGTTTACAGCCCGGGGGTCATGAAGCTCTATTACCGCGGCGGGCAGTTCAAGGACACGCCCATCCGCTGCTACGATGCAAATTTTGAGGATCTGGGCGATCAGTTTGAATATTCCTTTCAAAACGGCGTTCTGACAGTTCAGGCGGATTTTGCCGAAAAAATCAGCGGGCTGACGATTGAGGACAGCGAACACGACGTTATCTATCATCTGCGCTATCTGGACTCTCCGCAGTTTGCGTGGCTGGCGGATACGTTCTGGCTGGACTACGGTATGATGACGATGGGAGACGAGGCGCGGTATTACAGCGATGCGGAGCGGCAGGCGCAGGCAGAGCGGGAGAGCGCCGAGCATGAGCAGACACGCGATGTTTTTGCGCTGCTCGAGGGCACGTGGATCTCCGAGGATGGTCTGCAAAAATATGTGTTTTCCACGGACGCAGACGGGAGCGAATTGCGTGCGGCAGAGCTGTGGTTCGACGAAACGGAGCAGAAGTGGAATGGCTGGGAGCTGTGCGTCGAGTCCGCGTTTCAGACGCCGTATTTCGGCGGAGAATACAGTGAGGACGTGGCGGAGCACCTGCAGCAGATCGTGCTGGGAAACAGCGATCATGCGGCGGCGGATATGTGCGTCTTGTACGATTCGGAAGAAAACGTTATAAGAGACACGAACACGATCTATCACAAGCAGTGAGCCTGCGGGACATATCCGGAATAACACGATCATAACTGTGTTCGGCGCTGCAATCTGCCCTTGTGGGCTGTAACACTGGTCTGAGAAATGAGGAGCTTAGATGGCAACACAAATCACAAATTATCAATGTCCCGCCTGTACGGGACCGCTCCATTTTGTAGGAGAATCCGGCAGGCTGGAGTGCGATTACTGCGGCTCAAGCTTCAATATCGCAGAAATTGAAGCGTTCTACGCAGAAAAAGAAGCAAAAGCGGCGGAAGCGGCACAGAAGCAGGAAGAAACAGAAGCGGCTCAAAAATCTGCCGAAGCGGAAGAACAGCAGACTGCCGCAGACGGCTCTGACTGGGATTCTTCCGGTCTGAGCGAGGACTGGGGCGCGGACGCGGCCGACATGAAAGCCTACTGCTGCCCATCGTGCGGTGCGGAACTGCTCTGCGACGCAACGACTGCAGCCACATCCTGCCCATACTGTGGAAACCCGTCGGTGCTTCCGGGACAGTTCAGCGGCATTTTGAAGCCCGATTTTGTGCTGCCCTTCAAGCTGAGCAAGGAGGATGCCATCAAGGCATTGAAGAGGCACTATCTCAAAAAGCCTCTGCTGCCATCGACCTTCTCCAAAGCCAACCATCTGGAGGAGATCAAGGGTGTGTATGTACCTTTCTGGATGTACGACGGTGAGGCCAGCGGAAGTGCGCAATTCCATGCTACGCAGGTACATACCTACACCTCAGGAGATTATGAGATCACGGAGACAAGCCACTATGATGTGCAACGCGCAGGTTCCATTGCCTTTGAAAAGATCCCGGTGGACGCATCGAGCAAAATGCCGGACGATTACATGGACTCCATCGAACCGTTTGACTATGCAGATCTCAAGCCGTTTTCCACAGCGTATCTGCCCGGATTTATGGCAGATAAATATGATGTCAGCGTCGAAGACAGCCGGGAACGGGCAGACACACGCTGCGCGGGCTCGCTGCTGAGCGCACTGGAACGCACGGTTTCGGGCTACACCACCTGCAATGAAACGAGCCGGGATATCCACTTGAAGCGCGGCAAGGTGCATTACGCACTGCTTCCTGTCTGGATCCTGAACACAAGGTGGGAGGGAAAAGATTTCCTCTTTGCCATGAACGGTCAGACCGGCAAGCTTGTCGGCAACCTTCCGGTCAGCACGAAACGGGTAATTGGCCTGTTTGCGGCAATCGCGGCATCTCTTATTGCCATCAGTGTGACCGCGCTGCTGCTTTTGGCGCGATAGGGAGGGCTGAGACATGAAAAAAAGAATACGTTGTCTCCTGCTGGTGCTTATGTTCTGCCTTGTGCTCTGCGTGGGCGCAGCTGCGGCTGAGCAGACAGGCGCACAGCTTTCTTACGTGACGGACGCAGCCGGACTTCTCAGCGAAAACGAAAATATGCTGCTGGAAAAGATGGCGGAAAGCGTCTCCAAAAAGTATGGTGTCGGCGTCTACATCGTAACCGTGGAGGACTATCGGGACTTCCATTCTGAAGGCGTCTATAAGGCGACCTACACCATTTACCATGAATGCACCATGGGCGAAGGACCGAACCGCGACGGGATCATGCTCCTGCTCAGCATGGATGACCGCGACTGGGCAATGTTCTGCTACGGCTCACGCTGCGAGTATGCGTTCAACAGCTATGGTCAGCAGAAGCTGGAAAAGGTCTTCCTCGACAATTTCGGCGAGAACGACTGGTACGGCGGCTTTGAGGATTACGTCAAAGAATGCAGCGTCTATCTGGAAAAGGCTTCCGCAGGAAAGCCCGTCCGGGCGAGCTTGTTCTATCCGCTCCTTATCGTGATCGGTCTTTCCCTGCTGGCAGCAGCCGCGGTCGTCGCTGTGATATGGCAGAAAATGGATACTGTATCAAAAAAAGCAACCGCGAATGCCTACGTCTCCGCGGGACTCCGGCTTACGGAGCAAACAGATCGCTTTACCCATAAGACGACCTCCAGCCGGAAGATCGAGCGCAGCTCCTCCAGCAGCGGAAGCAGTTACAGCGAATCCGGCGGCGGCGGTTCCGGCCGAAGCGGAAAATTTTGAAAGGAGCGACCATGAAAACAACCCCCAGACGAGTATTCGCACTAATGCTGGCGCTGATTCTGTTATTGTCCCTCTGTGCCTGTGTACAGAAGACGCAAACAGAGCCTAACGAATCGAGAACAAGTACAGATAAGGTAAAAATGCCTACTAAACCCGACAAAAAAACGCCTGAAAAGCAGCCGGAGGAAGCTCCATTGCAAAATGATATGCGTGATCGCACGTCACGCGACGAGGCGTCAGACACACAGCCGGTACAATACGGGTTTTCACAGGAGGCAGAGACCTCTCTTGGATGGCTGCGGGACAGGATCGACTTTCCAATGACCATGTTTGGCGCGGCATATCTCGGTTATGTCGGCGGCCTGTTTGAGGAGGGCTTCGAGGCCGGCTTCCCCGCATGGCTGTGGGAAACCAATGAGGCCATGCTCCTCGAATACCCCTTTATCACGGAGATTGACGAGGATCACATTATCGGCGGCGCGGGGTATCTGTATTGCATCGTGCCGGTCGATGAGAACGCGACGGTTGCAATCAACCGTGTCCAGTGGAACGAAAAAACACAGACCGACGAGGTCACGGAGGTGCTCTACCGGTCAGAGAGCGGCGAACCGGTGCTGCTCTTTGCAAATCTCGACGGCGTTGCATATGAGGCCGACACCCAGGTCTTCATCACTGACAACAACGGGAACACCTGCGAATGGTATCCCTCGCTTGATGCGATGAGCTATCTTGCGCCGTGTATATCGGAAGCTGGAGACTATCTTTCGTTTGACTTTACAGAATATGCCTGGTACAACGCCCCGGCCGAGTTTTCCGCGTGGCTTGCCGACGGCTGGAGCGGCATGACCGCGCTCGGTCTTGCCGGATCGCAGCGTGACGGCATGGGCTGGATCACAGAAACCATGGTGGGGGAAACCAGCCGCTATGCCTATTTCTCGCTGCGCTTCTATCTTGAGGATGAGACGGGCGGTACGGTCGATCTGGAGTGGGTATATGAAGACAGTGACGACATTGAGGAGATGTGGAGCGGCTTCTGGACGATTCAGACCATTCCGGACGGGCCGAGCTATGTGACGCTCAGCTTGTCGCTTGTTGGCGGCAATAACTACGGCGTCACGGACGGCCCGATGTATCTGTGTGAGACGTATCCCCTCCTGATCAGTCCAAGCGGCACGGAGCTGCTGGTCGGCGCGGGTGAGAGCGGCATTTGCCTGCCGTTCATGTCGCAAAGCACAACGGCATGTGTGCTGACACAGGCCGTAGGATAGAAGGCGTGCAGGGAGCCAACTGCTTTGCGGTTTGCATTTACAAATTCTGTTTGGTAGCAATCTAGCAAAAGTACAACAATTTATCCTTTGCAAATTCAAGACGCGGAAGCTTTGCGCTGTGCGTTTGCTATGTTTTGGAAAGATGTGCTGCTTCGGCGCATCACCGCTCGAACTTGGGAAACAAGTCTGTAGCTTGTTGGGGCGCATTCTCTGCGCTTTGTCATCTTTGCGGCCTCTTCCGGCTGCGCCGCCCCACCACAACTTCATATCGCCCCATTCTGCCCGCAGCGATCATGCTGCGGGCTTTTCTGCGTTTTTAGGGCTTCATTGCTGTTCTCCACCTCCGTGAATTTGAAATTCCGACATTTCAAATTCACGGAGGTGGAAGCAGAAAAATCAAACGCAAACGCTGTGGATGAAAACAGCAGATACCCATTTTTTACCTGCACCGAGCAAACGCTCCATGCTCAGTCCCTCAGGCAGCCGATTGGGATAATCTTCACACCGTCCGGTCGCGTGTATGCAAGCTCGCCGCCGGTAATGACCATCAACAAATCAGGTTCCCGAAGATTCGTTTTGCCGGAAGCATTTGCAGTACGCACAAGCTGCTTGATTTGAAGAAGATGCTGTGCGCCTTCTTCAATTTCACGGCTGCCGAGCTTGAACTCGATCAGCGCATACCGGCCATCAGACAGGTGGAGCACACAGTCGGCTCCCAGATCGGAACGGTCGTGATAGTAAGAAACCTTGCCGCCGAGGGCAGACGAGTAAACCTTCAAGTCCCGGATGCAGAGACACTCAAAAATAAAACCGAACGTTTTCAAGTCCTGTTCCAGATACTCCGGTGTAAGCCCCATTGCGGCGACAGCGATGGATGGGTCGGTAAATTCACGTTTTTTTCCGGAGCGGATCGTCGTTGCCGAACGGATCGCCGGACACCATGCCTCAACATCTTCAATGACAAACAGCTTTTCCAACGCATTCAAATACGAATCCAGCGTGGGTATGGTCATGCTGCCTGCGTTTGCGGTGACATCTTTCAGAATATTGGATTTCTTTGCAAGGGTTGAAATGTTTCTGGCATACGAACGCAGGATCAATCCTGTCCACGTCGGATTGCGCTGGACACCATCAACGGTAGAAATATCAGACTCGCAGATATTGCTGATATAATCGCGTGCAGTCAAAAGCTGCGCCTCCGGATTCTTTCGCCGCAGCGTGGCTGGCCATCCGCCGCGGCAGGCAGCAAAAATGAGCCGCTCAATCGAAAGCTGGCTGGAAACACCGTCAATGTCGAGCGAAATATCCTGAAACAAGTCGTGCAGTGAAATCTGCCCATTCGATTCCCCGGATTCATATAAACTCATGGGATACATTTTCATTCTGGCGATCCGACCGGTTCCGGTGTGCATGATGCTTTTGTCATCGACAGAGGTTGAACCGGTCAAGATAAACAAACCATCTTCCTGACGCTGGTCAACAGCCGTTCGAACTGCATCCCAAAGCACCGGCGCAATTTGCCATTCGTCGATCAGCCGGGGATTTTCACCTTTCAGCAAAAGTGATGGTTTAGCTGCGGCCGTAGCAAGATAACCATCCTTTTTATCAGGGTCCTGCATTTTCAGAATGCTTTTTGCTTTTTGTTCACCGGTCGTGGTTTTTCCGCACCACTTCGGACCGACGATCAGCGTCGCGCCGCTGGCTTCCAAACGAAGCTCCAGCTCGCGGTCAACAATACGGGGTAAATATTCTGTCATACGACCACTTCCTCACAAACTGTTTTTCAAAGTATAGAATACCGCGAAGGCATTGTCAATATGAATTTTGTATTTTTGATTGTTTTTATTTTATATTTTTGACGCAATACGCTTTTCACTTTTGAAACTGTGAAAAGAGAGCCGCTGTGCTATGCGTGAGGCAATTTCGGCTCTTTCATGACTTGACTATCGGCAAAGTTCAAGTTACAATCCACGTCCACTCCGGCAGAACCTCTCCAAATCCACCTGCTTGCCCTAACCCAGATTGTGACCCAAGTGTGCGCGAAAGCGTGTGGACGCAATGGATAAAACCTTGCAAAATCCCGCACTTTTCGCTGACGGAACGGACGGATTAGACGTAAAAACACTCAATATCACGAACCGATCGCAGCTGGCAGTCATGAGGTCAGCGGTTCGATCCCGCTTATCTCCACCAACGAAAAGGGCGTTCCGAAAGGAACGTCCTTTTTTGTTGGTGGAGAATGAGCAGCGCGAGAAACGCTGCGCGGTTCGACCGTCCAAATCTTCCGCGCGAAAGCGCGGCGGCTGCATCTCATGCGGCCGTTTTGGCGCAGCCAAAAAAGATTCGGGGCGGCACGGAGCCAACGAAGTTGGTGGAGTACCGATTGCATTTTTGCGGCGCGAAAGCGCCGCTTTTTCTGCATGCAATGCAGAAAACATAAGAAAATGCAATCGGCACGGAGGCGGCGCAGCCGCCGGAGTAGCCCGCCGACTACTTCCCTCTCTCCGCCCAATCAGCAGCCGCATTTCTTCCCTCACTAGCCCGGATCTGGCCCAAATCGCTTGCAAAAGCGGTGAATCTGTGGGGGTCTGAAAGAAGCAAGATTTTGTGAAAAAAGATGAAATCCTGCAAAAAATAGTAGACTTTTCTATTCTCCTGCGGTATGGTAAAAATTAACAGTGAAACGGCGCGCACAGCAGGGAAAACTGCCTGAAAAGAAACGTCTACATTTGCGCGCAGCCATTTTGACAATTGCATATCGTTTATCAGCTGAAGATTTGTAACCGCGGGTTATCCGGATAGTCCGCAGTGAAAGAGCAATGAATCTACTCGCCCGGAACTGTGCGGATGAGCAAGTTTCCGAAGTAGCCTGCGCAGCGCGTCAGACAGCGCGTTTTCGCAGTCTATGTGGCCGAAAGGCCGCCATTGCGGGGCTTTCCCCGTGAGAAGGTAGGAAACAGCGCGCGGACGCGTCGCGTCCATAGTCCAAGTCAGGAGAATCGCTTATCTTTGCTGCACGGGATTCTGTCTGTTGATATCCCAGCATGTGCAGAGGCTGATAAACAGGGTAGATAGCACGATGATCCTATCGAAAACGCGGAGCAGGGCGCCGGTTTGTTTCCCAAATGGTGGAGGCAGATCGGCTTTTTTGCTGTGCGGACATCCAGTTTCTGTCATTCAGGGGCCGGTATGCCCGCAGGAAACGACGATAGGAGGGACACCCACGATGGAAACACTGCATCTGCCTGAAACCCCGGACAAGGCGGCGCTGGACCGCATCGAACGCGTCATCGCCTATAAAAACGTCCAGTTCATCATCGACCACCAGCACGACACGCCCGAGCAGCTGTCGGCCTACCTGAAGGCCTGCATGGACGAGCTTGGGCATGTCCCGGCCAAGGTGGAGGTCATCGGCGGCGATTATCTGGAATACCGCTTCGGCACGTGGCGCAAGGCGCTCGGCAGCTTCTATTCCGGCTCGATCGCCTCCTCCAAAAATCCGCCGCCCTTCGCCGCCCGCAAGATCGTCCGGGATCTCTACGCGCTCGAGCTTCGCCGCAAGGAGCGCAGCGCAGGGGAGGTGCAGCGATGAACCCGCATCGGACCTGTCAGGAGAATATGGACGCACTGAAAAAGGTATTGACCCAGCGCACGCTGCTGGCGCTCTCGCGCAGGAACGTGGAATTCGTTCTGGCCCATCAGGCGGACAGCAATCAGCAGCTTGCCGACTATCTGCGCCAGTGCCGGGCGGAGCTGGGGCATATCCCCGGGCGCACCGAGGTGATCGGCGGCGATCTCATCGAGCTGCGCTTCCGGGGGTGGGCGAACGCCCTGTGCGCCAGCGGCGTCCCGGCGGAGCAGGCCATCCGGCGCGTCCACCCCGCCCTGACGAAGACCGACCTTTTCCAGAAGGAATTTGAGGCCCAGCGCCTGCTGGACAAGCGGACCAAGGCCGAGCGGAAAAAGGCCAATCTGGAACAGGCGAAGCAGGACAAGCTCCGGCGCAAGGCCGGACGATAGGGCAGCTTCCCGGCGCTCTGCCGGTGCTGATACATCTTATATCACAATCGAATACGCAGCTTTTGTGGCAACTGCGCGACCCGGGGAGACCCGGACACGCAGATCTTGTTCTGCTGAACAAGGGAATCGGGTGCAAGTCCCGGACATGGGACCGGAGCCGGCAGGCTTTCGGTTTCGTAGCTGTGATTGCGGAGCGCTTGTTCGCGCGCGGAGACGCGCGTTGCGAAAGCGGGTCATTGGAACTGCTGTAATGGCGGGGAGAGAAGGCCGGACGAGCGCGTTGGAGGTTACCCCCTGAACGCATCAGTCAGAAGACCTACACGAGCAAACGACCGCAGGGGAGCGTGCGCTCCTCTGGGGTCTGGCCGGTGTGCACAAAAGCAGCGATCTTTGTCGCTGCTTTTTTCATTGCCCGTCGGCGGAAAAACACGTACCCATCGGGCCTTCGCCCGTCTCATAGATGATCCGCGTCAACAACTGAATAGCTGCGGCAGGAAAGCATACAGACCCCGGGGAAATCGGCGACGAGACGAGCCGGTCAAGGGGCTGCCAACGTGGTCTTCGTCGAGGCGGACGGGAGCACAGGAAGACAGACTGACCGCAGTGGACAGCATTTCTTTTCATATCTGACGGCGAAAGCCGTGAAGATAAATATTTTTCAGGAGGAAATACACATGAAAAACATGCGCAAATTGACGGCCCTGCTGCTCGCAGTGGTCATGGTGCTCAGCCTGAGCATCGCAGTATTTGCACGCGATGGAGGCTCGATCTCCAGCGCGACCATCAACGGCGAGACCGCAACGATCTCGACCATTGATGGCGTAAACTACGTCAGAGCGACCTTGAATGGCACAACCCAGTACACAGCATCCGAGTATTCTCTGAGGAACGCAGTCATTACGTTTACGGCAAGTGCAACTCCTACATCTGAGGATGTTGATCTTACCCGGAACAATGACGGTACGTATTCTGCATATGCCGATTTGTTTAATGCATATGTCGATGTGTATGTTGGCGGTACACTTTATCGTTTTGCGGCTGGGCTCAAGAACGGTGATGTTGTGATCGACGCCAATGACCCGTGGAAGGTTGATTTCACGATCGGCGGCGTGGCCTTCACCAACAACGCCTACAACGTCCAGAACCCGAACATCGGCACCTCTGAGGAGCCGGACGGCTGGACCGGCATTGCCTACACCGTGCGCGGCACGCTGCCCTCCACCGCAAACCTGTCCGCACTGCCGATGACTGTCGTAAAGGCAAACGCGGATGCGACCATCACCGGTACGGCTGTCACGGCCAACACCGGCGGCTCCTACACCCTGAACCTGAGCGGCACCGACAAGATGATCTCCGTCACCTATGACGAAGAGACCAGAGACTATTATGTCGCGGCGGCCGTGGACGGCAGCGGCAAGATCACCGTCAGCTTCACGATCGACCCGAACAACGCTTCGACGAGATACCCCGATGCAGTTTCGGACATCAACAGCAAGATGAAGACCGCTTCCGGCGACAACAGCGGCCTTGTCCATCTGGAGCTGGACAGCGGCGCGACCGTCTATGACGCGCTGGTCGCCATCGGCACAAAGGCTAACATTACCATCGGCGCACAGAACAGCAGCTACGGCGTCTATGTCTATGGTATCGGCGGTATCAACGCCGGGGGCTCCGCGGGCTGGATGTACTCCGTGAACGGCGCAGTCCCGATGGTCGGCGCAGCCAGCTACGTCCTGACAAACAACGATGTTGTTCGCTGGTTCTGCGTGAACTATTGATAACGAATTAACAACTCAACAACTGCGGGCGGCCACTTTGTGGCCGCCCGCCATTTTTTTGACTGAAACATGAAAAAAAGAAAGAACCTGCGCTTTGCAGTTATGCTGCTGGCATTGATACTTCTGATGACAGCAGTTTCTGTATGCGTCTCTGCGGCAGACGACGATATGCCATTTTCGACGATACAGCTCATAGGAACAAACACGTGGAATGAAGATGTAACATCCATTTTTTATCCCAACCATGAGGCAAAAACGCTGATTGTGTACTCTTCGTTTACTGCAGCAAATGTTGTGGCGGAGAAGCCTAGATGGTCTGCGCTTGACAGCAATGGGCATGTGATTGAAGGGATGGAAGTAACTTGCGATGACTTTAAGAACAGCAGTTACAACGATGTATCAGCAATTAAGGTCACCTATCAAGGCAAAACCGCTACTTATCTGCAGTATCATGCGCAGCTAAAATGGCCTCTGTCGGGTGTAGAATACTCCGTAACAGACGACCGTGACAGTGATGGGAATCTGATACCGGAAAAAGTGTCAGTTTCTCCGAAAACTACTGGCAGCAAGCCAAAAGATAAAGCAAAGTGGGGCAACACGACTGTAACAACTACGTCCACTGCTGTTCCATCGAAAGAAGTTGCAAGCAAGTCAAAGATCACGCTGCTTGGATTTTGTGGTGCAATTACGTCGATTGAGCCAAAAGATGCTGTACTTGAACAGACGAGTAACTCAGCGACGGTAAACTGGTATAAAACCACCGGCACAGTTACATTCACCATAGACGGAAAAAGTCTGCCTGCAGGTAGCAAGCTGAAAGGTACAAGTGCTACAAAAAAAATTACGATTACCGACAAGCGGGTTGTAAAGCAGACAGTAACGCCCTGCACGAACGGGACAATAAAAACAGTCTATAAAGAGGCTCGTCCCGGGGATACGGTGTGGTGGACTGCTGAGCCGGACGAGGGCTATAAACTGAACACATTTACAGCCAAAGACGCATTCGGCGAAGATGTGACATACACAGTAGACCCGAGCGATACTAACCGTATCAGTTTTATGATGCCCTATGGCGAAGTGACCGTCTCTGCGACGTTTGCAGAGCTGCAGCCGGGTGAAAAATCGTCCACCGCTCGAATGAAGAGCATGAAGCTTGGCAAGTATGAAGGAAAAATTTCTGGCACAGAGATCACGATCGAGGGACCTGTCGGTACGGATGATCTGACCCAGCTTGCACCGAGCTTTACCCTCAGCAACGGGGCTTATGTGGAAAACGCGGATACCCTGCGCTTTGAGAACATGAAGCCCAAAACAGTCAGAGTCATGGCCGAAGACGGTGTCCACTACCGTGACTATACTGTAACCGTTTATCAGGTAACGTTAGAGGGCCTTGGCACTGCGGCAGAGCCGTTCCTGATCAAAGGCACCAATGATTTTACGAGCTTTGTCAAATACCATCCCGAAGCATACTATCTGCAGCGGGACGACCTGAACCTGAGTGCAGTCACCGCAACGTCTGGAACCGTGATCGGCGGTACGTTCAAAGGTGTCTACGATGGCGGCGGCTATAAGATCACCGGCCTGAAGCTGAACAATTTGAGCACGAACGGAAACGCCGCCCTGTTCCATACCGTCTCCGGTGCGGTCAAGAATCTGACCATCGAAAGCGACTGCAGCTTCACCGCCCGCCAGTTGGTCGGCTCCTTCGCCCTGTATCTGAAGGACGGCGGCAAGCTGGACAACTGCACCAACCGGGCGGCTGTCACCTGCAAGCCGACGGGCGCGGTCGATGGCACCATCAACTGCTACGCGGGCGGTCTTGTGGCCCGCACGGACAGCAGCACATGGGCTTCCGCGCAGAACCAGATCACGAACTGCCGCAACGACGGCAGCGTGACCGTCGCCCCGGCGGACACGCCGAACGGGAACTTCGCCAGCGCGGGCGGCCTCGTCGGCGGCCCGGCCAACGTAAAGATCAGCCAGAGCGTCAACACTGGTGAGGTCTCCAACGAAGTCTCGATGCAGAGCTACTATGGCATGGACGGCAACTGCACCGGCGGCCTCGTCGGCCAGATCGACCCGGGCGACGCGCTCGGCGTGAAGACCGAGATCATCGGCTGCGTCAACACCGGCAAGGTCTCCGGCGGCTGCAACGTCGGCGGCGCGGCAGGCAAGGTCAACAATAAGAACGGCTCCGTCCTCATCGAGTCCTGCCGCAATCTCGGCAATGTCCACGCCACCAACACCGCGGACGTGCAGAACGCCGGCGGCATCCTCGGCTGCGGCTACGCCGAGATCTACAACTGCGACAGCGCCGGTACCATCACCGGCGAGACCACCTCCGCCAGCGCCTACCGCGGCGCGATCGCCGGCTATCTCCGCCGCGAGAACTCCGTCATCAGCCGCTGCTTCGTCGCCAACGCCGACGCCGTCGTCGGCGGTCAGGCCAACGGCGTCAGCTACTCCGGCGCGGTCGAGACGAAGTTCATCGCCGCCTCCGACGTCAACTCGCAGACCCACATCGACGAGCTGAACGCCTACGAAAAGCCCAAGTCCCTCCTCAAGATCACCTTCCGCGCCCCGACCGCAGACGAGACCTGGGCAAACGGCAACTACATCCCCGGCGAAGCTGAGACCGCCAAGGGTTATGAGGCCAAGCTCCTCGGCTTTGCCATCGACGGCCATCAGGCGGAGATCGACGAGGCGGCGCAGACCGTCACCCTCGTCCTTCCCCACGGCACGGCCCTGACGAGCCTCACCCCGACCCTCACCCTCAGCTCCGGCGCGACCTATACGCCCGCAGGCGCGCAGGACTTCTCCGCCCCCGTGACCTACACCGTCACCTCGGAAGACAAGTCCGCCACCGCGACCTATACCGTCACCGTCACCGCCGCCTCGGAGGCCAGCGGCCTCGGTTCCTTCGCCGTGAAGCAGGGCAGCACCGCCTACACCGTCACAGACGGGCAGGACGGCAAAAAGACCGTCACCATCCCGGCCTCCGCCCTCGCCTCCAACGCCGAGTCCGCCCTGACCTTCCTCTACCGGACGAATTCCGGCGAGAAGGCCACCGGCACCATCGGCGGTACGGCCCTGACGCAGACCACCTCCGGCGCGTATGACGCCCTCAGCTGGCCCTTCTCCACCGCCACCCTCACCAGCGGCACGAAGACGCTGACGATGACCTTCGGCGGCGAGAAGCAGCTGGTCGACATCGTCATCGTCCCCGAGCTCTCGAGCCTCACTGTCAAGATCGCGGATGCCGCCCAGTGCGTCACGAAGACCGAGACCGGCTACAAGCTCGACCTGCCCGACTCCGCCTCCACCGTCTCCGTCACCGCCGTCCCGGCCCTCACGTCGGACACCGTGACGATCAGCGGCACAGCGAACACGACGGCAGACGTCGACGTGACAGGGAAGACCAGCTTCGACATCGTGGTCAGCGGCAAGACCCTCACGGTCGCCATCAACCGCGTCAAGACCACCTCCGTCACCTTCACCACCACCCCCGCCGACGCCGCCGTCACCGTCATCGATCAGGCCGGGACCCCCGTCCTGCCCGACTCCGAGGGCGTCTATACCCTCCTCGGCGGCGCAGGCTACACCTACACCTACCGTGTCTCCAGCAGCGGCTACGTCACAAAGACCGGCTCGCTGACACAGGTGCAGCTCAGAGGCGGTTCGCTCCTCATCGACGTCAGCCTCGCTCCCGCGGGCAGCACCGTCACCCCCGTCGACCCGAGCGAGCCCGTCACCGGCGAATGGCCCAGCTTCCGCGGAAATGAGGCGAACAACGGCGTCACCTCCGCGAAAACGCCCGTCTCCAAGGACGAGACCGTCAAGTCCTGGTCCGTCCAGATCGGCGGCACCCCGACCCCGCCGCTGATGGTCAGCGGCAAGCTCTACGTCCTCACCGGCAGCACCGTCAAGGCCATCGACCCGAAGACCGGCACGGTCACCGCGACCTCCGAAAAGCTCGCCGGTACCAGCCAGTTCGGCACGAACCCCATCGCCTACGGCGACGGCAAGTTCTACATCCAGCTCGACGCGAACACGTCCGACGAGAAGGCCCACGTGCAGGCCATCGACGCCGCGACGCTCAAGAGCGTCTGGGTCTCCGAGGGCTTTGAAGGCCAGCTCATCTCGCCCATCACCTACCACAACGGCTACATCTACACCGGCACGTGGCAGGCCGAGGAGCGGACCGGCACCTACTTCTGCCTCTCTACCACCGACGAGGACCCGGGCCGCACCGACGAGACCAAGTACACCAGCTGGCGCATCTCGAAGCAAGGCGGCTTCTACTGGGTCGGCGCCTACGCGACGGACAATTACGTCATCTTCGGCTCCGACAACGGCAAGGGCGGCTCCACCGAGTACGGCTCCACGCTCTACAGCGTCAACGCGAAGACCGGCGCCGTCATCGACACCGAGACGAACCTCATCGGCGACCTCCGCTCCGCCGTCGTGAAGTCCGGCAGCTACGTCTACTTCACCTCCAAGGCCGGTTCCCTCTACCGCGCCACGGTCGCGGCCAACGGTTCGCTGAGCGAGTTGACGTCCCTCGAGCTCGACGGCATGATCACCGGCACGCCCGTCGTCTGCGGCGATACCGTCTTCGTTACCTGCTCCGGCCAGACCCAGTTCCAGAGTCCCGGCAAGATCTACGCGATCAAAGCTGACGCGGAGACCATGTCGGTGTATGATCGTGCTGCAACGACCGGCTACATCCAGTCCAGCCTCCTCGTCTCCGACGCCTACAAGGCGGGCGAAGGCAAGCTCTACATCTACGGCTCCTGCAACGAGGAGAACGGCACCATCAACTTCTTCAAGTACGACGTCGCGAACCACACCTTCGACACCGGCGTGACGAAGGAGCTCTACACGCCGACGGGCGCAGAAAAGCAGTATAATCTCTGCAGCCTGATCTGCGACGCCCGCGGCACGCTCTACTTCAAGAACGACTCCGGCTACCTCACCGCCCTTGCCCGCGAGGTCATCGAGACCGATGTGAGCAAGGTCGAGGACATGATCGACGCGCTCTTCCCGATCACCGACGACAGTCTCACTGCCATCAAGCAGGCACGCCGCTACTACGAAGCCCTCGGCGACAAGAAGAGCGAGGTCACCAACCTTACCTCGCTCGAACGGGCCGAAGCCGAGTATCAGCAGCGCCTGACCAACAAGCGCCAGACCGTGCTCGACGATCTCAAGAAGATCTACGACGCGAAGGACACCAAGGACTTCACCACCAGGGGCCTGCAGAAGCTCAAGGAGGCCTATGAGGAGGGTGTCCGGAACATCAACAACGCGGACGACTGCAAGCTGGTCGAAAGCAGCTTCAACGCAGCCGCGGAGAAGATCAACAAGCTCAACGGCAAGGATATCACGGTCACGTTCCGCCTCATCGGCGCGCTGCAGGCCACGCAGGACGTCAACCTGACGAAGGACAGCTACCTGCCCGAATACGTGACCTGGATCCCCACCACCTCCTACGACCTGCAGGAGGATGCCACGGTCTACGATCTTTACACCAAGGCCATCGGCGAGGCTGGTCTGCGCTCCATCGGCGAGGAGAACGACTATGTCCGCACGATCTACGCCCCGTCCTGCCTCGGCGGCTACGCCCTGAGCGAGTTCACCAACGGCGCGCGCTCCGGCTGGATGTACACGGTCAACGGCACGCATCCGGACCGCGGTCTGAAGAACTGGAAGCTCAAGGACGGCGACGTGGTCGTCTGGCACTACATCAATGACTACGCGCACGAGGCGGCCGACTGGTTCGACGACCCGGATTATCCCGCCCTCGGCGACGGCACTTACTACAACGGCTGGCTCCGCGCGGCGGACATCAGCCCGGAGCAGTATGTGCAGCAGCTGCTCGGCAAGATCCTGAAGGTCGGCAAGAACGGCACCGTCGAGCCGAAACTGGCGCTCTCGCACATCGGCAGATCCGTCACCTTCACCTTCAAACCCGACAAGGGCTACCACGTCAAGGACGTCAAGGTCGACGGCAAGTCCGTCGGCGCGGTCACGACCTACACCGTGGACAAGCTGACCGTCTCGACGAGGATCGAAGTCGAGTTCACCAACGGCGTGCTCCCGTTCACCGACGTGCGCGAAGCCGACTGGTTCTATGACGATGTCGTCTACGCCTATGAGAACGGCCTGTTCTCCGGCACCAGCGACACGACGTTCAGCCCGAACGCTTCCATGACCCGCGCCATGCTCGTCACAGTCCTCTATCGCCTCGAGGGCCAGCCCACTGTCTCCGGCCGCAGCGGCTTCTCGGATGTCAAGCTGAACAGCTACTACGAAGACGCCGTCACCTGGGCCGCCGACAACGGTATCGTCAACGGCACCGGCGCCACGACGTTCAGCCCGAACGCCAACGTCACCCGCGAGCAGATGGCTGCGATCCTCTACCGCTACGCGCAGTACAAGCAGTATGGCACCACCGCCAGCGCAGGCCTGAACGGCTTCTCCGATGCCGCGAAGGTCTCCACTTACGCCAAAGCCCCGCTCAGCTGGGCCGTCGCCGAGAAGCTGGTCAACGGCTCCGAAGGCAAGCTCCTGCCCACCGGCAATGCGATAAGGGCACAGGTCGCCGCCATCCTCCACCGCTTCGTGGAGAATGTTGCAAAGACCACCGCCTGATCCTTTCCCGCACAGGGCTGCCCCTTTTGGGGGCAGCCCTGTTTTCTGCCTTGCGCCCCATGCGTATGCAAAGGCGCTGCCCGGCAGGCGCAAAGCGGCGGCCGGGTCATCCGGCCGCCGCTTTGGTTAGAAGCTCCGCGTCTCCGTATTCATGAAATCGTGGATCACATCGAAAAGATGGATGGGATCCAGCTGGTGCTCGGTGCAGAGCTTTGCCGGGCGAGTGACGCCGGGGCGGTCATTGGAAAAGGGCACGACAAAGAAGATCGTCGTCCAATGCGTCTGCAGATATTTCTGCACAAGCATTCCGTAGGCATAGAGCATCCGCGCCTCGCCATGCGCTTCGTAGGGAATATACCGGTAGGCATGATCCTCCGGCTCCTCTATTTTCGCTGCGGCGGGGCAAACATCCAGGCGGTTCCATTCCGCCGAGAGCCGGAACGCTGCGTACAGCAGCGCGGCAGCCTCCCGCGCGAGTCCCTGCGCCTGCGGGTGCAGCATCCGGAGTTCCTCCTGAAGCGCATCCATGCTGAACAGCCCGAATTCCTCCGCATACGCCGGCCCGGAGATCAGCTGCGCCGGTGAGAGATCCAGGCGTTTTGCGATCTCCTCGATCGAATCCGAGCGCAGACACTTGTCCCCTTTCAGATACCCCTGCAGGGTCGAGCGCGGGATCCCAAGCTCCTTTGAAAATTCCAGTTTTGTTTTTCCTGTTTCCTTCATTTTGCTTTGTAGCATGGCTGCAATATTTTTCTCTATCTGCATATCCAAAGCCACCTCCCACCAAAAGGATACGGAAATGGTTTCTTTTGGTAAATACCGGCATGCTGGCAAAGCGTCCGGCTTTCCGGCACGGCGGAAAGCTGTCCAAATCCGCCGCGATCTCCGCCCCTCGGAAGCTGCTGCGAGGTGGCAGGATTGCCTTGATCCTGCAGGTTTTTCCAATGGATTTGTGAAGTTTATAGAAAAATGCGTGGCGGACAGAAAAGGTTTGAAATCTCGAGTAAATTCGTGTATATTGAAAATTAAGATAACCGCCGGCCCGGACAGATGGTCAGCCGGCGTGATGGACGGCTCAAAGAGAGAAGGCGTTATCAAGAAGAGCCGGAAAGTGAATACAGAGGAGCGTGATTTAGTTGGAAGAACTGCTGCGCATGGAGCACATCAGCAAACGATTCGGTGACTTCTATGCGAACCACGATGTCAATCTGTCCGTAGCCAAGGGCGAGGTCCATACCCTGCTCGGCGAAAACGGTGCGGGCAAATCGACGCTGATGAACATTCTGATCGGTCTTTACCAGCCGACGGAGGGGTCGATCTTTCTCAACGGCAGGCAGGTGCGGATCGAGTCGCCCAGCCAGGCGGTCAAGCTCGGCATCGGCATGGTGCATCAGCACTTCATGCTGGTCGAGGCGATGACCGTGTTTGAAAACATGATCCTCGGCGACCGGAATTCCAAGGGTATCTTTATCGACCGGGAGGCGCGGCGGAAGGAGATCCTCGCGCTGTCGGAAAAATACGGGCTGGACGTGGAGCTGGACAAGCTGATCACGGAGATCTCCGTCGGCGCGCAGCAGCGCGTGGAGATCCTGAAGGCGCTCTACCACGGCGCGGAGCTGCTGATTTTGGACGAGCCGTCCGCGGCGCTGACGGACATCGAGGTCGAGGGCTTGTTCGCCATCATGAAAAAGCTCGTCAGCGAAGGAAAATCCATCATCTTTATCAGCCACAAGATGCGTGAGGTGCTGCACATCTCCGACCGCATCACCATCCTGCGCGCGGGCGAGGTCGTCACGACAGTGGACGCGCACGGCGTCACCGGGCAGGAGCTGGCCAACATGATGATCGGCCGCGAGCTGCAGCAGTCGCAGTACGAAAAGAAGGACGTGGAGGCCGGAGCGGTCATCTCCCTGCAGAACATCGATTATCATAAGGAGTCCAAGCACGCGGGCCTCAATGACGTCAGCCTCAGCATCGGCCGGGCCGAGATCGTCGGCATTGCCGGTGTGGACGGCAACGGACAGACGCAGCTCGCGCAGCTGCTGACGGGTGTGCTCTCGCCGGACGGCGGCGAGTTCCAGCGCAAGGGACAGAAGATCGCCGTCTTCAGCCCGCGTGCCTCGATTGAGGACGATGTGGCGCTCATCCCGGAGGACCGGAATCTGCAGGGCCTGATCGGCAACATGTCGATCGCGGACAATCTTGTGCTCAAGCAGACCGACGAGCCGCAGTTTTCCTCGCTGCACGGCCTGCATATGAAAAAGAAGACCATCTCGGCCTATGCCCGGGAGATGATCGGCAAATACGACATCCGCTGCCAGTCCTCCGACCAGGAGGTCCGGAATCTCTCCGGCGGCAACCAGCAGAAGGTCATTCTCGCCCGCGAGCTGGAATCCGATCCGGATGTGCTGATCGCCGTACACCCGACGCGCGGACTGGATATCGGCGCGACGCGCTTCGTCCACGATCAGATGATCGCCGCGCGCGACCGCGGCGTGGGCATTCTGCTCATCAGCGCGGACTTCGATGAGATCCTTGAGATGTCCGACCGGATCCTTGTCATCTTTGAAGGTCAGATCATGGGCGAATATTCCGGCAAGAACCCGCCGATCGAAGAGATCAGCCTTGCCATGACCGGAAAGTGAGGGGAGCGCGCGTATGAAATTCAAAAAATCACTCGGGGCCTTCCTTGTCCCGCTGCTTTCGATCCTGCTGGCGTTTGTCATTGGTGGGATCATCATGGCCGCGCTGGGCGCGGATCCGTTCCTCGCAGTCAAATACCTGTTCCAGGGCGCGTTCGGCTCTAAGGCCGGCATCGGCACGACGCTGGCCAAGGCGACGCCCCTGATGTTCACGGCGCTGTGCGCGTGCTTCGCGTACCGCTGCGGCGTATTCAACCTCGGCGGTGAGGGCCAGTTTCTGATGGGCTCCATCGCGGCGTTTCTGACCTGCTACTTTACGGGCCTGACCGGCTTCGGCGGTATTTTGCTGGCGCTGCTGGCCGGCGCGGTGGCCGGCGGCTTCTGGGGCATGATCCCGGGCGTATTGAAGATCACGCGCGGGCAGAACGAGATGATCATCTCCATCATGCTCAACTATGTGGCGACGCTGTTTATGGGCGTGATCTACACCAGCTGGATCCGCGACGCCTCCGTGCCGCAGACGCCCGCGATCGACGATGCGGTGCACCTGCCGCGGATCATCAGCGGGATGCGCATGACGTGGGGGCTCGTGATCGCGGTGGTCGTGGGCCTGCTCCTGTACTACTTCCTGTTCTGGACCAGCCCCGGCTTCAAGCTCCGCGCTGTTGGCCTGAACCAGACCGCCAGCCGCTTCAACGGCTTCCCGGTCCGGCGGTATATGCTGATGAGCTTCATCGTCTCCGGCGCGATCGCGGGTCTCGGCGGCGGCGCAGAGCTGCTCGGCACGCAGTTCCGCCTCATCAACGGCTTCGGCGCGGGCTACGGCTTTGACGGCGTGGCCATGGCGCTGATCGGCCAGCTGCATCCGATCGCAACGATGGTCGTGGCGCTGTTCTTCGCCGTCCTGCGCGTGGGCTCGACCACGATGCAGGCCGCCACGGGCGTGCCGACCAGCGTATCCGATATCATCCAGGCGCTCGTCATCGTCTTCTCCGTCGCCGGTATGGCGCTGACGAAGCTGCCGGAGTTCCAGAGCTGGAAGAGCCGCGTGTTCGGCAAGAGAAAGGCAGGTGCTGTGTAATGGATTGGATCTTGAGCTTACTGCTGGCAACGGTCCGTCTGGCCATTCCCGTGCTGCTGATCTCCCTCGCGGAGCTCTACGGCCAGCGGGCCGGTATGGTCAACATCGGTCTGGAGGGTCTGGCGTCCATCGGCGCGCTGGTGGGCTTTCTGGTCTGCTATGTGACGGGGTCGAACTGGCTGGGGCTGCTGTGCGGCGCACTGGCCGGTATTCTGGTCAATATGATCTACGCGTTCTCCACGGTCACGCTCTGCGCGGACCATACGGTCTACGGCATGGCGGTGAACATCTTTGCGCCTGCGCTGGCCTCGTTCATCTACCGGGTTTATTTCGGCACCGGCTCCGACCTCAAGCAGATCACCACGATGGCCTCCATCGCCATCCCGGGGCTGAAGGATATCCCGGTGATCGGGCCGCTGCTGTTTGACCAGAGCCCGATGGTGTATCTGACGTTCGTGCTCGTGATCGTGACGGCCGTCTTCTTCGGCAAGACCCGCGCGGGCCTGAGCTACAAATCCGTCGGCGAGCATCCGCAGGCCGCGGCGACGCTGGGCATCAACGTCATCGGCGTCAAGTATCTCGCGTGCGTGATCTGCGGCGCGCTGGCCGGCATCGGCGGCGCGTACCTCACGACCTGCTACTCCAGCACCTACACCGACGGCATCGTCGCCGGACGCGGCTTCATCGCGCTGGCCGCCGTCATCTTCGGCCGCTGGAACGCGGGAGGCATTCTGCTTGCCTGCCTGTTCTTCGGCTTCTGCGACGCGCTGCAGATCCGTCTGCAGGTGTCCGGCATCGCCATCCCCTATCAGTTCTTCCAGATGATCCCCTACGTGGCGACAGTCGTCGTCCTGAGCCTCATCGGCACGCGGCAGGCGGGCCCCAAGGCCAACGGCAAGCCCTACCGCCGCGAGCAGCGGTAAACGCTGGCGCACCCGTTCAGTAATAACACGCCCTGTGTTATTATAGATGATGCCGGCGGCGCGGGCTGCCGGCGCAAAATCCAAATCTACGGAGGAAAAACTATGAAAAAGATCATCGCAATGCTTCTGGCTCTTGTCATGCTCCTCTCGCTGGCGGCCTGCGCCAGCTCCGGCAAGACCGACGCCCCGGCTGCTGCGGACACCGCCGCCCCGGCCGAAACGACCGACACCACCGACACCGCTCCCGCAGCCGACACCAAGACCGACGGCAAGACCTACAAGGTCGCCATGATCTGCGACTCCAGCATCAACGACGGCGGCTGGGGCGCAGCCTGCTACAACGCCATGGTCGCCGCAGCCGAGAAGAAGGGCTGGCAGACTGAGGTCACCGACTCCATCTCGCAGGACTCCTACTATGACTCCATCGTCGCCTACTGCGCGCTGGGCTATGACATGATCTACGCCCCCGGCAATCAGTACACCGACGCTGTCCTGCAGGCAGCTGAGGAATATCCCGACGTCGCCTTCGCCCTGCTGAACGGCGCAGTCGACACCCCGGAAAAGGCTGTCAACAAGAACGTCTCCTCCCTGCTCCCGAACGCACAGCAGATCGGCTGGATCGCCGGCGCGCTGGCGGGCCTGATGACCGAGACCGGCAAGCTCGGCTTCATCGGCGGCATGGAGCTCGACACCACCAAGGGCAAGATCGCGGGCTTTGAAGAAGCCGCGAAGTACGTCGCCGAGCAGGAAGGCAAGACCGTTGAGCTGCTCAACGTGCCGTACGCCAACTCCTTCTCCGACGCCCCGAAGGGCAAGGAATTTGCCACCGAGCTGATCTCCCAGGGCGCTGACGTCTTCTTCGGCGACGCTTCCGCCGTTGACTCCGGCGCGCGCGAGGCCATCGATGCCGCCAACGCCGCTGCAGGCGAGATCAAGATCTACGACATCGGCCAGCCGGCAGACATCCTCGGCCAGAACGAGTGCATCATTTGCTCGCAGGTGACCGACAACTCCGCCATGGTCGTCGCCTCCATGGAGGCTGTGGAAGCCGGTAGCTTCGGCGGCGAGACGCTCTACGGCACACTGCAGAACGGCACGCTGTCCGCAGGCGCGCTGAGTGATCTGGTCCCGGCCGACGTGCAGGAAAAGTACCTCGGCTACATCGAACAGATGAAGGCCGACACCTTCATGAAGTAAGATCCGGAACCAGCGTTTTCCCCGGTAAATGACCAGCCCGGCTGGCGCCTGTGCGCCAGCCGGGCTTTTTCTGCTTTTTTGCTCAGTCCGCATGCGCGGACAGGCGGCGCATCCACCTTCTCCTGCGGAAGACGGCCAGCGAGATGCCGAAGCGGAGGCATTCCTCCAGTGACAGCGCAAAATACACATACGGGCCCGGCAGCGCAAACACGAAGGCCGTCACGAGCCCCGCCGGGACGCCGAAGCCCCACGTTCCGACAAGGTCGATGGCCATGACGTACGCCGTCCGCCCGCCGCTGCGGAGGATCCCGCCGCCGAGGATCATATTGAGGACCTTGCATGGCGCGACCAGCGCATAGGCCGTGAGGATCTGCCGGGTCAGCCGCTTTACCCCGTCCTCCACCTGATAGATCTCCACATAGACACCGCTGAGCAGCACCACGAGCACGGACAGCAGCGCGGCCCCGGCAGCGCCGTAGACGAGCAGGCGCCTGCCCGCCGCATAGGCGGCGTCTTCGTCCCCGCTGCCAAGCCGCTTGCCGACGATCACGCCCGCCGCCTGCGACAGGCCGCACAGCGCGCCGATCACCAGCCCCTGCACGGGCCCGGTCAGGGTCATGGCCGCGCTGGCATCCGTGCCCATGCGCCCGTAGATTGCGGCGTAGACGTTTTCGCCCAGGCTCCACGTCACCTCGCAGATCAGCAGCGGCAGCAGCATAGCCAGATACTGCCGTCCGCGCCCGCGCACGGGCGGCGTGCGCCTGCCGTCCGCCGCGGGAAGCGGCGGCGTCTTCCGGCAAAACAGGAGCATCAGCAGGAAATTGACCCACTGGGAAAGGACCGTCGCGATCCCCGCGCCGGTCGCGCCCATGGCGGCAAAGCCGCATTTCCCGAAGATCAGGAGGTCGTTCAGGACCGTATTCAAAAGCGCGGACGCGATGCCCGCGTACAGCGGCAGCCGCGGCTTTTCCGCGCAGCGGAACGCCGCGGCAAGCATTGTCGCCCCGGCCATGGGCAGATACGTCCCGGCGAGCAGGCGGAGGTAGCCCGCCGCCGTCTGCAGCGTCTGCGCATCCGCCGTATAGGCCCGCATGATTGCCCCGGGGCACAGCAGGCAGAGCGCGGTGAATGCCCCGGCCAGCCCGAACCCCAGCCAGAGATTCGTAAAAAAGCTCCGCCGGACCTCCGCGGGCGCGTTCTGCCCCAGATACTGCGAGATCATGATCCCGGCCACCGCGCCGATGGCGGCGATGACGACCGCGTAGATCGAGGCGAATTTCCCCGCCAGCCCGACGGCCGCCACGCTGACGGCGCCCAGCTGCCCGATCATGATCTGGTCGACCAGGCTGAACGACGACTGCAGCAGCGACTGCAGCGCCGCGGGGATCGCCAGTGTACAGACCGTTCTGAAGAAGCGCTTTTCTTCCTGCATCCCGGTCCCTCCGTTCGTTTTTCTTTCATTGTAACGACCGGATGTGCGGGACGCAAAGGTTAAGCGCGTAACTTTCGACAAAAATAAGATGTTTGATTTGTGCAGAATGCTTATTTCCGTATCCGCGTGCTGCCCCGCACCACAAGCGTGACCGGCAGGATGACCTCCTCCCCAACCGTCCGGCCCTCCCGCAGCGCCTGCAGCTTTTCCATGGCGATCCGCGCCCGGGCTGCGCCGTCCTGCCGGACCGTGGTCAGGGCCGGGCTGACCATTTCGCATACTGGCGTGTCGTCAAATCCCGCGACGGAGATCTCCTCCGGCACCGCGATCCCCTGCCCGCGCAGAAAGCTCATCAGGTCGATGGCATAATGATCCGAGACCGCAAAAGCCGCCGTCACGCCCCGCAGCCGCTCCAGCTGCTGCTCATAGTACGCCCACCGTGCATCTTTTTGCATCGGGATCCGCAGCAGCTCCGCGTGTCCCGGCGCAAAGCCGCGGAAAAAGCCCTCGATCCGGTCGCGGTCGATGCCCGTCTCATTGTCGGACAGGCAAAGCGCGCGCGTATGCCCCAGCGCCCGGAAGTGGCGGCCGACCTGCTCGCCGCCGCCAGAATTGTCGATGCTGAGGTTGACGATTCGCTCCGTCTGCCCGCAGATCCCGTCATACACCACGAACGGGATCCGCATGTGATTGCGGAGCGTCTGGTAGTCCTGCGCGCAGAAGCCGATCACAACGATCCCCTCCATGTTCCACATGGAGGCAAAGCGGAGGATCTGCCCGGCGTCCTTCGCTTTTTTCACCATCATGAACCGGCCGGTCTTTTCGATCTGCGTGGAAAGCTCGTTCAAAGATTCGGCGATAAAAAAATCGCTCAGCGTGCGCCCCTCATACTTTTCGTGGTCGTTGACAAACACGCCGATGATCCTCGAGTCGTTTTGTGCCAGGAGGATCCCCGCCATGTTGGGGATATACTCCCGCTCCTCCAGCAGCGCCGTCACGCGCTGGACCGTCGCGTCAGAGACCTTCTTCGTCTTCCCGTGGATCACGTTCGATACCGTCGCCGTGCTGAGCCCCAGTTCCTCCGCAATATCGCAGATCCGCACCCGCCGTTCCTCCATTCCCCACTCCCTTTCCCACAAAATCCTTCTCCCCCATTCTATCCCCCCTCCCCTTCCAAGTCAAAGGTTATCCGCGGAACTCCATAGAAAACAGCTGCCGTTTTATCTGTTTTCATCTGAACGTTTTTTGCTGAGTACTTGACAATGGTGTGATGTCGACGTATAATAACGCAGCGTTATATAACTGAGTGTTATAAATCAAGGAGGATTCTATGCCGGCTGTCAGGAGGATCTCGCGGGATGCGATCGTGGATGCGGCGGTGGAGGTGCTGCGGGAGGGCGGATTTTCGGCCGTCAACGCCCGCAGCGTCGCAAAAAAGCTGGGCTGCTCAACGCAGCCGATCTATTCGTCGTTTCAGAACATGGACGAGCTGAAGGCCGCGCTCCGCGCGCGCGCCATCGCGCTGCACACACAGCGCGTGCAGGACTCCCTGCGCGCCCATGAGGGGAACGACACCCGCTACAGCAGCTACGGGATGGGCTTCGTCAAATTCGCGGCGGAGGAAAAGCAGCTGTTCCGCTGGCTGTATCTGGAGGGCGGGCAGATGGAGCCGTACCAGAACGACATTCTGCTGCCGGAGGTCCTGCGCGCGATGGAGGATGAATTCGGCTACCCGGAAGACGTCGCGCGCCGGTTCCATCAGGACATGATCTACTACTCCTACGGGCTGGCGATCCTCGCGAACACCGACCATCTGCATCTGACCGAGTCCGAGCTCCGCGAGGCCTTCCGCCGGGAGTTCCGCGCGCTGATCGCCATCCACGGCAAGCCCGCAAAGCTGCCGGAATTTGCTGTGAAAGCGGGTGTCGTCCTGTGAATCTGAAGATATCGTTCTCCTGGGTCGGGCTGGTGGTCTTTGCGCTGCCGATGCTCATCAATCTCGTCTATGCCGCCTTCCCGCCGGCCGGAAAGGCGGGGCCGCCCACACCCGTCACCCGCTGGGTGGAGCTCGTGGAGCAGAGCAGCCGCATCGCTTATCTGCTCGCCGTCATGCTGCTTGTCAGCCGCGAGCCGGTCCGCCCGCAGGGCGTCTGGTTCTGGCTGGCGGTCTGCTTTCTGGCCTTGTACTACGCCGTGTGGATCCGCTATTTCCTCGGCGGACGGGAGATCGCGCTGCTGCAGCGCGCGTTCCTGCTGGTCCCGCTGCCGCTGGTCGTTTTCCCGGTCCTCTATTACCTGTGCGCGGCGCTGTGGCTGCGGAACCTGCCGGCGGTGATCCTGATGCTGATCTTCGGCGCGGCACATCTGACAGTATCGATCCAGTCGTTTTCTGCGCCGGGCGCGTAAAAAAATTCCTGTTTGCCGCGTACGCGCTATTGACAAGGCTGCTCCGGCCGCGTATAATGTTTGATATACATCGAATGATGTGCATCGAATGATATATTTTAAAAAGGGGCACGGACCATGGCGCCGAAGAACAAGTTTACAAAAGAAGAAATGGTGGCAGCCGCGCTGCAGGTCGTCCGGACGAAGGGGATCGAGGGGCTGACCGCAAAGACGATGGCGGACGCGCTCGGCACGTCCACGCAGCCGATCTTCACGGCCTTCGGCTCGATGGACACCGTCCGGCAGGAGGTCTGCGCCGCCGCCGTGCGCGTGTACGACCAATATACGAACGCGGGCCTGCAGGAGAAGATCCCCTTCTTCGGCGTCGGAATGCAGTATATCCGCTTCGCGCGGGAGGAGCCGGAGCTCTACCGGCTGCTGTTTCTCACGCGGGCGCAGGGGCAGGGCTGGAGCGCGATGCAGTCGATGAAGCATCTGCAGACACTCGTCCGGCCGACGCTGATGGAGATCTACCAGATCACAGAGCTGGAAGCGGATCTGTATTTCCGCGATCTGTGGTTCGTGGTGCACAGTCTGTCCACGCTGATCGTGACCGGCGACTGCCCGTATTCCGACCAGGAGATCGGGCAGGTCCTGACGGGGGTCAGCATCAGCATCTGCAAGTCCATCAAGGAGATCACCGGCTTCGCCGCCGGGACGTTTGACCGCGACGCGGCCTTTCGCGCGTTGGTCGGAAAGGGCCCCAGGGTACAGGAGGATGATTAACATGACCGAAACGCTTCCGCTCAAATTGAATTGGCTCCGCTGTCCCCGCTGCGGCGGCAAGACGCGGACACAGCTCCGGCCGCACACGGTGCTGGAGGATTTCCCCCTGTTCTGCCCGAAGTGCAGATACACCTGTGTGATCCGGTTTCAGAACGGAAAAACAGAAGAAATTGAAATGCCAGACGCTTAGACGCAGTGCAGACCACAACAGACGTGGAACGCGCTGCGTCTTTTATTTATTGTCAGGAATGAAGGAAATGCCCATGAAAGAATTTATAAAAAAGCACCCCGCACTGGCGGATGTCTGTGATACGATCTTGTCCCTGCTCTGCGGCAGCTTCGCGCTGCTGGCCTTCGGCATCGTCTGGATCCTGGAAAAGCTCGCAGACGCGCGGCAGGGACAGGAGGGAAGGTGGCGGATATGAAAGAAATCGTTATCTACGTTCACGGGAAGGGCGGCTCGGCGGCGGAAGCCGGGCATTACCGGCCGCTGTTCCCGGACGCGGAAGTCGTCGGCTTTGATTACCGCGCGCAGAGCCCGTGGGAGGCCGAAGCCGAATTCCCGCCGTTTTTCGCGGCACAGCGGAAGCGCTGTGACCGCCTCACGCTGATCGCCAACAGCATCGGCGCGTTCTTTTCCATGTCCGCGCTGGATGCAGCGCTGGTCGACCGGGCGTATTGGATCTCTCCCGTGGTCGATATGGAGAAGCTGATCGGCGATATGCTGCAGTGGGCCGGCGTGCGCGAGCAGGAGCTTGCCGAAAAGCAGGAAATTCCCACAGCCTTCGGTGAAACGCTGTCATGGAAGTATCTGACCTACGTGCGGGCGCATCCGATCGCATGGCATGTGCCCACCCGTATCTTGTACGGCGCGCACGACGATCTGACCTCGCCGGAAACCATCTCGGCCTTCGCCCGGCGCGTCGGCGCGGAGCTGACCGTCATGCCGGACGGCGGGCATTGGTTCCACACGGAAGAACAAATGCGCTTTCTGGACGCCTGGATCACGGAAGACGCCGGGAGATGAGGAAACATAGATGAAACAAGAAGACATCATGAAACTGGAAGCGGCCATCGCGGCGGACTACAGCAATATCGCCGGGATGGTCGTTCGGAAGGACGGCGAGACCGTCTATGAACGCTATTTTGGCGGCTGCACGGCCGAAAGTCGTCTTAACGTGTTCTCGGTGACCAAGAGCATCGTCTCGATCCTGCTCGGGATCGCGCTGGACCGGGGCTGCCTTGGAAGTATCGACCAGCAGGTCCTGGAATTTTTCCCGGAATACACGCCCAAGCGGGGCGAAAAGGCGATCCAGCGTATCACGATCCGGGACATGCTCACCATGACTGCGCCCTACAAATATCGCTCCACACCCTACACGAAGTATTTTACCAGCCCGGACTGGGTGCGGTTTTCCCTCGATCTGCTGGGCGGGAAGGGGCCGGTCGGCGAATTTCGCTACGCACCGCTCATCGGGCCGGACATCCTGACCGGCATTCTGACGCGGGTGACCGGGCAGTCCGTGCTGGACTTTGCAAAGGAGCGCCTCTTTGCCCCGCTGGGCATCCCCGTGGAGCAGAGCATCACCTTCCGCAGCAGGGAAGAACTGATGGCCTTTTACAAGTCGACCGATCTGCGCGTCTGGGCCGCGGACCCGGCGGGTGTGAACGTGGGCGGCTGGGGGCTGACGCTCTCGCCGATGGATCTGGCGAATCTCGGGCAGCTGTATCTGGACGGCGGCATCTGGAACGGGCAGCGGCTCGTATCGGAACGCTGCCCGGTCCGTCAACAGCTACCCGTTGGACGGCGAGACGAAATATGTCTATCTGAACGCCCAGCACTCCTACGACATGCTGCCTTCGACGGAGCATCTCTCGGTCGGAAAGCTGACGCTCTGCAACAACGGAACGCAAACCCTGCGTGGCAGAGGCGGCAACCACATCGGGGATTATTTTCTCTACGAGATCGCCCTGACCGGCTCGCTGCTGGGGCCGGAGGTCAAGACATATGAGGATCTTCGGATCGTGGACCTGCTGCCGGACGGCATCCGCTACGACCTCAACAACGGCGAGACCAACGACAAGATCGCCTATGCGTTCTCCGACGCCACGATCATCGCCGCCCAGTCGATGTACGCGGAAAAATTTATCGCCCCGGCCGGGTCGGACAGCTGGAGCAAGCAGGGACTGCTGGTCAAGGCCGGATCCGACTTCGACTACCTGCTGGAGATCGTCAACGAGACTGCTGCTGTGCATACCGGCCTGACGGTCTACGATACCCTGCCCCGCATCGGCGACCCGAATCTCTTCGGCGCATCCGGCCGCGGCTCGGAATTCCCGGTCCGCCTGCGCGGCGCCATCACGCCGCCGGAGGGCTATACGGTCTATTACACCACGAGCGACGCTGTCTACACCCATTCCATGGAGGAGATGGCGAGCGCCGATATCTGGGCAGCCACAGTCTCCGACTACGCGTCCGTCACCGCCTTCAAGCTCGTCGCCGGGGAAGGGACCGAGCTGGCCGGGAACTCAAGATTCCAGGTCCGGATCCCGGTATGCGCGCCGAAGACCTTTGACGAAGACTCCATGGACCTCCTGCACGCGAAGGTCGATCAGGATCAGACCAGCGGCACGGTCTCGTAGCTGCAGGCCGTCAACGCCTTCGGCTTCCGGACCGTGCAGACCCCCACGGTCAAGGGATCCAACACGGTCTGGGCCCGGGTGTGCTTCGCGGGCTTCTGCGTGAAAAAGGTGAACGGCACGACCCAGGCGGCGCTGCCCGGCGCGGAATTCACGCTGACGGATGCCGCAGGAACCGTCGTCGGCACGGCCGTCAGCGATGCGGACGGCCGCCTGCAGTTCCGCGAGCTGACCGAGGGTGCCTACACGCTCGCCGAAACGAAGGTCCCGGACGGGTTTCTCGACACGCACGTTTCCGTAGCCGTGACGATCACGCAGAATCCCGTCACGCTGGCATACAGCGTGACCTTCAGCGGAGATCACACCGGCCTTGGAACATCGGCAGACCCGCTGTGCATCGAAAACCACGGCGCTTACGTCCTGCCCAAGACCGGCGGCCGCGGGACCGCTGCCTTCTACGTCCCCGGCACGTTCCTGTTCCTCTCCGCCGCCGCCCTCCCAGACCCCCGCAAACGCCGCAGCCGAAAGCGCTGAGGCAGCATCCCCGTCCAATCCATAACGCCGCCGGCGCAAAAGCGCCGGCGGCGTTTTTCGGCAAAATGCCGGGTTTGTCTGTATCTTCTTGCAAAGTTCTCCTGCATATGTTACACTTTTTACTGGAAAAACGTACAGGAGGCACGGCATGGATCGGTATCGTATCATTGAGGTCAAGCAGAGCGTCTTTGCGGACAACGACGCTGCGGCGGAGCGGCTGCGCGGCGAGCTGGACGCGCAGGGCACATATCTCATCAACCTGATGTCCTCGCCCGGCTCCGGCAAGACGACGACGCTTCTGCGTCTGCTGCCGCTGCTGCAGCGGCAGCTGCGCGTGGGCGTGATGGAGGCGGATATCGACTCCGACGTCGACGCGGACACCGTCTCGCGCACCGGCGCGAAGGTCATCCAGCTGCACACGGGCGGCATGTGCCACCTCGACGCCGGGATGACCCGCGAGGGGCTGCAGCAGCTGGAGGCGGCGGGGCTTGACCTGGTCATTCTGGAGAACGTCGGCAATCTCGTCTGCCCGGCGGAATTCGATACTGGCGCGCATCTGAACCTGATGATCCTCTCCGTCCCGGAGGGGCACGACAAGCCGCTCAAATACCCGCTCATCTTCCAGACCTGCGGCGCGATGATTGTCAATAAGATCGACGTCCTGCCGTATTTTGATTTTGATCTGGACAAGGTCACCACGTTTGCGCGGCGGCGCAACCCCGATCTTGAGATCTTCCCCATTTCCGCAAAAACCGGCGAGGGCGTCGAGGCGCTCGCCGACTGGCTCTGCACCCGGATCCGCACACACAAAGAAAAGAAGAAGGAGACAAACGCATGATCGATCAGGAACTGAAGCAGCGCGCGCTGACCCCCGCCGCCAAGGGCGAGGCTGCGCCGCGGGAGAAAATTCTGAAGCTTGGCAAAAAGATCACGGACGTCGTCGACCACAAGCTCGGCAAGGTGCGCGCGGAGGACGCGGAATACTGGGGGCTGGCCGGCGTCGTGACCGACGAGATGGCCGACATCGCCCTGACCATGAAGCTCCGCACGCCCTACACCGTCGAAGAGCTCTGGAAGATGAACAAGGTCACGGAGGAGCAGAAGCCGCATTTCCAGGAGCTGCTCGACCAGATGAGCTACATCGGCCTTCTGGAATACGACTACGGCTACCACTATGACCACAACGGGCGCACTGCGCCGCCCTCGGAGCGGCGGTATATCCTGCCGATGTTCGTGCCGGGCAGCGCGGAGCTGTTCAACATGGAGGAGGATGCGGAGCTTTCGGGCAAAAACCCCCGGTTGGAGCAGCATCCGGAGCTCGCCAAGTTCTTTGAGCGCATGACCTACGTGCCGCTGGCGGGCAAGACGCATCTGCTGCCGCCGGGCGGCGGCGGCGTGGGCATGCACGTCATCCCGGTGGAAAAGGCCATCTCGATGGAGAACCAGACGCTCGACATCGAGCATCTTTCCTACTGGCTGAAAAAATATGAGGGGCACATCGGCGTCGGCCAGTGCTCCTGCCGCACGAGCCGCGCCGTGCTCGGCGAGGGCTGCGCGGACGACAACATGTGCTGGTGCATCGGCGTGGGCGACTTTGCCGACTACTGCCGCGAGACCGGCAAGGGCCACGACATCACCTACGAAGAAGCCATGCACATTTTGCAGGCGGCCGAGGATAACGGCTTCGTCCACCAGATCACAAACATCGACGGCGAGAACAAGATCTTCGGCATCTGCAACTGTGCCGTCGGCGTCTGCAATGCGCTGCGCACCAGCCAGCTGTTCAACACGCCGAACCTGTCCGCCTCCGCTTACGTGGCCGAGAGCGACCCCGAGAAGTGCGTGGCCTGCGGCAAGTGCGTCGAGACCTGCCCGGCCGGCGCTGTCCGCCTCGGCCAGAAGCTCTGCACCAAGGAAGGCCCCATCCAGTATCCGCACCATGAGCTGCCGGACGACACCAAGTGGGGCGAGGATCACTGGAATAAGAATTATCGCAACGAGAACGGCTGCATCCAGACGTGGCCGACCGGCACGGCGCCCTGCAAGGCTGCCTGCCCGGCGCACATCGCCATCCAGGGCTACATCAAGATGGCTGGCGACGGCCGCTATGCCGACGCGCTCAAGCTCATCAAGAAGGATAACCCGTTCCCGGCTGTCTGCGGCAGCATCTGCAGAAAGTACTGCGAGGATGCCTGCACCCGCGGCACCGTCGACGAGCCGCTGGCCATCGACGAGATCAAAAAGTTCATCGCCGAGCAGGACATGAAGGCCGAGCACCGCTATGTGCCGCCCATGAATTCCTGCACGCACGAGAAGTTCGACCAGAAGGTCGCCATCATCGGCGGCGGCCCGGCCGGCATGTCCTGCGCCTACTTCCTGGCTATCGAGGGCTACAGCCCGGTCGTGTTCGAGAAGGAAGCTGTGCCCGGCGGCATGCTCGTCAACGGCATCCCGAGCTTCCGCATCGGCAAGGACGTCGTCAAGTCCGAGATCGACGTGCTGCGCGAGATGGGCGTGGAGTTCAAATGCGGCGTCGAAGTCGGCAAGGACATCACCATCCAGCAGCTGCGCGAGGAAGGCTACCAGGCGTTCTATGTCGCGGTCGGCCTGCAGCAGGCGTCGAAGCTCAACATCGCCGGCGAGGATCTCACCGGTGTCAAGAGCGGCCTCGACTTCCTGCGTGAAGTCAACGCCGGCAAGCTTAAGAAGCTCACGGGCGACGTGGTCGTCATCGGCGGCGGCAACGCGGCCATCGACGTGGCGCGCGCGGCCCTGCGTCTGACCAAGGGCAGCGTGAACATGTACTGCCTCGAGAAGGATGAAGAGATGCCCACCGTGCCGGACGAGAAGAACGCCGGCATCGCTGACGGCGTCGTCATCAACAACTCCTGGGCGCCGAAGGCCATCCTCGGCGAGGGCGGCAAGGTCACCGGCATCGAGCTGATGCGCTGCGTGTCCGTCCGCGACGCGAGCGGCAAGTTCGCCCCGGTCTATGACGAAAATGAGACCATCACCGTCCCGTGCTCCAACGTTCTGGTCGCCATCGGCCAGCGCTCGGTCTACGGCGATGTGCTGGCCGGCACCGCGGCAGAGACGGCCGACGGCCGCCTGATCGCGCACGACGCCGTGACGTTCCAGTCCAACGAGCCCGACATCTTCGTCGGCGGCGACTGCGCCACCGGCCCGAAGTACACGATCGATGCGATCGCGACCGGCCGCGAGGGTGCGGTGTCCATCCACCGCTTCGTCAACAAGGGCCAGACCCTGACGATCCACCGCAACACGCGCGAGTTCAAGGAGCTCAACAAGGACGATATCGTTCTGCCGACCGAGAAGATCAAAAAGCCCGCACGTGCCGCCGTTGCCATCGACAGCAAGAAGGTGCGCACCATGCAGGACGACCGCGTGACGTTCACCGAAGAGCAGATCCGCTCCGAGGCGTCCCGCTGCCTGAGCTGCGGGCGCAGTGTTGTCGATCCGAACAAGTGCATTGGCTGCGGCATCTGCACGACCAAGTGCGAGTTTGACGCCATCCACCTCAAGCGTGTGCGTCCGCAAAACAGCAAAATGATCCCGGCTGAGGATAAGTTCAAGGCAATCGCGCCTTATGCCGCCAAGCGTCAGGTGAAGATCATCAAGAAGTCCCTTACGGACAAGAAATAAGTATCCATCCTGCGGCGGGCACAGCATCCCTTCCGCTGTGCCCGCCCTCCCGAAAGGAGCCCCCCCATGCACGAGCTGAGCATCGTTACCTATGTCGTCAAGCAGGTGCAGGAGATTGCCAAGGAAAACAACCTCACCGAGATCGAGTCGGTCACGCTCGAATTCGGTGAGGTCTCCGGCATTGTGCCGGAATATCTTGAAGATTGCTGGAACTGGTATACCAAGAAAGAGCCGATCATTCATGGCACGAAATTCCTGTATGAGATCATCCCGGCCGTCACCTGGTGCGACGACTGCAAGCAAACCTATCCGACCGTACAATACGGCAAAACATGCCCGCATTGCGGCAGCGGCAACACCTGGCTGCAGCAGGGCAATGAGATCAATATCAAGCAGATCGAGGCGCGCTGATCGCGCCGGGCCTTCTGCCTGCGGGCAGCAAAGATACACAAAGGCGGTCGCGCAGCCGCTTTTGATAGAAACACAAACGAAGAGGGAGTGAACCATGAAAGACCTGAAACATCTTTTATACTTCGAAAACCTTTTGCAGGAAGCGCACAATGACCTGGTCGCACAGGCGCAGAACGAGGGGAAGATCTGTGTTGCCTATGCCTGCGAAAACACGCCCGAGCCGCTGCTGAACCTGCCCGGAGCGTTCTCAACGCGCCTGCGCGCGCCGCGCACCGGCTCCATGGAAATGGCCACGTACTACATGACCAGCTTTCTGTGCGAGTACAGCCGCGCGCTGCTGGAGCGTGCCATCGAGGGCGGCTACAATTTTGCCGACTGCATGATCACGCCGGACGGCTGCTCGATGATGAACCGCGCCGTCGAGAACATGGAGCTGCTCAAGACCATGGGCAAGAGCAAGCCGAAGTTCTTCTACGAGTACATGGAGATCCCGATGAAGGCCGACGACAACGGTCTGAATCTGTATGTGCTCCAGTGCCGCAACCACATCCTCACGCCGCTGCACGAGCACTACGGCATCGACGTGTCGGACGCGGCCATCCGCAGCGCCGTCGCCGAGCACAACCATGTGTGCGAGCTCATCCGCGCCATCGGCGAAGACCCCGACCGCGAGGGCCTGATCGGTACTCCCGACCGCATTATGCGGATGTGGAAAGAGATATTCCGAGGCTACGATCCGAAGCAGAAGCCGAAGATCACCACGTTCGCCAATGAGGAGGGCATGTCGGATATTGTATTCGACTGCGGCGACTACTATTCGATGTGCGAGCATCATATCCTGCCGTTCTTCGGCCGGTATTACTTCGCCTACATTCCCAGCCCGAAAGGGCGTATCCTCGGCATCAGCAAAGTCGCCCGCGTGGTCGGCTATTGCGCCGCCCGCTTGCAGTTGCAGGAGCGGCTGGCGCGGGACATCGTGCAGATGCTTTCCGAGGCTCTGAATAACGAGGCTCTCGGCTTCGCTATCGTGATGAAAGGGCAACACCTGTGCAAGACGATGCGAGGAGTGCGGAACGACGGCAAGATGTCCGTAGCGCATTTTACGGGCGTCTTCAACCTAAACTCCGATCTACGCAAGGAATTTTACAAACTCATAGACCTGAACAGCAATGGCTAAATACAATGCGGCCAAAATCGAGGAGTGCGAGGCATGGGTAGCCGCTCACGGCCTGATCGACTACGGCGGAGCGAAGCTGAAAGAGTTTGTCCGCGAGATGGGGATCGACGAAAAGACCTACCGCCTGTGGATGAAAGGCAAACCGCAGTTCAAAGAGGCCATCGAGCGGGCAAAGGAGGTTTTCAAACAGAACCTCACCCACGATCTCGCCATCTCGCTATCCAAAGCCGCCAAAGGGTATGAGCATGAGGAAACCGAGCAGGAGTTCCGCGTCGGAGCGGACGGACAGCCGACTCCGTTCAAGATGAAGAGGAAGAAAATCCATGTACAACCGAATATCGGAGCCGCGATTTTCCTCCTGACGAATCTCGATCCCGAACACTATCAGAACAGGCAGCGCAACGATATAATGCTCAAAAAGGACGACGAAAAACCGATGACACTCGATGAAATCAATGCAGAAATCGCACGACTTGAAAAGTTTGAGGATAAGGCGGATAAA
>ERZ836939.898-NODE-898-length-37652-cov-14.190175_pt1 | contig 37652 bp, 26 predicted proteins | sample MGYA00519912_ERZ836939 | MGnify/ENA primary metagenome ERZ836939 (study PRJEB31850, sample SAMEA3708810) | human gut metagenome | biome: human gut; feature: human-associated habitat; material: faeces | place: China | collected 2014 ...
TACTTCATAAAAAACACCCCAAAAGTTTTGTGTCTAACTTTTGGGGTGCAGTACAATTTTGAGACCGCCTCTTCTGGATTTTTGTAAGGAGAATTATCCTTTGCGATAAAATTCTAAATCTTCAACATTGAATTTACTGATAAATTCAGCCTGTTTTTTTACTTCAGCTTCTCCGAAATGGATATATACTTCTGCCGAATTGCGGAATGAATCGCATCGGGTCGTATCTAATAGCAATAAATGTCCCATAATGATGTGACCGGCCATTTCTACCATACGGCGTGCATGAAAATCGATATATTCGTTGTCTTTAGTCTCGACAACCGAAGTCACTGTTTTTTCGTAAATTTCAGTCATGGCTTTTAACCGGTTCTGTAAAGGAACTAACTCAGGACAGATTGTTTCCTGTTCATAGAACTTCATCATATTAAGGAATGTCCCGGTAGTTACGTGACGGATAGCAGCGACAACTTGCAATTGTGTTGTACCTTCATAAATAGAAGTGATACGAGCATCCCGGTAAATACGTTCACAAGCATAATCTTTCATGAATCCCGAACCTCCGTGAATCTGTACACAATCATAAGCATTTTGATTACAGAATTCACTGCTCATTCCTTTGGCAAGAGGAGTGAAAGCATCGGCTTGTCTTTGATATTTTTTCATCTCGTCACGTTCCTCTTTTTCGAGTTTACGTTCTTTTGAAATATCTTCATATACTTTATACATATCTACAAAACGGGTTGTCTCATAAAGTAATGAACGAGATGCATCGAGTTTGGCTTTCATCAGAGATAACATTTCATAAACGGCTGGAAATTCGATGATTGCTTTACCGAATTGTCGTCGTTCTTGAGCATAAGTAAGAGCCTCTCTATAAGCTGCTTCAGATACTCCGACCGATTGTGCTGCAATTCCCAGACGAGCACCGTTCATCAATGCCATGACATATTTGATCAACCCCATTTTGCGATCTCCGCAAAGCTCGGCTTTGGCATTTTTGAATACCAGTTCACAAGTAGGAGAACCCTTGATTCCCATTTTGTTTTCTATGCGTCGAACGGTTACGCCGCCATCGTTTTTATCGTAGATAAACATTGATAATCCGCGGCCGTCTTTGGTACCTTCTTCCGAACGAGCCAGAACAAGAGCTATATGTCCGTCTCCATTTGTAATGAATCGTTTTACACCGTTCAAATACCAGCATCCGTCTTTTTCACTGTAAGTTGCTTTTAACATAACAGCTTGAAGATCTGAGCCGGCATCCGGTTCGGTCAAGTCCATAGCCATAGTTTCTCCGGCACAAACACGAGGGAGATATTTTTGTTTTTGTTCTTCGCTGGCAAATTCGTAGATAGTCTCAGCACAATCTTGCAATCCCCAAATATTAACAAATCCGGCATCTGCGCGACTTACCATATCGGCTGCCATGATATACGGTACAAGAGAAAAGTTCAGTCCGTTATATCGGCGAGGGATAGAAATTCCCATTAAGCCGGCTTTTACAAGGGCGTCCAGATTTTTTTCTGTTCCGGAAGCATATTTAACCCGTCCGTTTATAACTTGAGGACCTTCATGGTCTACGCTTTCGGCATTGGGAGCAACGATGTCTCCGCATATCTCACCGGCGATTTCAAGAACTTTTTCATAACTGTCCATCGCATCTTCAAAATCGATGGGAGCATAGTCATATTTTTCGGCATCGGTATAGTTCCGTTCTTTAAGAGCTACCAAACGCTTCATTAGCGGATGGTTCAAGTGATGTTTAAGGTCACTGTTATCTAAATAAAAATTAGCCATATTCTTTTGAGTTTATTATTTGCTATTCTTCTTATAATATTTGATCATTTTCGGAAGAATATCTTCTACAGTTCCGGTAATTACATAATCTGCTATTGTGTTGATCGGTGCATTCGGATCATTGTTGATTGCGATGATCATCGAACTGTCTTGCATACCGGCAATATGTTGTATCTGTCCGGAAATACCGCAGGCAATATACAGTTTCGGGCGTACGGTAACACCTGTTTGTCCGATCTGACGTTCATGTTCTGCATAACCTGCATCGACGGCGGCACGAGAAGCTCCTACTTCCGCACCGATGGTAGCGGCGAGATCATAAAGTAACTTGAAATTTTCTTTCGATCCTACTCCATAACCTCCGGCAACGATAATCGGGGCACTTTTGATGTTGATTTTTGATTTTTCGATCTGTCGTTCGATTACAGAAACGACAAAGTCGGTATCCGAAACATATTTTGATGCATCCAGTTTAACTACTTCGCCTTTATATGTTGGAGAAACGATTTCTTTTTTCATTACACCTTCGCGCACTGTTGCCATTTGAGGTCGACACTCCGGATTAACGATGGTTGCAACGATATTTCCTCCGAAAGCCGGGCGAATTTGGTATAATAAATTTTCGTAAGATTTTCCTGCTTTTTTATCCTCGTGAGATCCTATTTCAAGAGCAGTACAATCTGCTGTTAATCCGCTATGCAAAGCAGAAGAGACACGAGGTCCTAAATCGCGGCCGATGCTGGTTGCTCCCATAAGACAGATTTGAGGCTTTTTCTCTTTGAAAAGGTTGATAAGAACCGATGCGTGAGGCTGTGACGTATAAGGATAAAGCCTTTTGTCATCGACAAGGTAAACCGTATCAGCCCCGTATGGGAAAATTTGTTTTTCTACTCCGTCTAAATTGCTACCGATAACAAGAGCCTCAAGTTTACAATTCAGTTGATTGGCCAACGAACGGCCTTTAGTAAGCAATTCCAAGCTTACATCGGCGATGATGCCGTCTTCTATTTCGCAATATACAAATAAGTTATTCATACGATTTTCTTTTGGAGAGTTAATGATTTTTTGTCACGTATCTGATTATTATCCGATTGTGTGGTTTACTATTAACTCTTTCATGAGTTCATCTATTTCTGTGTCGTTTCCGGATAATTTTTTACTTTCTTTAGCCTGAAAAACGACATTCTCGATTTGTTTTACCTTTGTCGGAGACCCAGCCAATCCTACTTGATCCAGGTCTGCATCAACGTCGGACACACTCCATTCCGTTAGATTCAGATAAGGGCGGTTTTCGTATAAATTGCTGAAATAGTCATTATCCTGATTTTGTCTTTCACTGATGGTTTTGGCATATTTATACCGCTGTATCAGTTTCGCATTGCGCGGACGGCAATCATCTGCACTTCCATTAACGGTTATGACTACCGGATATTTGGCTTCTACAACTTCGACACCTCTTTCCAGACGTCTTTTGACTTGTATTTTGCCGTCCTGAACTTTTAAGATTTTTTCTGCATAAGTAATTTGTGGCAAACCAAGTTTTTCTGCGACTTGAGGGCCTACTTGGGCTGTGTCCCCGTCAATTGCTTGACGGCCTCCGATAATAATATCGTAGTCTTTCATTTTCTTGACAGCGCAAGCCAATGCATAAGATGTTGCTAATGTATCAGCACCGGCGAATGCCCGGTCGGTAAGTAATACCCCGCCGTCAGCTCCTCTGAACAAGCCTTCTCGTATAATATCAGCGGCGCGAGGAGGTCCCATAGTCAGTAATGATACGGTCGATCCGGGGTACTGTTCTTTTAATTGCAGAGCCTGTTCGAGTGCATTCAGGTCTTCTGGATTAAAAATAGCGGGTAATGCTGCTCGATTTACCGTTCCGTCGGCTTTCATGGCATCTTTACCTACATTTCTCGTATCCGGTACTTGTTTGGCAAGTACGATAATTTTTAAACTCATAATTGATAGAGATATTAGATTTGAAATATTGTTATCTAAAAAGCATTTTTCAACGCTCCACAAATTTACTGAAAGCTGTTAATCTGACAAGTGTTTTTATTGAAAATTTGATGTTCCGGAAGATGTTCCGAACGAATTCTTAAGGATAAAAGCAATTTTTTTAGATAGGCTTTTGTGCATGTTACTGTTGTTTGATTCATATCTGTTTTATTATCTTTGAATCGTAAAAATATGATTTATGAAACAAGAGAGCGATAGTTTTCAGTTTGAGAATACAACAGAGTGGGAGAGTGCCGGAGTTGGAGTCATCCGTCAGATTATGGCTTATAATAAGAATATGATGATGGTTAAGGTTAAGTTCGAAACAGGAGCGGAAGGTGCACCTCATACACATCCGCATACTCAGGCTACGTATGTTGTAAGCGGAATATTTGAATTTACCGTAGGAGGTGAAACCGAGATTGTTCGTGCCGGAGATGGCGTTTATATGCGCTCGGGAATATTGCATAGTTGCAAATGTATAGAGACCGGTATTTTAATCGATACATTTACTCCTATGCGGGAAGATTTTATAAAATGATTATTGGGGCAAACTTTTTATCGTTCTTTTGACGAGGAGTTTAAATTATTTTTCTTGTTTAGTAGATATTGTCGTATAGCTATCGAAATAAATAATACCCACATTAATATCATGCTTATGTTATTGATTTTAGGAGTGAATTTATTTAACTGAACAGGTAATAGTATCCAAATAAATAAAAACAGAGTTAAGCAGGTCTCTATGCTGGATAATTTGCTGTTTGCGGATAATAACATGATCAATAACGGAAAAATATAGATACCGTTGTAAACGAATGCTTGCTGGGGAACTAATACACAAATCATAGCCGCTAAGCCAAAACGGATTAAAGAAGATTTGGTCGTAAAGAATAATCCTGTGGAAAGCAATCCCAAGATATAAGTTAGATATTTACCCGTTTCGTAAAGTATAAATTGATTTTCTATGTTCAATGTCTTTCCTAATTGTAGGAATAAAGGAATGATCCCGAACCGATATACCGAGAAAGACATTCCGTAAATAGCTGTTTGTTCTTTTACATTTTCATACAGTTGACCGATATTTTCGAATCCGTTTTCAAAAAATAAAAAAGGTAAGAATGCCAATAAAAAAGCAAGAATTGCATATTGGAAAAATGTTTTGTATTCTTTTTTGTATAAATAATATAAACTGAATATAGCCGGAAATATCTTTAAAACAGAGGCGATAGCCAGACAAATTATTCCATACCATTTTTTTTCGTTTTGATCTTTCACATATACGAAGTAATTGATGCAAGCTGCTGAGATCATAATTTCGTTTCCACGCTCCAAAGCGTAAAGATTGATGGATGAAAAAAATATGATAAACAATATGATCGGAGAACATTTATATTTTTTACACAAAAGATATAGAGAATGAAATAATAGGAAGAGCGAGAGTAATGTAAAGAAAAAGCAGCTCAATACGGCTATTTGAGAATTCCAACAATCTTCAAGCGATATTGAAGAGTAGTTGGTAAGCAAAGTAAACGGATATAAGATCATGTAAGAGAACGGTAAATAATTTTTGTTACAAGTACCGTTCAATTCATTATAATACGGGTTCTTATCGGCAATATAAATTAGAGTATTATAGAAGTCGGCAAAGAAATTATCTAATTTCAGAAAAAATACATGAAGTTGGTGTGAGGGATCTGCAAACAATAGTATGATCCAGATACAAGCTAATAAAAAAGTAAGTCCTGTAAATATTTTTTTGATTCTACTTTGGTTCATAAACGCATTACTTGAATGTCTTAAAAAACAATGTAATGCAAATATATTATATATTTAAGGTAATAAGAAACCTTGTTTGATTATTTTATAATATTGGGAAGAATTGCATGTTTGTAAAATTAGACTGTTATAATATAAAAAATGATATGCACCCTAAAAGTTTTCGTTTAACTTTTAGAGTGCATATCGTTTTTCTTATCGGTATGTTATTCGTAACTGCTTCCATCGAAACAGTGAGTGCAAATACATTCTTTAGGTAAACCTATTGATTTGACGAGCGTTTCCAATGGATTGAATTTCAAAGTCGTAATATTCAGATCTTTTCGGATGCAATCCACCATTTTGCAATATTGGGGAGAATTTGTGGTTGCATAAGCCGGGAGATTTTTAGAGCAATCTCCTTCAAGATTTTTTATAACCCTCCGCGTGATGAGTTCCAACTCCGATTTTGAACCTGTGAAATTCAGAAACTTACAAGGGTAAATTAATGGAGGACAACTGATGCGCATATGCACCTCTTTAGCTCCATAACGATATAAATCATTTACATTGTCATGAAGTTGAGTTCCCCTGACAATAGAGTCATCACAAAAAACGACCTTTTTATCTTTCAATAATTTTTTGTTAGGGATCAGCTTCATTTTTGCTACCAGTTCTCGCATTTCTTGTGTAGGAGGAGTAAAACTTCTCGGCCATGTCGGAGTATATTTAACGATCGCTCTTTTATATGGAATTTGTTTTCCGACAGCATATCCCAGAGACATGCCGACCCCGGAATCGGGAATACCTGATACGAAATCTGCATCGATATCATCGTTTTTACCCATTTCCACACCGCAGTCGAAACGCATCTCGTCAACATTCTTCCCTTCATATTCGCATACGGGATAACCGTAATATACCCAAAGGAAAGAACATATTTGCATTTTTTTATTGGGTTTTCGCAGTTGAGTAAAACCATCGGCTGTAATTTGAACGATTTCTCCCGGTCCTATATTATAATCCATTTCATAACCCAGATTCGGAAAACTGCAGGTTTCGGATGATACCGCATAACCGTTTTTCCCTTTTCCTATCATGATAGGTGTTCGTCCATATTTATCTCGTGCCGCAATAATTCCGTTTTCTGTAAGAAGAAGCATCGAACAAGAACCTTTCAATCGATTATAGACATTCTCTATCCCTTCGACAAAAGTTTTGCCTTCGATAATAAGCATGGACACCAATTCCGATTGATTGGTAATGCCGTTACTGTGTTCGCAAAAGTGATTTCCTTTTGCCAAAAGTTCCTTTTCAAGTTCCGGCAGATTAGTTACTTTAGCAACTGTTACTACGGCAAATTTCCCTAAATGAGAATTGATGATAATCGGCTGAGCATCGGTATCGCTGATAACGCCTATTCCTGAATTTCCTGAAAAAGAAGGAAGATCAGCCTCGAATTTTGTGCGGAAATAAGAATTCTCGATATTATGAATCGAGCGAGTAAAATTTCCGTTATTCAAAGTTACCATACCTCCACGCTTTGTTCCCATGTGAGAATTGTAATCTACCCCATAAAAGAGGTCGGCTACACAATTTTCTTTTTTTATCGTTCCAAAAAAACCGCCCATTGTTTATTGAATATAATACTTAATTGTAGATGTGTTGTTATTGATGTTAAAAAGAACGGGAACGTTCGGTATATACCCGAGCGTTCCCGTTATAGCATTATTATTTTTTATGCTGTTCTACCCATTTGCGGGCATTTACGAATGCCTCTATCCACGGGGTCACCTGATCTTCGTTTTTACGGTTGGTCGGATAATACCCCCATTGCCATGGGAAAATCGCGCGTTCGAGGTGTGGCATCATAGCCAAGTGCCGTCCGTCGTTTGTTGCGATACCCGCAACGGCAAAAGGTGATCCGTTCGGATTGGCCGGATAAGCATCGTAGCTGTATTTTGCTATGACATTATATTTGTCGATATCATAAGGTAATTCGAATTTTCCTTCTCCGTGAGCTACCCATACTCCTAATTTGCTGCCTGACAGAGATCCGAACATTACTGAATTATTTTCGGGAATAGTCAAGCCGATAAATTCAGATTCGAATTTATGTGAATCATTATGTCGCATCTTAGGTTTCTTTTCGTGATCCGGAGTCAATAGTCCCAATTCTACCATAAGTTGACAGCCGTTACAAATACCTAAACTTAGAGTATCCTCACGTGCATAGAAATTGTCCAAAGTGGCTTTAGCCTTTTCATTCCAAAGAAATCCTCCGGCCCAGCCTTTGGCAGAACCTAATACATCCGAATTGGAAAAGCCGCCGCAATAAACGATCATGTTTATATCTTCAAGCGTTTCCCGCCCGCTGATCAAATCGGTCATATGGACATCTTTGACATCGAAACCGGCCAAATAAAGAGAATAAGCCATTTCCCGATCTCCGTTTACACCTTTTTCCCGAATAATAGCCGCTTTTATGCCGCTCGGCTTTCTGCGGTCGGCACTGATTCCGTATTGTGCCATTTTTCCGGTGAAATCGTCATTAAATTTAATTTGTAAAGGTTGTTCCTTATAGTTGTTGAATCGTGCGGCAGCAGCTTTTTCTCCGCTTTGTTTACGATCGAGCAGATAAGAGGAAGAAAACCATACGTCACGCAAATAATCGATTCCAAACTGATATTCTGCATTGTCTTTCTTGACCAGAATGTGACGTTCTTTGCAAGGCCGTCCGATTTTGGAAAACCCGATGCCGTTATTTTGCAAAATCTTTTCGACGCTGTTCTTGTCTTTTACCTGAATCAATACTCCCGGATTTTCACTGAAAAGGATTTTTATAATATCTTTTTCTGCGATTTTATCGAGATTTATTTCCAAACCGCCTTCTGGATTTCCGAAGTTCATTTCGAGCAGGGCAGTAATCATACCGCCGGCCGAAATATCATGACCTGCCAGAATGAGGTCCTTTTCGATTAATTCTTGTATTGTATTGAATGCTGAAACGAAGTATTCCGAATCTTTTACAGTAGGTGCTGTTTTACCGATTTTTCCGAGCGATTGTGCAAAAGCCGATCCCCCGAGCTGAAAATTATCGAATGAAAAATCTATATAATAAATAGCCGTATTGCGATCACGAATGAGTACAGGTGAAACGACTTTTTTTATGTCCGACACTTCACCTCCCGCTGAGATGATGACAGTCCCCGGAGCGAAAACTTTTTCGTCACCGTATTTTTGAGTCATAGACAGACTGTCTTTTCCTGTGGGGATGTTGATCCCCAGATCACAAGCAAATTGACTGCAAGCCTCCACCGCTTTATATAGACGGGCATCTTCACCTTCATTTTTACATGGCCACATCCAGTTGGCGCTTAACGATACACTTTTCAATCCCTCTGTCATCGGTGCCCATACGATGTTGGTAAGAGCTTCCGATATGGCAAGTACCGAACCGGCAGCCGGATCGATCATGGCTGCTTGCGGTGCATGTCCGATAGAAGTAGCAATACCCGATTTCCCCCGATAATCCAAAGCTACTACGCCACAATCGCTGAGAGGTAGTTGTATTTCACCCTGACATTGTTGGCGAGCCACTTTCCCGGTTACGGAACGATCTACTTTATTGGTCAGCCAATCTTTGCAAGCTACGGCTTCAAGTTGTAGGACATTTTCCAGATATTCATGTATCTTTCCGGTTTCGTAGGCAACGTCCTGATAATTCTCTTCGACCGTGTGATCTTTCATAAAGGTACGGGGCGCTTTGCCAAACATATCCTCCATGGCGAGATCTATCGGTTTTATTCCGTCTTTTTGTTCAAAGACAAAACGCATGTCTCCGGTGGTTTCTCCTACGACATACATCGGTGCACGTTCACGGTCTGCGATCTTTCTAACATGATCGATGTCTTTTTCACCGATAAGCATTCCCATGCGTTCCTGACTTTCGTTTCCGACAATTTCTTTTGCAGAAAGAGTCGGGTCACCTATCGGCAATTTGTCCATCTCGATTTTACCACCTGTCGTTTCTACTAGTTCCGACAAGGCATTCAAATGTCCTCCGGCTCCATGGTCATGAATAGAAACGATGGGGTTATTGTCCGATTCGGCAAGTGCACGAACGACATTCGATACACGTTTCTGCATTTCAGGATTAGCGCGTTGTATAGCGTTTAGTTCGATAGCATTGGCATATACACCGGTTTCTACGGATGATACAGCACCGCCTCCCATTCCGATACGGTAGTTATCTCCACCCATAACGACAACTTTCTCACCGGGTTTAGGAGTCCCTTTGAGAGCGTCCCGCATAGTTCCGAAGCCGACACCTCCTGCCAACATGATAACTTTGTCGTATGCAAATTTTTTATAGTTCTCCGCATGCTCAAAAGTAAGAAGAGATCCGCAGATCATCGGTTGTCCGAATTTGTTCCCAAAATCCGATGCTCCGTTTGATGCTTTTACCAGAATTTGTTCCGGTGTTTGATAAAGCCATTTCCGTTCTGGCATAGCTTTCTTTTCCCATTCGCGCCCCTTTTCCGTTCTGGGATATGAGGTCATATATACTGCTGTTCCGGCAATAGGTAAACTCGCTTTCCCACCGCCTAATCGGTCGCGTATTTCTCCGCCTGTTCCGGTTGCAGCTCCGTTAAACGGTTCTACGGTAGTCGGGAAATTGTGTGTTTCCGCTTTTAGGGAAATAACGGTTTTTATATCTTTAATTTCAAAAAAATCGGGCTTGTCTTGTGATGCCGGAGCAAATTGTTCGATTACCGGTCCTTCGTTAAAAGCAACGTTGTCTTTATATGCCGATACTAATTTGTTCGGATTTTCTTCGGATGTTTTTTTTATTAATTTAAATAAAGAGCTTTCTTTTTCTTGTCCGTCGATGATAAAAACTCCATTGAATATTTTATGTCGGCAATGTTCTGAGTTGACTTGGGAAAATCCGAATACTTCGCTATCGGTAAGTTTTCGTCCGATTTTTTCCCCTAAATCGTTCAAATAATTTATTTCATCTTCACTTAGTGCAAGTCCTTCCTGTTTGCTGTATGAAGCGATGTCGTCTATATAGACGATAGGATCAGGTAATTTGTTTATTTCAAAAATAGACTGATTTAGTCCGTTATACATGCGTTGGAGCATCGGATCGTGATCTGCCTTTTCACTTTTTACAGGGAAATATTCTTCGATACGGGTTATTCCTTTTAATCCCATGTTTTGGGTAATTTCCACAGCATTGGTACTCCACGGGGTAATCATTTCTTTACGAGGACCGACGAACCAGCCGTCGATAATTTGTTCGTTTAGTACTTCGGCCTCACTGAAGAGCCAGCTCAGTTTCTCTGTTTCATGGGACGAAAGAGTGTGATCGGTATCGACTGCTATCACATTCCGGGAAGGTGTTTTGAAAAAAAGAACCATTATAGTCTATTTAAATTGTGAATTATTTTGACTGTTATTATTGTTCTTGATAATATTTTTATTCTCTTATCTTTATGTAATAAGACATCTCACTTTGATTCGAAATATAAAAAAGAGATGTTATCCTTTCTCAGATTTCGTTTGCAAAATTAATCAAAAGCTGCGTTCTTTAAAACAATAAAGCCAAAACAATTGGCGGAAATGTAACATTTATGACTTATATTTGCATTTCAGAAACAGATTAACTGTGTAAATAGGGAAATAGTGGATTTGGTATTATACACAATTATAAGAGGTTTGGCTATCGGTATTTTGGTATCGGCACCCATGGGCCCTATCGGAGTATTATGCATACAACGCACTCTGAATAAGGGGCGGTGGTCGGGCTTTGTTACCGGGCTGGGCGCTTCCATTTCAGATTTAGGTTATGCAGTGTTGACAGGTCTCGGTATGTCTATCGTAATAGATTTTATAGAAACGAATGAATATTTGATCCAGATATTGGGAAGCCTTGTGTTGGCCGGATTCGGGGCTTATTTATATCGTCAAAATCCTGCAAAGAATATTAAGAAACAAAGTGCGAATAAAAATACTTTTACACAAGATTTTGTGACAGCATTCTTTCTTACATTGTCAAATCCGTTGATATTGTTTCTGTTTATAGGATTGTTCGCCCGACTTAATTTCTTTGTTCCCGAATCTACTTTGTACCACTATATTCTCGGCTATATTTCTATTATCATAGGGGCTGTTTCTTGGTGGTTTACAATAACATTTTTTATAAATAAGGTGCGTACTCGTTTCAATTTGCGTAGCTTATGGTTGATTAACCGCTGTATCGGAGGCGTTATTATTATCATGTCTTTAGTAGGTTGTTTTATGGGTATGTCAGGATATTTCAATCATTAATTTTTTTTACTATGAAAAAAGTTTTGTCAGTACCTTTTATTCCGGGCTTAAAAGATCAGCCGTTGGAAAAAGCGTGTGAGTTGCTTGAGGAAAAAGCTGCACGGCAAAGTGTGGAGTGCGTGAATTGGCCCGAACAATTTCCGTATAAGCCGATCACTATATTCGATATAGCCCGAAGCGAAACGGCTCTTTACATCAAGTATTTTGTTAGGGGAAATTGTCTGTTGGCATTGAATAGCGAAGATAATTCTCCGGTATGGCAGGATAGCTGTGTAGAGTTTTTTGTGCAAGTTCCGGGTGAAACCGAATATTATAATTTTGAATTCAACTGCATCGGTACGGCATTGGCGTCGAAGCGTCAAAGTCGGGAAATATGCACCCATTTTTCTCCGGAAAAGATGGCATGTATAGAGCGTTATGCTTCAGCCGGACATAAACCGTTTCAGGAGATGCAAGGAATATTTGCATGGGAACTGCTTGTTTCCATCCCTTTCGATTTGATAGGGGTTAACCCTGAATCGTTACCCGAAAAGTTATATGCCAATTTCTATAAATGTGCAGACAATTCGAGTTTACCTCATTATTTGAGTTGGAGTCCTATTGAGACGGAAAATCCCGATTTTCACAGACCCGAATTTTTTGGAGAGATATACTTTAGATGACAAAACAGCGAGGTGTTTCAATACCTCGCTGTTTTGTCTTTTTTGAGCCTTCTTTCTATCTCTTACAGATTGTTGCAAAATCGCAGTATTCGCATATTTGAGTATTTTCAGTTTGTTTAAAGGGTATTTCGGGATTAAAGATTTCTTGGATGCATTTATTGAATGTATCTGTAAATTCCTGAATATAAGGGGAAAAGTCATATATAGTTTGTTCTATTCTTTTTTTCTCCGTTTTTATTTCATGGATGATAGACCAGTCGAATTGTATTTTGAATAGATCTCTGAGGTGGTAGATGCCGGGACAGAGAGATTTTGGGTGATTTATTTGGGAATATATCATAGCATACATGAATACTTGCATGATAGCCTTGGGACGATCTCTTTTTTGTGGGTCGAATAGGTCGTACATGGTTTTGAAGGTTGTTTCTCCTTTTCCTGTTTTATAATCTATGATTCTTGTAATGCCGTCTTTTTCATCGATTCGGTCGATAGATCCTTTTAAGCGGATTTGGCGTGTTCCGTCGAATGTATGAGTAGTGTCGATAGGAAATTCGGAATGGAGATATATGAATGGAGTATGCTTTCTGTCCGTTATTAAAGTTTGTTTGACATATTTGCGGATAATCTCTCCCGTCAGATAATTTTGCCCGGTTAAGGGGCGTATTCGAGAAGTTTGAAAATAATGTTTGGCAAACATGGCTTCTATTAAGTTTGTTAATAGCGTGTCGTCTTTTTGAATCTTTTCAAGTAAGTCTCCTGTAACGAGTTTTCCCTGCATCCGTTGGTAAATATTCTCCATTACTCCATGATAGATGCTTCCGAATGTACTGGCCTCGATGCTTTCTGCTACTTCGTCTTCTGGAGATACCTTTTCGACATAACCTAAATAAAATTTTAAAGGGCAATCGATATAGGTATTGATGGCGCTTGCCGACAAAGCCCGGTCTCCTCCGGACAGGAATCGGTTTAGCTGTTTTTGAACAAATTCGTTTTTGGGTATTTGAATAATCTGATTTTCTTTAACCGTAATATCGTAACTCACGACCTTCTCTTGGATAGGTACTTGATAATGATATTTCAGTTGATAGATATATCGGCTCATTTCTCCGGTTTGCAATCCTTCAGTACGGGTGTCATATAATAAATAAAGTCTTTTTGCCCGATATATCATCCTGTAAAAATAATAGGCATAGATGCTGTCTTGATGTTCTATGGTCGAAAGTCCGAATCCCTTGCGCAAATTATAGGGAATAAATGTATTGGCGACTTTTGTCATCGGAAATATTCCTTCATTCATAGATAGGATGATCAAGTTTTCGAAGTCGAGAGCTCTGGTTTCCAGAACTCCCATTATCTGTAAACCGGAAAGAGGTTCACCTCTGAAAGGAATGGAGATACTTCCAGCCATTTTACCGAGTAGCCGGAAAAATGTAGAAACATTCATTTGTATGTTTTCGTCCTTAATGACGTCTTTCAGCCTTTTTACTGTTATATAATAGTGGAATAAAAACTCTTTTTCTATTTCGGAAAATTGTACGGTATGTTCTTCCTCTTCGGAGTCATTATGATCATTTTGCAGACCCTGCTGTAAATATTCCAAAATGTTGATCAGATAGTCGGCAGCTTGATTCGCAGTTTCTAAGCTTACGAAAAGCAGTTTCAGTAATTCTGTTCTTCCTAATTCCGAAACCGGAATAAATACTTTATTATATTGTTTTATCTCTTTTGATAATAGATTTATTTCATTTTCTCCGGAAAATAGTATATATCGATGACTGAGGATAGAAAGAACTTTTCGATGATAGAATTGTACCTCACCTTGTATCATGCGGTAATGCTTCTGCAAATCGAATATAGATTCCATAAGGCCTGCAACCGGAGTATTAGATAAAGTATATCCCATGGTCACGTTGATCGGGTCGATCGTTTCCGGTATGGAATATAACATCGGGAGTAATAAATGCTCGTCAGGCAAGACGATTGCCGTATTGATTGCTTTTGACGGATCAGGGATAGCTCCGGATGAAATCAATCCGTTCAGGATTTCTTGTGTTTGTTTAGCTTGCCCTACGGCAGACGAAATACCGATCAATTCTATTTCAGGCCAAGTTTCTTTTCCTTTGTCGTTTGCTAATAATAATTTCGAAGGAAAGGCCTTACGATTGCGGGAAAGAAAAAATGTAGCCTTATTATATTCATCTTGGAGGGTCGGAGCGTTATAGTCCCAATAAAAATCGGCGATATCTAATTCTTTTAGTCGATGCATTAGCATTTCTTCAGAAGTACTTAAAACATTTAAGCCGATAAAAACTACCTGGTTGTAAGGAATGTGCAATTCCTCCCGCTGTTTTGCTTTCTCCGCTACTTCTCGGAATATCATACCTTCGTATGCGATTCCTTTGGTTTTTAGCTCGTCTCGAAGAGCCTTATAAAGAGGATACAGAATTTTCCATAAGGCAACGAACTGCATTTTTTTTTCGCTTTCCATTGCAGGTATAAAATGATCCCAAAATCTGCGGATAAACTCTATTTGAGTCTCTGTCAATATATCTGAAAATCTGTTCTCTATCTCTTTCAAATCTTGAATATTAGTGAATAAATCTTTTGCGTTCACTACATATTTATCTACATCGTCGAAATCATTGAGAAGCATTTCTCCCCAAAAAACAAAATTATCGAAACTTTCATCGGAGTTGCTTAAAGTTATATAATGGCGATAAAGAACAAAAAGCATCTGAATTTTATCTGCCGGTTGATAAGGTGTCAAACGGATGAACAGATCGTTAATGGTCATTATCGGAGGAGAGAATAAAGGATGTCCGGCTACTTCGGCAAGGTATTTTTGAAAAAATATTCCGGCACGGCGATTAGGAAATACAAATGCGATATTCTGTATCTCTTTACCGTATTTTTTGTAAAAAGTCTGGGCTATAAGATATAAAAACGGTTTCATATATGACGATGTAAAATAAATTCTTACAAGTTTACGGAATTTCTGCGGAATAATCGGTAAATCATAAAGAATAACTTCGGTTATATTTAAAAGACTATCTGAATTTTACACAAACATTTTTGAACGATTAAGATAAATTTGTTAGCTTTATCCGTTCAAAAAGTAATCGTTAGAGAGATTGTTATGAGAAAGAAAATTTCATTATTAACTTTGATTGTTGTTATGATAGCATTTGTTTCTTGCAAACAGGCAAGTAAAAATGGCAATGACAATCAACAAGAAAATTTGACAGCAATGAAAGACTCAGTTAAAACTGTTCCTGTAACCGATGCCGCTGTGATTGTGCTTCTTGCACATCCCGACATTAATAAAAGTCACATGAATGCCATGCTTTCTCAGGCTGCAGCCGAAGTAGAGGGTGTGCAAGTAATCAATATTTATGACTATCCTGTTGCTCCTGATGTGTACCGTGATGTAGTAAAGCAGGCAAAAGGTATTGTTTATGAGTTCCCGTTTTATTGGATGAGTGCGCCCCATTTGTTGAAACAGTGGACAGATGAAGTATTCATGGCATTTACACAAGAAGGGTTGATAGAAGGCAAAGAGTTCATGGTTGTTACCACAACTGGATCTGAAGAGGCTGCTTATCAGCACGATGGACGCAATAAATATACGATGTCCGAGTATTTGCGTCCTTATGAAGGTCAGGCTAATCACTCGAAAATGATTTGGAATGATCCGCTTGTCGTTTATGGTAATCCGCAAAACGCTACTGTCGCAGAAGAAAATTTACAGAAAGGTAAAGAGGAATATAAGGCTCGTCTGAAAGCAATGGTAGAAAGAGTTAACATCAAATAATATGCACAATAATGACTATTGAGGATTTGCGAGACTATTGTTTGTCACTGCCGGGGGTAACGGAGAAAATGCCTTGGATAGGTCATAAAGTTTATAGCGGCGGTTTATGTTTTTATATATGTGGAAAATGGTTCTGTTTTTGTGATGTAGATAATTTTGATTTTATCAATATCAAGTTGCCTCCGGCAATGGGAGAGGAGCTTCGGTCTGAATATGATGCTGTTCGACCGGGTTGGCATATGAATAAGAAATACTGGAATAGTATTTATCCGGGCAGAGACTTGTCTGATGTCCGGATTAAAGAATTGATCCGGATTTCTTATGATACGGTAGTTGCCGCATTACCGCTCAAAGACAGAACCGGATTGATGTCACAGGGAGCAACTGGCCTAAAATCGATATAAGTTCTTAATATCGAAATATTTTGTAGAAGTATCGACTATTGTAGTCGGTACTTTTGCTGTTTTTAAGGATTAGCCTGTTGTTCGATATTGTTGAATTTCTTTGTGTAAGTTACCGTATTAAGATTTGAACGCTCATTTTATAGAGATATGCTTATAAAGATTCGATGATTTAAAATTCGTTGTAGTGGACGTTTTTTTTTACATTTGCACTTTCATAAAGTAATTATAACCAGTTATGATTTCAATAGAAGGGTTATCGGTGGAATTTGGCGGAAATCCGCTTTTTGATGATATAACCTATGTAATAAATAAAAAAGATCGAATAGCTCTGGTCGGGAAGAACGGTGCAGGAAAATCTACCATGTTGAAAATTATCGCCGGATTGCAACAGCCAACATCGGGGACGGTGAATATTCCTAAAGATATGACGATCGGATATTTGCCCCAGCAGATGCAAATATCCGATTCGCGTACGGTAATGAAAGAGGCAGAACAAGCCTTTGCTCATATATTTGAACTTCAGTCTCGTATCGACCGTATGAACCGGGAATTGTCGAATCGAACCGATTATGATAGTCAGGATTATCATGATTTGATAGAGCGGGTTACAGATGCGAATGAGCAGTTAACGATGATCGGTGCTGCAAATTATCAGGCGGAAATAGAGAAAACATTAATGGGATTGGGATTCGTCAGAGAAGATTTCGATCGCCCGACATCTGAATTCAGCGGAGGATGGCGCATGCGTATCGAATTGGCGAAATTGCTTTTGCAGCGTCCGGATGTGCTGTTGCTTGATGAACCCACCAATCATTTGGATATAGAATCGATTCAGTGGTTGGAAAATTTTTTGGCGACAAGAGCGAATGCTGTAGTGCTGGTCTCTCACGACCGAGCATTTATAGATGCGGTGACAACTCGCACCATAGAAATTTCATTAGGTCGCATCTATGATTATAAAGTAAATTATTCCAAATATGTTCAGTTACGAGCCGAACGTTTAGAACAGCAGCAACGGGCTTTTGAAAATCAGCAGAAGCAAATACAAGATACAGAATCTTTTATCGAACGTTTCAGGTATAAAGCGACAAAGGCCGTTCAAGTGCAATCTCGTATTAAACAGTTGGAAAAAATAGATCGAATCGAGGTTGATGAAGTCGATACCTCTCGTCTTAATTTAAAGTTCCCTCCAGCACCTCGTTCCGGAGACTTTCCGGTTATAGCGCAAGGAGTAGGTAAGACCTATGGCAATCATGTTGTGTTTGCGAATGCTGATTTTACGATCCGGAGGGGTGAAAAAGTGGCTTTTGTCGGAAAAAACGGGGAAGGAAAATCGACATTGGTAAAGTGCATAATGGGAGAGATCGACTATGACGGAACATTGAAAATCGGTCATAATGTCAAAATCGGGTATTTTGCACAAAATCAAGCACAGTTGTTAGATGAAAATCTGACGGTTTTCGATACGATAGATCGTGTGGCCGTAGGGGATATACGTACCAAAATACGGGATATTTTAGGAGCTTTTATGTTTGGGGGCGAAGCGTCCGATAAAAAAGTAAAAGTCTTGTCGGGAGGGGAAAAGACTCGGCTGGCCATGATCCGGCTTTTGCTTGAACCGGTGAATCTTCTGATTCTTGATGAGCCTACCAATCATTTAGATATGAAGACCAAGGACATTTTGAAACAGGCGATAAAAGATTTTAACGGCACAGTAATTGTAGTCTCTCATGACAGGGAATTTTTAGACGGTTTAGTTGATAAGGTCTATGAGTTCGGGAATAAGAGAATAAAGGAGCATCTGGGTGGCATTTACGATTTTCTGCAACGGAAAAAAATGGAAACACTACAGGACTTGGAGCGTAATAATAACGTTGGTTCGAAATCTGTCTCTAATAATTCCGGAGATAAGGAAATTTCGGAGACGAAGTTGTCGTATGAAGAACGGAAAGAATTGCAACGCCAGATAAAAAGATTGGAAAAAGCCATTGCGGATAATGAAAAACGGGTTGAACAGATAGAGGCGGAAATACAGTCTGTTGAAGAGCATTTGGCTTCTCCTGAGGGAGCTTCTGATATACAGCTTTATGAGAAACATGGAGCATTGAAAAAGGCTTTGGATGAAGTTATGGAGAATTGGACAGAACACAGTGAGCAACTTGAAAAGTTGCGGTTACAAGATTTATAAACGTAATAATTAAATAATAATGAAACAATTATTGATTTTACCTTTGGTTGCCGGGGCTTTGGCTACCGGTTGTGCTCCTAAGCCTGGGGCGGAGAAAAGTTTGGCTATTGATCCGTCTAATATGGATACGACAGTAGCTTGTGGAGAAGACTTTTATGAGTATGCGTGTGGAGGATGGATTAAAAAAAATCCGTTGAAACCTGAATATGCACGTTATGGTTCATTTGATGTTTTGGCCGAAAACAATCAAAAACAGATGCGTGAGCTGATAGATGAGTTGGAGAAAGCTGAAAACGAACCGGGATCGGTTGCTCAAAAAGTCGGTGATTTATATAAAATGGGGTTAGACAGCGTTCGTCTTAATAAAGAAGGCGTTTCTCCTATTTCGGAGGCTTTGAAAAATATAGCTTCTTTGGATGATAAAGCTGCTTTTGCATCTCTCGTTGCTCAAATGCATAAAGAAGGATCATCTCCTTTCTTTCAATTATATGTAGGTGCTGATGAAAAAAACAGTTCGATGAACATTGTTAATTTATATCAGGGCGGCATGAGTATGGGAGACCGGGATTATTATTTGTCCGAAGACAGCGCTAACGTAAAAATTCGGGATGCATATAAAAAATATATAAATAAGCTGTTTACGTTGGCTGGTTATTCTGCAGAGAAAGCTGTTGCTGCCGAAAAGAATGTTATGAATATAGAAACGGCATTGGCTAAGGTTGCATTTTCTCGTGAAGAAACCCGGAATCCGTTGAAAAATTATAATAAAATGGCGATGACGGATTTTCTAAAGCAAATGAACGGTTTTGATTGGAAATCTTATTTTTCTGCTTTGGGTTTGGACTCTTTAAACGAAATCAACCCTAATCAGTTACCTTTTATAAAAGGTATGGATGCTTTAGTTGGAGGTTTGACCTCTGAAGAAATCCGGGATTATTTGATTTTTAAGCAAATAAATACGGCTTCGTCTTATTTGAGTGATGATTTTGTTCAGGCGCGTTTTGATTTTTACGGTAAGGTTCTTTCCGGGCAACAAGAATTAAAACCTCGTTGGAAGCGTTCGTTGAGTGTAACGGACGGAGCTTTGGGCGAAGCGTTGGGTGAGATGTATGTCGCAAAATATTTTCCGCCTGAAGCAAAAGAACGGATGCTTAAATTGGTAGAAAATTTACGAATTTCGTTAGGTGAACATATCGATAGTTTGGAATGGATGAGCGCAGAGACTAAGGCTAAGGCAAAAGAAAAACTTGCTGCTTTTTATGTAAAGATCGGTTATCCCGATAAATGGCGTGATTATTCCGGATTAACGATCGATCCGAAAAAATCATATTGGGATAATGTCCGAGAAGCTGCTATATTCGAGTCTGATTATATGTTGAGCGATGTAAATAAACCGGTCGATAAAACCCGTTGGTTGATGAGTCCGCAGACAGTAAACGCTTATTATAACCCGACTACGAACGAAATCTGTTTCCCGGCCGGTATCTTGCAGCCGCCGTTCTTTTATATGGATGCCGATGATGCTGTAAATTATGGAGGTATAGGCGTTGTAATCGGGCATGAAATGACTCATGGGTTTGATGATCAGGGTCGTCAATATGATAAAGATGGAAATCTGAAAGATTGGTGGACGGCAGAAGATGCGAAGCAGTTCAATTTGAGAGCGGACAAATTGGCTGATCAATACAGCAGTATTATTGTCCTGGATACAGTACATGCAAACGGACGTTTCACATTAGGTGAGAATATTGCTGATCATGGAGGATTGCGGGTCTCTTATACTGCATTTAAAAATGCGACGAAGGGACAGGATTTGAAACCGATCGACGGATTTACTCCCGACCAACGTTTTTATTTGGCTTATGCAGGATTATGGGCGCAGAATATCCGGGATGAGGAGATATTGCGATTGACTAAGATCGATCCTCATTCTTTAGGCAAATGGCGTGTAAATGCTGCATTACGTAATTTGGAAAGCTTTTTTCAGGCTTTTGGAATTACGGAAAAAGATCCGATGTATATGAAACCTGAAGATAGAGTAACAATTTGGTAAGTAATTTTATTTATATGAATCAAGCCGGGATTTTGCCAAGATTCCGGCTTTTTAATTACAAAAAATACTCCGGTAAAAATATTATAATTATTACCGGAGTTTCCTGTTTATTTTAATCAAATCTTAGGACTTGTCTAAATTTTATTCGCGTCAGTTTTGAGAATTCTTTTCAAGGATATTTTTCTGTTTTTACAAGAAGGATAGCGGGCTATCTGATGAGTGAAAACGGGAAAAAAGACCGGAAGCAAACACAAAAATGACCTAATAATATTTTGTCGGAAAATTTACGACAGGATTTTAAATAATGTCTTTTATCTCTTCAAGATTTTTTGCTACATCTTCGTCCGTTACTTCGCAATTTATAAGGTCTCCTGAGAAATATTGATCATAAGCCGCCATATCGATGAGTCCGTGTCCCGAAAGGTTGAACAATATTGTTTTCTTTTCTCCTGATTCTTTAGCTTTCTGTGCTTCTTGTATTGCTGCGGCAATAGCGTGAGATGATTCGGGTGCAGGAATAATACCTTCGGTACGAGCAAAAAGCGTTGCCGCCTCGAATGTATCTAATTGCTTGATATCTACAGCTTCCATGAGATTATCTTTTTTCAATTGGCTGACAATCGATCCGGCACCATGATAACGAAGGCCTCCGGCATGTATATTTGCAGGTGCGAAGTTATGCCCGAGTGTGTACATCGGGAGTAACGGGGTATATCCCGCTTCATCTCCGAAGTCGTATTGGAATCTGCCGCGTGTCAGTTTAGGACAGGAAGCCGGCTCGGCGGCAATAATTCGTATATCTCTACCTTCTGTCAGTTTATGACGTAAGAAAGGAAAAGATATTCCGGAAAAATTAGAACCTCCTCCGAAGCAACCTATGACGATGTCGGGATATTCACCTGCCATTTCCATTTGCTTTTCGGCTTCGAGACCTATCACGGTCTGGTGTAGCATAACGTGGTTTAAAACGCTTCCCAACGTATATTTGCAATTCGGGGTTTGCAGAGCTAATTCGATCGCTTCTGAAATAGCAGTACCCAAACTGCCCTGATAGTTAGGGTGATCGGTCAGTATTTTGCGTCCAGCCTTTGTTGACATACTTGGGGATGCAATTACCTGTGCACCGAATGTTTGCATGATAGAACGGCGATAAGGCTTTTGATGATAGCTGACCTTTACCATATATACGGCCAGTTCGAGTCCGAATGTTTTGGCAGCATAAGAAAGTGCAGCTCCCCATTGTCCCGCTCCTGTCTCGGTAGTAATATTGGTTACACCTTCTTTTTTACAGAAATAAGCTTGAGCTATCGCCGAGTTCAGTTTGTGTGAACCGATAGGACTTACACTTTCGTTTTTAAAATAAATATGTGCAGGTGTATCTAAAGCTTTTTCTAATCCGTAGGCACGTACTAGTGGAGTAGGACGCCAGACTTTATACATATCCCGTATTTCATCAGGTATTTCTATCCATGCGTCGGTTGTATTTAGTTCCTGATGAACCAATTCTTTTGCAAAAATCGGATAGAGATCTTCCGGTTGCAGCGGTTTTTTTGTTCCGGGATGAAGAGGTGGCATGGGTTTGTTTTTCATGTCCGCCACTATGTTATACCACGCTCTGGGGATGTCGTTTTCTTGTAATAAAAATTTTTTCGTATCCATAATAAGAGTTTTAGTTATGGTATTATTAGTTGACTTTTTTTATCAGATGTTTTTTGTAAAATTATCTCAAACAAAAGAATCTTGAAACAAAGGAACAAATAATAATTAAAAAATCAAACAAAAAGAAAGGATAATTCAATATTGATAAACAAATCGATCAAAAAATAATTCTTCGGTGAAATGATAGAATCTGTTTATAACCTATCTCGATTTTGTACGAATGTTTTTTGATACTTGTTTTCAATGACGTTTTTTAGTTTTGTGTCGAAATGAGGTATATATAAAAAAGCAAAGAGAGGGACTACTCACGTAGTATTCCTCTCTTTTAGAATTCATCACATTATGCTTATTTTAAAGTGCTAGAAAAGTTACGCATCACGCGCGACTATTTGAAAAGTGCGAATTAATCAATATCTTTCTTCAACTACTTTCCAATCGATGATATCCCATAGACCATTCAAATGATCGGCTCTTCGATTTTGGTAGTCGAGGTAATAGGCATGTTCCCAGACATCGAAAGTGAGAAGCGGCGTATATCCTTTTGTCATCGGATTGCCGGCATTTCCTTCTTTAATGATGTCCAGCTTGCCATCTTTATCTTTTACCAGCCATACCCAACCTGATCCGAATTGGGCGACTCCTGCATCGACAAATGCTTTTTTGAAAGCTTCAAAAGAACCCCATTTTTCATCGATTGCCTTTGCTAAGGCACCTTTAGGCCCTTCGCTTTTGTGCGGAGTAAAACTGAAAAAGTAAAATATATGATTCCATGCTTGAGATGCGTTGTTGAATAAAGCTCCGTCAGCTTCTTTGATAATTGTTTCGATCGGTGTGTCTTCATAAGGTGTACCCTTAGTCAGATTATTCAGATTATTAATATAAGTCTGTTCATGTTTGCCGTAGTGAAACTCTATTGTTTTTTTACTGATGACAGGTTCTAATGCGTCATATTCGTATGGTAATTTAGGCAATTCGTATTTCATAATTCTATTTTTTTTATCGTTGTTTACTAGTAAAACAAACTAACAGCGAAAAAGTTCTGTAATTGTTCGTTTTTTAATCTTTTTTTGCAAATAAAATCTTAAAGCTTTTTTAGTCAGTATTATTCTATTGTTAGAAAAGCCCTTTTTCATTTGCTTTACTTAATAAACAGCCGTTGTCGGTAAAAGTTCTGTGAAACGGAAAAAAAATAATTACATTTGCATAAAAGAATGTATAGTGTGGAAGAGTTTTTGAAAGATCTTAATCCAAGTCAGCGGGAAGCTGTTTTATACAATGATGGTCCTTCACTTGTTATTGCCGGTGCAGGATCGGGTAAAACCCGTGTACTTACCTATAAAATTGCATATCTGTTGCAAACAGGCTACGCTCCTTATAATATATTGGCATTGACTTTTACCAATAAAGCGGCACGGGAGATGAAAGAGCGTATTTCCCGAATAGTAGGGGAAGATACTGCATCCCGTTTGTGGATGGGCACTTTTCATTCGGTGTTTTTGCGGATTTTGCGGACCTATGCCGATCGTATCGGTTTTGATTCTAAATTTACAATTTATGATAGTGCCGATTCTCGTAATTTGATCAAGGCTATTATTAAGGGTATGTCACCAGATGGAATAGTAAGAGATTTAAATGAAAGCAATAAAGGAGTTGAGAGAGGACTTGACGAAAAATTGTATAAGCCGGCAACGGTCCAAGCTATTATCTCAAATGCAAAGAACGCTTTGATTACTCCCGTTGCTTATGCGGCTTCAAAAGAGTTGATAGAAGCGGATATCCGTTCTAAAAAACCGCTTATAAAAGATATATATACAGAATATTGGAATCGTTGTGCTCGTGCGGGGGCGATGGATTTTGATGATTTACTGCTTTATACCAATATTCTGTTTCGGGATCATCCCGATGTTCGGGATCATTACAGAAATATATTTCGGTTTATCTTGGTAGATGAATATCAAGACACCAATTTTGCACAGCATCTCATTGTGCACCAATTGGCAAAAGATCACAATCATATATGTGTGGTAGGAGATGATGCGCAAAGTATTTATTCGTTTCGGGGAGCGAATATCAGCAATATTTTAAATTTGCGGACAGATTATCCCGGTTGCCGGACATTTAAATTAGAACAGAATTATCGTTCTACACGCATGATCGTAGCTGCTGCAAACAGCTTGATCGAAAAAAATAAAGAACAGATTCCCAAACATGTATTTTCGGATAATGACGAGGGGAGTAAAGTTGCTGTGTTGAATGCGTATTCCGATTTTGAAGAGGGATATATGGTGGCGAACCGTATTTCCGAAATGCGTGCCATTTCGGGATTTTCGTATAGCGATTTTGCTATTCTTTACCGGACAAACGCACAATCCCGAATTTTTGAAGAAGCATTGCGGAAGAAAAATATTCCTTATAAAATATACGGGGGATTATCATTCTATCAAAGAAAAGAGATTAAAGATATTGTCGCCTATTTTCGTATGACAGTCAATCCGCATGATGAGGAAGCTTTGAAGCGGATTATCAATTATCCTTCTCGGGGAATAGGAGATACTACTCTTCGCAAAATAGGTGAATGTGCCACGAAGCATAGCGTAAGTTTGTGGCAGGTTGTCTCTGATCCTCTCGCTTATGCCCTTTCTGTTAATAATGGCACATTGGACAAGTTGAAAAATTTCAAAGAGTTGATCGACTCTTTCAGGGAGGCAGCAGAGGAGAAAAATGCTTTTGATTTGGCAGAGCAGATAGTCAAACAGTCGGGAATTTTTGCAGCGGTATTTTCTGACCGTACTCCGGAGAACTTGAGCCGTCAGGAAAATTTGCAGGAGTTGATGAATGGAGTGCAGGAGTTTTGTTCTTTACGTGAAGAAGAAGGAAACGAATCGGTTTCATTAATCGATTTTTTGAATGAAATATCTTTGGCCACCGATCAGGATAATGATAAAGAGGAAAATAGCGATAAGGTTACGATGATGACCGTTCACGCATCAAAAGGTCTTGAATTTACGAATGTGTTTGTCGTAGGTCTTGAAGAAGACCTCTTTCCGTCGGCGATGTGTAAGAGTAGTGAACGGGAAATAGAAGAGGAGAGACGGCTGCTTTATGTCGCGATTACCCGTGCGGAAAAAAATTGCATACTTTCGTATGCGGGTACTCGTTATCGCAACGGAAGTCCTACAGCCATGCCTCCCAGCCGTTTTCTTAAAGACATGGATTCTCGATATTTATCTTTGCCTTCTGCCCTCAATGGCGATGAAAGACCGGAAAGACGGGAGGTGGATCGTTTCTCGTCCGGAAATATATTCGGTCGTGTACGTAGTCGTCAATGGTCGGACGGATTGATGAATTCTGTGAACTCGAAAGTCAGAAAATCTGTCCCTTACAATTCAGAGCAGTATAGACCGCTTACACGAATGGAACAAGCTGTTTCCAAAGAGTCATCGAGTACATTGAAACAGATCGGGAATATACGGGTAGGAAATATTATCCGGCATGACCGTTTCGGACAAGGAGAGGTTATCGATATTTCAGGAGATGGAGATAATGCTAAAATCGGAGTTGAATTTGAAAATGTCGGTAAGAAACAATTACTGCTTAAATTCGCGAAGTTTACCGTAGTTGAATGATAGAAAATAAGATTATGGATATAGAAAAAATACCCTCGCCTTGTTACGTGTTGGACGAGGCGTTGTTTCGTAAAAATTTAGAACTGATCCGTTCGGTTAAAGAACGTGCGGGAGTAAACATCATATTGGCGTTTAAGGCGTTTGCTTTATGGAAAGCATTTCCCATTGTACGGGAATATATTCCGTATTCAACGGCAAGTTCCGTATTCGAAGCCCGGTTGGCTTATGAAGAAATGGGAAGTCCTGCTCATACTTATTCTCCGGCATATACCGATGCCGATTTTCCGGCTATTATGAGTTATAGCAGTCATATAACATTCAATTCTCTCAGCCAGTTTCAGCATTTTTATCCTCAAATTTTAGCTGCCGGGAATAAAATATCTTGCGGATTACGCATCAATCCTGAATATTCGGATGTAGAGACAGATCTTTATAATCCGTGTGCTCCCGGTTCTCGATTGGGAATTGTAGCTTCTATATTAGGTGACGTATTGCCGCAGGGAGTCGAAGGTTTGCATTTTCATACACTTTGTGAATCGTCATCGTATGATTTAGAAAAAACATTGGAACAGGTAGAAAAAAAATTCGGACATTTACTGTCACAGGTTAAATGGTTGAATATGGGGGGCGGACATCTAATGACTCGAAAGGATTATAATGTAGAGCATTTGATAGGTGTATTGAAAGCTTTCAAAGAACGACATCCCAATTTGGAAATTATTATGGAACCGGGTAGTGCATTTGCTTGGCAGACCGGGATTTTGGTCTCTTCTGTTGTAGATATTGTTGAAAATCACGGAATAAAAACCGCAATTTTGGATGTTTCATTTACGTGTCACATGCCTGATTGCTTGGAGATGCCGTATAAACCGGTCGTTCGTGGAGCGACAGATCCTGTTCCGGGAAAACCGACATATCGTTTAGGAGGAAATTCTTGCTTGAGTGGAGATTATATGGGAGATTGGTCGTTCGATAAAGAATTGAAAGTAGGTGATAAGATCGTGTTTGAGGATATGATTCATTATACAATTGTCAAAACGAATATGTTCAACGGCATTCCACATCCGGCGTTAGCATTATGGACAAAGGATGAAGAATTGAAAATATGGCGTACCTATACTTATGACGATTATAAAAATCGGATGGCTTAATATATTGGATAAAGGGAGAAATTTTTGTAAAAAAAAGTTTTGTAAAAGCTTTGTGGATATATTATTAGTTAATTGTAGTTAATATATCGCATTTTGTAGAATAACAGTATTGCATATATAAATAATGTTCGTACATTTGCAATGTGTTTTTCATGGTATTAGATTTAAGGTTAACGAAGATTGGTTGTCGGGATGACAACCATTTTTTTTATCTCTACTTTTCAGTTTGCTAAAATCAAAAAATTAGTTCTATAGCTTGTTTGAATTTCCTGATAGCGAAAAATTATTCGGTTCTCTTTGCGTTTTCTTTCGGTCTGTTCCCTTTTGAACAAAAATATCCGGAAATAGTCTTTTGCTACCGAGACAGGTAACTGGGCATGTTTGCTTAAATCGATTTTGTAGGATGCCGTTTTTTTACTTTGCAGAAATAAATTGTCAGTTTAATTGAATCAACAAGATTATTTTAATGTAAAATAGGGGAGGATATGCTCTTAATTTGCATTTAATATTTTTTTAATTATTTGCTAATACGAATAACTTGAAAAAATTAATGCTTCTTTTATCTCTTTGTAAAACAAAAAGGCTTGTTGCAAAAATGTCGTATTATGCGTATTGACAATCAGTAAGAATTTAATGTTTAACTAAAAGTAAATCGAAATAACATGAGAAAGATGTTACTGACGGTATCGCTTGTTTTTATTGCTTTTATAAGTGCTTCGCAACTCAGAGCAAATAATGAAGCGAATACTTTAACAGAAGGAGTAAATAACCGCTCTTGCGAAAAAACTTATCGTTTTTTTACGGATGAAGATTTGAGGAATGTAGAAGCCTCTGCTAAAACCGAATGGGGTACTAAAATTGTCGGTATGTTGAAAGAAAGAGTCGATGAACGTGTCCGTTACGGTTTTGACATTCCCGATAAATCGACTGGGCGTAGTCAGAACTATATTTGCCCTGTACATAAAAAGCTGTTTAAATTCGAGCTTGACAAGCCTCATGACCACTATTGTCCCGATTGCGGAAAATCTTATAAAAGTGACTTTTTCGATGCTTGCTGGCGCAATATCTATCAGCATAATATGCAATATTTTATTGTCGATTGCGGTTATTTATATTTAGCGACAAAAGACAAAAAATATTTTGATTACCTAAAGGAAATCTTCTTGGAATATGCCGATAAATATCCGCAATATCCGGTTTATACAAAAGAGCAAGTTGCTAAATCTTATTATCTGGGCAGAATGTTTGAACAATGGTTAGAAGATGCCATGTGGTTTTCCGATGTTTGTCCGATTTATGAAATCATAAGGGATGGTCTGACACAGCAAGAGAGAGAAAAAATAGAGAAAAATCTGTTTCAGGAAGCTGCCGATATGATTACGGCCCGTCGTGGACAGCACAATTGGCAGGCTTGGAATAATGCTATGCGAACATCGTTGGCTGTAACCTTAAAAAATGACGAGATGATGGATTATGCGGTTAACGGCAGTGTCGGCTATATCGAAGAGTTCAAAAAGATGGTTTATGATGACGGCTGGTATAAAGAAGCTTCGCCCGGGTATCACTATTTCCCGCTTAAGGCTCTTTTGCAGACGGCAAATGCAGCAAGGGCTTGTGGTATAGATCTTTATAATGAGAAACTGAAAAGTATGCTTACGGGTGTTGTTAAAGCAATGTATCCGAACATGACTTTTCCTGCTCATAATGACGGGGGATATATGTCCGATATTTCAAATCAGGATTTTTTATATGAGATGGGATATTCCCGTTTCAAAGATCCTTTTATCTTGCAAATCTTAGCAAAAGTCTATGCGACTAAAGATCGGAATTCGGCATTGGCTTTACTGACGAATGTCGATATTAAACCGGATAAGACGCCGTTGAAACAAGATAGTTATCTGTTTGATGATACGGGAATCGCAATTTTGCGTTCAGGAGATAATACATTGGTCTTCCGTTATGGTTTTAGTGATGGAGGGCACAGTCATCCCGACCGGCTTTCGGTTACGTTACACAATGGAGAGAAAGAGATTCTTACCGATTGCGGAACGTATAGTTATGCACAACCGGCCTATTTAGGATGGCAAAAGCGGGGATTGTCTCATAATCTCGTGTTGGTCGACGGCCAAGATATGCAGATCAGGGGAGCTAAGACTGCCGGTCGTTTATTATCGTTCGATCCCGATAAAAACGGGGGAGTTGCTTCCGCTGTATTGGATAATAATGGTTATCCCGGAGTGAAGTTGACACGTATGGTGAAACTTGACCGCAATAAATTTATAGATCGGTTCGAGGCGCAGTCTGAGGAAGAACACACCTATGATTATGTTCTGGCTTTATCTGATAAGCCGGAACTCGGAGACGGCTTTGTAGATGCTCGTCTCGAAGGTAAATCTCCGGCTTATGAATTTATAAAAGGAGTAAAATCGAAAATTTACAAGAACGGTATCGTGACCTTTAAAGCCGGAACAACTAAATTTGAGATTAAGAATACCTATAAAACTCCTATTGAAGTTTTTTGGGCAGAAGCACCGGATATTATGTACGGTAGTTCCGAGAAAGATACGCATACAATAAAATCATATATGCTTGTGGTGCGGACCAAGGGAAAAAATCTTTCTATAAGTAGTGATATAATATTGGGTAAAAAGCGTTAGTAAAACCGTAGCGCAAAAAGTATTTGTTAATAGAAGATTTCTGCTGATTTTAAGAGCCTGAATTTTTCAACAAAAAATGACCTGATAATATTTTTTTGTTGGGAAATTTACGGCAAGCTTTAAATATCACGTAGATATTGAGTTGGTAAAAGACTGTTCAGAAAATAACTGATAACTATTTTCTGAACAGTCTTTTTATATAACAGATTATCGATATTGAAGTAAATTGGTCTAATTGTTATATTAATTGACAGATTTTTTGCAAAAAAAGAAAATCGGTATTTTTAATTTTGTTATAGTTTTATATCAACATGAAATTAGAGTTGTTTCATTTTGTTTGACAAGTATGTTCTAATTAAATGTATAAAATCAAATTATAAGATATCATGAAAAAATTGCTCGTTTTACTTTTATTTTTTATCCCATTCGGATTATTTGCTCAAGAATCGGTAACACGAAGTGAAGATGGTAAGAGTTTGATCGTTCAACCCAAAAAACATGTAGCTTTTTTTGATGCTGACAGTGTGAGAATATCTATGAAGATGTTTAATGATTCGTTGGCAACATTAAAATATATTATCTCCTCAAGAAATGTAGAGGATACTACAGCTTTTCTGTTGACAAGAAAAATTCCTAAAAATTATCGGGAATGTATCGGTGAAAAACTGCCCGATTTGGAGATTGAAGATTTAGTCGGGAATAAACTAATGGTCGGGGAAAATAAGAATATCTCATTAATTGTTTTTTGGAGTATCTATTGTCCTCCCTGCATTAAAGAGCTCAAAATATTAGACGCTCTCAGCGAAGAATATCCCGAGACCGATATTTTTGCCATTACAGGTAATAGTCGGGACACAGTCCGTTCTTTTATGCAAAAGCACAATTTTAAGTGGGAAAATATTCATCTTATCCCGGATTGCAGCTATGAGGAAAAATACCCGCTCTTTAAAAAAATACAGATAGCTCCGTTCAGTGTAATTGTAGATCGTGATCTGGTAATAAAAGACGTGTTTGTCGCAGAAGGAATGCGCAGGATGCTGACCGTTTTGGATTCATTGAATGAAGAATATGAATAAATCTATGAGAGTTAATTAAATATTGGATATCATGAAAAAATTGCTCGTTTTACTTTTGTTTTTTACCCCATTCGGATTATTTGCTCAAGAATCAGTAACGCAGAGTGAAGATGGTAAAGGCCTGATCGTTCAGCTGAAAAAACATATAGCCTTTTTTGATGCTGACAGTGTAAGAATATCTACGGAGATGTTTAATGATTCGTTGGCAACATTAAAATATTTTATGAGCTCAAGAAATGTAGAGGATACTACAGTTTTTCTGTTGACGAGAAAATTTTCTAAAAATTATCGGGAATGTATTGGAGAAAAACTGCCCGATTTGGAGATTGAGGATTTAGCCGGAAATAAACTAACGGTCGGGAAAAATAAGAATATCTCGTTAATTGTTTTTTGGAATATCTATTGTCCTCCCTGCATTAAAGAGCTCAAAATATTAGACGCTCTCAGAGAAGAATATCCCGAGACCGACATTTTTGCCATTACAGATAATAGTCGGGACACAGTCCGTTCTTTTATGCAAAAGCACAATTTTAAATGGGAAAATATTCATCTTATCCCGGATTGCAGCTATGAGGAAAAATACCCGCTCTTTAAAAAAATACAGATAGCTCCGTTCAGTGTAATTGTAGATCGTGATCTGGTAATAAAAGACGTGTTTGTCGCAGAAGGAATGCGCAGGATGCTGACCGTTTTGGATTCATTGAATGAAGAATATGAATAAATCTATGAGAGTTAATTAAATATTGGATATCATGAAAAAGCTGATGGTTTTATTTTTTTTGTGTATTATACCTTTTATTACAAATGCGACCATTTCTGAGATGAGTTTTGGAAAGTGGAATATTAAGTTTGATGATGAGACAAAACGAGCGGAATTCGTAAAAGAAGGTGTGACAGTGCTTAAAGATGTTAAAATAAAGTTTAAAAGTGGGGATGTACTTTTGGATGCTTCTTCGTATAATTCTGTAAAAATAAAACAAGAGGATATTGTCGATGAAGTGGGTAAGGCCCGGAAATTTACCATTGAATATACCGGCAGTGAAAATTCGGATAACCCCATAGTCTATCAAAATTTTTATTTATATGACGGACAAGATTACTTTCTTACCGATGTAATATTGCAGTCTCCGGACAATTCGATTATATCGAGCAATTATATTGCGCCTATCAGTACCGAAGCTGATAATCTGTTTTTGCCTGCCGATGTTAATAATCGATTTATAACAGTTCCTTTTGATAATGACGGGTTTATAACGTATGCTTCTTATCCTTTGAGTTGTAGTCAGACTGATCCGGAGTCTTTGGCTATCGGGCGTGTTGCCCGAGACTCTATTTCGATGGAAGTCTCGGCAATATTTAATGGTGAAACACAGTTGGGGTTGGTTATCGGCTCTGTCGATCATGATACATGGAAATCTGCTGTCAGGATAACCGGAAGCCCGCTGGCACAAGGTAAGATCACCAATCTTGAATGCTTTAGCGGTGTTACGCATCATATAACGCGCGATATGATAGATGGTGTATTAAAACCTCATGGTGCTGTAAAGGGACAGCAGGTAAAATCTGCCCGTATGATCGTTCATTATTCCGGTGACTGGCGTACCGGATTGGAGACTTTTGGTGATGTATGTTGTGCTATCGCTCCGAAAAGAAGCTGGGATAAACCTGCACCTTACGGCTGGAGTAGTTGGGGCGGTATGGGTACTGAGATCAGTTATGATGGTGTTGTGTCGGTATCGGATTTTATAAAGGAGAATATTCAGAATAAAGGCGGATTCGGTGATGATGGTGTCATTTTTATCAATTTAGATGCATCTTGGGATAAACTCGATTGGGATGAATTGAAACAGTTTGTAAAGCACTGTGAAGCAAACGGGCAAATGGCCGGAGCTTATTGGTCTCCGTTCTGCGATTATGCGGGAGTAGAAGATCGTGCCGTAGAAGGAAATAACGGTTATGTGTATGGACAAGCATTATTGAAAGTTTTCGGTAAGATTAAGTGGGAAGCTGGTGCAGCGTGTATGGATCCGACAGCCCCGGCTACGCTTTCCCGCATCAACTTTTTTATAGATAAATTTAAGGATGCCGGAATCAAATGTTTGAAATTGGATTTTTTGAGTAACGGATCTATCGAGGCAGATAGTTATCGTAATCCGAAAGTTACTACGGGCATTCAGGCTTATAACTATGGCATGAAGCATTTGCGGGAACGTGCCGGAGACGATATTTTTATCATCGAGTCGATATCTCCGCTTTTTCCTGCCAATTATGCCCATGCCCGTCGTATCAGTTGCGATGCTTGGGGGGAAATGTGGCATACGAGTTATATGATGAACAGTTTCTCTTTCGGCTGGTGGCTTAGTCGTGTTTATTGCTTTAATGACCCGGATCATTTGGTAATGGGAGATCGTAGTGAAGCGGAAAATATATCGAGAATGACAACCGGAGCAGTAACCGGATATTGCATTCTTGGAGATAATTTGTCAACAAAAGGAATTGCCGTCGGTTCGAAAATCAGTCAGGAAAAAGCCATAAAATTTTCTACTGTTGAGAAAGTAAATGATGTCATACGTTTGGGAAAATCTTTCCGTCCGGCTTATGGACATAAATTGTCGGGGCGTAATAATTCAGTCGATTTATTTTATCTCGAGACCGAAGATTCCTATTATATTGCTCATTTTAATTACGAATCGGGAGATAAAACCGGAACTATCGATTTTTCGTATATGAATATCGATCCCGAAAATATAGATGTTTCTAGAAGTTATGAGTGTTGGACGGGTGAGGGTGTTACTCTTAATGAAAAGGGACTTGAGTACTCTTCTCCGAATAATATGGCGAAGATATATAGGCTTTTTAAAAAATAGTGTAATACAAGAATAGTAATGAGATCCTTGTTTTTATTATGCTTAAATATAAGTTTATGAAAAATACTTTGGTTATAATAGCGTCGTTTTGTGATTTTAATTTCTGATTGCAATGAATTTGCTATTATTTGATTAAATATTGCTATGTTTTGATGTGTAAAATATATTCTTTTGTACAACATAAATAAAACATGTTTTTGAATTTATAATCGGTTATTATTGAACGAGAGTTTGAAAATAAAAAAACATGAAAAAACGATTATTGAGTTCTTTATTAAATGAAAATATAGTTTGTTGTAAGTCATTTGAAAAATGATGTGTGTATATTTTTATATAGAATAGTAATCTTTACGTCAAGAATAGTTTTTCATGGTATTTTAGATTTAAGATTAAGGAAGAACGGTTGTCGGGATGGCAACCGTTTTTTTTTGTTGAGGATAGGCGGCTGTGTATACTGAAAAATTATAGAAGAATAATCTATCTTTTATTTTATTCTATATCTTTGTTTTGATTAGAAAAATAAGATGTGCAATGGTCGCAATGATTATGTAGAGGATATAATAAAGAGTAGTCGGTCAAGCTTGGACGGCTTTCTCGATTATATACTATTATCCGATACGCTGGCAAATGATTTACGTCCGTTTTTTTTAGATATTCAGGAAAATTATTAGACAGGCTCTTAAGAAAAGTAAGGAGGTAGAAGATGTTTAGGCTGTTCAAAGAAATAAGAGTAAAGATTTTGATTGGGTATTTGTTGCTGATAGTAATAGCCTTTTTTTCTGTGTTCTTTTTATTCGATAAATTTTCCCGCCTTTCTCTTCCCGATGAGGAAGAAGGAGCTATGCGAAGTAAGCGTTCTCTAATTAGTGAGACATTGGCATTATTATATGAGTCGGAGGGTGATTTGCAGGCATTGAGTAGCGGACATGTCCGCAATAGCAGGCATTATCGTCAAACTTTTGATAAAATGTACCGGAATTTAGATTCTTTGAAACAGTTGGTTACCGATACGTTACAAAAGCAGCGGATGGATAGTATTATCGTGCTTTTAACCGAGAAAGAATCTAATTCGTTGGCATGGTTGAGATTACGCCGGAATGCAGATGTCGGTAATTTGTATGAACAAAACATTCAGAGAGAAATAACCCGTAGGGATTCGGTAGTTAAGTCGGTACAAATCAGGAAAAAAATTGTAGTAAAACAAGATACCCTCACGGTCAGAAATCCGAGAAAAAGTTTCTTTAAGCGTTTGGCAGATGCTTTTTCTATACGGAAAGAAGATGAAAATACGGTGTATAGTCAATCTCAGCAATTGATTACCGATACGGTTGTTCAACCTTATAATGCAGCAGATACGATTGCCAATATATTTTCCGATATACAGTATGCCGTTTTTGATCAGCAAAAAGAATTGCAGAATCGGGTTACTCGCAGGAGTGAGGCTCTACGTTATAATAACCAAATTTTGTTGGTCAAAATCAATAATTTGGTAAGAGCTTTTGAACAAGAAGAGTTGGACAGATCTTTGGCACGTTATCAGGACAGAGACCAGGTGATGAGGCATTCTGTACAAGTGGTGGGAGGTATTGCCGTGTTCTCTTTGATTTTGATAGTTCTTTTCATCATTTTTATTTGGAAAGATATTTCCCGGAGTAATCGTTATCGGAGAGAACTTGAAGAATCGAATCGTCGGGCAGAAGAATTATTGAAAAGCAGAGAACAGTTGATGTTGACTATTACACATGACATTAAAGCTCCATTAAGTTCGATTATCGGTTATATCGATCTTTTATCCGGACATATTCGTGAATCCCGGGCAAAATATTATTTGGAGAATATGAAGAGTTCATCAGATCATCTTCTTCAATTGGTAACCGATTTACTGGATTATCATAGACTGGATTCTGATAAAATGGAGATACATGATGTGCCGTTTGAGCCGTATCGTTTTTTTTGTGAGATAGGAGATAGTTTTATACCTGTAGCAGGTAAAAAGAATTTAGAACTGATAACCGAAATCGATAAAGATTTGCAGGGCGCTTATCTGGGAGATCCTTTCCGTATTCGGCAAGTTGTAAATAATTTATTGTCGAACGCTATAAAATTTACAGAAAAAGGCTCAGTTGCATTGCGAGTCAAGCTATTAGGTAGTCGGTTGAAAATTCAGGTAGAAGATACCGGTATGGGAATTGCGGAAGATGACCGTGAACGCATTTTTAAGGAGTTTACGAGACTTCCCGGAGCGCAGGGTGCTGAAGGTTTTGGTTTGGGATTATCTATAACAAAAAAACTGGTCTTGCTTCTTGGCGGAAAAATTTCGGTCGATAGTACACTCGAGCAAGGAACATGTTTTACGGTAATTATTCCGTTTAAGAAAACGGATATGGTAATACCGGAAGAAACTGCAGAAGAAAGTGCTGTGCTTGATATGGGAAAGAATGTTCGTTGTTTGTTGGTAGATGATGATCGTTTGCAGCTTGAGCTTACGGCGTCATTGATGAAACGTTATAATTTTTCTTGTGTCTGTTGTGAACATCCGAAAGAAGTGCTTGGCTTATTGTCAGACCAAAAGTTCGATTTTGTATTCACAGATATTCAGATGCCTGAATTATCCGGCTTTGAATTAGTTCGTTTAATTCGTGCTTCTGATTTGCCGGAAGTTCGATCCATTCCTGTTGTAGCATTGACTGCCCGGTCGAATATGTCTGATAATGAATTTCTATCAGCGGGTTTTACGTCACATTTAAACAAGCCTTTTACGGGAAAGGAGTTATATGATCTTGTAGTCCGATATTATCCGGATTATATTTCTGATTTATATACGGAAGAAACCGTTCATAATCCAGAGGAGGAACTTCGTTTTTCTGCGTTATTGGCATTTGCAGGAGATGATAAAGATGCGGCGAATGAGATATTGGCATCGTTTGTCTCTGAGACAAGACAAAATCTGGAACGTTTTAAGAGTGCTCGTCAAGATAAAGATATGAGTACGATATCTGCTGTGTCACATAAATTGATACCGCTATTTACATTGTTGGAACATCGAGAGTGTACCGATATATTGATTGAGTTGGAGAAAATTAAAGGAGAATTCAATTTCGAGATTGATCAAAAATGCCAACTTGTAGAAACTTATATTGTAAATACGATTTCAGAGGCAGAACGGTACATTACCCTACACAATTGAGGAAAAAATCTACATGTTATGTGTGGAATATTCCACATTTGGTAGGATGTATATTAATTGCGTTGTTTTGTAATCATTTGATAATCATTGTGTAATTGTTATATATCATTTTCTTGGCATATTTTTGGAATATTATGTTGGTGTGTTTATGAATAAAATACCAATATAATAAACTAAAAAATTGATGATTATGAAAAAGATGATTTTTAGTGTTGCTACAATTCTGTTTTTAGGTATTACAACAACAATTTGTGCTCAAGAACCGGTAAAAAAAGATACGACCAAGACCGAACCTGCAAAGAATTTTGCTTTGATGGACGAACCGGTGAAAAAAGATACGGCCAAGACCGAACCTGCAAAGAATTTCGCTTTGATGGACGAACCGGTGAAAAAAGATACGGCCAAGACCGAACCTGCAAAGA